>Ga0209597_1000498_pt1 | contig 25985 bp, 30 predicted proteins | sample M_140625_MF_Meta_FD_187316 | JGI IMG/M metagenome (GOLD analysis project Ga0209597, IMG submission 187316) | Freshwater microbial communities from Lake Montjoie, Canada to study carbon cycling - M_140625_MF_MetaG (SPAdes) (version 2) | ecosystem: Environmental > Aquatic > Freshwater > Lake... | reverse complement strand
AATATTCATATAATAAAATCATATTTTATCTTTTTGAAAAATTAAACAATTTATTTAAATTTGAACTGCCTGAGGCTAGATTTATATTAGAAGTAGGCATAAGTAATTTTGTAGATTTTATTTGTTTAATTCGCTGTTTTTGTAAAGCATCTTGTATTAACATATTTCGGTAGTCTAATAGTGTTAATGGTTGTCTTATATTATTTTGCGATGGTGTTTGATCACTAAAATATTTATTATAAATATAACTATTTTGTGGAATATTTGGATTTATGTCATATTGTGGTTTTTGTTGGACTTGTTGTTGTTGCCTGTTGCCTGTTGCCTGTTGTCTGTTGCCTGTTGTCTGTTGCCTGTTGTCTATTGATTGTTGCTGTTCAAGTTGGACTTGTTTTAATTGCTGTAGTTGTTTCTGATTTTCGTCTAATAAATGTAATTTACCCTGTGATACAAACATGCCCATTTTTGATAATATCTCCTCATAAGAAATCTTTGGTTTTGGAAGGACAACCATTGGTCTAGTTATTTTTGCATTTGCACGTGGAATAGGTTGATGAATTGGTTTTTGAGATTCTTGAAACCGGACTTCTTTTTTAACTACCTTTATTGGAACAGTATTTTCAGGAATTTGTTCAAATGACGGTTGAATATAAAAAGGATCACTATAAAGCATACTATTTTGATTTACTTCTGTAATATTTAACTCCATTATAAGAGAAATATATATTTTTTTATTGATAAATATACTAAAAAAAAATTATATGTTTTTAATATAAATGTCTATATATATTAAAAACTCTGGTTTTACTAAAACGTCTATTGAAAAGAATAATAAAAAATCAAAAAATGAAATAAAATGGATGGGAGATTATAATGGCATTATAGCTAATATAGATGTATCAATAAACGATGATGGACACAAAGAACAAGTGAATATGAAATTAGATAATAATGATTTAATGCATTTACTAGGAATCCAACCTGTTAATATGTCTTTAGAAGACCGTTTAACAAATGATTTTTTAAATATAGATTCAGTAATTGATGAAAAAGATCAAATTATGGTTTTAAATCCATTAATAAAAAGGAAAAAATTAAGTAAAAAAATAAAACAAGGTAAAAAAGTAAAACAAGGTAAAAAGGGTAAAAAAAGTAAAAAAAGAGTTATTTAAGCTATTTTATTAAGACCTTTAGCAAAGTATTTTCTTGAATTGTAAAATTTTTATTGTTAATAAAATTTTTATATTTTTTTGAATTTTCTTTACCAATTTTATTTAAATAATAAGATGATGCATAAAGTAATTTATGAATATCATTGTTATAAATGCTTTCTATATATCCTTTCTTTGAAAATCTAATTATTCTAAGAAATTTTATAAAGTTATCAAAATTTTCATCTATAAATTGTACTACAAAAACACAATGATATCGTGGAATTTTTATTGTTCCATCTTCCTCTGAGATAGAATAAAAACTTTCACAATCATATGATTTTGCTATATCTTCAATAGAGTTTTCAAAATCCGAAAAATTTGTTTCCTTAAGCATATTAACCGATATTTCAACATTATACCCCATTATTATAGCTAAATATTTTTTGGTTTTAAAAAATACTAAATTATGTAGGGCTGAATTACCTACATAATTTTTCCTTCTTAAATTTAAGAAAAAACCTAAAATTTATTAAATTGTTATTATAATAATGTCTACTTTTAGAAGATATGGTGGAGTCAATTTTTCAGCAAATAATAACATTACAAGAAGCTATATTTCAAATTCTGAACAAATGAATATTAATAATTATTCTGGTCAACTTAATTCTCGGGAAATTTTTGCTAGTCATGTAGATTTAAGTGGTAATTCTATTTTGCATACAGGTTCTATTTACTTTCAAGATGGCACGTCTATGAACACTGCAGGAAATATTGGTGCTCAAGGCAATACTGGTCCTTTGGGACCTACCGGACCTCTGGGACCTACCGGATCTACTGGTTCTACTGGGGCAACCAGTGATACTGGTCCTACTGGCCCTTCTGGTTCTACTGGACCTACTGGATATACTGGCCCTACTGGACATACTGGTGATACTGGACCTACCGGCCCTTCTGGTTCTACTGGACCTACTGGATATACTGGACCTACTGGAGATACTGGTCCTACTGGTGATACTGGCCCTTCTGGTTCTACTGGACCTACTGGATATACTGGACCTACTGGATATACTGGACCTACTGGAGATACTGGACCTACTGGTGACACTGGACCTACTGGTGACACTGGACCTACTGGAGATACTGGGCCCACTGGTAATACTGGACCCACTGGTTTTACAGGTCCTATTGGGTTACCAGGTGGAGCGGGGTTATTTTTTTATTTTAATTATTGGGGAGAAGGAACAAGTCCTGTAACCCCAACACCTGGTGGACCTTATTTATTATCAACTAAACCATTTCCATTTGATAAATCCTCATATCTATTATATGCAGATTTTATTGCTCCAGGAACTTTTACATTTAGTATTACTTCAGATAGAGCTTATCAATTTGTAGGTGGGACTCCCTATGAAATTATTCTATATGGATCAGGATCTACTACAAATACAACAATTCAGGTAACTTCTTTTACTTTAACTGGATATACTGGAAATATAAATTTGACGAGCCCCTTAGCTACCCTTAGTCTGAATACTGGGTCAGGAACTCCTCCTAATACCGCTGATGAAAATCCTATAATATTAAATGGAATTATTATTGATGGTATTTTTCAAGTAAATATCGGATCTGTTTTTGATATAACATTTACAGTTGGCAATGGAACTGCTTCTATTTATTTTCAAGATACAATGTTTTATAGTTTAGGAACTCTATCTTCTCCAGTATTAGTTGATGGACCTACAGGTCCTACTGGACCTACTGGTAATACAGGACCTACTGGTTATACTGGTTACACTGGACCAACTGGCCCCACTGGATATACTGGTCCTACTGGACCTACAGGAGGTTATTGGACTGAGGCAACATTAACTCAGGGGGGAACAGTTATTAAGCCAAGTTATGGTATTGGTGATGGTCAATATGGTGATTTTTTTTATATAGTTCCTAATGGAACGCAAACGACAAGCGGGTCTCCCCCAGCAACCGTTTACACTCCGCCCCCATTTACATACTGGTTTTTTAATAATGGAGGAACTTTGGGTGCATATGATAATTCTGGTAGTGGTTCTTTCAAATGGTATATAGATGGGTCTGGAAATTTTACAGGGTTAAGTTATAATGCGACCTCCGATTATCGCGTTAAAGATAATGTGCAGCCTCTTCTTTTAGAGGATTATTCTGTTGATCATTTAAATCCTATATCATTTAATTATAAATCTAGTCATAAAAATAGTATTGGATTAATTGCACATGAAGTGCAAGAACACTTTCCTTTCTTAGTTACAGGTGAAAAAGATGGTGAAGAAACTCAATCAGTAAACTATATAGGGTTAATAGGTGTATTAATAAAAGAAATTCAAGAATTAAAAAAAAGAGTTAAAATTTTAGAAGAAGATAAAGATAAACAAGAAAAATAAAATTGAATTAAATATTTACAAAACTAATTTAAAGAAATAACCAGAATTTAAAGAATGAATCCCGTTTTAGCAAATTATAATTCACATCCACGTGATAAACTCATTAAATTTTATGCAAGAGGTCATAAATATGAAATTACATCGGATCCAGGTACAAAATATACTTCTGTTACGACCTGGAATCACCAACAATTTCCTAAGTTTGATGCTGACGCTATCATTGCCAAAATATTTAAAAGTAAATCATGGGGTCCTGATCATAAATATTGGGGTCAAACTGCAGATCAAATTAAAGCCAGTTGGAAGTCCAATGGTGAAGCAGTTTCTAGCTCAGGAACAAATTTACATGAACGTATTGAACATTTTATGAACAACAGTCAATTAAAGCCAAATTATTTACATTCAGAACTTTATAATCAATATTCTATGGAATCCGAGGAACAAGTAGAATGGCTATATTTCTTGCAATTTATACAAGATCATCCTGACTTTCACCCCTATCGTACGGAATGGATGATATTTCATGAAGAATTAAAGCTGGCCGGCTCTATAGATATGGTTTATCAAAATCCTGATGGAACTTTAACAATTTATGATTGGAAACGAAGCAAAGAAATTTCAAAAGTAAATATGTGGAATCAGTTTGCTTCAAATCCATTAATATCTCATTTACATGATACAAATTTTTGGCATTATGCTTTACAATTGAATACATACAAAGCGATTTTGGAAGCTAAATATGGGAAAATAGTTACTAAATTATGCCTTGTTCGTCTTCATCCTGATGCAGAGGAAAAAACATATGAATTATTGGAAGTACCTATTTTGACAAAAGAAATTTCGGATCTCTTTGAAGAAAGAAAAAAGCAACTATCTGTATAAAACAACTTAAAAATATAACTCATTTATATATAAATAATGTACAATTTTATTAGTGTTTTACCTACTGTTACAGCATTAACATTTGTATTTGCAATTTATAATGGTTGTAATTATATAAAAAATTTTTTTATATTTTTACATGAAAATAATCCATTTATTTTGAATATTCATGATATAGATGATGAATTAAATAAAGATATTGATTATTCTTACGAAAAGAAGAAAGATAGCAAAGGATTCTGGCATTTTTTTAACTTTATATGTGAAAATAATCCATTGATATTAAATTTCAATGATGATTCTGATAAAACTAATTCTGATAAAGATAATTCTGATAAAGCTATTGAATTACAAAATAATCCGGTAGCTTTTCAGCAAAAATATGAAGATAAATATTTAATTAAATTTAAGCAATTTCCAAATGAGTATTGTTTTACAGATGAAGAGTTGAAATTAGAATTACAAGAATATGAAAGATTAAAAATTGAATATGAACAAAATCGGTTAAGTATTATTAGTGAAATTATAAATAAACTATCAAAAATACAACTTATATTAGATTCTTATGATTATATAAATAATCAAGATGATATAAGCGAATCGTGTAAAAAATTGTTATTGAAATATTACGGTTTAGAGAATGAAGACCAAGAGGAGAAAGACCAAGAAGAGGAAGACCAAGAGGAAGAACCAAATTTTAAAAATTTAATATCCTCTTTGTTAACTGAAAAGACTATTTTGGAGACTGATTTGGATAAAAATGAACAAACTACTTTAAATGAAAGTGAATTGAAGGAAAAATCACATGAATTTTTGTTGAAAAGTAAACATGATAAATTAATTAATAATTATATTTTGGAATTTACACCATTAGGTAACGTATATATGAGATATAATAATGATAAAAAGTCTTTTGAATATTTTAGTAATAATAATATTCCATATCGGTATTTAGAAGCAGTTGGTAGAAAATATGTTATGACTTATTGGTGTAAACCTTTATTTATTGATATTGAAATGGAATTAAAATTTGCAGAACAAAAACAGGAGGAAGAAAAACATAGAAAAGTAGAAGAATTGAAAAATAAGTCAAATGATGTATTAGCTAAATTAAAAATTTATAACAAGGATCAAAAGTTACCTATTAATAATATAAGTGTTCAAACAAAAAACCGAGGTCAACAGAATTTTGTTTTACCTCCACAAATTAAGGCTAATTTGCCAAATGTGAATCAAAATTCCGGTAAACAACTATTAAAAGAAAATGCTAATCGTTATACATGGGAGGGTCGTTTGTCTAATTTTTCTCCTTTAAAAAAGATTAACAAAACTGTAGTAAATAAAAATTTGGTTTTAACATTTGCAGATTTTAAGCGAATACAAAATACAAAATAAAAACTAGTTATAATATAACAATGGCAAATAAAACAAAAAGTAAAAGTAAAAGACATTATAAAAAAAAATCAAAAAAAATATATGGAGGAATTAAACCTTCAAATGATTCTTCGTTATCTAATTTCGGAAAGCAACAACTAACAAACTATGCAATGAGTAAATTACCTTTGGATTCTTCATCATCGCCCATGACTAATAAGATGACATCACAAATATCCAAAAAATATTTACAGCAAAGTGATTCAAATGCGACACCTGAATCTAACTTAAAATTATTTATAAAAATTATAGTTTCTGAACTTAATTTAGTAACCGAATCAATCCTTAAAACGGCTTCTGAAACCATGAATATTGATTTAAAACAAGGTGATGAAGTACTTATTATGGAATTAAAAGACAAACTAAAAAAAGTTGTTGATATTTTAAAATCTGAAGAAGTTCGTGGTTTATTGGAAGAAACATTTAATGAAGGATTAGCAATTTATATACCTCTAATTTATAAAGCAGCAGATTCATTAAATGAATTAGCTGAAAAGGAACTAAAAGTTGGAGTAAGAATAGTAAATACTGCAATTACTGAAATTCCTATTGTGTTTTTCATCGTAGAATTCATAAATTTTTTAACAACTGTAGTAACTGCTTTAAAAGCTGTAGCTCAATTTGTTCCAGCAGTAGCAGAATCTATAGAAAAAATAGAAGATTTTCAAAATAAGCTAACTCAAGCTAAAGGTCAACTAAGTTCAATAGTTAAACAAAAATTAGAGTCGGAATCTAAATTTATTGATCCTACTAAAAATCCAATGCCATTACAACCTGAGAATGGAATGATGCCGCCAGCTGCAGGTGGAGGATTAATGAAAAAATTAATGAAGGAAAGAAAAATGATTGGTGGTAGCATTGAAAAAGCACGTGTTGATTTTTTAACTCTTTCTCAACTTATTATACCACACAATAAAAAACCATATCAAAATAAATCCAAGAAACATTATAAACGATAATTATTTTTGTTGTTTTTTCCAATTATTGTAACCATTGCTTTTTAATACGTTAAAAGACGATCCCAAATGCTGTTTGCCAATTTTATAAGCTAGTCTTTCAATAGAATTCAATTGATTTATATATTTTATGACTGATTGTTGTGTTAAAATATCATATTTTTCAAATTGAGGTGGTAATTCTAATCCTATTTCGGTTTCTAACAAGTTCATTTTATTTGATTATATATTAATTTATTTAAGTATATAATTAAATCAATTTTTTATTTAACTTTTTTTTACTTTATATAACATATATTTGGTTGATTCACTCCGTAATATGTGGCTGAAAATGCAATTTTTTGATTATATAATTTAATATCACTTTGATTTAACATGTTAGTTATTTGAGTATCAATTTGATAATTATTTGATTGTAAAAAGGTAATTAAATCGGGTATTTCATTTGGAGTCATCAAATAAGATCCACAATCAATTCTTGGTGAATTAAATCTAAGTGGTCTTATTGGTAACACATTTCCTTCACGTAAGCTTATTAAAACAAGTTTAAAAATAGGGATAGGATTAGGCTGTCTATTATTAAAATGATTTCGTCTATTAGAACCTAAACGAGTTACAAAATGTTTTAAAGGTCCTTTTGGTTCGACATTAATTGTTAGTATGTTTTTATATTGCTGTTGAAAAGAATCATAGTATGGTTCAGATGTTATTGTGAATGTGCTAAATCCATAGTCATTCATGTATATATTATAATATACTTTTTAATTAGTTAGGTAATAAATATAAAATTTTTAATTCTTAATATTTTTACCTACTAACAAAAAAAATTGAAAATCTATTTGTTAGTTTGTTGGATGTATTAACTTTCATTACTGAATTATAATTTCTTTAAACTATTTATTAACCAATCCTTTTAATCATGAGTTTCAAAAACAAATCATTCCGTCCCGAGTTCATGACTCCTATTCCTAGGAATCCTAAGAATCCAAAGAATAATAATGTTTTAACCTTTAATCAATTGCAGAAGGCTACCGACGATGCAATCTCAGATTTCCGAGGGCAATTGCTTTTGCTTTTTGATACCATGTGCTTTGAGAATGCAGTCGAGCAGCTGATCATTAAATCGCGTAAATAATCATATGTATATTTAAAATGTAAAATGTAAAATGTAAAATGTAAAATGTAAAATGTAAAATATAAAATATAAAATGTAAAATGTAAAATTATAATTATTAATTAAAAATTTAGCACCACTTGGAGCTATAATTTTTTTTATTTTTATAATTATTTTTAATATTTATAAAATTTTTAGTAATAAAGTTTTAAGCCTTCACAAAAAAAAATTGAATTGCTTTTTAGTCCTTAATACAAATATATATTACTATATACCTTTACGCTCAAAGCCTATTCAAAGAATACTTAATACGATGTCTCAAATTTCCGATATTACTACTTCCCCTCGTGAATGTGAATATAACTATAATAAAACATATAATAATATTAGCTTATTTATTGCCCACGTATTCCCTAACTACACCACTGCAGACGTTGCAGCTGTATTTGAGCGATTGCGTATTGGCCATGTAAGAGCTGTGGATTTTGTTCAAAAGAGGGACAGGGATGGTAAAAAATATTTTGCAGCTTATATTCACTTTCAAAGTTGGTACGACAACATAGCAGCACGTAATTTTCAGGCACGTGTCTTAAATCCTAATCATGAAGCCCGTATAGTGTATGATGATCCTTGGCATTGGATTGTCTTGCCATATACAAGAAAAAATGTCAGACGAACATTGCAGGTTTCAGCCAAAAAGCAGCAAAAGAATGTCAACGGTAACGGCTATGACAACGAAGACTGGGAAATAGACTCTCTGGGAAGAAAAGCACGAGAGTTGGATATTATATCAGTTGATGACGAGATGGAAGCCATAGAAAAAGCCATGGAAGAAGCGATAGACCTAGCAGAGGAAGACGTAAAAGAAAACGACAAGTACCTTGTCATGATTGATAGTCGCTATGTACAAGCGTTAGAGCAGGAAAATCAAGCATGGCGTCAATGGGTACAATCCTGCTACGCAAAAGCTTAAAAACCATAAATATAAAAAATTGTATATGAATATTATGTTATATATTTTAATAAAATTAGCTTGTAACTTTAAGTAATTAAATAGTTTTTTCCTTTTTATATAATAATTATTTTTTTTTATTCCCAGAGTTTTATGTATAAATTATAAAAAATAAAAAGTAAACTATTAATAAAAAAAATTGAAATAGAAAATACTTTTTTAAAATTAATAATAAATATATACGTAAAGCCAACACATAATGTTAACAAATGAATCAAATAATAGCGTTGTTATTGGTCCTGTTTCTGTTTTTGATAATATCAGAACAGGGGTTGATATTTCTGATAGAATATTGGAATCCAATTTATCCTCAAATAGAGCTTCTGAGAAGCGAAATTCGGAGGGCGGAGTACCATGTGCTGTAATTTATCGCTACAAATTTACGGAGGATTTTATGAACGAGCTACATAAATTTTCAAAAATTCATCAATACGACCATAGAAAAGATTTTAAGGAGGCATGGCAAATATGGCTTGAAGAAAATGAGGAACTTATTGAAGAAGAAACACTTCGTTTGCAAGGGTTGGGATATAATGGAGATATAATTGATAAAATGTTTAAGAGTGCACGTTATTACTTTAGAAAGAAAAGTGGAGAAAAAAAAGAGCCAAAGCAGCGTAGATCATATATTAGCGTAAATAGAGAGTTATTGGATGCCATGGACATACATATTGAAGAAAATTTTAAAACAGAAAATTATCAGCCAAAGACAGGTTTCCTAGATTTTTGCAAAGAAAATGATGAATTATTAAAGGAAACAATTAACAGTATGTTTGAAAGAGATATAAAAAATGCCGAGTTGATAGAGGAAAAGATCAAAAAAACATATAAAAATCGTTATTTTATGTTTGTTGCAAATAAATAAAATATATCAAGTAAAAACATTTAAATTTTATTCATTATCTTTACTATTATGAGTAATAATATAAAAAGTTGTGTTTATTATTTTTTTAATGAATCAGATAAAAAAGAAAAAAATATAAAAATGCGATACCAAATAACAAAGGAAGATTTTTGTGTTCGGAATGAACTAACAAATATAGAAAAAATCCAAAAAAATCCAATTTATAAGACCATGTTTTATATATACGAAAAAAGTGATTATTTAAAAATAGCAAAATATGAGGAAGAATTTCGTCATTTAAATTCAGGTAAAGAAATTTCTGAAGATAATACAATATTGTTGAAATATGAAGAATTAGAATTAATATCTTTAAAAAACTATTTAAAGGCTTTAAGTTCATCTAGAAAATATATATATTCAGTAATTCATTTTTATAAACATTTGTTGCAATCTATGAAGATTTTGTTAGAGAATCATATCGTTCATAATAATATTTGCTTTGAAAATATTGTTGTTTGTAGGAATCATGAGAGACCTTTAATTTCATATTTTTCTTTTTCTATTGATTTATTATCATCAGATATAAATTCATATTTAAGACAAATTTTTGTAATATATGATCCTACTTATTCATTATGGCCTACAGAATTTCACATTCTATCTTATTTATACACTAACAAATTACAAAGCCTTTCTATATTAAATATTGAATCTATTATTCATGATATTGTGAATCATAATGATTTATTAAATACTTTTGGAGATGATCTTGTTAGTATATATTGTAATGATGCTATACAATATTTCTCTAAATATGTTAATAAAAGTTTACAGTTTATACTTACTGATATTTTACAATTTAGTAATACATGGGATAATTACGCATTAAGTATAATGTTTTTAAAAATTATAATTTATTTACACCGTTGTTTAAATAAGCAAAACAAATTCATAATTCTTTTTATGAAGTTGTTAGTTAGTAATATTAGTTTAAACCCTGAAAAGAGACTTTCAATTGTTGAAACTACTAACAAATTTGAAATAATATTAGATAGTTTAGATTTCAAGGATTATAATGATATTATTCAAAATTTAGTGTTTTCGTGATCTGCGTTGTTTTCTTGATTTGCGACTTTTTCTTCCCTTGCGTTTCTTTGTACGACGACGCCCACCCACAAAGTCTGGATTTTCTTCGGCTTGAACAGTTGGGATCATCTCGTTAGCCATAGTTGGAATTATTTCACTCTTATCCTCCTTTTTTTTATTATCTTCATCATCTATTTCTTTAGCTTCATCAGCAATTGTTTTGGCTTTGAGGTTTTCTGGTTCTTGAACATCTGGTTCTTGATCATCTGCTCCATCAACTATTTCATCCTTGGGAACAGAAGGAGGGGTATCAACTCCACCTTTTTGACTATTTAAAGATGCCTTTATTTGTTCCCATTCTTTACCATGTTTACCTTTTTTAGCCATTTGCATTGCTTCTTTACCATAGTTCATTCCCTCAGTTTTAGCAACAGCCTTTACATGATCTCTCCAGGCTGCTAAAACTTTATTACCTTTTTTCTTTGGATTTTTTGCTGTTATATTTTTTTTGTTGTGAACTCTTCCCCCTGTGGGAGTTTCAGAAAATTCCTCTGTATCTAAATCATTCATAATTTATATAATATGTATATATTAATTTTTACTTGTGATATTATATAACTTAAAATTGAATTAAATATATTTATTTCTAAATATATAATTATTTTTATCAAAAATGTCCTTCAAAAAAGATAATGTTTTCACTATTGGTTTACCAGGTTCCGACCTGGTTTTTACAAGATATCTTTATTTAAAGGATGAAGTTCGGATTGCTTTGTTAGTTTGTTTACTAAACAAAAGCGATGATGCATTGTTTTGGGCTTATGAATTATTTTATAGTGGATTTAAACATGAACTATTAAATCTAATTAATACCATTTATTATGACTTCTTTTATACTTTAAATCCCAGTTTTGAACAATATATCATAAAAAAATACAAAGAAACAAATGAGGAACTAACAGAGAGTATAGTAAGTGCATTAATTCAAAATTTACTTTATAGACCATTTAATACGGATGTATTCATGTTAAAAAATATATGTAAATTATTTGAAATTGAAATGATTTATGCTGATACCACAAAAAAAATAACTAACAGCTTAGAATTAATTAATAACTGCAAATTATGGATCAAAAATAATGATTATAGATCTATAGCAAATTGGATTATAAATGAAAATAAACACTTCAATTTGTTAGTGATTTATGAAACTATAATACAAATTTTTGAAGAAGAGGGACTTAAACTAACAAAATCTAAATTGTTGAAGGATTTTGATAAAAATGAAATGAATGTAGATTTAAAAATAGTATTAGTTGCAAAAATTGTAGCCATCTTTTCAAAAAGAGATAAGCTTAAAAAAGGTAGAAATATCTATGTTCCTGTTTTAATAGAAGAAACTAAATGTTATGAAACTATTACAAAGGAAAAGGCTTACCAGGTTTTAGAGACGGTTTACAAATGCGGTATTGATGATTTTCATTATTTGAGTTTATTTAAATTAAAAAGACAGAAATATAATATTAAAGATAAATATTGGTATAATTGGCTTTATCATGCATCATTTTCACCTGTTTGGTCAAAACGAATTCATGATCATGGAGGTTATCCAAATTATTTTAAACAAACTATAGTATTTAAAGAGGGTAAATCGGACGATTTAATGCAACAATTTTATGGTCTATATGGGTATGAACCGGATGAACAAAAAAAGGAAATACAAGAAAAAAGTATTATGGATATTAAAAAGATCAATAATTGGCTAACATTTTTTAAAAATTATAGAAAAAATGGCCTAGTTGAAATAGAGGAAGAGGAATTAGAAGAATTTGATGTAGATGGAATCATATATTAAAGTATTTACTTATAAATAATAAATCTATGTAAAAAGTATATATTTTTTCCTAATTTTTTATTTAAAAATAAAATTGAAATAAATATAAATGTAAATATGAAACTATATATAATAAAGCAAAATGGTAAAGAATACTAAAGGTGGTTCAGGACATAAAAAGATGGGTCGTAAGTTTACGACAGGTGCAAAAAGCAACAAACTGAGGCTTTCAGAACAAGAAGGTGAAATATATTCAATTGTAATAAAAATGTGCGGAAACGGTATGTTTCATTGTTTCGGTATTGATGGTGTTACCAGATTAGGGCATATTCGGGGAAAGTTCTCTGGAAGAGGTAAGCGTGATAACCTAGTAGTCATAGGAAAATGGGTTCTTATTGGATTGCGAGAATGGGATATTGAGCCGTCAACTATGAAGTCTACCGATAAAAAAGAGAAAATGCAGCAATGTGATTTATTAGAGGTTTATAATGATTCAGATAAACAACGTCTAAGAGATACAGTTGATGAAGATTGGCTAGCTTTAGATAACAATGATATTTCCCGATCAAAAACTGTAGCAAGTGGAGCAGAAGATATAGTATTTAGTTCAGAGCAGGATATTGAAAGAGAAAAATTACTTGCAGAAATGCACTCAGAAACGGCTGAAAAAATATCATTAAAATTAGGATCAGAAAAATTGGGATCAGATGAAGATGAAGAAGTAAATTTTGAGGATATTTAACAATTATAACTTGGGATTTGGCTTGATCCACCTGGTGGTGGCCTCATAATATATTGTACTATAGTAATACCACATGCAATTATAACCATTTCCCAAAAGTTATTGGGAGGTGGTGGACTATTAGTATAAGATGTAAATTTTCTAACTATAATATGTTTTGATTTATTTAAATTCCATCTTTTTTTTGCTTCAATTGATAAAACATGATTACAAGAACGATTAAATTTAATATTTTTCATAGCGTAAAGAGTGCGATTCATCGTGTATAATAAGTATTTTATATAGTAAAATCTATATAAAATAAAAAAATCAATTTTTTTATAAATTAAAAAAAGTTAGTTAGTTAAAAAAATACAAATAATTTAATTAAAAATAAATACTCCTTACCTTATTACAAAAAAAAATACAACCATACACAAAAAAAAATACTGTCTCCTGTAAATTATATATAGCTTGGTTTTCCGGGTGTGTGGGGGTCGTTAGTAATAAAAATGATGGATTGCTGATAGGAGACAATTATATTTATTAAATTGTCTTTAAATGATTTATGATAATAATATATATAAATAATTTAAAGATATATTATATAATATATATATATATTAAAAAGACAATTTTAATTAAAGCCATGACCAACAATAACCCATTTACGAATAATCGTTTTCATTTTTTAGATGAAGATAATAGTGATAAGTTTAAATCTGTAAAAAAGGAAAAAAAAACAGAATCATATGATTCTTCTAATAATTCATTTACAAAAGAATCCCAGCGTATTAATGATTCAAGGCGATATTCTTCTTTCAATTCGTTTCGTAGTAATAAAACATCCGATATTATTAAAGAAGTAAAAACATTTAATATTGAGGAAACAAATTTTCCTGAAATACAAGAGAATATAAAAACTATGAAACAATCAACATCTGACAGCTTTAAATTTAAAGATGCTTTAAATAAGCAAAAAGATATAATTTTAAATACTGAATTAGAAGAAAATAAAATTAAACCTGGTTGGGTAGAAATTTCTTTAGTAAACGGAAAAACAGTATTTAAAGAAGGTCCATTGACACCTTATATGATCCAACAACAAGAAAAAGAAGAATATGAAAATACCCCACATTATATTATGAACACAGCAATTACTTCTATGAGAAAAGGGTGGAAAAGATATATTGACGAATATAATTCAATTCATGGTGAAGGTTCATATGAAGAGTTATATGTATTACCACCTGTTTATGGACCAGAATATGATAGCGAAGAAGAAGCTGATGATTCAAATGATAGTGACAATAGTGGTGATTTATAATTTTTTAATTGTTTTTATAAATAGTATTAGTTTAAATAATTATTGTATTATATGATTTGATTATAATACAAAATATGAATATTAATGGGGATAATTTAAAAACTAATGATAACGATGATATAGAAGATCTTGATAATTCATGGTTAGAAGAATTTGAAAAGTCGGATAATGAATACAAAAATTATTATACAGAAGAATTATCTTTTATTAAAATTACGTCTTTGTATGTAAACAAAGATAATAATATTGAAAAATTAAGAGAAGAAAAAATTCTATTAAAAGTACCTGGATTTTTGCAAAAAGAAGAGCTAATTAGTATGATTAAACACAATTCATTTTTAAATCAAATAAAATATTCAGTATTATCTATTTTAAAATTTAATATTAATATTGAACCTATTCATTTAAAAACTTTTTTAAAAACTAAAAATAAAAATGTAGGTGGTTTATTTTTACAATCTGTTAAAAATATTGATACTATTAAATTGGAAAAATCCATTTCATTATTTCATGATATAAATGAAATATTTATTATTTTTCATGAAAAAATTTATAAACCATTATTTAATACAAATATACCCAATAATAAGACCAAAAAGGTATTTATAAATTCAAATACTAATAAATATACTAAACGTAAACCATTTAAAGAAAATACGCTATAATATAGTATCCTATAGAAATGGCCTCTCTTATCTCTGCACTCGACAATCATACTTCCTCTCAAATTGGTGAGAATGGTAGCACCGAATTTACTTGGTCTAATAGTATTAAAGAACGTATTAATCAACTTAGTTTTCAATTGACCAGGACTAGAGATAGTAACACTATTGATCAATTAGCATTACAAACTGATGCTATTTTAAAAAATCTAACAGGCTCTTATAAGGCTGGTTCTTTATGCAGAGAAGAATATTTGGAGTTTATGTCCATAATGTACCGCATGATGGGTCAAACCCGTGATATTGTGGATGGAAAAGGTGAGTATGCATTATCATATATGTTGTTAGGTGTTTGGTATAACAATTTTCCAGAGCTAGCCCAATTTGCACTCAAATATTTTGTTCTTAATGTTGAGGGGGCTACTGATAACCATCCTTATGGTTGCTGGAAGGATATCAAGTATTTATATAAACAATACGAGCTTTCACCTCTTGTAAAGTATGGAATGAATCTACTGTTACAGCAAATTCGTGAAGATGTTACAAATAGTCATCCTTCTCTTGCTGCTAAATGGGTCCCTAGAGAAAAGTCAGCATTTGGTGGATTATTTAATGAATTAGCTATTTCCTACTTTCCGGATTATTTAGCAAGTGCTAAATCTGCTGAGCAAAGAAAGAAAGCTACTCTTAAGGCTAGGACTGAATTTAGAAAAATTATTAGTGGTTTGAATAAGAGGTTAGATACTGTTCAAATTAAGCAATGTGCAAATAATTGGTCTGATATTGATCCTACTAAACAGACGTCTATCACTATGCAAAAGCAAAAGCGTGCCTTTTTGAACAAGAACAAAAAAGGTGAACAACGTTCTGAGCTAGAAGATCGTATTTCATGTGGTGAGCACTTTACTGAATTTGCCGCAAAGGCAAAAAGAGGTGAGGTAGAAGTCAAGGGAAAGCGAGTAGGACTTAATACGTTTACCGAAGAGGCATTTTCATTAATTGGCAGTAATCAGATGGATTCCTCTGAAGCTGATATTTTGAATGCCCAATGGGTTGATAATTCAAAGCAAACGGGTTGTCTAGGACCAGTAATTGCTATGGTGGATGTTTCAGGGTCTATGTCTGGTGATCCTATGCATGCAGCTATCGCACTGGGAATCCGAGTTGCTGAGAAATCCATTTTGGGAAAACGTGTTTTAACATTTAGTGGTTCGCCATCATGGGTTAATTTGGATGGATATGATACATTTGTGTCTATGGTTTCTGTTTTGAAAAGAGCTGATTGGGGTATGAATACAAATTTTTATGCAGCAATGAAACTCATTTTGGATGCCATTATTGCACAGAAGTTAACACCAGACCAGGTAAAGGGTATGGTATTGGCTATTTTGTCTGATATGCAAATTGATTCCTGTGGGTCTGATCCAGTTTCATTAATGGATGGAATTAAAGCACTCTATGCAGATGCTGGAATAAGACTTTATGGAAAGCCTTTTGAGCCCCCACACATTTTGTTCTGGAACTTAAGATCTACAAATGGGTTTCCTGCTTTATCAAACATGTTGGGTTGCTCTATGATGTCTGGATTTAGCCCGGCACTTCTTAACCTGTTTTGCGAAAAGGGACTAGAAGCACTAGAGTCATGTAGTCCTTGGTCGCTATTAATGGATAGTTTGGCCAAGGACAGATATATGGTATTAGATAAATTTATTCGGGAAACGCTATAAAATAAAATAAAATAAAATATTATATTCTATGAACAGAAATAGGTTTAGAAATGTTGTTCATCCACCTAGGAAAATTTTTATTATAAAACCAAATCCACAACCTAATATATATAAAAATAAACCGGTAACTGAATATAATATTCAAATTCCTGCCAATATATTTCAAACATGGGAAACTAAAAATTTGCCACCTTTAATGTTTAATGCCACTCAACAATTAAAACGATTTAACCCGCGTTTTAATCATTATTTATTTGATGATAATGATTGTCGTGAATTTATTAAAAATAATTTTGATCATGAAGTTTTAAATGCTTATGATACTTTGATTCCAGGTGCTTATAAAGCTGATTTATGGAGATATTGTATTTTATACAAAAAAGGAGGAATATATTTAGATATTAAATATATTCCTATTAATGGTTTTAGATTTATAAATTTGCTAGAAAATGAACATTTTGTATTGGATTTTGGTGGTGAAGGTGTATATAACGCTTTAATGGTTTGTAAACCAGGAAATGAAATACTTTTAAGAGCTATTAATGAAATTGTTAAAAATGTAAGAGAAAGATTTTATGGCAATAGTGTTCTTGATCCAACTGGACCAAATTTATTAGGTAGATTTTTTTCAGATCATGAAAAAAATTCATTTGATTTGAAACACAACTGTCTAGGATCTAATGATGGGGATAAATTTATTTTATTTAATAACCATCCTGTTTTAAAGTGTTATAATGGGTATTTTGATGAAAGACACAAATTTTCATCCATTCCTCATTATGGTACTTTATGGGATAATAGACAAATTTATCGGTAAATATTTCTTTCATCCCATAATTGCCAATATCTTTTAGTGTGTAAAATACTGAATGAGTTATCTTGTTCTGACCTATATTCTGGATATTCAGTAGAAATTATAAAACGATTTTTATAAATAATATGTTGTCCATTTTGATGAAATATTAAATCAACTTTGTTTATTAAATTATTATTTAATATTAAATTTCCCAACATTAGTGGACCGGTAGGATCTAAAGGATTAGAACCATAATATCTCTCACTTACGTTCATTACTACTTTATAAATTGCTTTCCACAATAATGGACTACCTTTTTGACATGCCATTAAAGCATTATAAATGGATAATTTTCCTACTCGATCTTTTACATAATGATTTTTTTCTGTAAGTTCAATTAGTTTGAATCCGTTTATACAATTTAGTTTTATATCAATGTAAATACCACCATTTATATAAAGCACACAATATCTCCATAAATCAGCTTTATAAGCACCTGGAATCAAAGTATCATAAGCATTTAAAACTTCATGATCAAAATTATTTTTAATAAATTCACGACAATCATTATCATCAAATAAATAATGTTCAAATTTAGGATTTTGTTGTTTTAAACTTTCTACATTTTCACGCATTTTTGGTGGTAAATCTTTTGTATGCCATGTTTGAAATATTTTTAAAGGAATTATACTATTATAATATGGTTTAAAAAATGTATAAGGTTGATTATATATTTTATACATTAACTCATCGTTAATTTTATTATTATCTGTTTTTTTTCTGATTAACATATAATAAATATTATATTTATTTTTATTTTTATTTTTATTTTTATATTCCGTTAGCTATTTTTTTTCGCCAATATTCTAAAGTTAATTTTTCATAATTAAATGATTTATCTTTAAAATAATAAAGTGTTTCTTCTAACAAATCCTCTGTTATCTCCGACCAATCATTTACAATAAGAACAGGCAAATCCTCAAATAATTTTGTAAATTGAGGTGCACAAATAATTGGTATAGAACCTAAACACAAAGCTTCCCATGTTCTATGGCAATCCATTCCTATTCCAAAAGGAGATAAAACAAATGCATATTTAATTATTTGACTCCAATAATTTGTTCTAGGTGTACCAGTAGGTTCAACAACTAACAAATTATTTGGTATAATAGATAAGGCGTCTTTTCTTTGACCAAAACGATCACTATTAGTGGAAAAATTGACATAAATTTGAAGTCTTCTTTCGTCAAATGGAACTGATTTCTCTTTGATACTAACAAGAGTATTTTCTTGAAATCTTGGTAAATGATTTTCTCCTGGTAATTTCCATAAACAATCTGGATTATTAGAAATTGTATGATAATCTAAACCTATAGGTAATTGAATTATTTTGTTATTATCCTGAATTCTAGTATTTTGTGCAAACCATTTTAAAAGAAAAGGAGAATTTAATAGTTTATATGTTTCATTTTGATTTAAAGCCTCCAAAGGAACACATAAATCCGAATCACCTGTAACAAGTACAAAATTATGAATTATAAATGGTAAGATTTGATTAACAAAGAATTTTAATAAATCACTACAAACATAAATTGACATTCCATTATACATTTTATTACTTTTTAACATATTTATTAAATAATGTGTATTGGTATTACAACTAGATTGAGGGTTTAAAGAATGAAATCTACATGATTTTAGTATTCCACGACTATTTACATAATAACATAATTGTTCCATAATTTTATCCTTTATAATAAATTTTTTTTTTTTACGAAAAAGTATTAGATAAATAAAACTTCATTTGATATTCTTATTTTGGCATTATCTTTATTTATAGCTTCTGCATGAAATGATCTATGTTCGCAATCTTCAAATTTTGTTTTTACATGTCCTAAATTTGGAAAAATAATTTGTGAGTTTGCTGCTTTAGAATGTGCTTTTATATAGTGTGGTGGTATAAGATCAAATCGTGGCTTACCATCATAAACAGTATTTAAAAATTTATTTGTTCTATAAATGGAAAATCCATTAAATGAAGAAATACATGTTAATAGTTCTCCGGACTTCAAATTGTTTAATTTGTTAGTAATATATGATTGAATATAATTATAATTATGAAATGGAGTATTTTTAAAATGATTATAACTAAAACAATAAGGGTAAATTGATAATCCCCAAATATCATAATATAAAGGACTTGTATTAAAAGATAATGCATCCCAGTCAACTCTATACAAATATTTTTTTAAAATTTCTGGTCTTACTTCTTTACAATTAACATCATCAAAATCCATCATAATAAAAAATGGATATTCATTTAAATCTAAAGTAGATTTAATATAATCTAAACAAAAATTTCGTGCATATGCGATTCTATGAGTTCTATATGGAGATATAATCGTTTTATTAACATAAAAATTCATTTTAACATTTTTTTTTTGATATTCTTTTAATATATTCAATGTATCATCAGATGACTGATCATAAAATATCATTATTTGATAATCATCAAAAATAGACCCTATTTTCTCTATATTTTCCAAAACTTTATTTAAAAACGGTCCGCAATTTCTAACTGGTCCACATATACAACACTTCATATTATATTCATAATTTTAAATAAAATTGATTTTAACGATTTTTATTTGTTAGTAATAAAATAAAAGAACTATGTTTTATATAGGTTGCACTAGATTTAATAATTCAACATATCAAGAAAATCTTGATTATCGTTTTAAAAATGATATTTCTGTAATATATGGGTCTGCTTTAAAGATCAGAAATATATATCTACCTGATTCTTTAATATTTGTAGTTGAAATGAATAATGACACTAACAAAATAGAAGGTATTGGTCTAATTAGAAATTCATTAGTTCATAATAAACGACATAAAATATATGAACATATAGAATATAATCGGTATATTTATAGTGGAAAATATGGGATAAGAAGGGAGCTTATAGATTCAGATATAACTCAAATTTGTGATACAATTTTGTTTAAAGGTAAATCTCATTTAAAATGTAGAAGTGGTATTACTATTATTACTGAAAAATTATTTACTCATTGGGACTATGAATTAGATGTTTTAAAAGATAAAATTAAATGTTTATTTTTAAAACATTTCACTCCCTTATGTATTGAAATTACACAAATTACACAAATTATACAAACAAATACAGTGGAAGAAAGAATAGAAAATGAAAAAGAAAAAGAAAATGAAAATGAAGAATTTATAGAAATTATTACAAAAAAAAGGAAAAGATTAGTTAATTATGATAAAAATATAGAAAAATAACATAGTTTATTATATGAGCACTATTGATTATAATGTTGATAATTATACAATTCCAGAATTATTAGCAATCTTAGGATTAGATGATCCAGATTCAGATGAAATTTTTGATACAACAAATAGCTTTATTAGTAGATTTTCTAGTTCAACAGATTATCAACCGCAATTAGTGAATTTTTTCCAATCAATACAGACCAAATTACTACAATATATGAATGATTTGGAAACGTCTGGTAAAGATGTAGAATTTGCTCCTAATGAAGAACAAACAAAAAAATGGTTTGAATATGAAGCATTACCGCAAGAAAATGATGTACAAAGAGATAAAAATACGGATCGTGTGCAAAAGATTGATGTTTATGATAATCAACATGTACCAATGAATCGTGAACAATTAGGTATTAATAATAATTTTCAAGTAAAAGTAGCACAAGATACATTAAATCCGAATTTAGAGAATACAACAACTCGGTTTATCAATTTGGATAGTCAATTTCGTCAAGCGTCTGGAGGTGCAGAATCAATGTCTACAGATTATACGCTTGATTTATCGGATCCCTTAATAAATGTATTAAATCTTAGTTTATATTCTATACAAGTTCCATATACCTGGTATACCATAGACTATATTTATGGAAATACATGTTTTTGGGTTACAAATAAAAAATATACATTCAAAATATTCATAGAACCTGGAAACTATTCTCCTACTGAATTTTGTACAGCTTTAAAGGTTGCCTTTACTACTGATGCAAATTTTCAACCTCCTTATGTTTCCAATGAAATATATTCATTTGATCCAATAGATGGGTGGCCGCAGGCATTTACATTTCCTAATGGCGATATAGAAACACAGGACATTGCACGTTTTAATCCTAATAATGGAAAAATAACATTATATTTGGATGGATGGACAGATCCAGCTGGTAATCCCCTTGAAACAACAAATCAATATAATGATGTATTTAATGCTGAAACAGATGCATTTTTTACTTTTTTTGATATAACAGGTGTAAAAAATTGTTATAAGTCCGGAATTTATTCTTGTTCAGCAACAGCAGGTCAAGGTCATACATTTAATGGAACTTTAGGTTGGTTAATGGGATTTCGTCTACCACTTCAACCAGTATTTACTGCAAATTATAATAATCCTACGTCTTATACAGGTGGAAATACACCAGTTGCTGTAATGAATTTATTTGGAACAAAGTATTTTATATTGATATTAGATGATTACAATCAGAATCATATAAATAATGGATTAATTACAATAACAGAATTATCAAAAACATTACCAATTCCGAGTTATTTTAACGCATCTCAGCCGTATTTTTGTAGTCCTAATATAACAAGTTTACCAGGTATACAAAATCAGAGTTTATTGGGAAATATATCAAATATTTCTTCGGAGTCAGCTGCAGTATTAGGAGTAAATCCAGATAATTTATTTAATTCATTGCAAGATAAGTTAGATTTTGGAACAAAAAATGTGATACAATTGTTACCATCGGCTCCTAGAACACTAACACAAGCCCAAATTTATACAATAAATGAAATAATAAAAAATAGAAGTAAAACTACATCATTTCGGGCAAAAGCTCCAACAAATTCGGACACATTTGCGTTAGTTCCAATTAAATATGGTATGAAAGTTGGTGAATTATATGTAGAATTTAGTGGTGCATTACATGATAATAAACGTGTATACTTTGGTCCGGTAGATATAGATAGAATGAGAATAAGATTATTGGATGATCGTGGTAATGTTATAGATTTGCATGGGGGAGATTGGTGTATCACATTGTTGGCTGAAAGTTTGTATCAATATTAAAGGAATTTAATATATATTATTTTTAAAGTAACTTAAAGGGCTTTAAGTTCTTTTACAATATAAATAAAATTGAGTTTTGTTTTTACAATTTGATCAAAAATATATACCAAACATACAATCATGACTACATTAATCAACCAAAAAATGTTACCTTATGATATAATTATACTTATTATGTCATATGATAATAGATTTGCAATTCGTCATGGTAAAATAATGAACCGAATAAATATGAGTAACAATATTTATCGGAAAATTATTGATGTATATAGCATACTATCTTTTGCATATTATTCACGAAACGATGAATTAGAAGAAGATATAGTTATTGAGTTACCCATTAATGAAAGTAAAATGTATTTAATTCAATGTTGTGTATTTTTGGAAGATGATGATATTAGAGAGGTCAACCGATTTTTATCAATAAAAAATTTAGATGAAAGAGTTGACGAAGAAAAACTTATAACGATATATTAACATTATTATTATGGTTTTTACTGAAAAAAAACTAAATATTTATTACTTGTAATTTATATGGATATTTATCTTTTTCGCGATTATATAGGATTATTTGCTCCAGTTATTTTATTTATTTTAACCCTTTTTTTTTTACGCAATATGAAAACTTATCTTAATTTTTTTATTATTGGATTCATTTTAAATAATATTTTAAATATTCTATTGAAATTCTTTATTAAAGAACCTAGACCATTAGAGGATCTAAAATTAATTGAAATTGCAATTGTCAATGGTTATCGGATTGGTATTGACAAATTTGGCATGCCATCTGGTCATGCACAAAATTGCGGTTTTTGCTTATTATTTGTTACACTTGTGCTTCAAAATTATTATATAATAAGCCTCTATTTACTTATTTCCTTTATTTCATTATTTCAACGATATCTTTATAAAAATCACACACTTTTACAATTAATAATTGGATTTATTATTGGATTATTATGTGGATTTTTAACATATTGGTTCGCAAAAAAACATGTAGAGGGCAATATTAAAATGAAAACAGACGAAGATGCACCAATTTAATTATTTATTTTATACCAACATATATTATGAATATAGATATTTTACTGACTATTATACTTGGAAGTATTGCTGGATTATTTGGTGGTGCATTAGGTCAGTCTGGAGCAGAAGTTATGTTGCCTGGCTTGCTTATTTTAGGTGTTGCACCTACCTTTAAAGTAGCTGCTGGAACTGTATTATTAGCAATTGTTCCACCAATTTCTATTTTAGCCGTGCTAGAATATTATAAAAGAGGGCAAATTCAAGTGTGGACTTCTGTCATTTTATTTGTATGCTATTTTTTTCTTGCTTTTGTGGGTGCCTATATAACTAAAGATCTTTCCAATCGAGTATTAGAATTTATTACTGGTTTATATTTTTTAATTATTAGTGTATTTTTCTTTTGGAATTCCTATACAGGCACCTATGGAGAAACTCAAAATGGTAAAAAAAATATTACACATTTGGCCAATGGATTTAAAAATCTTTTTAAATAATTTATGTTTAATATTATAATTATTTGTATTATTATAATATAAATGTCAGGTTTAGTTTATCAAAATAATAATAATAAATGTCAAGGATGGACTAACCCATCTAATAATTTGTATGGTCCACAAATTTATAGTTTATCTAGTCTTTATAGTCCTGCTGGATCAACTAGTCTTGTATCTATTAATGGTGCTAATTTTTATGGTTATTCAATTATTACTTTTGGAACCTATAATCCTACTGTTTATTTCATTAATTCAAATTTATTGCAATTTTATGTTCCTACTAATTTAAATTCTGGTACTTATCCCGTCCAGGTATTCAATGCATCAATTCCATCAAATATTGTTACTTATACTATTGATAATTCATCTGGTTATTGGTTATTAAATAGTAATGGTAATATTACCAATTCAAACTCCGGTTTAACTAATGTTTCTGCTCTTTCCAGAGGAGTTCCTATAATTATTACAGGAAATTATGTGGTTCCCAATAATATTACTTGGATTATATGTAATAGTTCCTCATCTCTTACAATAACATTACCTACTGGAACACAATATATCGGGCGTGAAATTATTATAAGAAATATAAGTGGACAAGCCATTTTATCTAATTCATTAAATATTTTATTATTAACTCAAGCAGTTGGGATAGAACCGTTAGTACCTCAAAACATTATACTTGGACTTAATATTGGTAGTTGGGTAACACTTGTTTGTTATGATGGGATATTATGGATGGCTATGCAATCATTATTTAGCCCACTTTAATTATTTTTTTAATTTTTTGGGTTTTTTTATTTTTTTTTGATATTGATTTTTTTCCTCCTTTTTTAATTTCTTTTGAATCAGATTTTGTTGGTTCGGATTTAATAGATTTTATTTTTGTAAGGTTAGGAAACTGACTCGGATAAGGATATTTACTATTTATTATTACATTTGCTTTTAATATTTCTGGGCATGTATTAGTATTTAAACTTGTTATACTTTTAGGTGGAATTGGTTGAACTGTTTTTGCAAAACTGTTTGTATCGGGAATAGTTGGTTTATCTATTGGTTCTTCAATTTCTGGTTCTACTTTTACTGGATCTTCAATTTCTGGTACTACTTTTACTGGATCTTCAATTTCTGGTACCACTTTTACTGGTTCTTCAATTTCTGGTACCACTTTTACTGGTTCTTCAATTTCTGGTACCACTTTTACTGGTTCTTCAATTTCTGGTTCTACTTTTACTGGTTCTTCAATTTCTGGTTCTTCAATTTTTGGTTCTACTTTTACTGGTTCTTCAATTTCTGGTTCTGGTATTTTTTCTAACCTTTGTTTAACAACCTCTCTATAAATTTTGCTAGCATCTGCCCAATTCATATTAG
>Ga0209597_1000497_pt1 | contig 26011 bp, 18 predicted proteins | sample M_140625_MF_Meta_FD_187316 | JGI IMG/M metagenome (GOLD analysis project Ga0209597, IMG submission 187316) | Freshwater microbial communities from Lake Montjoie, Canada to study carbon cycling - M_140625_MF_MetaG (SPAdes) (version 2) | ecosystem: Environmental > Aquatic > Freshwater > Lake... | reverse complement strand
CCTTTTGTGTAAATAGGTGGGACCGACCCCTTCTGTGAATTTGACAATCTAGGCCCGGCGGTTCGGTATTTATCATGAGAGGGATTGCACGAGCCCTCCCGCATCGGAAATTCAAACCCTCCTCGAAGGTATCATGACTTTGAACGAAGATCCCCTTTGGAAACGGTTGGTCGCCTTTGAATTGGATAACATCGGCGACGCGCTGAGCTTCACTCAACGACTGGCCCGTGAGAACGGTTGGCACCTCGGATTCGCCCGACGGGTCGTCGAAGAATACCGACGCTTTCTCTTCCTCGCCTTGCGAGCCGGCCACTCGGTCACCCCATCCGATGAGGTCGACCAGGCTTGGCACTTGCATCTGGTCTATAGCCGCTCCTACTGGGACGAACTTTGCACCCAGGTGCTGCAACATCGGTTGCACCACGGACCCACCCGGGGCGGCTCCGCCGAAGATGACCGATTCCTGGAAAACTATGAGGCCACCCGCGCCAGCTATCGCCGGTATTTCAACTCTGAACCCCCGGCCGACATCTGGCCGGAACCTTCCGTGCGTTTCGCTCCTCAGGCCCGCTGGCAACGGATCGATCGAGCCTCTCACTGGTGCCTGCCCAAGCGCGCTCTGCGACGAACAGGCTTCGGCCTGCTGGGAATTCTCGGACTCTCCAGCGCGGCGGTCGGCTGTTCGGAGGTCAATGGCGAGGCACTGATCGGCAATGGTCTGTTCGTCATGGCCTCCGTCGTCGTGGTGGCCGCAGGATTGGGTTGGCTCATATTCCGTACCGCCCGCGGCGGCGACTCCGGCAGCAATTCCGCCTCCAAGCACGGTTCTTCCGGTGGCGGAGACGGAGGCATCGGAGGCGGCTGCGCGGCCGACTCGGGCGGCGGCCACCACGGCCATTCGGACGGGTCCTCGGGCTGCGGATCCTCAGGGTGTGGGTCTTCGGGCTGCGGTGGTGGCGGAGGGTGCGGCAGCAGTTAAAACCGGCTTCTTCCAGGACACGTTTCTCCCCGATGCCCTCCGAATCTCAAGACGAGCAACGCCTGCGCGAACTCGGCTACCGCCAAGAACTGGCCCGCCGGATGAGCGGCTTCTCCAACTTCGCCCTGTCGCTGGCCATCATTTGCATCCTCTCCGGCGGCATCACCTCATTCCATGTAGGCTTCAACAGTGCCGGAGGCGCCAGCCTTGGAATCGGATGGCCGCTGGTCAGTCTCTTCTCCCTGTGCGTGGCAGCCACCATGGCCCAGGTGGCCAGCGCCTTCCCGACAGCCGGCGGCTTGTACCACTGGGGCAGCCTGCTGGGCGGACGCGCCTGCGGCTGGGTCACCGCTTGGTTCAACCTCGCTGGTCTGATCACCGTACTGGCGGCGATCAACACCGGCACCTTCGACTTCGCCACCGCAGCCTTCGGATGGACTCCGGCCGCGGAATCCGCTGGAACCGGCCGCGTCATCTCCGTGTCGGTGATGACCTTGTCTCAAGCCCTGCTCAACCATTACGGCAATCGCTGGACCACCCGACTCACCGACTTCAGTGGCTGGCTCATCCTGGGGATCGCTTCGGTGATGACGGTCGCCCTGCTGGTGGCCACACCGCACTGGGAATGGTCGCGCCTGTGGACCTTCACCAACTTCAGCGGTTTGCCGGAAGGTTCGCCCGTCTTCCCCAAACAAGACTCCCTACCCTGGCTCTTCTGCCTCGGATTCTTGTTACCCGCCTACACTCTCACGGGCTTCGATGCCTCGGCCCACACCTCGGAGGAAACGCTGGAAGCCACCCGCAACGTGCCCAAGGGCATCGTGCGTTCGGTGGCCGTGTCGGCCGGTTTCGGCTGGGTGATGATCGTGGCCCTGCTGCTGGCCATGCCCGACCTCAAGACCGGGGCCGCCAAGGGAATCGAAATCGTCCCCTGGATCCTTCGATCGGTCCTGGGAGAAGGGTTTGCCCTGGCGCTGCTGGCCGGCGTGGTGACCGCCCAGTACCTTTGCGGATTGGCCGCGCTGACTTCGGCCTCGCGGATGACCTACGCCTTCGCCCGGGACAATGGCCTCCCGGGCTCCCGTTGGCTAAAACGGGTCGACCCCACCACGCACTCGCCCTCAGCAGCCGTGTGGAGCAGCGCCCTGGCCTCGGTGGCTCTAGTGATTCTGCTGCGCTATGAAACCATCGCGGCGGTGTGCGCGGTGTTCCTCTACCTCAGCTACGTGCTGCCGGTAGCCGCGGGAGCCTGGGCCCACGGACGCACCTGGACCCGCTTCGGCCCTTTCCAGCTCGGACGCGCCTTCAAACCGCTCGCCGTCTTGGCCAGCCTGGGCTGCCTCTTCTTGCTGGTGATCGGCGTGCAACCGCCCAATCAACAGGCACTGCCTATCCTGCTGGGCAGCGCAGCGGTCATGGCCCTCATCTGGTTCGGCTCCGAGCGCCGACGCTTCAAGGGCCCACCGGGTGGGCGGCTATCCTAAATTGTTCCGGCTGAACGCCTCAATTCCCATCGCGCTGTTGGGCCTGATCAAAGGCGTCGGCCAAGGCGTTCCAACCGCCGGCACTGGGCTCGATGGAGGGCCGCGCTACCGGCCGATGAGGAGGACGCCCACCACCGGAGTGGGGAGCCCGCGGGGCATTGGGGGCGGTGCGCTGCTCGCGCTGAACACCAATTTGCGGATTGGCCTTCATGGAGAGGGCGATGCGTTTACGGGGCAAGTCTACCTCGGTCACCGTCACCCGAACCTTCTGACCCACCTTCACCACCTCGGACGGATCCTTCACGAAGCGGTCGGCCAATTGACTGACGTGAACCAGCCCATCCTGATGCACACCAATATCCACAAACGCTCCGAAGGCCGTCACATTGGTCACGATACCCGGCAGCTTCATACCTGGCTGAAGGTGTTCAATTTTTTCAACACCCTCCTGAAAGGCGAACACCTCAAAGCCTTGACGCGGATCACGTCCAGGTCTGGCCAACTCCTCCAGAATATCCTTCAGCGTCGGTAGACCCACTTCGCTGGTGACGTACTTTTCCGGACGGATCTTACCTCGAAGCCCGCCGTCCCGCACCAGATCGCTCACAGCGCACCCGAGATCACTGGCCATGGCATCGACCAATTCGTAGCGCTCCGGATGAACCGCGCTCGAATCCAGAGGATTCTCAGCCTCATGAATGCGAAGAAATCCGGCGCATTGCTCGAAGGCCTTCGGGCCCAGGCGGGATACTTTGAGCAACTCCTTGCGGGAGCGAAACGGCCCGTGCTCGTTGCGATGGCTCACAATATTGGCGGCCAGCGATGGACCCAGACCCGATACATAGCTGAGCAATTGCTTGCTGGCGGTGTTCAGTTCGACACCCACTCGATTCACACACGACACGACCACGTCATCCAGACCGCGCTGGAGGGCATTGGGATCCACATCGTGCTGGTACTGGCCGACACCAATGGACTTTGGATCGAGCTTCACCAATTCGGCCAGCGGGTCCATCAGGCGACGGCCAATGCTCACCGAACCCCGGACAGTCAGGTCTTGATCGGGGAATTCTTCACGGGCCACCTCGCTCGCCGAATAAATTGAAGCACCGCTCTCGTTCACAAGGACCACAGGGATGTTCGCTGCCAGGTGCAGGGATCGAATGAACTGCTCCGTCTCGCGGCTGGCAGTGCCGTTGCCGATGGCAATGGCCTCGATACCAAACCGAGTCACGAACTCTCGAACTTTCTCTCCCGCCTGCGCTACTTGGTGTGCTCCACCCGCGGTGGCGTAGATGACATCCTGATGCAGCAGCTTGCCCTGGCGATCGAGCACCACCGTCTTGCAGCCCGTCCGGAATCCGGGGTCCAGAGCGAGCACGTTCTTCTGGCCGAGAGCCGGTGCCAGCAGCAGTTCTCGGAGGTTCTCGGAGAACACTCGGATGGCCTCCAAATCGGCTCGTTTCTTGGACTCGATGCGCACCTCGGCCTCGATGGCGAATCCCACCAAGCGCTTGAAGCTGTCCACAGCCGCCAGGCGCACCTGCTCGGCTCCGGGTGTGCCACGGGCCTTGACGAAAAGTCCCTCCAAGATGGCGATCGCCGATTCTTCCAGGGGCGTGATGCGAACCAGCAGAACCCCCTCCTCTTCGCCACGGCGCATAGCCAGCATCCGATGACTGGGGATCTTGGAGACGGGCTCGGTCCAGTCAAAGTAGTCCTTAAATTTGGCCCCTTCGGTTTCCTTACCCGTCATCACCTTGGATCGCACCTGGGCCGATTCCCAGTAGAGCTCCCGCAGACGCGACCGGGTTGCGGCATCCTCACTGAAACGCTCGGCCAAGATATCCCGGGCACCGGCTAGAGCTGCGACCACGTCGGGCACCAACTTCTCGGCATTCACAAAACCCGCTGCGACCGCCAGCGGATCGACCGTGGCCTGTTCGTTGAAAAGTTGATCTGCCAACGGTTCCAAGCCCGCTTCCTTGGCAATAGTCGCGCGGGTGCGGCGCTTCGGGCGGAACGGGGCGTACAAGTCTTCGAGGGCGGAGAGGGTATCGGCCCCTTCCACGGCTGCCTTCAGGACTTCGCTCAGCAATTGCCGCTCGGCCAACGATTTCAAAATCGCTTCACGGCGCTGTTCCAATTCCGTGAGTTGGGCCAACCGGTCGCGAATGGATGTGATGGCCACCTCATCCAGGCTTCCAGTCACTTCCTTTCGATATCGGGCGATAAAGGGCACGGTCGCACTCTCACCCAGCAGGCGAGCGGTGGCCGAAACCTTGGTGGCCGGCAGGTTCAACTCGGCAGCAATGCGGGTGATGAATTGATCAAGCATGACGTCAGCGGGGGGCGCTGTTTAGAGCCTCCCCCCATTTGAGGAAAGCTCCGTGTTCTCCCAATTTCGTTATTCCTTCATTTTCCGTTGTTGGTCTTCTCGTCGGCATGACTCGTCTGCGGAAACCCTTGGGTCGATGTGCGAAGTTCTCAGCCATCCTTGTTCTGGCTGCGCTAGGAGCACTGCCGGTGCCTGCCCTCGAGCGCGAAAGACTCTTCGGGCCCGAGATGAAGACCGGCGACTACAAGCACCCGGCGAGCTTCACCGAACTGCACAACGGCGACCTCTTCGTGGTCTTTTTCAGCGGTCGGGGTGAATACAAAGACAACCAGGCGGCTGTCTTCGGCTCGCGCCTGAAAGCAGGCACGCGGCGGTGGTCGAAACCGATGTCCATCGCCAGTAACCCGTTCCACGCGCTGGGTAATGCGGTGATCTGGGAGGCTCCCGACCACGTGGTTTGGCTCTTTTACGTCACCCGCTACGGCGAGCTTTGGAGCGACTCGCGCATCACCGCCAAGGTCTCGCGCGATGAGGCCAAGACCTGGTCTGAACCCTTCCAGGTGACCTTCGAGGCGGGCACCATGGTTCGCAACCGCCCCGTCTTGCTCACGGGCGGCCAGTGGCTACTGCCGGTGTATCACGAGATCGGCACCGACCCGGAGTTGGATGACCCTCGCAACCGTTCCTTCTTCCTCCGATACGACCCAACCAAGAAGGCATGGACCGAAAGCAACCGCATTGGATCACGACTGGGCAATATTCAGCCCGCACCGGCGGTCATCGACGGCGATCATTTGGTGGCGTTTTGCCGCCGCGGTGGGAATTACGACGGACGGCCCGATGGATGGATGGTGCGCACCGAGTCGAGGGACGGCGGACGCACCTGGAGCGAGGGCATCGACAGCGCGCTACCCAATCCCAATGCCGCCGTGGATTTCCTGAGGTTAAACTCGGGGCACCACCTGCTGGTCTATAACCACAGCTTCACCAACCGGACCCCTCTGACAGCCGCCTTGTCAGTGGATGGTGCGAAGACTTTTTCGCGACGCCTCGACTTGGAAACCGATCCAAAGGGCGACTTCGGCTATCCCACCGCCCTTCAGACGCGGGATGGAAAAATTCATGTCCTTTATACCAGCGACGAGCGGACGGTGGTGCGACGGATCGTGTTGACGGAGGCTGATTTGGAATCGGGCGAATCGACCCGCTAAAGGGTGCAGGCGCTGTGGACAACACGCCGTGCCCAATGGGTTTTAAACAGTCCAAAGCGCTTCAAAATCGTTCACGGCAATGGGACAGGCTCCCCTGTCGCCTGTGATTGAAGTGATGATAGCGACGATAGCGCAATAATTCCGGCATGAGCCAACTCCGGCCATTCCGCAGTGCGCACTAACCGAGCCAAGGCGTGTGAGGCCTCCGGATTTCGGATGCGCTCGATAGCCCATCCCAGCGCGGCCCGGGTCGACGGCGGCGTGGATGCCTCGTCGTGAAGCCGGACCAATTGCTCAACCGTGGATGAACGGGCCCCGCGGGCCAGGGTCTCCACCACGGCCTCGATGAGGTCGATGTCTTGGGTTTGCCCAAGGCTCATCGCTAGGGCGGCCATGTCGTCTTCGGTGGAGAACGCTTTGAAGGCCTCCCGAAGGACCTCGGCTTCTTCAGGAGACTTCGGGTTGAGACTGGCTCGAGTCACGGCTTGGATGAGGGCATCAACAGCGGCCGTTCCGCCCGAAGCGGCGATGCGGTCGGCCCACTGGCCTTGTTCCTCGGGCGTGGAAGCCGCTTCGAGGCCCTTCACCAGCGATGGAAGATCCTGCAATTCCAGATCCATCTCTAAAACGGCAGGCGGAGACCCGTAAATCGGAACGGGCCTCCGGCGGAAGATGTGACTCCGGCCTCGCGCATCAGACCCCTCAATTGAAGAATCTGATGCGGTGGCCGGATCGGAGGAATCGCTGGCGATCGCACCCTCCGAACTCACCTCATCGACCCATTCAGATCTCTCCTTCTGATCCGACCGATCGGACCCCGCCAGGGGACCCCAACCATAGCGCAACCCGAGGTTCAGTCCCACGATGAGACCTAGCAGAATAAGGATAGCTTTGGTGGAGCTCATGGCGTTGGTGGCTCAGCGGTCGGCGTGACACTCAGAATTACTGGGTGATCTGGAGTCCGTAGGCGCCCGTCTCGGTGCCGGAGGAGCCTCGAACAACGATGTAGTAGGTCCCCGCCGACAATTTGCGGCGGATGCGGAAGTTGGAGCCGACACCCAGGTCGTCGTCTTCGGCCACCGTCTGGCCAATGGCATCCCACAAGGTTCCCCGAGTATTCAGCGATCCCGTGCTGGTTAGCGATACGGTGGCTGCCTGGGATAAAACGAATCGGAAGACGTCTTGATCCTGGGCGACGTCGAGTCGGGCCGGGGTGGTCGAAGGTACCGCCACGCGCGTGGCCGTCGCCGGGGTGTTCCCCACGTCATCGGCGGGAGAGGTGCCGAGGCCGACGATGACGAAGTCATACGGAGACTCGTCGGCATCATTGTTGGAGAGGCTGACCGAGGCCTGGTGGCGCCCTACTGTCGTCGGATCGTACGTGATCTGAAAAGTGGCCGAACGACCTGCGGCCACCGTGGAGGGCACCTGGGTGGTGACCCGGAATTGAGCCGCGCCCGAACCGCTGAGCTGCACAGTCCCCAGGGTGAGCGTCGCCTTGCCGGTATTGCGAACGGAGAAGGAGGTTGAGCGGGATTCATTAGCCAGATCGACGGACCCAAAGTCCGTGCCATCGGTGGTTTTGGCTATCAAGGCCCCGTCGCTGATGGGTGTTGAATCCAAACCCACCAACCCGATTTCTGGAGCCCCGACTGTCACTGGGGCCGCCGTCCACTTGGCAAGGACCGTGTAGGCGCCCCTCGATAAACCCGTGCCCGTCACTTTCAAGAAGTAGGTGCCTGCGGCCACATTGGTAACGATGAGGAAGTTGGGAGCCCCGGCGCTGTTGTTATCTTGGGCGAGGACGGCTCCCGAAGCGTTGATTAAGGTGCCTTGGACATCGTTGGTCCCGGAACTAACAAGGTTCAGTGTCACCGATCCACTGGCTTCGAGGCGAAACCAGTCTTGGTCGCTGGTGGTTTCTAGAACGCCGCGCGTGGGTGCATTCCACGCCACCGCTGTGGCCGTGGCGGCGGTGTTGCCGTGATCGTCGGTGGCTACCGAGACCGAGGTCTCGATTTGCTGCAAGATCCACGACCGGTAGTTGATCGTGTTGCCGTAAATGCCCGGGGTCCCATCGCGACCACAACCGTCCCCGAAACTCACCGTGCCGGCATGACGCCAACCGCCCCGACCATCGGAGACCACCAGTGGCCCGCCGCTGTCGCCCTGGCAGGTGTCCCGGCCGCCTCCGGGAACTCCGGCCGCGAGGTGGGCTTGTGACAACCCGGGGTAAACCTGGGAAGCATCGGCCAGGCTGACGAGGTTCATGTCGACCTCCAACAAGATCGCCGACTGCCGGCCAGCCTCCGAGGTGGTGCCCCATCCCATGCCCTTCACCGGGGTTCCGGGAGCAACTTGGCCGACCGCGTCCACCAGCGACAGCACTGGCACTCCGGTGAGCGGTTTGGAGAGCTTGAGCAAGGCAAAGTCGTTGACCAAGGCGCCCTTCACCGTGCTGAAGCGGGGGTGAATGATAATCTGGGAAACCGAGACCCGGGTGCCATCGCTGGATGACTGCAAGTCATAGCCACCCACCAGCACATCAACCGAAGAGGCCGACATGTCTTCGACGCAGTGTGCCGCCGACAACACCCACTGGGGATGAATGAGCGCGCCGCCGCAAAATTGCCCTTTGACCGGGGTTTGCCCTCGCAGGACTAGAGCGCTCATCCAGGGATACGCGCCTTTGGGTGCCGAGTGGCCACCGACGATTTTTGGCAGCGGCGAGGTGGTTGAAGAAGCAGCCATCAGGCGGCCACCGACCGGAGTTGCGTTGCTCGCCATTAAGGCCAACCCGAGGATAATCAGGCGGTGGCTAGGGCGGAGGCGAGGTGTGGAAGTGAGGAGTCTTTGAACGAGTCCTTGGAGTTTCATAACGCCCCCAGCATCGGATCCCGTTGTTACCGCCTGATGACGTCCGAAGCGTTTTATCGGACCGGGTATTAATCTTCGAAGTGTTCGCCTTCGACGTGTCAGCCTTCGAAACGATATCCCACCTGAGGCACGGTCTGAATGAGGCTCGGACGATTGGGATTCTCTTCAATCTTGGAACGCAACGTGGTGACGGCGCGATCGACGCTGCGGTCGGTGACGGCGGCAGAGTCTCCCCAAACGGCATCGAGAATTTGCTCACGCGTGAGCGCCCGGCCGGACTTGCGGGTGAAGAATTCCAGCAATCCGTATTCCTTCGGGGTCAATTCGATCTCCGCACCCTTCCGACTCACCCGTCGTGCTCCACGGTCTACCTCCAGCGAGCCGATGTGCACCACATCGGGGGTGACCCGACGGTGACGGCGCAACAGTGCGGCGATCCGCGCCATCAATTCACTGATCCCAAAGGGCTTGGTAACGTAATCGTCAGCCCCAAGATTCAGCCCCCGGACCACTTGGGCTTCTTCGCCTAAAGCCGTCAGCATGACCACGGGTATCTCAAGACCATCGGCACGGATCCGGCGACACACCTCATGACCCGACAAGCCGGGCAGCATGAGATCTAGCAGCACCAGGTCGGGCCGCACGGTCCGCGCCAATTCTAAACCCTGATGACCATCACTCGCCGAGCGCACCTCGTAGCCGGCGCGTTGAAGATTGTCGCGCAGGCCAAAGAGGATGGCGGCGTCATCCTCGATCACCAAAATGAGTTCAGGTTTCATAGGTACGCTCGGAGTCATCGGAAACCACCGGGACATGGATGGCGAAGCGACTGCCCTCGCCCGGGGTCGTCTCCACCTCCACCCGACCTCCATGGGCGTCGACGATGGACTTCACGATATGGAGACCTAGACCCGCGCCGGTGACCGAATTCCCGGTTCCTTCAGCGCGGTAGAATTTCTCGAAGATGCGGGACCGCTGCCGAGGGTCGAAGCCGCGACCGTTGTCAGTGACCGCAAAACAGAGGGTGGAACCGGAGCGGGTAACGGTGAGCAGAATACGCTTATCGGCACCGGTGTATTTGTGGGCGTTCTCGAGCAGGTTCAACAACGCGGTGGTGAGCGACGGAACATCGGCCTGAATCATGGGTAGCTCACGAGCGATCTCGGTGCGGAAGTCGCAGCCCGGAGCCGCAAATCGTGGCTCGACGCTGCGCACCGCGGCTTCGACCACGGTTTCCGGAGCCGTGGGCTGAAAGTCGTAGTTCATGCCGCCGCGTTCCAGTCGGGCGAAGGTGAGGTAGTCGTCGACCAAGCGGCCCAGTCGGAGCGTCTCACGAGAGACGACTTCCAAATAGGCTCGGGTTCGATCGGGTTGCGGATTGGGGTCGGACACCAGCGTCTCGATGAGCATCCGAATCGAAGTCATAGGAGTGCGCAATTCGTGGGAGATGGTGGTCAGGAAGTCATGGCGCACCTCGGTCAGGCGGACACGCTGCAAGAAACGTCGCACCGCCAAGACGCTCAGGACCGCTCCGAGGATCACCGCGCTGGCCGCCGAGGCGATTTGGAGGGCGGCTTGTCTGCGGGCCGATCCGGCCAGTTCGGCCGTGGCCACCGAGGTGTCGAGCCGCAATGCCCAGCCCGGTAGCACCGAACCGATGGACGCCTGCAAATTCCCCACTCCCGAGACCGGATTCCCCTGCGTCACTAATTGCGCCCGGTATCCCTGCGGCCCCAGCGAGTGATTAACCCGGGCTTCCAATTCTCCATGAAGGCGCTCCCGACGGTACAACCAGATCACGCCCCCGCCCGGTGCCGGCACCAGCCAGATCTCCTGGCTCGGGCCGTCGCCCGAGAGGCGCACTGTCTTCGCACTGGGTTGATCTCGGTCTGGCTTGCCCTTCAACTCCTGGATGACCGCCAACCCGAGCACTTCGGCTGACTCGGTGGGTAAACGGGCACGGGCCCCGAGTCGCTGGAGTTCGCGCCACAAGAACAATCGCTGACTGGCGGGCATCAGCGGGGCCGCATGCCGAGTAACCCGACGAGCCAGCGACTCAAGGGTGGGCTCGAACCGTGCATCCTGCCGGGACAGTTGCTGGAGAGCAGCCAACTCAATGGAGGGGAGATACAAACGGCCGGAAGGGGAGCGGCTTCCTTCGAGCCCTTGCTCGACCCACTGGGCCGCCAATCCCAAATAAGCATCGCCCATCGACTGCGTCAGGAGACGTTGGTGGAAGGCACCCATCAAGGCCTCTCCCCGAATATCAGCCTCCGGCGGATCGATCACACCGACGGCAGGCGCGGGATACAGCGGGGTCCCGTCTGCGGCCAAGACCAACAAACCGTCTGGAACCCTCTCTGGGGCAGCCTCTTCCTCGACATCACCGAGGAGATCCCGAAATACCACTCCCGCCTCTGAAACCTGGGGCGGAGTCCGGTGGCCCGCGCGGGACCCGCGTGCCTTCAATTCGACGTCGAGCGTCCGAATGGCTTCCTCGAGCCGGAACCGGTGCAAGGTTTGCAGTTCTTGAGTCCAATCCCGGCGATCGCGATCAAGGGTGCGGACCGTAGTCCAGACCCAGGCCACCGCCGGAAGAGCGACAGCCAATCCGATGCCCAGCAACGAGACGAACAGTTCGCCCCGCGGCTTGAGCCGGAGCCCCAAAGAGGATGGAAACAATCGCGACAACACGAGGTCAAGATTCCAGCGAAAGGGTGTTCACAGCTCGTAGGGCTTGAGCAACTGACGGGCCCTCAGGAGATCTCCAGCACCCAACGTGGTGCGGACGGCGACCCAATCTTCCGCCCAACGCCGGAGTCGCTGGACACTTGGGGAATCGAGGGCGGCGGGGTTAACGGGATCGACGGAGCGGTTGCCTCCAGACTTCGGATTCGAAGGTGAGATTAATCGGCCTTCGATCCCACGAACCTGTTCGATGGCCGCCGACAGCAAGACCATTGGATCGTTAGAGGCGTCGGTAGACTCGATGACCTGAAGGGCCTCATCGACCCCGGTGAGGACTGCGACGAGTTCCGGGCGGATTTCTTCCGGAAAATCGGACAACCCCGACACATGCAAGGTGAAGGCTCCAAAGGCGCGATTGAGGGTCCGGGAGGATTGCAGCCAAACCGCGCGGGCTTCCCGAAAACGCCCGTCCGAAGCCCTCAACGCCACGGCGGCTGTCGATTCCTGGACCAACTTCAGGTAGCCCGCCGTGAGCGATTCTCGACCCGCACGAACGACCGGATCGGCCCACCGGGCTGCCCGACCGGCCTGTCTTCGGATTTCGGCCGCATCTTCCTCAACCAAAGCTCGGGCCAGCCGATCACGACACTCCACCACAGCCGCATTAGCGTCGTCGGGCGCAAATAGCGAAGCCCGATCAAGCATCCAAGAACGGCCCGGGCTTTGTGTCCACCCCGTGCGGATTCCTGAAGTTCTGGGACTTGCCAAGGACGCCTCGAGCGATTCCATCGCCTGCACGGTGCGATCGACCGATTGCAAGTCTTGCCCAGAGAGTTGCCGGCGCATCATGCGTAAGGCTCCGAGCATTTCGCTAGCAACCTCGGTCGCGCTGTAGACCTCCGCATGCGTCAGGGCCCCATCCAGCACTAAGGCTAAATCACCCAAGAACAGGCGCTCGTCCTGAAACCAGCTCCGGTCGGACGGATTCGACTCCGGCGACAAGAGCAGGAGGTTGTGGGAGGCCTTCTGGGAAAACGGTTCGGTGTCTGGAAACTCCCGAAGCAGCTTAAGGAAGAGGGTGACCGCTGGAATCAGGTTGCCCTTCATCGTGTAGCAAATGCCCAGGCGGTGCATCGCCTCCACACGTATCCGGTCTGGAACATCGGGTTGCTCGAGCAGTTGCTCGTGAATACGAATGGCACCGTTGTAATGGCCGAGGACCTCTTCCCGCCACGCACCTTCTTCGAGGGAAAGTTGCAGCGGCAGCGACGGGCCAGCCTCTAGCACGCAAACCATGAACCCCACGAATAAGACCCACCCCGGAATTCTTCGATAGCCGCATTGGTTCTTCATTGGACGGAGGAATTCCTGCCACAGCCTTGTTACCGGACGATGACGGCCACGCTATTTCTCTCGGGACGATGGATTCAAGTGTTCCCGCTGGCCAGCCGACGCTCGGCTCTTCAATCATGCAGCTACGATGACCCCTTGGAGATGCCTAACTGCCTGCGCGTGGAGCCTGTCGTTGGGACTGGCAGCGGCTGAACTGCACTTGGCCGCGCCACTCGATTATCAGGTCGTTCAACGACAAACCATGAACCGAGGCACGGTCACTTTGATCGGGACCGATGGCTCGCAGGTGGATGGGGCAATTTGCCTGGAGACCCGGTTCGTGGCCGACGGCCGTCCCAGCCCTTGGATCCGCCTGGATGCCCCTACAACGAAGGGACAATTTCGGTGCTCCGTGGAACTGCCCGCGGGCGGATGGTTCCAGCTCGAGGTGCGCCAGCGGAGGGGCAACTCCGTGGTGGCCCAGACCCAGATCGAACACCTGGGCATCGGCGAGGTGTTCGTGGTGACCGGACAGTCTAATTCGGCCAACCATGGCGAGGAACTCCAGCAACCGCAGTCCGGCCTAGTGACCACCTTCGACGGCACCCGCTGGCGTCTAGCCCTAGACCCCCAACCCGGTGCTAGCGGCGGTGGCGGCAGCTTCCTGCCCCCTTTCGGCGATGCGCTGTCCCGACGGTTGGGCGTCCCGATCGGCCTCGTCTCCTGCGGCATCGGAGCCACCAGCGTTCGCGAGTGGCTGCCGAAGGGCTCCCGCTTTCCCAATCCACCGACCCTGACAAGCCGAGTCCGCCGGCTCGACTCCGGTGAGTGGGAAAGCGACGGCGCAGCCTTCGAAGGTCTGGTGGCTCGCATGACTCCTTTAGGTCCCGGCGGGTTCCGTGCGGTGCTCTGGCATCAGGGTGAGAGCGATGCCAACCAGGCGGATGCCTCACGAACCCTCACCGGCACCCGCTACCGGGAATACCTGAGCACCGTGATCCAAAAGTCCCGGAGCCGCATTGGTTGGGCGCCGCCGTGGTTCGTGGCGCAAGTCAGCTACCATGTGCCGGGCGATGAGGCGTCGGCTGACATCCGGGCGGCCCAAGCTTCGCTGTGGCAGGAGGGCATCGCCCTCGAAGGGCCGGACTCGGACGCCCTCAAAGGCTCCCTGCGAGATTCCGGCGGCAAGGGTGTCCACTTCAGCGGACCCGGCCTGCGGGAGCACGGCCAGCGCTGGGCCGACAAGGTCGGTGGCTGGATCAACTCACCGGCCGCGCACCGGAAACCGGCCGCTCAATAGGCGATTGCCCAGCGCCGACGGGCGAACCCATAGGCGACCGGCTTCACGGCTTGAAGCTTCGAAGGAACATCGTCGCCGCCAAAACGCTCTTCGAAGGCGCGGATGTCGCGGTCGTATTCGGCCAGCAGACGCGCCTTGGCCGACCCCTCCAGGTAGGACCATTGCAGCGAGTTGCGTCCGCAGCGGACCAATTCGTCCCACGTCAGGTTGAACTCGCTCACGGCCGTCAGGTACTCGTCGGTCATCCCAGAATCCCACATCCCGGAATCGTCGGTCGATAGTCCACAGGGCACGCCCAAGCGAAGCATCTCCGGGAAGTGGTGCTGGGAATAGTCGCCCACGTATTCCAAGAGCAGGTTGCTCACGAGGTTGATCTCCACGAAGGCCACGCCGTGCCGCAGGTGTAAAACGAGATCGTCGTCGGTGAGCACGTTGTTGCCGTGGCCCAGTCGGGTGGCGCCGAGCATGAGTGTGTCGCGCATGTGGGCATTGGGTTCATCCACCTCGCCGGCATGAATCGAAAGTCCGATGCCCGAGTGCTGACGGCGCATCTTGCGATACACCTCCAAGAAACGCCGGGGGTGGCCTTTGTCGTTGTCCTCGCGGCCCGCCATGTTGATGCCCACCCAAGTGTCTCGGTGGCGAGAGACCCAGTCGTAGGCTTGCTCCACGCGCTGCACCGCATTGGGGGTAAATCGGAGCACCACGAATTGCAGGCGCAACGTGACCCCGGAAGCTCGGGCATCGGGTTGAGACAACCGTCGCTGGAGGATGCGTTGACCCTCCTCCGGATCGAGCATCGAACCATCGGCGGCCACATACAGATCGGGAATGGTCTGGGCCTCGATGTAGCGAACGCCCTCGGCCCCGTAGCGTTGTAGCGTCCGCACCATCATCTCGGCGGCGATATTCGCGTCGCGACCCACGGCCCCGAGTCGCGGCCAAATCCGCTCGAAGAACTCCTCGCGTCCTTCGCCCGGCGCATCCAAGCGCAGCGAGTTCATCCACTCGCGGGCCTGGGCCGCCGACAGGGAATCCAGAGCCGTGTACTCGGAGCGGCGGCACTCATCCATCGCGCTCCACTGGAAAGCCGAAATCGTGGCGAAGCGGGTCCAGTCATTGGTGTCGGTGGTGCACCCGCCGGCGCGGATTCGGGTAAAGAACCGATTGGTGCCCACAATGGATCGGTTGGTGGCCACCGAGTACAAATCCTCCATGCGCCAGCAGCCCCCGGCGTGATGGTGCAAATCACCTCCCTTGGGCATGGCGTAAAGCAGGCGGTACAGCTCGCTCTTGGGGAGCGACCGCTTGAGTTCTTCGAAGCGCGTGGCAAACCCTTCAGCCCGGACCAAAAGCAAACTAGCGCAGCAAAGGCCGAGGAAAACGGCCCACTGGCGGGCGTATGAGACCCACAGCACCGGTGATTTCAGGAAGGACTTCATGGCGCAGCGGATTGGGGAACCTTGTCGGCATACTGCGGCCAGTGGTTTACGAGTTCGTGCAGCACCCGGCTACCGACACCATAAGCGGCCTCCAAGCTGGGGATGTACGCGGAGAACTTGCCGCTGTTCTCTTCAACGAGGTTTTCGGCGGCGGTCTTTCCGGGCGGCTGCATGTCGAAGTTGCTGGCCGTGCGCAGCACCAGGACCCGGTTGGTGTCCACGCAGCCGGCCTGACCCAGAAAGGTCAGGGCCTGCAAGGTGCCGCTGTCTTCCATGGCGGTGGTGACGTAGTTGCCCTTGCCGTCGGTCCAATAGCGGGTCCAGTCGTTGGCCCACTGGTTCATGAGCCGGCCATGCCAAAAGGTCGAGGCGGCCAGATTGTCACCCTTCATGACCGAGGGCGACTGACGCGCCTTGGGATGCTGCGTGTAGCGGTTGCGGTTCTGAATCATGACGTCCGTCTCCATGAGCGGCGTGTCCCGAGTCAGGCGGTAGGCCCAGTCAACCAGGCCGGGATTGAGTCGGAACACCACGTCGCCCAACTGGTTTTTCTTGGGCTCTTCGTACGGCTTGGACTGGCTGAGCGGCACATACCCGGTGGACCAGTCGGCCGGCATTTCGCGCGGGTCGATCTCGTGGGCCAGATCGCCGTCGACAATGTACTCCGCCCAGGCGGCGCTACCGAGAGTCCCGTCGGCCGGATCAATGCCGGCAATGCCAGCGGTGATCCAGTAGGCCTTGCGAAAATCAAACCGCCGATCTCGCGCCAGAGCCGCGATGACGGCCGCGGTTCGGGCGATGCCACCGCCGGTGCAAACAGCCAGCACCCCGTCGTCGCGGTAGCGCAGGGGCCGGTAGGTTCCCGGGATTTCTAGCTTGCGGTTCAACTGCTCACGCTCGACCCAAAACTGGTATTCTCCAGGTCGATCGCCGGTGTCTTCGCCCGGCTCAAAGAGGGTGATGATGACCACCTTAACGGGCATGGGTGAGGCTTCGGACGGAGTACCGGATGGCGAAGAAAACACCGCCCGACGGGCGGCACATCCGGAGCCTACGGAGACTAGGCAGGCCATGAACAAGGAAAGCAGGAGCGCAGGGTGGAGAGTCGGTTTCATGACGGTTGAACTCGATCGGGCGGGAGGCGGGAGACAGGGCACGGAGCGGAGGGAGAGGTGAGTCGCATTGTGAAAGAGGGGCGGCGACACGAAGGCTCACCGCCCCTATTGAACCAAAGACTTTAGACCAAGGATTAGAACCGGTAAGCAACCCGGCCCTCGAGTCGGAAGGGCAGTTCGGCAATAATGGACTCGTTGCCGTAGACGCCATTCGGAGCGCCCCAGTTCTTCTCGTCGGTGACGTTCAGCAACATGATCCGGGCATCCCAGTTCTTGCGGGCGTAGAACACGGTCAGGTCGAGCGTGTACTGGGCCGGAATCACCAGCGTTCCCACGTTGTTGTTCCAGATGTCTCCGGTGGTCACCAGGTTCGCACTGACACCCGCGCCGCAATCCAGCTTGTAGGTGGTCAAGAGGTTGAACAAGTGCTCCGGGGTGCCCTGACGGCGGATAGAACCGGACGGTGCCGAGAAGAATCGGTCGGCCGGGGACACCAGAGTGGTGTTGCCCACATCGAAGCCGGCCGCACTCGACTCAGCCTGAATGTAGGAGTAGCCGAGCGTGGTGTAGAAGTTGCGGTTGGGCTGCAAGTTCAACTCGAACTCCACACCGCGGGTGTCGATCTCGGTGATCTGACGCGAGACCGTGTTCATGTCGGAACGGGTCTGCTGGAACACGGCGAAGTTCAAGTAGCCGTGTCCGTCCAAAATCCCGCGCTTGCTGCCCACCTCAACCAACTCCGCCTGAGTGTGGAAGCCGCCCGAGGAGAAGTTGGCTGCGCCCTGGGTGGTGATGCCACCGCCATTGCCGACCGTACCGGCCGGGTTCTGGCTCCAGTTGTAGGTCGCGTATCCCGACCACGTGGGCTGGAACTTGTACACCGCGCTGGCATTGGCATTGAACATGCCCATGGTGGTGTTATCCCCCGGGATCCAACCGGCCGGATCCTTGTAGTCAGCGAACATCACGTCCTCGCGCACGCCGGCCAGGAGGCTGAACTTGTCGGTAACCTTCAGATCATGCTGCCAGTAGGGCCCGACCTGCCAGGTTTTGCTGATGCCGGAGTCGCCGTTGACCGGCATGAAGTAGCGATTAGGCCATCCGGGGACCGGAGCGAAGTGACCTCCCTTGTTGAAGTAATCGGCGTTGTAGATGTTGATGTAATTCCGGTCTTTGGTGATGTCCCAAACACCGGCCGGTTCGTTGAAGAAGTCGTTGTACGCTTCGACCTGCTGGTAGCGCACCGAGAAACCGGTGTTGATGTTGTTCTTCTCGCCGCTGAAGCGGGCCTCGGTGCGGTTCTCGAAAGAGAGGCTCGGATCGATGATCTCGGAGTAATAGTACGAGGACATCGTCTCGCGCCGGATGTAGCGGAAGAACGAGTTGTTCACGAACTCCCAATCGCCGCCCGGCTTGATGGTCTGAACCACCTGGGCATTGTAGCTCCTGCCCTCGGAGTCATCGCCCGGGCGCAGCACGCGCAGACGGCGGTTGAGGGGCACCTCAGGCCCGAGTTCGATCTGGTTGACCGTCGGAAACCCGGACGTCACGTACTTCGAGTTCTGGGGGTCGGAGGGCAGACCGGGGAAGTTGTTGGTGTTGATGCCAGTCCGGTACAACCCGTTGTTGATGAGGTTCATGGTGGGGCGGTTCACACCGAAGTTCTCGGTGTAATTGGCCCACTGGAACTCATTGTTGAAATCAAGGGTGTAATTGTCGTTCGCAATCCACGTGATCGCCCCGTAGCCGGCCTGGGTGCGGCGAAATCCGTCGTAATAGTAGCTGCCGGACTGCTCGCCGGAGTAGCTCAGACGGTAGGCCAAGTTGTCCTTGATGGGTGCTCCGATGTCGGCAGTCCAGCGGCGCTGATCGTACATGCCGTAGGTGCCGATGACCTCGCCGTGGAAACCGTCGAAATACGGCTTCTTGGACTGCAGGTCGATGTAGCCGCTCACGTATTGGGAGGGTCCGTACACCGCCGAGGCGGGTCCCTTGACGATGTTCACCGACTCGACCGCGTTGAAATTGACCGGCATGCCGTTGCCGTTGCTGGTCAATCCGGTGCGCATGCCGTTGACGAAGGTGTCGGCGATCTGGCCGCGGATGTCCGGCGTGGTCGGTGCACCGAAATTGGATCGGGTGTACGAGCTGGAGGTCAGCTTAGAGAAGTCTCGGACGTCAAAGATGTTGATCGCGTTCAACTGCTCCCGCGAGATAATGGTCACATTCCGTGGGGTATCGATCACGCTGCGATCGGTACCATAGACGGAATTGACGGGGCGTACGGTCGGCATGACCGATTCCTCCAGCGGCACAGCCTCGATCAGGGTCTTGTCGAGGACATTGGTGGAACTTTGGGCCTGGGCAGTATCACGAGCACTGAGCGCGAGTGCAGCCGCCGCTGCGATCGTGAGTCGATGGGTGTTCATTTTGTTCAGGTTGGTGATTTTCGGTCACAATCATCCCTCGAAGGAGATGACCCACGACCAGATATGGTGTTTTTAGACCGACAATACCCATAAGCAGCGCCGATGCCATGACTGGCAAACAAGCTGCAGCCAGCCAGGATCGCCGGAAAAACCGCCCCGCTCATGCCCACCGACAAGACAAAAACCAGACGATCCGCTCAAAAAACGGACGTGAACGACTGGCTCTCGCAACTGGGGGTTCCCCGAGTGGATACTATTAGCAAGCAAGCCCGCATGGACCGTCCCATCCATGGCACGACCTTGTACGTGGCCTCCTGCACCTTGGACACCCGCTTTGGACCCTTCCGGGCGCATGTCTTCCAAGACCTCATCCACAAGGGATACGTCATCGCTCTGACCCACGGCAACCTGGGCTCCGGAAAGGCTCTGTACACCCGGATCCACTCGTCTTGCGTCACTAGCGAAACCCTCCGGGGCTGCGATTGCGACTGCGTGCAGCAACTCGAGGGGGCCCTGGAGACCATCGCCCAGCGCAAACACGGCATCTTGTTCTACCTCATGCAGGAAGGCCGAGGCGTCGGATACATTGCAAAGGCGCGGGACCGCATGCTGGTGCAGGCCAGCCAAGACCAGATTTCCACCTTCCAGGCCTATGCGGCCATGGGCCTGAAAAAGGACTACCGCGATTACGAAGATGTGATGCATGCGGCCACGCTGCTCGGCCTCAAGAAGGCTCGCTTCATCTTGCTGACCAACAATCCAGACAAGATCGAGGCCATGCGGGCTCAAGGGCTCAAGGTGGTCCGGGCCGAGCCCATCGAATTCGAGCCCTCCCCCTTCAACCTGGCCTATCTGGCCTCCAAAGCCACCTCCGGGCACCGCCTGGATCGACCCAGCCTCACCGCCGTCAAATCGATGCAGCCGCCGGAGCCGGTCGAACCATTCTCTCCCCGTGCGCTGCCCGATGCCCAACGATTCATCTACACGGCCAGCTACTTCCTGCCGGTCAAGCCCGTGGACAGCGAGATTCTGCTGACCGAAGCGCAATTCCGGGCCCACAAGGATGACATCGAGGCTCAGATGACCGGCCATCGCCCCTGGGTGAAGGACTGCTACCTAATCCGGGACAACCGCTTCATCGTGACCATCGACTACGAGCGCTACCTCGAGTTCCGCAAGGGCCGGGAAGGCGACCCGTTGGTCTCACTCATCAGCACGCCCTACTGGTTCCGGGTCCACGTCTACTTCGACATCGTCAGCGGGCAGGAGTTCGTGGTGCTGACCTACGGCAAGCCCAAGATCTACGATTTGCCGGTCATCCGTCTGCAAAGCGAGTCGCTCTTCAATCGCCTGCCGCTGACCAATTCCGACAATCGGGACAAGTTCAAACGGTCCGTGCGAGAAATCGTCCACTATGGGGTCGGGGCCATTTGCCTGCTCTACTTCGACGGGCGCGGGGCCGGCTTCGGTGCCCACGCGGTGGACCGCATGCTGACCGAACGGGGCGACTCACTCTCGAGCGACGAGGCTTACCGCACCTTGGGCGTTGGCTACGACAGTCGAGATTACGAAGCCTGCCTGAGTCTCCTGCGCCATCACCTCCCCCACTCTCGGGTGCAAATGATCATGAACTCGCCTTCCAGCCTCATCCGGAAACCGGAATATGCGGCGGCCCTGAATCGCCACCGTATGGAAGTTGAGAAATGGATCTTCCTCGAATGAACGCTCCATCCATGACTCGGTTCCGCGGCCCAAAGCTAGAATTTCCCAACGCGGGTGCCGGGAAGTTTTCCTTGATGCTTAGGCGGACGCCTTGGGACCGTAACATCCCATGAAGTACATCTTCGTCACGGGCGGCGTCGTGAGCTCCCTAGGCAAGGGCCTCACCGCGGCGGCGCTCGGAACCCTGCTGGAGAATCGCGGGCTGACCGTCGCATTCCAGAAGTTCGATCCGTATCTGAACGTCGATCCCGGTACCATGAGCCCGTATCAACATGGCGAGGTTTACGTGCTGGATGATGGCGCCGAAACGGATCTAGACCTCGGGCACTATGAGCGCTTCACCAATACCAAACTAAGCCGGGCCAACGCGACGACGAGCGGGCAGGTCTATGAGCAAGTTCTCAAGAACGAGCGCGATGGGGTGTATCTGGGCAAGACCGTGCAAGTCATCCCGCACGTCACCGACGAGATCCAGCGGCGCATCACCCATCTGGCCTCCAAGTCTGGGGCCGACGTGCTCATCACCGAAATCGGCGGCACGGTGGGTGACATCGAAGGCTTGCCCTTCCTGGAAGCCATTCGCGAGTTCGCCCTCGAGGCTGGGCCTGGCAACGTGTGCTTCATTCACGTCACCTATGTTCCATTTATTAAGGCAGCCGGTGAACTGAAGACCAAGCCCTCGCAGCAGAGCGTGGCCAAACTGCGCGAGATCGGCCTGGCTCCGCACGTGCTCGTGGCCCGCTGCGAGCTACCGCTCGGCCAAGAGGTCCGCAGCAAGCTGTCGATGTTCTGCAACGTCCCATTCAAAGCAGTGATCGAGGAGAAGGATGTCGACCACACCATCTACGAGGTGCCGTTGATGCTGCAGCGAGAGAATATGGACGACCTGGTCTGCCAGACGCTGCAGTTGAATTTGCCGCCGGCCAACATGGCCCACTGGCAAGACATCGTCCGCCGCCTGATCGCCCCCCAGCACCGGGTGTGCATCGGTGTGGTCGGCAAGTATATCGAACTTCAGGATGCCTACAAATCGGTCTACGAATCCCTCAAGCACGCGGGCATCGCTACCGACGCTGGGGTGCAAATCGTCCAGATCGAGGCCGAGGACCTCGAAGGCGATGATCCGGCCAAGAAGCTCAAGGACCTCGGCGGCATTCTGGTTCCCGGCGGATTTGGTGACCGGGGCATCGAAGGCAAGATCCGGGCCGCCCGGTACGCCCGCGAGGCCGGTATCCCTTATCTGGGCCTGTGCTTGGGCATGCAAATCGCAACGATTGAATTCGCCCGCAACGTGCTGGGCTTGGCGGGGGCCAACTCCACCGAGTTCGCTGAGAACACTCCGCACCCGGTGATCCATCTCCAGGAGACGCAGCGTCATGTGAAGCGCAAGGGCGGCTCTATGCGTCTCGGGGCCCAGGAATGCACGCTGAAGCCCGGATCACTGGCGCGGCGTCTTTACGGCAAGGAAGTCGTCTCGGAGCGCCACCGCCACCGCTACGAATTCAATAACGCCTACCGCGAAGCCTTCGAGGGCGCTGGATTCATTATCGGCGGTACCACGTCGGACAACCAACTGGTGGAGATGATTGAGATCCCCTCGCACCCGTACTTCATTGCCACGCAGTCTCATCCGGAATTTCTGAGCAAGCCCAACCGCCCGCACCCGCTCTTCGTCGGCTTCATCAAGGCCGCCCACGAACGGTTGCACCGGCGTGCGATTTGAACCGTTTCCAGACCCTGACAAAAACGACGACGGGCGGACCGAATCAACGGGCCGCCCGCGCGAATATTATCACCGGAGAAATCTGGGGTTACCTCCAGAGCTCACCGTAACCGATCTCCGGATCAGAACCGGGTGTCTGCCTTCTTGAGGTTCAGTTCCCGGATCCAAATGTTACGGTAGCGCACGTCGTGGCCTTCGTTCTGAAGCTTGAGCCCGCCGGGGGAATCGGTGATCCCCTTGCCGCCATCATTGCCGCCATCGATTCCGGAGTTAGCCCCACCCCAGATTTGCTGGATGGTAATGTTGGTGTGGACGAGTTGACCGTTGAAATACATGGAGACGAGAGGCTTCTCGACGAGCTTACCCTCCTTGAAGCGAGCGGCTCGGAAGTTGATATCGTAGGCGTTCCACTTTCCGGTGCCATTGTAGGCGTGGTAGGGTGAGGGCGTTTCATTAATCACCGCGGCCATGCCGTGCGGGGTTTTGTCGCCATCGAGCACCTGAATCTCGTAGCGGTTCTGCAAGTACACGCCGCTGTTTCCGTTGGGCTTGGCGATCCGGAACTCCACGTGCAGGCGGAAATCGCGGAATTCCTGGACGGTCACTAAATCGGCCGTGCCGAACTTGCCACCGTCCGACACCCGGTCATCGGTCATCATGACTGTGCCGCCATCCACGGGATCCTCGACGATGGGCCACTTGATGGGTAGTGAGGACTTAAAGCCGGGTCCCTTCCAGTAAGTCCATTTGGAATGGAGCATTTCCTTGGATCCGTCGAAAAGCACTTGCGCGCCCTTCTCAGGTTTGGCTCCCACGCCGACATGGGGCGAAGCAGCCCAGGCACCGGCGGCCGAGGCGAAGGTGAGGGCGAGGACGGTAAGGGTTTTTAGGGCATTCATCGCGGGAGGAATTAGTGCGAAACCCTCCGCCGCGAAACAGGCCGGAGTCAACCGAACGATTGAAGGGACAAGTCGCAAGGAATCGACGGCGGCTTGCGCCCCGCCCGGTTGATCGCACACTGAGCCTTGTTATGGGTGATTTTTCGGATGCTGCACTGGTGCTGCTAGGACATGGATCGACGGTGAACGCCGATTCGGCGGCCCCGACTCATCAACATGCCGAGGAGTTGCGTCGGCGCGGGGTCTTCGCCCAGGTGGTGACCGGCTTCTGGAAGGAGCACCCGGCCTTTTCCGGGGTGCTGCGCGGAGTCTATTCTCCGCGGGTGTTCGTGGTTCCCTTGTTCATTAGCGAAGGCTACTTCACCGAAGAGGTGATCCCGCGCGAACTGGGTTTGGCTGAGCGCGGTCAGACGCTCTTTCCGAAGGTCCAAGAGAGGAATGGTCGCCAGATTCATTACTGTGGCCCCGTGGGTACCCACGCTCGCATGACGGAGGTGATCTTGGCTCGGGCCCAAGAGGCGGTGGGTTCCGGCCCGGAGGTGCCCTCCCTGTCCGAGAGTTCTCTGTTCATCGCCGGGCATGGCACGAGCAATAACGAGAATTCGCGACGCGCGATCGAGGACCAAGTACTGCTCATCCGGAAACGAGGTCTCTACCGCGACGTCCATCCGATCTTCATGGAAGAGGATCCTCGGATTGCTGATGCCTACACTCTGGGCGAGACAAATAATCTCATCGTGGTGCCCTTCTTCATCAGCGATGGCTTGCACAGTTACGAGGACATCCCGGTCATGCTGGGGGCCTCGGCCGAATCGGTGCAGGAACGCTTCCGGCGTGGGGAGCCTACGTGGATCAATCCCACCACTGTCCATGGCAAGCGGGTCTGGTACGGTCGTAGCATCGGAACTGCCCCCATGCTGGCCGACGTGGTGATGGACCGGGTACGCGAGAGTGCTGCAACGGTGTTGTGAGGCTCGCAATTGGGGGATTGCCCGATGGGTCTTCCCCTTTTGCCTAGTGCAGCGAGTAGATTACCTTCAAGCCCGCATGAAGAGGTTTCCTTGGTTGAGGTCGGTATTCCTCGCTGCAGCCCTCGCTCTTGGCGGGGTTGGCTGCACGCCGGCGGCCCCCGCCACGGCGGGCGGTGGTTCTGCGGCTGAAGAAACACCGCGCGAGTATTCCGTTCGCGGGGTAATACGGCGGGTGGAGCCCGAGCGGCGTTCGGTGGTGGTGAAGCACGAGGAGATTCCCGGGTTCATGCCGGCCATGACTATGCCCTTCGATGTGAAGGAGCCGAAGGAACTCAACGGGCTCAAACCCGGTGACCGAATCGCCTTCCGCATGCTAGTTACCACCAATGATGGGTGGATCGACCGCATCCACATCGTCGGCTCCGACACCAATGCCGTGGCTGCGCCTCCGCCGGTGCGCATTACCTCTTCCGTGCCTTTGTTGGAGGCGGGATCGCTGTTGCCGGACTACACGCTCACCAATGAGTTGGGGAGGGTAATCCGGTTGTCGGAGTTTCGGGGGCAGGTGTTGGCCTTCACGTTCATTTTTACTCGTTGTCCCTATCCCGATTTCTGCCCGCGGATGACGGACCTTTTCGCTCGAGCGCAGAAGAGCTTGGCGGGCCAGCCCGATGCGCCGAAGAACGTGAAGTTTCTGTCTATTTCGTTCGATCCGGAGCACGACACTCCGGAACTCCTGCGAGCTTATGCGGAGCGCCACAATTACAATCCATCCCATTGGACGTTGGCGACAGGTGCCTGGGATCAGCTCGAACCGCTGACCGGACATTTTGGTCTGCTCTTCGGGCGTGATGTGCCGCCCGAGAAGATGGAGCATAATTTGCGCACTGTGGTGGTTCGGCCTTCAGGGAAGATCCAGGCGATCATTCCCAGCAATGAGTGGCAGTCGGAGGACCTGATCCGTGAGATTCGGGCGGCGGCCGCGGAACCGACGACGACGGCCCAGGGACGGTAAGCGCTGGATGCACCAGGGTGCGGGTAAACTTCCGCTGAAGCCGGACGGGATTGGGAGCCGGGGAGGTCGTGGGTTCGGGTGGTTTTAGGCGATGGACTGGCTCTTCGGTGGATGCTCCGCGGGATCAATCCTGCGCTCGCAGGGAGACTCGTTGAGTGATGCTTTCGCGCTGCGCGCGAGGGGTTTTGTTGTTCGCCTCCTACGCTCGCTCCAGATCGATCCCGCTGTGCATCGGTTCACTCTACAGCCCACTGACCTCTGACCCCTGACTTCTAACTTCTGCCCCCTGTCCCCTGTCACTGATCCTGCGGCGGCTCAGGGACCCGGGACGGGCGGTTTTGATGCGCTGCGGTATGAAGGGATATTTGCTGAAACCGCAGGCCGGGGAGGTCGTGGGCTGAAGGGGGCGGGCTCTTCGGTGGATGCTCCGCGGGATCGATCCTGCGCTCGCAGGGAGACTCCTTGAGTGATGACTTCGCGCTGCGC
>Ga0209597_1000496_pt1 | contig 26039 bp, 20 predicted proteins | sample M_140625_MF_Meta_FD_187316 | JGI IMG/M metagenome (GOLD analysis project Ga0209597, IMG submission 187316) | Freshwater microbial communities from Lake Montjoie, Canada to study carbon cycling - M_140625_MF_MetaG (SPAdes) (version 2) | ecosystem: Environmental > Aquatic > Freshwater > Lake... | reverse complement strand
TATAATAGTATGTTTTCCAAGATTCTATTAATTCCAATCTTGGAAAAATCAAAACATGAAACTTGAAAACTCTATAAAAATTTCATGAAACAAAAGTGATTCTATCTTTTCCTAAAGAATCAAATAGTTGTATAATAGTATGTTTTCCAAGATTCTATTAATTCCAATCTTGGAAAAATCAAAACATGAAACTTGAAAACTCTATAAAAATTTCATGAAACAAAAGTGATTCTATCTTTTCCTAAAGAATCAAATAGGTTGTATAATAGTATGTTTTCCAAGATTCTATTAATTCCAATCTTGGAAAAATCAAAACATGAAACATGAAAACCCTATAAAAATTTCATGAAACAAAAATGATTCTATCTTTTCCTAAAGAATCAAATAGGGTGTAAAAAGCACAAACCTGAATTTTAATAATAATAATGAATTCATATATGGTATTATAATAAAATATAATAATATAAAAATATACCGATAATAATAGAATGTATAATTATTATAATGGAATTAGCTCAATTTTATTTACAATATCCGCAATAAAATCAATTTTTGTTAGTAAATTAATTTTATGGAAATATTCAAATATAATTTTACCAATAACATCATTTTTGTATAATATTGATTATAATAATAAATATTATGAATTTGTTGATTATTTTACGATTTATTTTATTTGTGCGAGTTACATTAATCATATTACAATAAACAGCATTTTGTCAATATTACTTGTGTATGAATTTATAAATTCGTATAATATTATTGTTGTAAAGAATATTACATTTTGTTTGAGTATTTTAAAATCGTTAATAAATACATATTATTATGATATAAATTTAGTTATAGTATTACTACCACATATAATAATATATATGTTATTATTCAAAGTGCGACAAGAATTATATTATAGAAATATAATGGATTATAATACAATTTTAACAATCGTTGGTCATATATGTATATTACATATATTATATATCACGTCATTTACATCGTAATTATAATTCCGCCATAATGACATTCTTGTGCCACGCATTTTATTCCATTTATATAACATTCAATTAAAAACTCTATAAAAATTTCATGAAACAAAAGTGTAAAGAATCAAATAGATTGTATAATAGTATGTTTTCCAAGATTCTATTACACCTTTAGACATTTAAAACGTCATTTTTTGTATTAATATCTATTATATAATGACTGGTAAAAAAAGGTCTGGATTAGCAAATGATAGACGAGCATATTCTTATACATGTAATATAACTAACATTTGTCCGTCTATTACAATATCTGATATTGCAACATTTAATACACCATCGTGGACATTAAACAATAATACAACTATTTTGCCGTGTCAAATATTAATTATAACTTCAAATATTTCTTTAATAATTCCAGTTGGTTTAACAATTACCAACAATGGTACAATTACCAACAATGGCACAATTACCAACAAAGGCACAATTGATATTAATAACACGGGTATTTTAAATAACAATAGTGGAGGCACCATTTACAATACTTACGAATCTATATCAAATATTGGCATAATTAACAATGCTGGAACAATTAACAACGATGGTGAATTTAAAAACTTTTACACAGGCAGTAATTTAAATAACAGCGGTAAATTTTACAATAATACTAGCGGTATACTTTTAAATGGTAGTGGAGCAAAATTTATCAACAATAGCGGAGGTGAACTTACAAATAATGGGTCAATTAACGGCGGGACTGATAGTGTGCTGACCGAAATTATTAATAATATTGGAGGTAAAATTTACAATAATTATAAAATTATCATATACGATAACAACATCTTTACCAACTATGGTAAAATTACTAACGTCGGTAATGGAAGTTTTAATGAATTTCGTATTACTAATAAAGCAATATTAAATAACAATAGTGGTGGAATAATTACTAATACTAATAGTGGCATAATTTATAATGAGGGTATAGTTACAAATGCTATTGGTGGCATAATTTATAACAATAGTTATGCCACACTTACAAATGACAGCACTTTTACTAATAGTGGCACAATTAATAGTCCAGAATCTAATGGGGGATGTGGAGTAGGAACAATCAATGGAACAATTGCAATTACAAATACAGGAACTATAAACACATCTAATAATGCTTGTCCATAAAATAACAATACTTACATAATATGATGTGTTTCCTCCCTAAATATTTAGATATTTTAATCGGCGTTTTAAATGTCTAAAGGTATAATTCCAATCTTGGAAAAATGAAAACATGAAACTTTATAATTTATACCGTCGAAGAATTAAAATGGAACTTTGTTCCATTTTTGTTTTCGATCGAATCCAACCGTAGGTTGGATTAATCTTGTATGTCCTACGGACATACTTAGATGTATGATCCTCAAGATGTTAAAATGCTAACAATTTTTGTTAAAATAATATAAATATTTAATCATTATAATAAATATATGAAAATTTATTATAGTGGAATTGGCTGTAATGAAACAGGAGAACATACCGAAAATGAATTTTTGAATATTATGAATAGAGAATTCACACATAAAACATGGAGATACGAATTAGAAAAAATTCCAAGAAAATCTCATTATCAACTTAATTTCAAAGATTGGATTTTACCTGATGATTTTATATTCTTTACATTAAAGGATTGGATAGAATATTCAGGTGCTGAAATAAAAGTTTGAAATGTAAAAAGGTGTAAAACTCTATAAGTAAAAAATAAGTGTTATTAAACACTCATTATTATTATTATTAAATTACAATTATTATTATTATTATTATACAAAACAGTTTAATGGTCTAAAATGTAATAATCTTGGTATTAGGATCATATACTCCAATCAAATCTTGCGTTTCAAAATCATATATATCATTTGTATTTTCATCAATGAGATATTGTTTTCCATTATAAATAAATTCTCGTGCATGAATTTCTTCATCATTATCATCTTCATTATCTTGGACTTCTGGCATCAAATCTACAATAGCTTCAGATACCATAGTAGTTTCGATAGGTGCCTCAACCACATTTTCTTTAGCTTTTGGTTCAGATTTAGCCTTTGGTTCTTTAACCTTTGGTTCAGATTTAGCCTTTGGTTCTTTAACCTTTGGTTCTTTAACCTTTGGTTCAGCTTTAGCCTTTGGTTCTTTAACCTTTGGTTCTTTAACCTTTGGTTCTTTAGCTTTTGGTTCAGATTTAGCCTTTGGTTCTTTAACCTTTGGTTCGTTAGTTGTTGGTTCGTTAGTTGTTGGTTCGTTAGTTGTTGGTTTAGCTTTTGGTTCAGCTTTTTTTCTTGGTTTCTTTTCAGAAACTGCTACCAAAACATCAACTGTTTCAGTTATTTTTGGAATATTGTTTTCTGGAACACCTGTAGAATTTAAAGGATTAATAATAATATTTGGAGTTACCTTAACTGATTGAACAGTTTCTGGAGAAGAAACCGATACTGGTTCGACTGGTTTTGCAATAGATTTTTTTTTGAGGTTTGTTGTCGTTGTAACGATTTCAGTTGTAACAACATTTGTATCATTAATTGCATCATTTCTGGAATTTGCAACTGCAACTAATTGAGTAATAAAATCGTCATTGTTATCAGTAACAACCTCTGTTGTTTTTTTCTTTCGACCTTTCTTTTGTGCTACTACTTGATCATCACTTGTAGAGGCTGACTTTTTTGATGCACGAGTAGCCTTTGGTGGTTTGTGATAATCAGCAATTGATTTGCGTAGTGTTTTCTGAGTAGCATTAAATTCAGATTCAAATTTCATATAAAGATCGGTTTGATTTTCAAGACTTTCATAAATTCTCAATTTGTCATACATGATAGTTATTATTGAATTATCAATAAAGTTACCACTAAAAAGCATATTTGCAAACCAGTAACCAAATATCATGTTTCTTTCCAATTTTGCAGGTAATTTTGGTTTAGCTACACGCTTTGATATAGTATCATTAAGCTGAGCAACCTCAACCTCAACACATTCCATAATAATATTTTCAACATTTGGATTCATTCTTAATTACTTTTTGCGTGTCAATAAATACCAATTATAACAAAAAAAGTGTTTCAATTTTTATAAATATTGGGGGTATATACGCATTTGTATAAAGTCTTATTCGAATACTGGGCCTTAATTAAGGTTATTTTATTTATGCAATCAAATAATTCAAACTTGTATAAATATGTAATTACCTTAATTAAGGCCCAGTATGTAGCTACTAATAGTGTTAATTTACAAAATACAAATAATTTTATTTAATGGAAAGTTGATCTAAAATTGAAATACTTTTTTTATAATAAAATGTATAGTATTAACACAAAAGAATTATGAATACAGAAATGAATAACAATGTTGGTTTAGTGAATCCATCAAAAACACTTATAACAGAAATACAAAATTACAATAAAAATCGGGAAAAAACAACGTATTTTAAATACGAAGGTATGTATAATAATAATATAAATGACTCTAATTGTATATTATTTCAGGAGAATGGAGCAGCAAATACTTATCACGAATGGATTTCAAAATTAGGTGAAACATCGTGCGCCGTTGAACCCAACGCCAACAATGAAGACAACCATGAAGACAACCAATACGATTATATAATTGATTCTGGAAAAATGTATTGTGTAAAAAGCAATAAAAAACGCAATTCAGACCCCGATTTTATACCAAAAAAGCCAATATTAAAAAGAACAGTATATTCAAATCACGAAACAATCGATTTCTTAAATATGTCTAAAGAAAACATAGCAAAATATCCAGAAGATTTTACATGGCCAACAATTCCGGATGAAAATCAATGCATAATTGATATATTAACTGATGATTTTCCATATGATACTGACCCAGCAGATAATGTGAATCGTCAAAGAAATAATCAAAATGATTGTTCAAATTTGAGTTGCTACTATTTAGACCCAAATATATTTGTAAGTCGATTAGCTCTTCCGGATTCAAACCGTAGCAACAATAATGAACATGTATGGGAACGTGAAACAAATAAACCAGAAATAGAATGGCTAAACACAACTCATGATTGGGAAAATACAACACGCGATTGGGAAAAAATTTCGCAAAATTCAAACCATTTTGAACAAACTATAAAACCAAAAATAGTTATTGAAGAAAATGAATTCTTTGCAGATTTAAAAGATTGTTTTGAAACTACAGAAAAATTATATGATTTAGATGACCCAGAATTAGAATATTTAAATTATTGTAATACCCATTTTGAAGAAGCCGCTTTACCACAAGTATCTGAAGATGGACCAATTGCTCCGCCAAAACCAATGCATCGATTATCCGGAGAAACAGACATTGATTTATATTTACAACGAATTCAGTCTAATAGATCAAAATAAAATAGTTAGACCATAATAATAGTTAGACCATAATAATAGTTAGACCATAATAATAGTTAGACCATAATAATAGTTAGACCATAATAATATGTAATTAATAATATGAAAATAAAAGAGTAAAACTCTTTTTTTATATTGGAGGTAATTACCTTAATTAATGCCCAGTATGTTGGTTTGTTTATAAATCATTTATCGATATCTTACTCATTTATCGATATCTTACTCATTTATCGATATCTTATAACTATATAAATTAATCTAATATACATTTTATAGTATTATATAATTATTCTAATTAATGCATTTACTGGAGTGATGGGTGTCCAGTGTCCAGTGTCCTATGTCCTATATCCTATATCCTATATCCTATGTCCTATATCCTATATCCTATGTCTTATATAATAAGTCCAGTGTCTTATATAATAAGTCCAGTGTCCAGTGTCCTATATAATAAGTCCTATGTCCTATATAATAAGTCCTATGTCCTATATAATAAGTCCAGTGTTCTATATCCTATATAATAAGTCCTGTGTCCTATATAATAAGTCATGTGTCCTATATAATAAGTCCTATGTCCTATATAATAAGTCCAGTGTCTTATATAATAAGTCCTATATCCTATATAATAAGTCCTATGTCCTATATCCTATGTCCTATATCCTATATCCTATATCCTATATCCTATGTCCTATGTCTTATATAATAAGTCCTGTGTCTTATATAATAAGTCCTATGTCTTATATAATAAGTCCTGTGTTCTATGTCCTATATCCTATATAATAAGTCCTGTGTCCTATATAATAAGTCCAGTGTCCTATGTTCTATGTCCTATATGATATATTTCATATCATATAGTATTAATAAAAATCTAAATAAATTAAATATATTTATACAAAACATTATATTATTATAGTATAATGTGTAACTGTCTAATTAATTCATATTATATTTTTTTATTTTATATATTTGGAATACCAACAAAAATAGATGAAAATACGGATAATGAAAATCAAGACATATCTTACCAAGAATTTTTACCAAATACTCATGATACATTTACAACAATTGACCTAAATGATAATATAAATAATCCAATGTTTATGCGACGATAAAAAAAGTTCATTCAATTAGAACTTTTAATTATTAATTATAATATTACATAAAATTACTAACTACTTTTGACTAACTATTTTTTGACTAACTACCACGAATCAACTGTATCAATTTCACTTAAATCTGGTTGAATTATTTTGGCTGGTTGAATTATTTTGGCTGGTTGAATTATTTTGGCTGTTCTTGATTCTATCCATAATTTATGTTCATCTGCTATTCTTTGTCGATCACTCTCAGAATATTCATCTTCTGAATCAGAATCTGCCCAATTTGTAGACACTTTTTTGAAAATACCCATTTGAGGCTGTTGTTTAGTAATTGGTGTTAACATAGGAGGCAAAACTGTAACTGGTTTTTCTACAACAGGAGCTTCTTTTTTTATTGCATCTGCAAAATTCATATCACACTTCAATTGATCACACTTCGATTGATTAGATATAATCGACTCAGATTCAAGTGGAGGAAAATCGAATTGAATTTTTTCTTTTTGACTTTCATCACGTTTTCGTTTGTTTGAACCCATAATATTGCTGTTACTCATTACTGTTCGATTTGTTTTAGCTACATGTTTTGGCTTAACCTCATCTTCAGAATCGGAATCAAGAACACCAAATGCATTATTTGAGCGAAATGATGTAGTTGTTGACTTGGATTCAGATTGTTTTTGACAATTGCGTTGTTGCATATTGCATTCCATTTCATAATCACGTTTTTTATTTTCTGCAATAATTGGACATTTTGAAATAGTATGTCCTAATTGTTTGCAATATCTGCATTCAGTTGCCAATAAAACTGGACATACCAGTTTGCTATCTGGAGAGGGCGTTTCTCTGAGAAAATGATCAGTTGGTAATATAGTATCTGTTTTCGAAAATTTATTTACATTTGAACAATGTGGACAACATGGAACACGAGCTGAAACACCACTATTTGTGTTTACAGCTGAGCGGTTAAAACCACTTTGATTACGATTACCTGTAGAATAATTATATTGTTTTGATACATTATTTGATGACGACATTATATTAATTTTAGCTCTAATGAATACAATTTAATAAAAAAAAAGTATTTCAATTTTATAGAATTATAATTTTATATAACTAACTATTTAAGATTATACAGTCAAAAGTTACATTGTTTATTTACATATATACACCAATGAACATTTAAGTTCACACACTTTGTTTCAATTGTTCAAAGGTGAAAATAATCTAAAAAGAGGACTCTAATAAAGACATTACTTTACCCGCATATATAACCCAACTGCAATATCATCAATATCATCAAATTCGGTTTTTACAACATTTTCCGGATTTGAGATATCTTCAATAAAATCCCATTCTTGTTTCCAACGTTCTTCCGCTAATTTACATATTTCTTCAGCAGTTGTAAATGAACAAAGTAATTCATTATCTTCATCTCCATCTTGAATCATATCCCAAAGACCATCCGTTCCAATAATAATAATAACATCATCTTCATTTGAAAAATCAATACGTTTTACAGCAGGTTGCAGTCCAGTAATTCCTCGATGGCCTAATGATTGTGTCGGCATTAAATTTAATTGAGTAGGGCATAATTTCCAATTTACATATGCAGAATCAACCATTGTAATTGATGTTGCAGACAATAATTGTGGTTTTAAATTTGGAACAATATTTGTAATATGTTGAATACGTTCTTGTTCCTCCAAATTTGACCAATTATGATTTGGAGATTTATAAACACATTCTTTATTAATAAAAACGCGTATTTCTGAATCACCCGTGCTTCTACAATCAACATAATTATCAAATATTTTAACACATGAAAATGTTGATCCAGAATTATATGGCATATATGGTTTTTTCCTTTTCAACATCATTTCTAATGCTAATTCTGGAGCAAATGGAGCACCAGTAATAATTTCAGTTGTATTCATTTTTTTAATACAATCAATACAAGTATTATCACCATGACCATCATAAACTTCAATCATTGTAAAATTTGTTTGTAAAATAGGATCAATATTATTATGTGATTTAAATATATGATCTTGTTTTTGTCCAAGTTGTTTATAACTTATTGATGATGTTGGAAATATTGGTTTTATTTCAGTGGAACATATAGCAGTATTTAATTCAAATGCAGACATTATATTATAATAACAGTTATAATATAATTATTATAATTAAAATCAAAATCAATTTTACACATTTGCAAAGATTATATATAATAATTCTGATAATTATTTACACCGCTAAACATTCAAAACAAAATACGAAAATAAATAGTATAATAAAAAATGATTAATTAGTTACAAATTTATATAATTATAAAATAAATGTTTTTAGTTATTACCACAAACCATTGCAGTATGTTTTAATCTATCTCTAACTGAAATATGTCCAATTTCAATTGCATGTTGTAATGCTTGTTCTTGAATTTTGTTTTGATCTTGATCACATTCTTGATCTTGATCACATTCTTGATCTTGATCACATTCTTGATCTTGATCCGGGTCTTGATCTTGATCACATTCTTGATCTTGATCACATTCTTGATCTTGATCACATTCTTGATCTTGATCACATTCTTGATCTTGATCCGAGTCTTGATCACATTCTTGATCACATTCTTGATCACATTCTTGATCTTGATCCGGGTCTTGATCACATATATTAGCAGTCGATTGATTAAAGACGTTTTCTTGATCTAATTTAGTTTTTAATAAAACTAAAAACTTTTCATGTTCTGTTTTTAAGGTTTCGCAACCAATTTCATCATTATCCACATTTTTCATATATGTATTCAAAATTGAATTATTAATATCATAACAATTAGAATCAGAACGTTCAATACATCCTTCTAACATACCATTACCAAGTTCAAACCCATATTTAGTATCAATACATTCTGCACAAAATCCAATAAATACTCCATTGATAAACCCATGTTTATAACATTTATAACAATGACCGCCATTTGATTCCGCAATTAAAGCAAATTTAATAGGAATTCGTATATCATAATTAACACCAAAAGCATTATAATATAAATTATTTGTTCCAATAAATATTTTAATATCAGTAATATGTTTCAAATCCATTATATTATTTAACAACTTAAATACAATTAATATGTAATTAAAAAATTAAATCAATTTTATAATAATAAAAAAATTACGTCAAATTTGGCCCTGAAATAATACAAATTAATTGTTTTTCTCCTGAAATTCTGTGTTCAATTTGACCATTCATTAACCCCGATTTAATCATCATTTTTGTGATTTCTGTGTCCACTATATATCCATTAGCTCTTAGATATGCAAAAATACTTGGAATATCATCTTTGCCCATATAATAATTTGTTTGTTTTTGTTGATTATGAGTTTTATATCTGCAAAGAACATGTATACAATTTAATGGATTATTTGATGTAATTGGTAAAAATTGAAAAGGCGATAATTTTACAGTGCTTATTGTTTTTACTAATTCTTGTAAAGGCCCTTCAGGCACAGCACTTAATGTAATGACTTGTTGATACGTTTTGTAATAAGTATTTAGAATAGGTTCTAAAAATAATGAAACCGTTTTGCTTTTATATTGGTCAAAAGGGCTGTCGTATTGATCCATTATATATATAAATTGATAAAACAATATAAAGAATACTTAATAGATAAGTATGTGTAAACGAACTATAATAAATTATAGTAAGTTAATACATTAGTATCATCACAGCAATTAAAAACTTCAATTATTATGAAAACCAATGATACTGCAACCAAAGCTCGTATAGTTTATCGGTAAGAATTTTGTGCTTATAACGCAGAGAGCTGGGTTCAATTCCCAGTACGAGCAAAAATATATATATTAAACATTTCCTAATTATTCATACAGCAATAATTACCATAATTTATAAATCGCCAAAGATTTTTTATACTATTGAAGAATTAAATTTACACTTTATTGCGGATTTTTCTTTAATGGTATAAATAATTTTTGTTTTATAGAATGAATATCGCAAATAAAAAATTTATTTCCAATCTTTTTACATTTTGATGATTATATGTCAAAATGTAAAAACAAAACTTTGTTCTATTTTACACCTTTGAACAATTAAAGGAAACGTTGCCGATAAATCAATTAAGACGCTTTTAGTTCCGGCTTTAGCCGGAACAATAACAAAGTGTGTGAACTTAAATGTTCATCGGTGTAAAGGTGTAAAAAACTAATATTACACAAAAGATGCATTTATCCAGAAGCACGGCTTTACCCTCTAAAAGTTAATGCCATTACTACGTAGTTATGTAAATCTATAAGTGTTTATCAAATACTTTTGCACAATCAAAGTTATTCTATATTTGTTTAATCATTTGTTTATATCTATTTGTAAATAAAGAATTCACTAAAGTTGACCACGGATTAGATACAGCTAATCCCTCAAAACCTTTTTCGCAAAACTGATTCAAAAGAGCTGGACTAAATCCACTCATAGTAGACACATTTGGTTCACGCATCAATGTTGGAAAACCACTTGTTGATCGCAAATTCCAAAACAAAATATGAGGAGGTTGATTATATCCAGCATTTTGATATTTTTGAACAATACCTGCATACATGGATTTATAATTAGAATCACCTTCAGATAATTGCATATCGGAAAAAATAACTAAAACCATTTTTGCAACAACTGTTGGCAAAACATTATTTTGACAACATGCTGTTAATATTAAATCCAATGCCTTATAAAAATTAGTGCCCATTCCAGAATTTGTATTACGAATTTGTTCAACCATATCAATATAATTTCCAGATAGTTGAACCCATGTAGGATTATTACTAAACGTCATAATACGTTTTCCTAAAGACGATTTTTCAGCTACTCTAATACCCAGTGAAACCGCAACATTATATGGATCCCCTCCATCCCAAGTCATTGATGCAGATGTATCAACCATAGCAATAAAATTATTTAATTCACCAGTTAATAAACTACTATCACGCCACTGTGAATTTAATAATTCAATTTGTGATATATATGTTTTATCAAAACGCAAATTTTGTCTTATTTTAATTAATTCAATTGCATTTTTGGTAAAACTAACCATTTCAACACGACCACCTTTTATTTCTTTATTATTTTGTATACGGTTAGAAACAAATTCTTTTAATTGATTCGCACATTGAATACGATCATATAGATACGATCTTTGCTTACCATTTTTATCAACATTATAAAGAGCTTTACTTTGCTTTATAAAAGTGACGGATGTTGTTTTTGCATGATCAATTGATGACCAATTGTCGGCACATTGTTTGATTTGAATTGTATCTAAATGTGCGTTTATTTTGCTGAGCATTTTGCGGTATAACATAATACATTTCGTTTGTGCCGATATATATTGAGCATTCAAACTCACCTTAACAGAACTCACCTTAACAGAACTCATAATATTTCTATAATAATCCATTGCTAATAGTTTATTTAACCATCCAAATTTATTAGACGATTGACGTGGAACCCATTTCGCAACTAAAGAAATTTTAAGATCCGTATTATTAGACGGATCATCAATAGCCAAATTATCAATATGCAATTGTGTATTAATCAAATTAATAATACGTAAAATAAATGGATGGTCATCGGCACACCCACACAATTTGCAATAATTTGCAAAATATTTCATATCTTTCCAAGATCCGTATGGATGAAAATTAGAATCAATCACTTTAGATTGATTATCAATAGGACTATGAACAAATGTTTCAAGTGCAAATATAGCCATTTCAGGAAAAAATTCATACCATACTAATAACATCATATAAGATAATTGACATTCACCTTTTCCATCAATAATATCACGTGTTTGTGCCAACAAACAATATAATACACGTAAATAATCATTTACAGGTCCAGAATCAATAGGACCTATTGGTTTTTCCAATTTTAATTTACGCAACAAACCACGCAAAATATCAGCTAATACATCAAGTTGTTTATTTGATTTAGTGCGAACCAATTGAAAATGAAATTGGCAAATTTTTTCTTGAAAATCATCAGACCAATTATATTCATTATGTCCATTTTCGCCAAAACATGTCGTGTTTGCAGTATAATTATCGAGTGCATCAATAAAAGAAGTCATAATAATAATTGATAAATATCCTAATATTATATACAAAAATATCTTTAAGTTAAAATAAAAAAATAAATAATGAAATAGAAAGTAAAGCAAAATGTAATCAGCAAATATTATTGGTAGAAAATAAAATTATTGAAAAACAGATAAATATAATAAAAATCATATATAGAATATAATATAAAATTGATTTACTTTTAATTAAACAAACAACCTCATATTCTACAAATAATTATTAATATAATGAATTCACAAATTAATCAAGAATCAGAAAATATCACAGTGCAAACATTTAGATTCAAATTTAGCCAAGAATTCACTGAACAAATGGCAAATTTTGCCAAGATTCATCAATATGATGATCGAAAAATATTCAAAGAATCGTGGCAAGAATGGATAAAAGATGACAAAATAAATTCATTAATAAATGAAGAAAATAAAAATTTGTTTAAAATGGGATATGAAGGCAATATATTGGAAAAAATGTTTAAAAGTGCACGATATTATTATAGAACTAAAAATAATAACAAAGAACCCGCCATTACACGAAAAGAATATGTCGGGTTTTCGCAAAATATGCTCGAACTTATGGATAATAATATTAAAGAACAATTTTTAAAAAATACCAAGACAGATAAAAATAATAAAATTATAACAAAAATTTCACCAGCAAATGCATATATAGAATTCTGTAATACATATTATACGGAAATAGAAAAAGAAACAAAATGTATATGTGATCAATATGAAAATAAAAATGATATAAATTTAAAATTCAAAAAAACATTTAAAAATAGATATTTTCTTATAGGTAAACAAAGATTTTGAAATTATTACTGAAATTACTACTGAAATTACTACTGAAATAACAACAAAAATAATTGTATAATTATGTATATAATATGTTTAAAAATACTTTATGTAAATTTTTTTTATAAAGTATTTTTACAGTTGATGATTTACACAATTTCGCATTTCCAATGCTTTAGTTTCCAATGCTTTAGTTTCCAATGCTTTAGTTTATGACAATGTAAAAAACTATAAATAATCATCACTTTTTTACTAAAACCCATTTTCAGTGTTGACATTTTCCAAGACAACCTATAGGATAATTTTTACAATTTACAAATTCAATATATTTACAAAATATTGAATTTATGAAAAGATTATTTATAAAAAGACCATTGTTTTGTTAATCTCTTCCGCTCCATATTTACTTACTTCGGCACTATCATCAATAATTTTACCAGTCATATCTTCTCCTGAAATACTTTTTGTCCAAGATTCGGCAATATACCATAAATCGTTGGTTTTTATTACATATCCGTTTTCGAGCTCAATGATCACGATTCTGCCGCAACAACCTCTTAGGAATGGGCCATACCGACCATTTTGATATAACCTGCATTCGATGTATCCATTTCCGGCTTTTCATCGCCTACCAATATATGTTTATTTGATTCTGTATAAAAACTGTAATAGCTGTTGGGTTTATTCGACATTGTGTTATAATATAAGTTATTTATTATTTAGAAGTTTATTCAATTTTATACCAATATAAAGGTTCGAACAGGTATAAATAAAAAAATGTGTAAATAAACAATATAGCTTTTGGCCACATAACATTTTCTACACTTTAGTGCGGATTAATTCTTCGACAGTATAAATGAAATTCATACAAATGTTAGTTCCTTGTAAATTATATATATACTATATAAATGACAGAACCAAAATTTATAGGACAAGGAACATATGGATGTATATATAAACCAATTATACCATGTTTAAATACACATCCAACTAATATAAAAGGTAAAGGCAAAAATAAAAAATACATATCCAAATTACAAATAAACCAAGTAGATTCAGAAAGAGAGTTTAAATTAGGAAAAATCATAATGGAAAAAATTAAAAAATACAATACAATGTTTGCACCAATTATTGAAAGTTGTCCAATTGATATTAAAGTAATAAATCAAACCGAATTAGAAAAATGTGATTTAATTACAAAAAATATTGAAACTGGAAAAAAATCGGAATTTAAAGCATATAAAATGCAATATGCTGGTAAACAATCATTAGGTAATTATTTGTTATCACTATTATCATCAAGTCCTAAAAAAATAATAAAACAAATGATTAAAACACATATATATTTATTAAAAAGCCTTGATAAATTAAGCAAATTAACCCCCCCATTTATTCATTATGATTTAAAAGACAATAATATAATGTATGATGAAAAATTAAATATACCAATTATAATAGATTTTGGCTTATCATTTGAATTAAATCCAGAAAAGGAATATAATAATACAATTGCTTATGACCAATATTATGTATTTTATGAAAAATACCCACCATGGTGTATAGAGTTAGTATTATTATCATATATAGTTCAAAAAATTATAAATAATAAAATAAATAATCAAAATATTTCAGAAAAAATCCAAGAAACTGATATTGAAAATTTAAAAAATATATGTAATATATTCATTTCCGAAAATGATGTATATAAAAATATTTTAGAAGAAGAAAAAACTATTTATAAACAAAAATTACATGAATTTATTTCAAGTTATCTTAAAAAATCATGGGAAACATTGTTTAAAGATTTACAAAAAAGCTATGCATCATGGGATAATTATTCATTATCAGTTATATATTTATTCTATATAAAAGATTTAATATCAAAAGTGTCCAATGTGATATTAGATGATTATAATATAATATTAAAAAAAATAATATTAGGAGTTCCGAATAATACAGGTGAACAATATCGACCATCAATAACCGAAACAATTGAATATTTAAAAAAAATAGCTACGTCAGTTAATAAAAAACAATATAACAAATTATTGACTGATATTAAATCGAGTATAAATATTCAATCAATTAATATAAATTTAAATAAAACTATATTAAACAATGAACTACGGATATAGACCGTTGAAGATTTAAAACGGCACAATGTGCCGTTTTTATATCTGTAAACGGGCAATTCCTTAAAGAAAAATCCGCACTTTAGTGCGGATTTAATTCTTCAATGGTATAAATAATTTACAAATGATATTTTTTGGTTTTTTTATGAGTAAATTCAGGTAGTAAACATGAATCATCAATAGATACTTTTTTAGTTTTTCTAAAATGTAAATTATGGTTTGATCCATCCGGTTTTTTAAGAATCGAAGTATATGAATTTGTAATTTCTTGGAAAATCATATATATCGAATTTAAATCATGGAAAATAAAAATAGATGCGGGTATTTTTATATCTTGCATAACAGAATATGTTTTTAAAAATTGCAGTGAAAAATTAGATATACCATCAATAGTATTTGATTTAATTATTGTATTAATCTGTGAAAATGATTGTATATTTTCAGGCTCTAAATCTACATTAAAAACTAAGATATCTAATAATCTATATTTAATATTATTAAGAATTTTCATTTTTTCAACTAATTTAATAACAAAATCATTAGTTAATCCAACAGTTATATTAGATAAATCAATTACAGTTAATGGTTGAACTGTGCTTACAATTTTATCTATATGATTTATTTTATTAATATAAATGGAATGGAGTTTAATTTCATTCATATTTTCACGTGCATAGTTTTGATCAATCTTAGATAAACGTTCAGTTTCAACAATCCATGACATATCTAAATTATCATCAAATTCTTTATCTGAATTATACATGTATATTGTTTATGATGATTGTAGATTATATTTATAATAAATAAACTTACCTTAAGTCTGTTTTTTGATGATTTGATATAATAATATGATGAGCTAATGCAACATAATCAATATAATTATTATATAAAAAAAGCGGTGCTATTTTAATATTTAACTGTATAAATGTTCAATGATATAAATGTTCAATGATATAAATGTTCAATGATATAATAATCTAAACATATTCTGTAATTCTGTTCAAAAATCCACATAAACTGCTCAATTTATTATAATTTCGTGAAATCAAATAAACCGAATTATCCTGTTTAATATAACTATATATATCATTATATTCACCAGAAAGACCCGCAGCATCAAAATTTTTAATAGAAAAACATACCTCAGTATCAGTGCCATATTCTACAGTTATATCTTTAAAGTCAGAATCAATATAATTATTCAGAGCAATTTGTTGATAATCATATGCTGAAACAACCTTACGACATTGATCTGCATCAATCATAATAAAAACGGGTGTATTTGACATTATATTAGTAGTGGTAATAATATATATATAGAGTTGTATTTAACCTTTTATACAATATTATTTATAATTGAATAAGAGATATTATTCACAAACTTTTATTGAAATCTTTTCCAAGATTTTTGAATTGGAATATAAAAAAACGTATAATTCACCCTATAAAATTGAACAAATATTATAATAATTAAACAAATATTATAATACAAAAATATCTAACGAAACAATGCACAATGAAATAATACACAATGAAATAATACACAATGAAACACCTGATAAAATCGTAAAATATAGATTATCAAAACAACCGCATATAATAGAATATCGAAAACAATTCAAACATCATTTAACAACAACACGATTTAATAATCTAACATGGTGTGAAAATAATACATATCGCCAACAACACCCAAAAATTGGTTGTATTTATCCTACAACTGAACCTAATGGTCAAACAATACCAGAAGAAGCCAACTTATTTGTATTAGAAATGAATAATGAACAAAATCGCATAATGGGAATAGGACTTGTTAAAAATAAACCAATATATAATAAATATCACGTATATAGTGACCCCAAATATAATTATTTTGCTTATATTGGGAAATATCGAATTGACCGCACAAATATGACTGATGAAGAAGAACGAATTATGAAAGTATTTGATATATTATGTTTTAAAGGTGCGCGACATATGAAACGTTTAGTTGGCCTTAAAGCATTTCCAATTGATATGTTGTATAATTGTCGAACAATTTTGGATTTAGTGGAGTTTATAACAACTATGTTTAAAACACGAATTAAACATATGGAAAATAGCTAATAAATATTTACACATTTTATAATTTACATCTTGAGTAAAAACGGTTTAGACTGTTGAAGATTTACACCCTTTAATATTTAAACCACTGAAGATTTAAAACGGGACACTTTAGTGTCTCGTTTTTACATCTTGAGGGTCATACGTCGAAAACGAAAATGGAACTTTGTTCCATTTTAATTCTTCGACGGTATAAAATATTTACAATTATAAAATATATAAATGGTATCTATAGATTTTATATAATGGACACTAAAAAAATGGATATATATGATGTAAATAAATATACAAATATAGAATTATATAATATTTTAGATTTAAACCAACCAACCGATCGTGAACTCGAAGCTAAAATACATTTTTTTATAAATAAATATGAAAATTCAAAAAGTAATGATGGTAAAAAATTATATAAATTTTTTAATGATATTTATGCACATTTATTTGATTTGCAATATAATGATGATGAAAACGATGAAAACAATAACCAAAATAATATACAAGAAGGGTTTGATGTATCATTTACTGGATTTGATTCATCATATCAAAAAATATTTGAACCATCGGGATCAATTTTGACTCCATTTGATTATCAAATAAAAGAAACACAAACCAATACTCAATTAAACCAAATAGCAAATGTTAAAACACAAGATTCATCAACAATAAAAACAGTTGAATATATTCCGGGTAATTTAAATCCTTTATTAAAACAAACTATTAAACGAATTATAAGTATAGATAGTCAATATAGAGATAGAACTACATACCCATTAACTACATTTTTTACATTTAATTTATCAGATACATTAACGGATGTTGTATCATTAAAACTATATTCAGTTCAAATACCATATACATGGTATACAATTGATAAAAGTTTTGGTAGCAATTTTTTTTATTTAAAAGGTATTTCACCCGGTATAAATGATGGTAATAATGATTATAAATTTGAAATAGAGCCCGGTAATTATACAGCAATTACTTTAATTAAAGAAATTAACAAATCGATACAAACTGCAAAAGAATCATATTCAATTGTAGATTTAAGTAATACTGATATATCATATAATGAATCAACTGCAAAATGCACATTTCATATAAATGCAGTTCAACGTTATAATGATATTAATTATGAACTTTATTTTCCATCATGGACTAATCCGGGAAATAATAATGAAATTGCTATTAATTCAAGATTTAATAGCATACCTGGATTTTTAGGATTATTAAACAATTCATTAATATCACAAAGTTCAACATATAGCACATATACAATATATTCAAATAATAATAATACAATTCCATTTGATATAACAAATTACTATACAATAGATTCAAGTAATAATTATTTGAATATATGTTTTTATACAGACATTACCGGTAATAAAACATATTCTGGAATTACTGAATTACCACCAACACTTAAAAACATAACTTTAAATTTTGAAACTGGCGTTTTTACATCAGACCAAATAATAAGCGCAATTAATACTCAATTTGATAATAATAAATTATTAATAGGTTCAAACATAGACAAAGACACATATAATAAATCATATATTTATACTTCTGGACATGAAACAATTAATCCAATATATCGATATAAAATAACAATTAAATTAAATAAACAAAATAATAAATATTATGATGGAATGAAAGCAGTATTACAATTTCCCAATGAAAGAAAAATTTGGTTAGGTTCAACATCATTATTCCAGTTTGATAATAGTATTAACGAATTAAATAATATTATTTCAGAATATGATACACCAACTACATCATTTTCAGTTAAAAATTCACCATATATATATTTAAAATGCAATAAAGAATATTACGGTAATAATGGAATTACAAAATATAAAATTGATAATATAACACCCGATAATTCAAGTAATCCTATTTATAATTCATCTATTAATAATCCATTTGATAATTCATCACTTATACAAAATACTTATAATATAATTCCGTCTAATACAAATGACTATTATATTAGTAAAGGAAATTATACACTTTATGGGGATGAAATGACTATAAAAAATAAATCAATAAATATAACAGAAGGGACAACTGATATATATGGTAATAATTATACAATTTATAGTAGCCAAAATTACACAATATTTGGTAATGCACTAATAAATGGAAATATAATTATACCCAAATCCAATAACACAACAAGCATTACTAGTAATAATTCATATAATATAACAAGTAATTGTATTGTTTCTGGAAATAATATTATTGGAAATATTCATATAACAGGTAAAACAAATGTTTTAAATGGAAATACAAAAATAATTACAAATAATAATAATACAACTACTATTACAGGTAATAATTATTATATATCAGGTAATTCATTTGTAAATGGAACAAAATATAATGGTAATATATGTATTATAGATGGCAATATAATTATAAGCAATATAGGGCCATATTCAATTTATGGAAATAATAATATAACACAAAACAATTTTTCTATAATTGGCAATACAGTAATTATAGGTTCTTTAACTGTAACCGGAAATGTAAATATATATAATTTACTAAATGCAAATATAACTGATATTAATGCTAATACAACTATAACACCTACAGGTAATAATTATATCTTAACAAATTCAACATTTAAAATTTCAACAGATAGTTCATATAATATAATTGGTCAAGATACAATAAATGGTAAATTAAATAGTATATATATAACAGGAAATGCAAAGATACAAGGTAATTCAACTATAAATTCACCATTAAATTCATTTAATATAATATCGGGATCAAACTATTTAATAGATACAATACTTGATGGAAATATTCATATTAATAATAATACAAATATAACAAATGCAAATATTAATATTTATAGCAACAGTCCTTATACTATAAATGGTAATGAATATTTTATAAATGGTTCGTCAAATATAACTGAAACATTATCAATTATAAATGGTAATATTAATATTACAAATGCAACAAATCAATGTATTATTTCCGGAAATAATTATTCTATAAAAGGTTTAGCTACCGTATCAAATTCCGTTTTATTAAATAGTGGAAATTTAACAGTTTCAAGCACAAACCCATATATAACAAAAGGAAATAATTATTCTATTAGTCCATCAAGTAATTGCATTATAAGTGGAAATACATATATTGTAAATGGAAATAGTATTATAAATGGAAATAATTATTCGGTATATGGAAATATAAGTGTATACCAAGATAATAGTTATAATGATTTTATAATTGATATATCAGATTCATCCACATATTTATTAAAAGATTATTTAAATGCAATTAATTTATCCGCAAAAAACATGGTTACAACTAATATTGCAAATGGACAAATGGATCTTGGAAGTAGTATAACAATTGATACAAATAATCCAAAACTAAATAGTAGTTTAAAATTTAAAATTAAAAAAACATTAAATTCAACTAATTTTAAGGTTGATTTATCAGATTGTTACTTAAATACAGAAATGAATTTTCCAAAAATATTAGAATTATCTAATAATATTATAAATACTTTTACATCTACAATGGATATACAGGGTAGTGGATATAAAATAGACAATTCAAATAATATAATAAAAATAATTTTAAAAGGAACATCAAATAAAGAAGTTCCTGCTAAAATTATAAAAATAGAAAACGGTACATATCCAGATATTATATCATTATGTAATATAATTAATAAAGCATTTACACAATCATTAAATAATATAAATAATATAAATAATATAAATATAATTGGAATAATGTCACCAACAACTAATATTACTACTAACAAAATTACAGTTATATTAAACTTATCTATATCAGCCACATTAGATAATACTAATTATACTGCATATTTATATGATGACGATTTAATTAAAACCAGTATACAAGATATTAGTGTTCCAAAATTTTATGGATATATAAATAATTGGGATAACTCATCAAATACATGGTATAACTATTTAAATATTCAAAATCAAAATTATAATTTAAATAATAGTAATATAGCAAATGAATATTCTGAAATTTCGGGAAATGATACAATTCAAAGTAATAGTATTACATTAAATTTATCCACTAATTATTTTTGGATAAAACCAAAATATGATAAATATGGGGGAGTATATACAGAAATTCCAAATCCAACAACTACTGGATTATATAATGATATTTTAATTACATTACCAGTAGGAACATATTCAAAAGAATTGTTACAATCATATATAAATGAACAATTCAATGCCAATGCGGATATATCGGGTTCATCAATTTCATTTATAACAAAAAATAATTTACAATATACATGTATTCGATTAAATATACATAAAAATTTTACTACAAAAGATTTTATGTTGGATTTTTATGATCCTGTAAGTTTTACTACATGTAATGTTGGTATGTCAGGACAATCTAGTATTCAAAATGTATTATGGGATGCAACTCTTGGATGGATATTAGGATTTCGTAATACTACATTATATTATTTAACTCCCGAAAATCAACAATATAATATTACAACTAACAAATATTACTATGATCAATTTCCACAAACACAATATACATATGATAATTTAAATAATGCAACTATAACGGGAGATACTTGTGTAAGCACATTTTTATATAATTATTTTATGATTATTTTAGATGACTATGTTCAAAATCATTTAAATGATGGATTAGTTACAATTACAAATAGCGAATCAAGTATTCCATTACCTTCTTATGCAAATCGTTCAACCCATAAATGTGATCCAATTACAAAAAAGCTAATAGTTACATCCACTGAAACAAATTATAATAATTTAACTGCAAAACAAATATATGCCGCAAATGAAATATTAAATATTAAACAATCGGAACAATCAAAATACTCATCTGGCCCTTTTATCCAAGATATATTTGGGTTAGTTCCAGTTAAAACAAGTGGAATGTCGCCTGGACAACCATATATTGAATTTGGGGGTTCTTTGCAATTACAAGAACGAACATATTTTGGTCCGGTTAATATTCGTCGTATGACAATTAAATTGGTAAATGATAAAGGCAGTATTGTTGATTTAAATGGATCAAATTGGTCATTTTCTTTAATTTGTGAGCAATTATATACATCTCAAAATAAATAATAAATCTATTATTGATAAAGACATATTTTATTTACTAGTTATAGTTGTTTATTTTATAAAAAATAATATACAATATCTAAAATATATGTAAATGATTTAATTCTTAAATTATTAAAATTTGGTTTTAGACAAAACCGTTCTTTATTGTATAATCCATATTTATCCAAGACAGATAATAATTAAATATTTTTTATAGTTATAGATTATAGAACATGTCCCAGAGTGATTATATTGAATATAAAAAAAGAGCAACCGAATTAAAAGAACAAACCAAATTACCACCAATTTTATCTGGGGATGATTACTGTGCATTTAAGCAATTTTCTTTAGAAAATACAGTTATAAATACAAAACAAACAAATAATCAATTAATTCCACCAAATACCAAAATTATATTTGATTCTCCAATTTTTAATTTGGATTGTTCTGGATCCAAGTTTATTTGTGGACAAGGAACACAAGCCAGACCAAATCGACAACAATTAAGTCAAGTATATATAGAACCAAAACAACCCAGTATATATGTGAAACATCCTAAAATAGTTTGTTCAAATTGTTGCACAGATACTGTAAATTCAATACATAAACAAAATATAAATACATTATTTACATTATGTAGAATAAATAGATTAAAAAATAAATTATGTCTATGTGCAGTGTAATACTTTATAATAATATTTTTAATTGACAAAATATTATTTATGATTATTTATATTTGTGATTCAATATTAGTTAATCTTAAATTGAGTTCAATTAATTTAGTTTTCAAATCTTGGATTTCTTTTTTCGAATCTTGGATTTCTTTTTTCGAATCTTGGATTTCTTTTTTCGAATCTTGGATTTCTTTAACTAAGATTCCGATAAAACCGTTATAATTAATTGACTGTGTATTTTCACCATCTTTTTCGCCAGTAACTAAGAAAGGAAAATGTTCTTGTACTTCATGTGCCAAGAATCCAACATCAATTTTGTTATTTATTTTTAAATTATAAGATACTGGACGCAATTTATCTACTATAAAATTACCATTTAATGGCATTACATTTGTTTTTAAACGATAATCAGATGTTGCATTAAATGAACCAGCAGTTACTGTATTTCCAGTATCAACCGTAATATTACCTCTGCATCCAATACCACCAGAAACTATTAATGCACCACTAGTTGGGTTAGTTGATTGAGTTGTATTAGTTACTGAAATATTTCCACATGTAATTAATTTATTAGCTGCAGTAATAGCACCCGAAAAAAATGATGTAGTTAAACCGGATACTGTAATATTACCGTTTGAAATTAAATTACCAGCATAAATATTACCAGAATAAATATTACCAGCACATCCAATACCACCAGAAACTATTAATGCACCACTATTTGTGCTGGTTGATGGAGTTGTATTTCCAACTGCAATATTCCCAACTACAATATTCCCACATGTAATTAATTTATTAGCTGCAGTAATATTACCTTGACAATTAAAACCACCTCCATTATAAATACCACCATCATCAACCACAAGTGTCGAATCTGTAATTGTAGGAAATTCGGTATTTGCAGCACTTTTCATATTAAACCCTATTTTTTGTTTTGAATTACCATATACTGCACCTGAAATATCTAAATTATACATTTGGATATTCGCATTTGAGCTAACAATAAATGATGGTTCTAATCTATTAACCAAAATAACTCCAGCACCATCATTATTATACAATGAAATACAATCAACAATATTATTGTTGTTGTTGTTGTTAACTGCATTGTTTTGAATTCCAATTATAAGTTTTGAATTAGTTGTTCCAATTTGAGTAATCTCAGTTCCACTATCACGATATTCTATATAACCATAGTCATTTTCATTTGCCTTACTTGAAAACATTATACTAGATACTCCTTTACCATCAGTAGCTTCAGGGTGTTTTATTATTAATGTTCCAGAACTATTTGATGCAGCAGTTCCATTACTTAGATCATATATAGTTACAGGACCTATTATATTACCTTCAATATTACCACCAACAACTAAATTACCAGCACAACCAATACCACCAGAAACTATTAATGCACCACTATTTGTGCTGGTTGATGGAGTTGTATTAATTACTGAAATATTCCCAACTACAATATTTCCACATGTAATTAATTTACTAGTTGCAGTAATACCACCCGAAAAGAATGATGTAGTTAAACCCGATACTGTAATATTACCATTTGAAATTAAATTACCGGCATAAATATTACCAGAATAAATATTACCAACACATCCAATACCACCAGAAACGATTAATGCACCACTAGTTGTGCTGATTGATGGAGTTGTATTCCCAACTGAAATATTTCCAACTACAATATTCCCACATGTAATTAATTTATTAGTTGCAGTAATATTACCTCCACTAATATCACCTTGACAATTAATACCACCTCCATTATAAATACCACCTGCATCAACCACAAGTGTTGCAGCTGAAATTAGAGGAAAATTTGTGTTTGCACTTTTCATATTAAACCCTATCTTTTGTTTTGAATTACCATATACTGCACCTGAAATATCTAAATTATACATTTGTCTATTAGAACCATCATCCGTGTCGTCAACAAAAAATGATGGTTCTAATCTATTAACCAAAATAACTCCAGCACCATTATTATTATACAATGAAATACAATCAATAGTATTGTTGATGGCGGAGGTGTTGCTGTTAACTGCATTGTTTTGAATTCCAATTATAAGTTTTGAATTACTTAGTCCAGATGGGTCAAACACAATTCCACTATCACGATATTCTATATAACCATAGTCATTAGCATTTGCCTTACTTGAAAACATTATACTAGATACTCCAACATTTCCAGTAGCTTCAGGGTGTTTTATTATTAATGTACCACTATTTTTTGATGCAGCAGTTCCATTACTTAGATCATATATAATTACAGGACCTATTATATTACCTTTAATATTACCACCAACAACTAAATTGGAATTCATAGAAACATCTTTTGAAACAATCAAATTTGCATTAACCGTCAGATTACCTTGAACATTTGTATTACCACCAACAACTAAATTGGAATTCATAGAAACATCTTTTGAAACAATCAAATTTGCATTAACAATTAAATTACCTTGAACATTTGTATTACCACCAACAACTAAATTGGAATTCATAGAAACATCTTTTGAAACAATCAAATTTGCATTAACAATCAGATTACCTTGAACATTTGTATTACCACCAACAACTAAA
>Ga0209597_1000492_pt1 | contig 26094 bp, 25 predicted proteins | sample M_140625_MF_Meta_FD_187316 | JGI IMG/M metagenome (GOLD analysis project Ga0209597, IMG submission 187316) | Freshwater microbial communities from Lake Montjoie, Canada to study carbon cycling - M_140625_MF_MetaG (SPAdes) (version 2) | ecosystem: Environmental > Aquatic > Freshwater > Lake... | reverse complement strand
TCTTAAGGATAAATATTTAATTTCTCGAAATCTATTTTGTCTAATTAACTGTGTAATTTCATATTCATTGTTTTTTAAATATGAAAATATCTTTTCTTGAGTTTCACCGTATCTTTTGTAAGGAACACATTCTGCAAAACCGCTTCTATCACTTTCTATAAGCTTTATTATTATGGTTTTTATGAATTTTTTGTTTTCTCTTGATATTCTAAAAGAATCTTTTAAAAAAAATTTTTTTTTAACAAATTGTAATTTTAAAAACATAAATTCACTGTTATATGATCTAAAGTTTTTAATTTAATGCCAAAAATTACTTATATAGAACATAACGGAAAAGAACATCAAATAGACATGCCAATTGGTTATTCAATAATGGAAGGAGCTATAAAAAATTCTATTCCAGGAATTGATGCTGATTGTGGAGGTTCTTGCGCTTGCGCAACTTGTCATGTTTATGTGAATGAAACATTTTTAAATAAAATTCCAAAAGCTCAGGAAGCAGAACAAGATATGATCGATTTTGTTCAAGATGCTGATAAGTCGAGCAGATTAAGTTGTCAGATTATTATAACCAATGAACTAGATGGCATAATCGTAAGAATGCCTGAGAAGCAAAGTTGATATGACAGTAAAAACCGATGCAGTAATTATTGGAGCTGGACCAGTTGGATTGTTTTCTGTTTTTGAACTCGGAATTTTAGGTCTTAATGCTCATATTATTGATAATTTAGATAAAATAGGTGGACAGTGTATTGAGCTTTATCCTGATAAACCCATCTATGATATTCCAGGAGTTCCAGATTGCACAGGAGAGGATCTAATTAAAAATTTATTACGGCAAATTAAACCTTTTAAACCCGAGTTTCATCTTAATCAAAGAGTTAATGAATTAAAAAAAAATAATGAATTATGGAAGGTTATTACTAGTGATAATAAAATTTTTGAAACGCCTAATATTATTATAGCCGGTGGAGTTGGATCTTTTGAGCCGAGAAAAGTAGATATTAAAAATGTTGAAAAGTTTGAAGGAAAAAGCTTTTACTATTCTGTTAAAGATAAATCTAAATTTAAAGATCAAATAGTTGCAGTATTTGGTGGTGGAGATTCTGCTCTAGATTGGACATTGGAATTATCAAATATTGCAAAAAAAGTTTATTTAATCCATAGAAGAGATGATTTTAAGGGTGCTCCACATACATTAAATAAAATTAAAGGAATTGCAAAATCAGGAAAAATTGAAATTAAAACTTTTTATCAACTTAAAGGAATTAATGGAGATAAAAATTTAGAAAATATTGAAATACAAAAAAATAATGAGGCAATTGAAACTTTAAAAATAGACTCAGTAATTGCTTTTTTTGGACTTAAGATGGAGCTTGGACCCATTGCAAATTGGGGCTTAAATTTAGAGGAGAAATCTATTTTGGTTAATACAAAAAACTTTCAAACTAATGAGAAGGGCATTTTTGCTATTGGGGATATTTGTACTTATCCTGGGAAGCTAAAGCTAATTCTTTCTGGTTTTCATGAAGGCGCTTTAGCAGCTAGAGAATGTTTTGTCAGAGCAAGACCAAATGAAAATTTAGTTTTTCAATATACAACCTCATCTACTCAGATACATAAACGTTTAGGAATTAAGTAGATTTTTTAAGAAGAATTTTTTTGATAAAGTAAGAAAAGAGTAAAAATAATTATTATATTTACTGTAGCAATCGGCAATACAAATAATAAAAACATACTTTTGATAAAATAAAATATCAATGTCGCATATATTAAAAATAATACAAGCAATCTACTAGCGACCTCTATTTTAAATACAGACATGATTAGCAAAGAGTGTCTAATAAGTTTTAAAAAAGTCATTTTAGTAGGGCCGTGATATCTAACGCCCCTTATTGAGGGTATGTATGTTTTATTTTTTATAAATTTTGAAACAGTTCCAGAAAAACTTACAAAAAGATTTTTATTAGAAACTATTAAATTTAGATCTTGCTTAGGAATGCACATAAAATTTCCAAATTTTATTGAATGACCGGTTAGTACTAGAGTTAAAATTTTGTGTAAATGATAAGACAATTTAAAAAATGCACTTTCAGAGCGCTTAATGCGATTTGCAGTTATAGTTAAAGACGGAAGGTCAAAGGACTTTAATATCAATTCTTTTACCTCTTCTGGCCTATCTTCACCATCCCCATCCATAACAATCAGATAATCAAAATCATTTTTTTTGCTTAAATAATTAATTCCATAAGCAATACTTTTGCCATGGCCAATATTTTTTAAATTTTTTATTACTTCTACATCTGTAAATGATTCGAACTCTATATTTTTATTTAATATTTCTGTTGAACAATCATCAATTATTAAAATTTTTAAATAAGCAATATTATTAATTTTTAAAGCATTAATGTTATTTAAAAGACTTAAAAGAGACTCCCAGTCATTAAAAACTGGAATTAAAATTTTATAAGTTTTCATTTATTTAGAAAATAAAACATACATCATGATTGTCTATTTTTTTATACACAATATTTTTAATATTTATATTTTTACGATTACATAAACTTGGGCCAATATCTTTTGCAATAATAACCGCTGGTTTTTTATAAAAATTATTATTTTCTTCTAAAAAAACTTTGGGCCTATTACTTAGTTGATAAGATAAATTCCCGGCATACCATTCTGAAAACCCAACATTAAATATATTGTCTTTAGAAATAGTTTTCCATTCTTTTTCAATAAGCAATGCCATTTTTTTTCCTTCATAGCCTGTTCTGTTGTCTAAATAGATTGATCTTAAGGAATATAGCGCCGGTGATATGATTAAAAATATAATTAATAAAATATTAAAATTTTTTAATTTTTTATAATTTATTTTATTCTGATATAAAAATATAAAAAAAATTCCAATCAAAGAATAAAATGGAATCATCCACATAGTTCTTATTCTAGAACCTGTGATTGTTGAGGTTATCAAAATTAAAAAAAAAGGAAGTAGAAAAGAAAACAATAAAAAAGTAAATTTTTCATTATTTAAAGGTAGTTTAATTTTAATTCTTTTTATTAAGAAGTAAATCAGTAAAAAAAATGGCAATAAGATTGTAATTTGATTTATTAAGAATTTAAAAGGATTTAATAAATGGTTATAAATGCTAACTTCATTTAATCCACCACGTTTAAGAGCATAATAGATAGTAGTAAAATCATTTTGAATTAGCCATTGAAAATGAGGAGCTGTTATTAAGAAAAAAATTAACAAAGTATATAAAAAATTAAAATTAATTTTTTTCTTTTTTATTGAAATAAAAATTAGATAAAAAAATAGAGATATTAATAAATAGGCAAAGATATATTTTGTTAAAAAACCAAGAGCAGAAAAGACGCCTAAAAAAATCCAGTCATTAATTTTATTATCTTTTATAGATTTAAAAAAAAAATATACAGTTCCAATCCATAGAGGTATTTGACAGATATTTACGTTAAATTGAGGAGTATCAAATGTGTAAAAAGCAATACCCTCGGTTGCCAAAATGGATAAAAGAATTTGTGTTTTTTTTTTTAAAAAAAGTGAGGACAGTTTCCATAAAAATAAGAAAGAAATAACAATAAATACTTGGCTTAATAAATAATAAATCCAATCTTTATTTCCAAAGATTTTAAAAAGTAGACCTGGAATCCAAGCGCTTAAAGGTGGATGCTTGTTATACCCTAATTCAAAATCCTGTCCCCATGCCAAGGCTTCAATTACATCTAAGGGTAAATTCTTATTAGAAAAATAGGGTATGAGTGTCCAAATAATTAAATGATAAAGACATAATAGATAAAAAATTTTTTTTTCTTTACCAGGTTGTATCATTAATGATGATTTAATTGATTCAATGCAACTTGACACTATAAAAAAGGCTCTTATATTCCCCCATCCTAATGGCTACAAAGTTACCAAAAAATTACACACCCAGTGCTAAAGAAAAGTACATGTGCGCTAAACACAAAGAATATTTTAGAAGAGTTCTGGAAGAATGGAAGAAGGAGCTAGCTCTTCAAAACGACAAAATACTTTTTAATGAATTAGATGATAATGATATATCTGCCGATGTTGTTGATCAAGCAACTTCTCAAACAGGTAAAGCTATTGAAATGAGAACAGTAAATAGAAATAAAAAACTTATTTCTAAAATAGATAAAGCCGTTAAAAAAATTAAAGAAGATACGTACGGTTATTGTGAAGAGACGGGTGAGCAAATAGGTTTAAAAAGATTAATTGCTAGACCAATAGCAACTTTGACTATTGAGGCCCAAGAAAGACACGAGAGAGAAGAAAAAATTTTTGCTGAAAGTTAAGAAGCTAAAGGGATATTTTCTCCTAAATTTTCAGGATCATAGCCTTTTATAACAGCAGGTCTTTTAGAAATTTCTTCATACCATCTTGATAAATTCTGATATTTTTTAATTCCAATTTCATGCCATTCATGACGGCATAACCATGGAAAAGTTGCTATATCGGCTATTGTATATTCATCGCATGCCAAATATTTATTTTTACTAAGTCGGATATCTAAATATTCATATATTTTCTTTGCAATTTCTAAAAATCTATTTTCAGCATACTCACTTTTACCTTTATTAAATTTATAAAAATAATGAAGTTGACCTAGCATAGGGCCAATAAAACTTACCTGAACCATTAGCCATTCATTAATATTTTTCTCGTATTTTTGAGGATAAAATTTAAAATTATTTTTTTTAGCTAAAAAAATTAATATAGCGCCGGATTCAAAAACAGTTTCTTGATTATCAATAATAACTGGAATTTTATTTAAAGGACTAATTTTTAAAAAGTTATCTGAAAATTGCTCATTTTTATAAATGTCAATTCTTGTCAATTTATATTTTAATCCTAGTTCTTCTAATAGAATAGAAATTTTTCTACCATTAGGTGTTGGGTAATAAAACAACTCAATCATATAAGCTATTTGTTTTATTTAAATAGTTTATATAAGTACATATGAAAAAAATTTTGTATTTTTACAGCGTTGTCTCTCCTTTTGCTTATCTTGGAAATAAAAAGTTGATAGAAATTTCTAAGAAATATTCAGCAGAAATAATTGAAAAACCCATTGATTTAGTAGGAAAAGTTTTTGTCGCAACAGGAGGAGTTCCTGTGCCACAAAGACATATTTCAAGACAAAATTATAGACTGCTAGAGTTAAAAAGATGGGGAAATTTTCTGAATATAAAGATAAATCAAAAACCAAAATTTTTCCCTCCCAAAGATCCTCATACTCCAGCATTATTTTGCATAGCAAGTATTAATATGGGAATAAAAAATGACTTTAGTTTTAGGGTATTAGAAGAATTGTGGGCACAAGAAAATGATATTTCTAATTTAGAAACACTAAAATCAATAGCCAATGACTTAAAAATTAACTTTGAAGAATTAAATAAATTTGCAATGTCAGATAAAATTAAAAAAATTTACGAAAGTAACACTCAAGAAGCTATTAATATGAATATATTCGGTGTTCCAACTTATATTTATAATAATGAAATATTTTGGGGTCAGGACAGGCTAGAGTTACTAGAGTATTCTTTAAAGATAAATTAAAATTCTTTTTTAATGAAGGAAAGTTTAAATCATAAACTTAATAAATTAAAAAATTCTTTTTTTATAAAAGAAAATTTAAATAAAAATTTTAAAAATATTTATCTTAAGATTGCAGAATTAATTTTTTTAAAAAAAACTTCTTCAGGAAAACCGTTAATTATTGGTTTAGCAGGGGGGCAAGGCTCGGGCAAAACAACATTTGCTCAGTTTTTAAAATTAATTTTAGAGAATAGATATAATTTAAAAACAATCTCAGTTTCTATAGATGATGTTTATAAAACAAAGAATGTAAGAATTAAAATATCAAAAAAAATTAATAAACTATTTCTTACAAGAGGAGTTCCAGGAACTCACGATGTCAATTTTTTAATTAAATTTTTTAAAGTTCTAAAAGATAACAATCTTAGTAAATCTTTTTTAATACCAAAATTTGATAAATCTATAGATGATAGATTGCCCAAAAATAAATGGCATTGTGTAGAAAAAAAATTAGACGTATTTATATTGGAAGGATGGTGTGTAGGAGCTAGACCTGAAGAAAGTAATCTAAATTTAAAAAAACCTATTAACAAATTAGAAGCCATAGAAGATAAAAATTGCAAATGGAGATCTAAGGTTAATCAACATTTAAAAAATGATTATAAAAAATTATTTTCTTTTATTAATTTAATGATTTATTTAGAAGTTCCAAATTTTAATAAAGTTTTAACCTGGAGAGGTCTTCAAGAAAAAAAATTGGCTTATTCCAGAAAAAATATATCTAAGTACAAAAATAAAATAATGTCGGAGAGTGAAATAAAAAGATTTATAATGTTTTATGAGAGAATAACTAAAAAAATGCTCATAGATATGCCTAAATTTGCTGATATAATTGTCCCAATTAGTTCAAATCATCAACCTAAAAAAATTATACTAAATTAGATGAGTTTTTTTAAAAAATTTTATTTTTTGGTTTTTTTTATAAGTACGAGTGCTTATGCGGTTGAGAATATTAATAAATCTTTAATAGCTGCTTATTTAACTAATCCAAAACTTAACGCTGAAAGAGAAAGAACTAAAGCTGTTGATGAAAATCTAGTTCAAGCTTTTAGTGCATTTAAACCAACTGTTACGATCTCTGCTTATAAAAGTGATACAGACAGTTCTAAAATAACAACTTCAACAGGTTCTTCTTCACCTTCAACTAATACTCAAACAACTGCTAAATCAATTACCATTGAGCAAAAAATATTTAATTTTGATGATATGTATAATTATCAAAAAGAAAAAAGTTCTGTAGAAATAGCCCGATATACTTTAAAAAAAGTTGAACAAGATGTTCTTTTGGAGGCAGTGGAAGCTTATGCCGGAACACTCCTTGCTCAAAAGAAGGTTATTTTTATTAAAGAAAATTTGGACTTGTCCGAAAAACAAGTCGAATTAGACAAAAGTAGATTAGAACGAGGAATAATTACAATTTCCGACTTAGCACAATCAGAAAGTTCATTAGCCGCAGCTCAATCTAATTTATTAAATGCCGAAAATGAACTTCTGATTACCAAAAAAAATTTTAAAAATGTTATAGGATATGAACCTGTAGATTTAGAAGAAATAAATAATTTAAATTTAACTTTACCTAAATCTTTAGAAGAAACTTCAGTATCTGCCCAAAAAGAAAATCCTATTTTAAAAATTTCAGAGTTCTCACTTAAAAAAGCTGAAGACGAGCATAAAATGGCTATAGCGGAACTTTCACCGACATTTAGTTTGTCATTAGGAATAACTGATTATGATGGATATAGTTCAAGTGTAGATAAAACGAAACAATCAGTTGCCAAAGCTCAAGCCTCAATTCCTCTTTATCAAGGGGGAAAACAGACTTCATTAATTATACAAAAGAAATCTTTATTAGATAGCGCTGAATTAGATCTGCAAACTTCTAAAAATATTGTGGATAGAGATTCTTATTCGGCTTGGTCGAATTTTAAACTTACTATAAGTAATTTTGAATTAACAAAGTTAAGAGTAAAAGCTTCAGAAATTGCTTATGAAGGAATTATTCAAGAATATGAAGCTGGATCAAGATCAACATTGGACGTTATTACATCAAGATCTATATTACTTGAATCAAGAGTGAATAATGCAATTTCTGATAAGGACAGAATTGTTTCTCAATTTAAGCTTTTGTCCTCAGTAGGTAACCTCACGGCAAAAAATTTAGCTTTAGAGACAAAGCTATATGATCCTAACGATTATCCAAATAAGAGTTGGATAAGACATATTTTTTAGTAAAAAATTCATATATTTCAACTACTTATTAATATAATTGAATAAAAGAACAAAATGTGTACATTTGTTTTATTGAGTCGTTAAACAATAAAATAAATTAAAAAGGAATAAAATGACTAAAAACACACTTAAAATAGTAAATACTGAAAAGACAGAAGATAAAAAAGAAAAACAAAAAGCATTAGACGCAGCTATAAGTCAAATAGATCAAAATTACGGAAAAGGTTCCGTAATGAGACTAGGGCAGTCTAGAGTTCTTGATATAGAATCTATATCAACAGGATCGTTAGGATTAGATCTTGCGCTAGGAATTGGAGGTCTTCCAAAAAGTAGAATTATAGAAATTTATGGACCAGAGTCATCTGGAAAAACTACATTGTCATTACAAGTTATTGCTGAAGCACAAAAAAAAGGTGGAATTTGTGCATTCATTGACGCTGAGCATGCTCTTGACCCAGTTTATGCAAAAAAATTAGGCGTTAATACAACTGAATTATTAATTTCTCAACCAGATACAGGTGAACAGGCACTAGAGATTGCAGACACTTTAGTTAGATCGGGATCAATTTCAGTTCTAGTTATAGATTCTGTGGCCGCTTTAACCCCAAGAGCAGAGCTAGAAGGAGAAATGGGAGATCATCATATGGGCTTACAAGCTCGACTAATGAGTCAGGCCCTAAGAAAGTTAACAGGCTCAGTTTCCAAGACAAACACTATGATTATTTTTATTAATCAAATAAGAATGAAAATAGGAGTTATGTTCGGTAGCCCAGAGACAACTGCTGGAGGAAACGCTCTTAAATTTTATTCGTCTGTAAGATTAGACATTAGAAGAATAGGAGCAATTAAAGACAAAGAAGAAATAATTGGCAACCAAACACGAGTTAAGGTTGTAAAAAATAAAGTTGCCCCTCCATTTAAAGTAGTGGAGTTTGATATTATGTACGGAGAAGGCATTAGCAAACTAGGAGAAGTTGTTGATTTAGCAGCAAAAGCAAACATTATAGAAAAAGCTGGAGCATGGTACTCCTATAAAGGCGAAAAAGTAGGACAAGGCAGAGAAAATGTTAAACAATATCTTAAGCTAAATCCTAAGATTGCAGCTGAGATTGAAATGGCAGTTAGAACAAATGCTAAAATAATTTCAGAAAAACTAAGTGATCATTCAGAGAACATTCCTGAAGAAAAAAAAGATAATAAAGAAGATAATTAAACTTAGTAAATTTTAAGTTAAATATTTCTAATACGTTAATTAAAGGCGCTTTTAAAAAGGCGCCTTTAGCATTCTAGACATATATATAAAAAGTTGTATCTATAAGTAGATGGGTACAAAAACACTTACTGAATGCAGGAGTACTTTTAAGAGTTTTTTTTCAAAAAATTCTCATCAAGTCATAGATTCTAGTCCTTTAATTCCACAAAACGATCCAACATTAATGTTCACAAATTCTGGAATGGTTCAATTTAAAAACATTTTTACAGGTTTGGAAAAACTGCCTTTTAAGAGAGCAACAACTTCTCAAAAATGCGTTAGAGCTGGAGGAAAGCATAACGATTTAGAAAATGTTGGCTATACACCGCGACACCATACTTTTTTTGAGATGCTCGGAAATTTTTCATTTGGAGATTATTTTAAAGAAACGGCAATTGAATTTGCTTGGGACTTAATTACTAAAGACTATGGAATCTCTAAAGAAAAACTAACAGTAACAGTTTTTCACGACGATGATGAGGCGTTTAATTTTTGGAAAAAAATCTCAGGTTTGCATGATAGTCGAATTATAAGAATAAAAACTAACGATAATTTTTGGTCAATGGGAGACACGGGACCTTGCGGTCCTTGTTCTGAAATTTTTTATGATCATGGAGAACACCTAAAAGGAGGCCCTCCAGGCGCTCCAGATCAAGATGGAAACAGATTTGTTGAAATTTGGAATCTTGTATTTATGCAATTTGAACAAATTTCAAAAGATAAAAGAGTTAACTTGCCAAAACCATCTGTCGATACAGGATTGGGACTAGAGAGGATCGCTGCAGTACTGCAAGGCACTCACGATAACTATCAAATAGATTTATTCAAAAATATAATTAAGTCAGCAGAAAATTTTATTAATATTAAAGTTTCGGAAAAAAATTTACCAAGCTTTAGAGTTATTGCTGATCATTTAAGAGCAACAGCATTTTTAATAGCAGATGGAGTTCTCCCTTCTAATGAAGGAAGAGGGTATGTTCTAAGAAGAATAATGAGAAGAGCGATGCGTCATACTTTTACTTTAGGATCAGATTTTCCAGTTCTTTATAAAGTTCTTCCAACTCTTATTTCTGAAATGAGTTCTGAATATCCAGAAATTAAAAGGGCAGATTCTTTAATTTCTGAAAATTTAAAATTAGAGGAAGAAAGATTTTCTTTAATGCTTAAGAATGGAATGAAAATATTAAATACAGAAATTGGCAGCGTAAAAAATAATAAACTTTCAGGAGAATTAGCTTTTAAATTATACGACACATATGGGTTTCCTTTAGATCTTACACAGGATTTTTTAAAAGATAAAAAGATATCTGTAGATGAAGATAAGTTTAATATTCTAATGTTAGAAAGTAAAAAAATTGCAAGAGCATCATGGAAAGGCTCTGGATCGGATCAGACTTCAAAGATTTGGTTTGAACTTAAAGAAAAGTACGGTCCTACAGAATTCTTAGGTTATAGTGCAGAGTCTTCTCAAGGGGTTATTTTATCAATAGTTAGTCTTGATAAAGAAATTGATAGTTCAAATAAAAATTCAGAGTTAGCTCTTATTTTAAATCAAACTACATTTTATGGAGAATCTGGAGGCCAAGTAGGAGACAAAGGCTTTATTTCTAATAATAATTTTAAATTCGAAGTAACTGATACAAAAAAAATGTTTGGTGATCTTTATATTCATTATGGAAAACTTATTTCAGGAGAAATCAAAAAAGGCGATCAGGCAGATCTTAAGATTGATTCAATTAAAAGACAGAATATCAGAGCCTATCATTCCGCAACACATTTGCTTCATGAATCGTTAAGAAGAACTCTTGGAAAACATGTTGCTCAAAAAGGATCGTATGTTGGCCCAGACAGATTAAGATTTGATTTTAGTCACAACAAATCAATTAGCGATGATGAAATGATCAAGATTAATGATTGTGTTAATAAAATCATTGAACAAAAATCAGATGTTCAAACAAGACTTATGACGCCAAAAGCTGCTGTAGCAGAGGGAGCTTTAGCGCTGTTTGGAGAAAAGTATGGAGAAGAAGTAAGAGTTTTAACAATGGGCACTGATGGCAATAAAGCTTTTTCCATCGAATTGTGCGGAGGAACACATGTTAAAAATACTTATGAAATCGGAAAATTTTCAGTTGTAAGCCAGTCCCCTGTTGCGGCAGGTGTAAGAAGAGTTGAGGCTTTAAGAGATATTCAGTTAACAGAATATTTAAAGAATAAAGCAAATGAACAAGATGAAATTAATCAAAGCAAAATATCCCAAATTAATGAATTAGAAAAAAAAATAAAAGACTTAGGAGGAGATATTAACCAAGTAAAAGAAGAAGACTTTACATCAAGAACAGTTGTCTTAAAAAAAATTCTAGAAGATTTAGAAGTTAAAAATATACTATTAGATAAAAGCAAAAATATAATTAAAGATATTAATCACAACAAAATTAGTATCAGATTTCAAAAATTATTAGATTATCCAGTTAAAAGAATTCAAAGTTTTATTGAAGACCAAAAAAAACAATTAAATAAAAAAATTATTATTTTATATTCTGTAAACTTAGGAAAAGTTACGGTAGCAGTTGGAATAACCAATGATCTAACTAACGAATATGATGCCTCTAAATTAGCTAAAGAAATAGGAGTAATTTTAGGTGGAAATGGCGGAGGTGGAAGAAAAGATTTTGCTCAAGCCAGCGGAGGCTCTGATAGTTCAAAAATTGAGAGTTCTTTTGAAGAAATTTTAAAAAAAATTAATTAATTTAATTCTTTTTTAAGATTAGAATTTATGGTCTCTAAAAATTCAGTTGTAGTTTGATATTTTGCATCTTTATTAATTAAAATAGCAAGATCCTTAGTCATGTAGCCTTTTTCTACACTCGCAACACAAACTTTTTCTAAAGTATTAGAAAATTTTATTAATTCGTTATTACCATCTAATTTTCCTCTATGCGCCAGTCCCCTTGTCCATGCAAAAATAGAAGCTATAGGATTTGTAGATGTTTGTTTGCCTTTTTGATGTTCTCTGTAATGTCTAGTTACAGTTCCATGAGCAGCTTCAGCCTCAACAGTTTTTCCATCAGGAGTCATTAAAACACTCGTCATTAAACCTAAAGATCCGAAACCTTGCGCAATAGTATCTGATTGAACATCACCATCATAGTTTTTACAAGCCCAAACATATTTCCCACTCCATTTCATAGCACATGCAACCATGTCATCTATTAATCTATGTTCATAAGTAATTCCGATCTCATTAAATTTTGATTTAAATTCCTTTTCATAAACTTCTTGGAATAGATCTTTAAATCTTCCATCGTATGCTTTTAGGATTGTATTTTTTGTAGATAAATAAACAGGCCACTTTCTTAAAATTCCATAATTCATACATGCTCTTGCAAAGTCTCTTATTGAGTCATCTAAGTTATACATAGCAAGAGCAACGCCCGGACTTGTAAAATTAAATACCTCATGTTCGATTGTTTGTTTATTATCCTCTGATACCCATTGAATTTTAAGTTTACCTTTTCCTGGAACTTTAAAATCTGTTGCTTTATATTGATCACCAAAAGAGTGTCTTCCAATTACTATAGGATCTGTCCAAGAAGGGACTAATTTTGGAATATTTTTACAAATAATAGGTTCTCTAAATATAGTTCCACCTAATATATTTCTGATAGTCCCATTTGGAGACTTCCACATTTTTTTAAGTTTAAATTCATTAACTCTTTCTTCATCAGGAGTAATTGTTGCACACTTAACACCAACACCATATTTTTTAATTGCGTTAGCAGAATCAATTGTTATTTGATCGTCAGTTTTATCTCTACTTTCCATACCTAAATCAAAATATTTAAGATCTATATCAAGGTATGGAAGTATTAGTTTTTGTTTAATAAAATCCCAAATAATCCTTGTCATTTCATCGCCATCAAGCTCAACAACAGGATACTTGACTTTAATTTTTGACATAATTTTTTTGATGTTAATAAAAAATATTTTTATATAGTATGTTTTTAACTAATTAAATAATTATGTTAGATATTATTTTTCCACCTCTGCATAGAGAAGGTTATAGAATGCTAGCAATAGCAGTAATAATTACTATGCTATTAATTTTAATTAATAAAATTCTAGGCGTTATTGGTTTTGTTTTGACAGTCTGGGTTTATTATTTTTTTAGAGATCCAGAGAGATATCCTATTAACGATGATAGTTTTTTAGTTAGCCCAGCTGACGGAGTTATAAGTTTAATAACAAATGTTAGAGGTCCAAAGGAACTTAATATGGAGAATAAAGAATTTCAAAGGGTCAGTGTATTCATGAATGTTTTTAATTGTCATGTTAATAGAGTTCCACTTTCTGGAAAAATAGATGAAATATTTTACAAGCCAGGAAAATTTATTGATGCATCTTTAGATAAAGCTAGCGAAGATAATGAAAGAAATTTAATCAAATATTCCAATAACTCAGGAAAAACTTTTGCAATTGTTCAGATAGCAGGCTTAGTTGCACGAAGAATCGTTTGTGAAGTTAAAGAAGGCCAGAATTTAAATCAGGGTGATAGAATTGGAATTATAAGATTTGGCAGTAGAGTTGATCTTTATTTTGATAATGATTACAAACTTTTAGCAAAGCAAGGACAGACGGTAGTTGCAGGAGAAAGTTTACTAGCAAAAATTTAGATAATATATTTTTTTAAATGATCCATCCGAGATATATAATTCCAAGTATTATAAGTATTCTAGGTTTGTGCATTGGAATTAGTTCAATAAAGTTTGCTCTTAATTCTCAATTTGATTATGCGGTTATAGCAATCACCATTGCTTCAATCATCGATACAATGGACGGAAGAATTGCAAGATTAATAAAAGGAACTTCAAAATTTGGCGCTGAATTAGATTCTTTAATAGATTTTATAAATTTTGGAGTAGCACCAGCAATTACAGTTTATATATGGATTTTAAAAGATTTAGGAAATGCTGGTTGGTTATTAGTTTTGTTTCATTCAGTTGCGTGCTGTTTAAGATTAGCAAGATTTAATTTAGTATTACAAATAACCAATGAAAAATGGAGAGAGATTTTCTTTACAGGAGTCCCATCACCAGCAGGAGCTGGAATATTACTTTTACCATTAATTTTATCGTTAAGTGATTTTTCGCCTAATTACGATTATAAAAAATTAGCTATAATTTTTATAATAGCCTCAACATTTTTAATGATTAGTAAAATTCCAACTTATTCACTAAAAGGAATCAAAGTAAGCAGACCTTTTTTGATATTCTTATTGTTATTAATTGCCACTTATTTTGGTTTTTTAATCAATTATCCATTTAACACACTTTTAGTCACAGGGTGTTTTTATTTATCTTTAATACCAATTAGTTTTGTTCATTTTAAAATTATAAAAAAACGATCTTCAAAATCCACAGATAGCTTAATTTCTGAAGATTTTATATGAAAGATAGAGCGATAGTATCTCTAGCAGACTCAAAATACTTTGAGCTTTTAAATGAGTTAATAGATTCAATTTTAAGCTTTAAAGATAGTGAAAATGTTTCAATTTGTATTTTAGATGCTGGACTTCAGTCAGATCAAATTAAGGTTTTAGAAAAAAAAGTTTACAAAATTGTTAAAGCAAAATGGGACATTGAAGTTCCGGATTATAAAATCAAAGGAAGAGAGTGGCTCAAAAGTCAAGTGACCAGAGCGTTTTTGCCAGAATATTTTCCAGGATTTAAAAAATATCTTTGGATTGATGCAGACGCCTGGGTAAATGATTGGTCTGCTATTGAACTTTATTTTAAAGGAAGTGACAATAAAACTTTATCAATCTCTACTTCAGCAGACCGGGCTTATGGAAGAGTTTTAAGAGCTGATTGGATATTTAGCAACATTGCTTTTATAAGATCACAAAACTATAAACATGCTAAAAGTTCTGGCTTTTCAAATCAAATTTCAAGAGAAGTTGCTCTCAAGCCACATTTAAATATTGGAGTATTTTGTTTAGAAAATGATGCACCTCATTGGATAGTCTGGCAAAAAAATTTAAGACTTGCACTTAAAAAAGGAAGGATCTTTGGGTCTGAACAAGTAGCAATGAATATTTCAGTTTACTGCGATCAAATGAAAGTTGAAATATTACCAGCTTATTGCAATTGGTATGCACTTGATAAATTAAAATATGATCAGATTAATAAAACTTTCGTAGAAAATTATTTACCTAACCATAAAATTGGTATTATTCATTTAGCAGGTAAACATAATGATAAATACAGACTTTCCAGTAATAATTTAATTGAATTAAGTACACTTGATAATAAAATTATCAAAACAAGCATAAGATTTATTAAGTAATTTTGAAAAAATTTAAAAATAAAAATTTAACAGCAAGTTCTAAGCATTGGATTGCAAGGCAATTTAGCGACCCTTATATTAAACTAGCAAAACAAAAAGGATATAGATCTAGATCAGCCTTTAAACTTATAGAAATTAATAAAAAATTTAAATTTTTAAGGAATAATTTAAATATTATCGACTTGGGTAGTGCACCAGGAGGATGGTCTCAAGTTTGTTCTGAAATTAATAAAAATGGAAAAAATTTATCCATAGATATTTTAGATATGGATAAAATCGATAATATTTTTTTTTATAAAAAAGATTTTAATGAATCAGATTTTTTTGATTTCGTTATTAATTTTTTTGATCAAGATAAAGTTGATATCGTACTGTCAGATATGGCGGTTAACACAACAGGAAATAAAGACTTAGATGCAATAAAAACTAATTCTATAGCATTGGAGGTTGTTAATTTATCTAGAGTAATTCTTAAACCAAAATCCTCGTTATTAGTAAAAATTTTTAGTGGAAAAGATGAAAGTATCCTAATTAAAAATGCCAAAGATTCCTTTAAAATTATTGAAAGAATTAAACCAGATTCTAGCAGAAAAGAATCCAGAGAAATGTATTTATTATGTAGAGATTTAAAAACTATTTGACTTTAGTTTTTAAATATAATAAATTTATACATGGAAATCCCCGAAGCTTTAACTTTTGATGATGTTTTGCTTGAACCAAGACATTCTTCTGTTTTACCAAAAGAGACGATAGTTTCCACTCAACTTTCATCATCTGTAACACTTGGAATACCTCTTATTGCCTCTGCAATGGATACTGTTTCAGAACATAAATTAGCAATAGCTATGGCTCAATCAGGCGGTATGGCATGTATTCATAAAAATATGAGCATAGAAGAACAGACCAATCAAATTAAGTTAGTTAAAAGATTTGAATCGGGAATGGTTATTGATCCTATTACGATTGATGATGAAGCCTTTTTATTTGAAGCAACAGAATTAATGAAAAATCATAAGATATCAGGAATTTTAGTTGTTAATAAAAATCTTAAATTAGTTGGAATTTTAACTAATCGAGACGTTAGATTTGTAACTGATAAAAAAATTAAAGTTAAGGATTTAATGACCAAAAAGCTTATTACAGCAAAGGTTGGAACATCATTAACAGAAGCAAAAAAAATATTATTTAAAAATAAGATAGAGAAATTAATTATCGTAGACAATAATTTTAAATGCAAAGGGTTGGTCACCGTAAAAGATATTCAGAAATCTAAGATTTATCCAGAAGCAGCCAAAGATAAAAAAGGATCATTAGTAGTTGCTGCAGCTATCGGAACTGGACCAGAAAGTTTTCAAAGAGCAGAGCAGCTAGCAGAGGCTGGAGCAGATGTAATTATTTTGGATACAGCGCATGGACATTCAGTTTCCGTATTAAAAACATTAGAGAAGATCAAAAAAAATATAAAGACAACAATAATAGCTGGAAATATAGCAACAGCTGAAGGAGCAAAAGCATTAATTGATTATGGGGCAGATGCGATAAAAGTTGGTATAGGACCAGGATCAATTTGCACTACAAGAATTATTGCTGGAGTAGGGGTTCCTCAATTTACAGCAGTATATAATGTTGCAAAATCAATAAAAAATAAAAAAATAAGAATTATAGCAGATGGCGGAATAAGATATTCCGGTGATATTGCCAAAGCTATAGGAGCAGGAGCAGACGCTGTAATGATAGGATCGCTATTTGCAGGAACAGAAGAAAGTCCAGGAGATGTTTTTTACTACCAGGGCAGAAGTTATAAATCTTATAGAGGGATGGGCTCCATAGGAGCAATGTCGAGAGGATCTGCTGATAGATATTTTCAAGAAGAAATTAACGATTCGTTAAAACTAGTACCAGAGGGAATTGAAGGAAGAGTACCTTACAAAGGTCCTGTAAGAGCAGTTATTCATCAACTTATTGGAGGATTAAAGGCGTCAATGGGTTATGTCGGAGCTAAGAATATTTCAGAATTAAAGAAAAAAGCAAAATTTGTTAAGATTACAAACTCAGGATTAAAAGAAAGCCATGTACACGATATACAAATTACAAAACAGTCACCAAATTATCCGTTTGAAAGTTAACTATGGTAAAAAATTTTAAATATTATTTATCAATATTTTTTTTCACTTTAGATTTAAAAAGTTACGCTGCAAATCTAGATTATTTTAAACAAGGCATAAAGTTTTTTAATCAAAATGATTATAAAGAAGCAAAATATTATTTTGAAAAAGACATAGTATTTAATACCAAGAATGAAATATCATATTTACATTTGTCAAAAATAGCAGCGATTAATAAAGATAATAATCAACAAAAAAATTATTTAGAGACAGTTTTAGTTTTGAACCCAAAAAATGAAGAGGCACTATATTTAAAAATTTTAGTAAATATTGAAGAGGGCGATTTTAAGAAGGCTCAAGAAAGTAATTTAGTTTTTTCAAAAGTATGCAAAGAATTATGTTCAAAAAAGAACGATTTATCGAAAATGATTATAATCGATAAGAAGTAATGAAAGATATTTCTTATACAGATAAAATAGTCATAATAGATTTCGGATCCCAAACCACACAACTTATTGCTCGAAGAATTAGAGAACTAGGCGTTTATTGCGAAATTATAAGTTGTTATAAAACTAAAGAATTTAGAAATGAATCTAATTTAAGAGGAATTATTTTATCCGGTGGACCTTTATCAATTACTAAAACTTCATACTTGGGAATTCCAAAACAAATATTAAACTTTAACAAGCCTATTCTTGGTATTTGTTATGGACATCAATTGTTAGCAAAAGAATTTGGAGGTGTAGTTAAAAATTATAAAAAAAGTGAATTTGGAAGATGTGATATTTTTAGTAACAAATCATCAATTTTAACAAAAAATTTCTTTAATAAAGAAAACAAAACACACGTATGGATGAATCATACTGATGTAGTAATAAAAATACCCAAAGGATTTCAAGGAGTAGCTTCAAGTGATGATTATAAATATACAATTATACAAAATCTAAGTAAAAAAATATTTGGAGTTCAATTTCATCCAGAAGTAATTCACACGGTTAATGGAAATATTTTATTTAAGAATTTTTTATTCAATATTTGTAAATTAAAAAAAAATTGGAATTCCAAAAATCAAATTAATTATTTAATAAAAAATATAAAATCCGAAGTTGGTGATGAGAATATCTTATGTGCCTTGTCAGGAGGCGTTGATAGCAGTGTTTTAGCTGCATTACTTTACAAGGCAATTGGAAAAAAATTGCATTGTTTTTTCATAAATACTGGACTGTTAAGAAAAAATGAAGCATTGGAAGTGATTAATGTTTTTAAAAAAAATTATAAAGTAAAATTAAATTATGTTGATGCATCTTCAATTTTCTTAAATGCTTTAAAAAATGTTACAGACCCAGAAACAAAAAGAAAAATTATTGGTAAAATATTTATAAAAATTTTTGAAAGAGAATCTAAAAAATTTAAAAAAATTAAATATTTAGCGCAAGGAACTTTATACCCAGATGTAATTGAAAGCCAAAGTCATCATGGAGGACCTTCCTCAGTAATTAAATCGCATCATAACGTTGGTGGCTTACCAAAAAAAATGAAATTTAAATTAGTAGAACCATTTAGGGAGCTGTTTAAAGATGAAGTAAGAAAAATAGGATTTAGGCTTAAGTTATCTAAAGAAATCATATTTAGACATCCTTTTCCTGGACCTGGTTTAGCAATTAGAATTCCTGGAAAAGTTGATAAAATAAAAGTTAAAATTTTGCAAGAAGCAGATATCATTTTTATTAATGAGTTAAAAAAAAGAAATCTTTATAAAAAAATTTGGCAAGCTTTTACTGTGCTTTTACCAATTAAAACTGTAGGCGTAATGGGTGACTCTAAGACCTATGAATTTGTTTGTTCATTAAGAGCGGTCACATCGCAAGATGGAATGACAGCCGATTTTTACAATTTTAAAAATAAAGATTTAGCGGAGATTTCTAATAAAATTATTAATAATGTAAAGGGCATTAACAGAGTTGTTTATGATATTACTTCAAAACCACCAGCAACAATTGAATGGGAGTAAGATTTGTGAAAAAGATGTTATCAGTAAATAATATTAAATATAAAAAATTTAAAAAACCACTTGTATGTTTAACGGCCTATACAACCCCTATGGCTGAAATTTTAGATAAATATTGTGATGTAATTTTAGTTGGTGATTCCTTAGGCATGGTATTGCACGGAATGAAATCTACAAGAGAAGTAACATTAGACATGATGATTATGCATGGAAAAGCAGTACGCAGAGGAGTTAAAAAAAGTTTATTAGTGGTTGATATGCCAATGGGAACTTATGAAAAAAATCCCAAGATAGCTTTAAAAAATGCAAAAAAAATTATGCAAGAAACAAATTGTGACGCAGTTAAAGTTGAAGGTGGAATGAAAGTTTATAAAACTATTAAATATTTAGTTGATAACGATATACCAGTTATGGGGCATGTAGGACTATTGCCACAAAGTGTAAAAAAAAAATCAGATTATAGAGTCAAAGGAAAAGATTATTTAAGCTTTAATCAAATTATAAAAGATTCTATTTTTATAGAAAAAGCAGGAGCTTTTTCAGTGGTCGTAGAATGCGTTGTTAAAGATTTGGCTGATAAAATTAATCAAAGTATTAATATTCCAACTATAGGTATAGGTGCGTCAAATAAATGTGATGGACAAATTTTAGTTACAGAAGATCTTCTGGGATTTTCAGAAAAGCCCCCTAAGTTTGTTAAAATGTATGATAATTTTAAGGAAAGAACAGAGATTTGTGTAAAAAAATTTGTAAAAGATTTAAAAAATAATAATTTTCCTAACATTAAAAACATGTATCAAATTCAATGAATCAAATTTTTAACGAAATAGATGAAGATTTAAAACAAGATAGATTTATAAATTTTATAAAAAAATATAAATTTATAATTATTATTTTTCTTGCTTTATTTTTTATAATAATAGCTTTTTCAGCTAGTAAAAATATTATTTTTGAAATTAGAGCAAAAAAATATACTCAAGAATATGTAGTAATTTTAAGTCTTATTAATGACAAAAAAATTGATGAAGCTAAAAAAAGATTAGAAATTTTAAAAGATTCTAAAAGTAATCTCTACAAAGTATTAGCAATTTCTAAATTACTAGAGTTATCAAAAGAAAATAAAAATGAACAAACCTCAATTCTAGATTATGCAATTAAGTCCAATATAGAAAAAAATGATAAAGATTTATTTAAAATTAAAAAAGCTTTATTAACTTTTGATAATTTAGATGAACAGGAATTTTTAAAATTATTAAATCCAGGAGATTTTAAAAATTCTCCTTGGAGAGTTTTATCACTAGAAATATTAGGTGATTTTTATTTGAGCAAGGGACAAAAAATTAAAGCAAAAGACATTTATGATCAGGCTATTAAAATTTCAGATATTCCTGAAATTTTTAAAAAAGATTTAGAAAAAAAAATTAAAGATATTAAATAAATGAAATTATTTTTAATATTTTTCTCTCTTTTAATTCTTTCATGTTCATCTGATAAAGATAAAAAAGTAGACCTTGATATCTTTAAAAAACAAGGAGAAAAAATAAATGTTTTCGAAGCAAATAATGTTTTTGATAAGGAATTAAGTTCCAGTTCTATATTACAATTAAATCAACCTCAGCTTAATAAAAAGTGGTCTTATGAGTATTTTTCTTCTAATAATTTTTATGACCATTTAGTTTATGAAGGGAAATTTCAAGAAATTTTTAAAAAAAATATAGGAGATTACTTAAATAAAAACAATGATAGCGGTTCATTGTTAGTATTTGAGAATTTTGTTTTTTTTAGCGATGAAAAAGGAAAGATTTATAAATTTGATATAAGCAATCAAAAAATTATTTGGGAACTAAAAATATATGAAAGTTCTTATAATAATTATCCAAAAAACATCGCATTATTTTTAAATGGTGATGTTTTGTATGCAGCCGATAATTTAGGATTTATCTATTCAATAGATGTTCAGACAGGAAAAACTATTTGGCAACAAAATTACGGAATTCCATTTTCATCACATCTAAATTTTCATAAAGGTATTTTGTATGTTGTAAATCAAAACAGTCGTCTTTATGCTTTCAATCCATCAGATGGACAAAAAATATGGAGCTTTGAATCTTTGTCTGGTTTAATAAAACCATCAAGATCTAGTAATATTTCATTATATGACAATAAATTGTTATTTTCCAATGATGTTGGTGATATCACTTCAATTGATCTAGATCAGCAAGTTATTATCTGGACCAAAAATATTTTATCTCAAAATACTATTTCTAATAATTTAGTTTTTAAAATTTCTAATATTTTAATTGATAAAAAAGATGTCTTTGTTTCCTCTAATAGTGGTGATTTATTTAATTTTCACCTTGAAACAGGCGAAATAAAATGGACTCAAAAATTATCATCAATTCAAAACCACATTAGTACTGATAAATATTTATTCGTTTTAACAGAAAATGGGTTTGTTATAGCTTTTAATAAAACAAATGGAGCAATTTTATGGTCTTTAAATCTTGCTAAGTTATCAAAAGATAAGAAAATTTATGTAGATTATTATGGACTACTACTAGCTTCAAATAATTTATATGTAACATCTTCGAATGGAGATATTTATAAAATATCAGCAAATGATGGAAAGTATATTACTCATAAAAAAATTAATAATGATCTATCTAGGTCGCCGATTATAGTTGATAATAAAATATTAATACTTAATCGTTCTTCGGAATTAATAATACTCAATTAATGGATAAAATATTATCAGGAGTTATTACTCTTGCAATAGTAGGAAAGCCAAATGTAGGCAAATCTACTTTTTTCAATAAAGTTTTAAATAAAGATTTGTCACCTGTTAGTGAAATACCAGGAACAACAACAGATCTTTTTATAGATAATATTTTATACAAAAATAGAACATTTAAATTAATTGATTCTGGGGGATTAAAAAGAAAAGGAAAATCAAAATCTGATGAACAGAAATATATTACAAAAGAAAGTTTAAAAGCAATTTATCTTGCAGACGTTGTTTTGTTTATGATTGAAGCCGATAAAGAATTTACTAAAACAGATAAGCAAATTTGTAGACTAGTACTAGATAAAGGCAAAGGATTAATTTTTGTCATTAACAAAATTGATTTAGTGGATGAATTAAAAAAAATTAAAAATGAATATATTTATTATATAAAGAATTTATTTTCTGATGCTTTACTAGAAGATCCATTCAGTATCTGTTCTTTAAAATTAGAATTTCCAAAAAAAATACTTGATGAAGTAATTAGTATACATTCTCGTTTAAGAAAAAATTTTGATAATAAAGATTTAAACAAAGCTCTACAGGACGCAATAAATAAGAATAAAATTCCTGTATATTCAAGATTTCGTCCTAAAATAAAGTATATTAAGCAAGTAAGCACAAGACCAATCATTTTTAAAATTTTTGGCAATCAAGCTAATAAGCTCTCACTGGATTATCAAAAATATTTAGCTAAAAGTTTAAGTAAAAAATTTAATATTAAGGGTTTTAAAATCTTTTTGAGATTTGTTAGTGCTGAAAACCCTTTTAAATCTAAAAAATATTAAATTATCTAATATTACTAAGAAGAGATAACTGATTGTCCTTTACGCTTCTATTTGACTGATCTAGAGGTGGAACGGGATAGTCTCCTGTAAAATAATGATCTGTAAACTCAGGATTTGTATTATTACGTTTTTGGTGGCCCATGGCTTTATAAATACCGTCTATAGATAAGAATTTTAAAGTTTTAACACCAATATATTTAGTCATTTCATCTAATGACATATTAGAAGCCAAAAGCTGGTCTTTATCTGGAGTGTCAATTCCGTAATAATCTGGGTACATAATAGGAGGGCAAGATATTCTCATATGAACTTCTTTTGCACCAGCATCATACATCATCTGAACTATTTTTTTTGATGTATTTCCTCTCACTATTGAATCATCTATTAAAATTATTCTTTTATTTTTAACTAAAGAGGTGTTTGGATTATGTTTTAATTTAACACCCAACTGTCTAATTTGTTGAGTAGGCTCAATAAAAGTTCTTCCTACGTAATGATTTCTTATCAATCCCAATTCAAAAGGAATCCTAGATTCTCTAGAATACCCGATTGCAGCAGGAACTCCAGAATCTGGAACTGCTGAAACCATATCGGCTTCCACATGAGATTCTTTTGCTAATTGCTCCCCGAAATTTTTTCTAAATTCATAGACACTTTTGCCAGACATTAAACTGTCGGGTCTTGCAAAATATATATATTCAAATATGCATGGACGAGCTTTCATTTTTGGAAAAGGTTTAATGCTTTCAACGCCATCATTTGTAATAACTACAATTTCACCATTCTCGACTTCACGAACAAAAGTTGCACCAATAATGTCTAATGCACACGTTTCAGAGGCAAGTACATATGATTTTTTTAACTTTCCAAGAACTAAAGGTCTTATTCCATAAGGATCTCTTACACCGATTAGTTTTTTATTTGTTAGCATAACAAGGGCGTATCCACCTTGTATTTGAAACAAAGAGTCTATTATTTTATCAATGGTTTTTAATCTTTTTGAACGAGCTATTAGCTGAACTATTGTTTCTGTATCAGAAGTGGTTTGAAATATAGCGCCATCTTTAATCATCTTTTCTCTTAACATTATTGAATTAGTAAGATTTCCATTATGAGCAATACTAATTCCACCGGTATATAAATCTGCAAAAAAAGGCTGAATATTTCTTAAGACAGGAGCTCCTGTGGTAGAATAACGATTATGACCTATTGCAAAATTCCCAGGAAGCTTTTGTATGGTAGTTTCTTTTGTAAAATTATCACCAACTAGACCCAATCTTCTTTCAGAAAAATAATTTTTACTATCATAAGAAACAATACCACACGATTCTTGACCTCGATGTTGTAAAGAATGTAGTCCTAAAGCAGTTAAAGCAGAAGCGTCAATATGATCAAAGATTCCAAAAACACCACACTCTTCTTTTAATTTGTCAGCGTTTAAATCTAATGGCATAAAATTATTTTTTTAATTTCTTTTTTGTTTCATCAATATATTCGTTGCTAAATAGAATTTTTTCGTCAAATAATTTTCGTCCATATTCAATGACGTTGTAAGCAGAGCCGTTTTTGAGGTAGGCAGGCCACTTTTCATATAAGTAAATATAATTAGATAGACTCAGTATTATAACACAATAAAAATAACCCGTAATCCCCCCAAAGATAAAACCAAACAATTTATCAATTCCTCCTAAACCGACCCATTTTAAAGATTTTCCTATAGCTTTGCCCAAAACTATAATTAAGAATAGACTTAATAAAAACACAGTTATACCCGCCACTGTTCTGGCCGTTGACTCATTTTCGATTATTTTACCAACATATGGAAGAGCATAAGGAATAGAAAATTTTGCAATTAAAAAAGCAAATACCCATTTTAAAAAATGGGTCAGACTTAATACAAAACCTCTCTTTGTTGAGGAGATTATATTAAATAAAACAATTATAGCTGCAATAATATCGAATAAATTTATTTTGTCTGTTTGAAAAAAATTTAGAAAACTATCCATTCTTAAATGGTTTAGTTATTAAAAGTAGAAGAGGCATAATAGTTAAAGAAAGAATTAAAGCAGCAAATATAGCTATCCCAATTAAAATACCAAAATTGATGGTTGGATTAAAATTAGATAAAACCAATATTGAAAACCCGAATATAATTGTAAGCGCAGCTATCACAATGGATCTACCCACAGTTTGATGACAAGCTATAATAGTTTTTTTATAATCTTTGTGGATTGCAAATTCTGTTTTGAAACGATTTATATAATAAATACCAGCTCTTGTTCCAATGCCCATTACTATCGTCGCAATAGTTATAGTCATCATATCTAAAGGTATTTTCAAAAAACCAAGACTTCCTAATATCAACATAGAAGCTACTATGTCAGGAGCTGAAGCAATTAAACTTAATTTCCAAGATCTAAATAGTATAAATAAAGCAAAAAGAATTCCAAAATAACTAAAACTTAAGGTTTGAATTTGAGATTTATATAAACTTTGTAATTGGTTATTAAACAAAACAAAAACACCCGTAACCTTAAAGTCATCTTTAGATAATTTAAGATTTTCTTCTAGATGCTTTTGCATTTTTTTTAAAAGTTCTTTTCTATTTAAGTTCGGGTTAGAATCGACAACTCTTACCGAAAATCTTGCTTCATTATTTTCTATTGAAATATAAGGAGTGACGATGTTTTTTTTTATATCATCTGGCAATTTACTATATAAAATAGCCATTTCCAGTGAACCAAGTTTTTTATTGTCATTAATCTTTTCTCCCATCTGAATTACGGAATAGAAAGAAAGAACCTTACCAATTTCGGGTAAACTTTCTAAATATTTATGTATATTCGCTATTGTTTCGGTTCTAAAGTTTGTAAACCAGTAACTGTCTTTAAATTCATCTGAGTTAGAAGTTTCAAAAAAGTCATCACTTGCATCTTTTTTT
>Ga0209597_1000490_pt1 | contig 26176 bp, 43 predicted proteins | sample M_140625_MF_Meta_FD_187316 | JGI IMG/M metagenome (GOLD analysis project Ga0209597, IMG submission 187316) | Freshwater microbial communities from Lake Montjoie, Canada to study carbon cycling - M_140625_MF_MetaG (SPAdes) (version 2) | ecosystem: Environmental > Aquatic > Freshwater > Lake... | reverse complement strand
GCCCGGCCAGGGCCCTCCACGAGGCCGTCAAGGCCCTCTACGCGCACGACCCGTGCCTGCTCCCGACCCCGCAGGGCGCCCCGGCCCCGGACCGCGCCAACACCTCGGTTTATCTCGACGAGCCGCAGGGCCACGTGCTCGTCGTCTACGCCGTGGGGGGGAGGCTCGAGCTCGTCTCGTTCGCGCTCTCGCCTCAGCCAGAGAGGCAGCTGTAATGAACGCACACAGCAGCCTTACACACGGCGTCGTTTCGACTCTTCCCAGAGATCGGCGACCATGTCCCTGATCTCGTCCAGCTGCGTTCCGCCTGACTGAGAGTTTTCGAGCGTCCGTACCTTCCTGTTGGCACTGTCACGTTCCGAATTCAATCGAGCGATGATCGCGCTCTGACTGTTATTCTTTTTGGTTAGCTGATCCATGTCTCTTGTCTTCGCCTCAAGAGCAGACTGAAGTTTAGAGATATTCACTGACTGCCTCAGTATCACATCCTCGTAATCCTTCTTAATCTTCTCCTTTATCTCGTCGACGTGGCACATCAGCTCCTCTGACGACTTCTGGGATGATTCTCCAAACTCTTGTAACTCTTTCTTGGTCACCATAGACTCACTGATTCTTTCAGCCACAGCGAGGGATTGCTTGATCACAGCCTGTGTCTTCTCGTCAAACTCTGTTGTGTTCGTTTTGACCTGCTCTTTCTCAGCAAGTTCTTTGGCCTTGGCCAGCAGCCTTGGATTGCAGCTACCAGTTGTGATCAGCTTGAATCCGGGGGAGCTGGCCAGCTTGGTCACGCGGTTGAGCGCGGAGGCGGCAGAGTGGTTGCCGTCGTTGTGCTGAAAGGTCAGGACGGTGACACTGGCAGCCCCAAGCTGTTCCCACTGTGACTGGATCTGATGGCTCCACACTTGTTCTTGAAAATCCATGAACCCCTCAGCAGTGCCAGTGGATTCATTCAATGCGTACTGAGTGAAAACAATGGGCATTTCCCCACTTTCTCTGACCTTTGGAAGGGAAAAATCCTCGAGATTTTCCTTGAAAGCATTGTACATTGAAACGTAACAGCGCTTGAGACGAATATTTTCGACCTGTCAAGATCAAATAGCAGCTCACTAATTGCTTGGATATGGATTTTTTTCCAAATCCTAGTTATGGGAGGTTGTCACGTTACCTTTTGATCTTCGTCGCTTGAGCCCAGAAAGGTCTCCACGTCAGCGAGCATACCGTTTTTGGACCTCCAACGCAAATTATCGGCCCAGTGGAGTATTGTGGCACTATCTAGACCTGTTTCATCTGCAAGTAGGTCCACGTCATGTTGAAAAAAGGAATAGTTTGGTGCCCGTGAAAGCATGACCCTCTTGAGGGATGCAAGCACAGCACGAGAGAAGCGCGGCATCAATGGCGATCCTGGATGTGGCAGGGCTTCAGCGCGCAAACGAGCCCTTTTTATTGATTGGTTGGGACTGGAAGTTGTCTCAGATGACTCAAAATGAGTCAACTTTCTTATCCATGGAGGTGCTATAATTCGTTGATCAGCTGTCCAACCACACCCGCAATACGTGCCCAACCGCACGTATTTAAGCCCTAGGACTCGCGCATGCCACCACCGCGTTCGCGAATGAGCGCAGCCTCCGAGAACCTGCCCGCCGCACCCTCTGGCATTACCCCGGAGGCGGACAAGGGGGCCCCGCCAGCGCCCGAAGGCGTGCTGTACCTGGACCCCGCCCGCGAGCTCCCGCCGCACATGCGCACCAAGGCCAACGCGAGGTATCAGGCCTTCTCGTCCGACTCCTCGCCCGACCCGGAGCCGCATGGGCCTCCCACGCCTCCCGGCAAGAAGCAGAGGCTCAACCCCGAGCCGGGCCACTAGGCAGCCCGTGAATAAAAGCACGTAAAACCCCCGCACGAGAACATGCGCCCCCGCCCGTATAAAAACAGGCGCCCGCCCCTGCAGGCACGGCATGGCGCGCCCGCCCTCCCTCGCCGCACTGCTCCTGATCCTGCTCCTCGCCCCACCGGCCGCCGCCACGCCCGCGACCGAGGCCAACTACACCGTGCTCGACGGCCTCACCAACGTCACGGCCGCCAGCCTGGCCGCGTGGCTGGCCCAGTGGGTCCCGTTCCCCGTCTCGTCCGTGACCGTCACCAACCTGTCCGCCGCGCGCGTGACCGCCGAGACGTGCGGGCTCGGCACCTACTCCCCGGCGGATGCCCAGACCTGCTCGCTCTGCCCGCCTGGCACCTACTCGTCCTCCCTCGCAGCCACCTCGGTCGCAACCTGCGTGGCGTGCCCGGTAGGCACCTACTCGGGCAGGGCAGGCGCCACAGGGCTCAGTGACTGCTCGGCATGCCCATCCAACACCTACTTTGAGGGCACTGGCGCCACGTCGCAGGCCAACTGTACCGCATGTGCTGCCAATTCCAGCTCGACCCAGCCCTTCCTAAGAGCCAACTGTGTCTGCAACCCTGGCTACTCTGGACCAGGCGGTGAGCACTGGTGGCAGCCCCAGAATCGCACCATCCTCATTGACTGCTTTTTTTTTTTTGCAGGTGGGCCATGCACGCCATGCACATCCGGCGCATGGTGTATGGCAGGGGTCAGCAATCCTTGCCCTCTCCACTCGATCTCCCCATCACTTTCATCGTCATTGAGCCAGTGCTCATGCATTCCTGGCTACTTTGGAGACCCAACCGACAGCGTGGTCCTATGCCAGGTTCACTCTTTTTTTCTCGATTCTAGCACATAGCCTTTTTCGAGTTTTTTTTATCTTTTTTTGGGGGACCACATACCCCTGTACAAGACTTTTTTTCATAAAACCAGGCGTGGCCATAAACCCAGGCGTAACCATAAACCCAGGCGCTATGAAACGTTGCGATATATAATCTAGAATATAATAACGCAACTGTTCAATATTTTAAAATTATTTTAGAATTATAAAATGTTTAAAATATTATAAAACATTTTAATAATTATAAAGTCACGCCTGGTTTTATGGTCACGCCTGGTTTTATGGTCACGCCTGGGTTTATGGATATTTCTCGCGTGGGGAGTCAAGGGGGGGGGTCGGGCCAGGAAAAAAAAAGATCCATCTCACCCGAGTGCTGGTTGGCAGTTCTGCAAGGAGGACCACTGGTGCCCTGGCGGGGGTGCGAACCTGAGCATGGTATGCCCTGATGGCAAGTACTCGCTGCCGGGCTCGGACAACGTGAGCCAGTGCCTGTGCCCGCCCTTCTCGAGCTCGGTGCGGAAGGCGACCAACGTGTCGGTGTGCACCTGCAACCCCGGCTACTACCAGGTGGCCAACGCGGGGTACCAGCTGTCCGGGTGGCAGTGCCTGGAGTGCCAGCCCGACGACTACTGCTTCAACGGGCTGAACCTGACGTGCCCGCCCAAGTCGCACTCGGGCCCGGGCGTGTCGGACTACATGCAGTGCGCGTGCAACGCCGGGTTCATGAACGCGACGGTGCAGTCGGCGGACATGCTGTGCCAGGACTGCCCCGCCGACCGGTACTGCACGGGCGGGGGGCGGGTGGAGGCGTGCACGGCCAACGCCTTCTCGCCCACCCAGACGGCGAATAGTTCGAGCTGCACGTGCAACCTGGGCTACGCGGGCGTGCGCAACGCACCGTGCGTGCCGTGCGTCTCGCCCAACTACTGCTACGGGGGGCTGGTGGCGACCTGCCCTGCCGGGACCCAGGCCGCGAACCTGTCGTGGGCGCTCTCCAACTGCACGTGCAGCGCCGGGCGCTACGGGTCGGCAGGTCAGAGTCTGGTTATTATTTCGTTTATTAACTATGCAGGGCGGCGTGCGTGCGTTGGCTAAGCTAGCAGGGCGCACGAGAGGGTGTTATATTTCGTTTATTAACTATGCAGGGCGGCGTGCGTGCGTTGGCTAAGCTAGCAGGGCGCACGAGAGGGTAGGGTGGTTATATTTCATTTATTAACTAGGCACGTGCCAGGGGTGTTTAAGAGCCCTCTTGCGGCTCGTCGCCCGAGTCGGTGAGCGGCTCGTCGTACGGGTCCGTCGGGGTTGTTGGCCGGGACGCACTGAGAAGGGCGAGCCTCTCGTCGTACGGGGACATCCTAGACAGAGCGTCTCGGTCGGGTTGCAGGATGGCTTGCGCGGCCTCGTCCCTGAGCCGCTTGACTGCATGCAAGGCGTCCAGCGTCTCGTCCAGCGCCTTCTCCATATCTGTCCTTTGATGCAAGGCAGGAAGCTTCCGCCACGTGTGCACCACCTCCCACTTGGCGCGATGCAGTTTCCACAGGTTGTCGCCCAAATCCCTCATGGACATCTGCCCCAACTCGGCCGGCGTGAGGGCTGCTAGCCGCTTCACGAGGGTCGCTGGGGGACAGTAGGACAGCTCGCGTGCGGGCGGGCGCCTCAGATGGACGGGATGATCGCTCGGCCTGACCATGCCCTGCGCTTGTGCCCTCGCGTGCGCCGCGCGCTTTAATAGTCCTCGCTTGTTTCGTTTTTATCAGTTCATTTATTGGCTAGGCGCACGCGCCAAGGGCTTAGACGTCACTGCCGGCCGAGACAGAGCCCTCCGAGGACGTGGTGTCGTCGTCGGCCCACGCAGGCACGTAGTAGCCAGAGGTGATTGGCGGCAGGTGGTATGCGTCGAGCACGGCCTCCGCCAAATCGTCAAAGTATGCCTTCCTGCTGTTCAATGTTTTCAAGACCCGGCGCAATGCCTTCCACGTGTCTTGAAATCTGTGATCGTTCGGGTATTCCTTTCTGAGATCGTACAATGCACGATTCACTAACAGCAGAAACCTGCCCACCCTCCTCATGTTCATGCCGTCCACACCGATCGTCTGAATCACGTTCACGAGCTCTCTTGGCGTGTACGTGGTCAGGTTACGATGATGCCGGAGTCTGCGGGGATAGTCGGTCGCTCCCGGCATGCTGGACGTGCGCTGCGATTGACTGCCCCACCCACGACTCGCGCGCTTTAATAGTGTTGGCGTGATCGTTTTTTCGCATTGCGCAGGCGGCGTGTGCTACGCGTGCCTGGCGGGCACCTACAAGACCTCCGTCGGGTGCGGGTACTGCGACAACACGACGCGGGACTGCGGCCTGTGCCCCGCCGGCAGCTACTCGAGCGCGCTGGGGCGGACCTCGGCGTGTGACGCGTGCGGGGGAGGGACCTTTGCGCTGAGCGGCTCCAGCGCGTGCACGACCTGCGGGAACGGCTCGTACGCGCTCGCGGGCAGCTCGGCGTGCGTGGCCTGCCAGCTGGGCTACTACGCGCTGGCGGGCTCGACGGCCTGCTCTGCGTGCCCCGTCGGGACGTACCTCAACGTGGGCGGGAAGGGGAGCGTGACCAATTGCCTGGCATGCCCGGTGAGTGCTTGTTGGCTTGATTTCGTTTAGCATGGTTCGTGCCTTGACACATGCGCTTTCCAGCCGGGCTCGGTCACCGAGGGCGTGGGCAACTCGAACCCGTCGTGCCTGGCGTGCCCCGCCGGGAGCTACGTGGGCAACCAGAGCTGCGCCGTGTGCGGGGCGGGCCTCTACTCGCTCGTCGGGGCCACCAACTGCAGCCGGTGTGCGAGCGGGACCTTCTCGATGGGCAACGCGAGCACGTGTGGGGCGTGTGCGGCTGGCTACTACTCGCTGGCTGGCGCGAGCGTGTGCCTGGCGTGCGTGGCTGGCACTCGGTCGAGTGGGGGCGCGAGCCAGTGCCTGCAGTGCTCGGCGGGCGGGTTTTCGCCGGACAGGTCGAGCGTGTGCGGGGCGTGCGGCGCTGGATCCTACTCGCTGGCTGGCGCGAGCGTGTGCGTGGCGTGCGCGGCTGGCACTCGGTCAAGCGAGGGCGCGAGCCAGTGCGTGCCGTGCTCGGCGGGCGGGTACTCGCTGGACAGGTCGAGCGTGTGCGGGGCGTGCGGCGCTGGATCCTACTCGCTGGCTGGCGCGAGCGTGTGCGTGGCGTGCCTGGCTGGCACTCGCTCAGATGCTGGCGCGAGCCAGTGCGTGCCGTGCTCGGCGGGCGGGTATTCGCTGGACGCTGCGAGCGTGTGCGTGGCGTGCGACGCTGGATCCTACTCGCTGGCTGGCGCGAGCGTGTGCGTGGCGTGCCTGGCTGGCACTCGCTCAGATTCGGGCGCGAGCCAGTGCGTGCCCTGCCAGGCGGGCTACTTCTCGCTGGGGGCAGCATCGGCGTGCGGGGCGTGCCAGCTCGGGAGCTACGCCGCGCCTGGGTCGAGCACGGTGAGTCAAATAGGTTTATTCGTGTTTACACGTGGGCTGGTTGGGCATATTCCGATCCGTCTTGCAAATACCAGTCATTCAGTGTTTCACGGACATCTGCGACTCGAGGCCTTCTTTCATCATCATCATCATCGTTTCGAACCACACGCTTATTCTTATGCTTATATTTTTCCTGGTACTGTGCAAGGATTTCGTCCATTTCCGATGTACTCAAGAAACGCTCGTTTGCACCATCTATATACAATAGTGTGCCAAGCTGAGCATCGTTATTGTCATCCGTGGGCCTCACTTTCTCTAGTCTAATGATGCATTTCGCCTCATACCAGAATGTATAGTCGATATAAACTCTTCTTGTGCTGGCGCCAGATATATTTGTTGTCATTGTACATGAGTCACTAGACATAAATGCCTGTCTCATAAGCTTACGGCGTGCCTCAGCAAAATTGACCATCACTCTTGGCATCGCGTATCCTCAATTTTGTGAATATGTACCATCACTTGCTCTCTTTAATACCCAAATTCAACTTGAAAATGCGTGTGATTCATGCTCACACGTGTATTTTGACAGTGTCTGGCATGCCGTCCGGGCACGTGGAGCTCGGGAGCGATCGGGTGGGGCGACAACTGCACATTGTGCGCTGCGGGCACGTTTTCGACATCATCGGGCGGGGGGAGCATCGGAGTGTGCACTTCGTGTGACGCTGGCACGAGCTCGAGTGGGCTTGGCTTGTGGCAGGTGCGTGAGTTTTTTTGGGCGGGTATTTGCGTGTGTGTGCGTGTGTGTGCGGGGGTTAGCGTGTATATGCTAGGGGTCTCTCCCTCCCCTCCGGATCTCCCCTCCCTCTCTTTTTCACGGGATTGAGCGAGATCACTGCAGTGCCCTGGCCTCGATCTCCTTGTGTTTAGCCTCAAGCTCACTGCGTTTGTCCTCGTCCACCGTGAAGCACACGCCCTCCGCGTGGAAGCGCGCCACTGCCCGCTCTCTGGCTTTCCTGAGCTCCAGGTTGGCTTTTTCAGCGGCGATGATGGCAGCGTTCAGCTCATGCACGTCATACCCACACGCCTGGAGCAGCTCGCTGGTCTTCCTGTAGTTTTTTAGCTCCTCCGTGAATGGGCAGTAGTACGTCGTCCATGATTCCAGCTGTTGGCATAGAAAGGTCACGACCGTATTCAGGTTCATTTGTGTTGTGCAAGGCGCTGGGTGTGCCAGTCTCTCACTGATTCAATTCACTTTTTTAATGCGATGTTCGCGAGCCATTATCCGGCCCAACTCGATGCAGCCTGGGCCAATTATGGTAATGGACAGTGTGGCAGGTGCGTGAGTTTTCCCGGGCGGGTATTTGCGTGTATTGGCGGGGTAAGTGTGTAATCTCCGCGCGGATATCAGTGGCACTGTCTCGCCAATGACATGACTGCTGTGTGCTGCTTGATCTCCTCTTTGATTTCGCGCAACGTACTGACCAATGGTAAGACATTGGTGACAAAATCCCGTCTGTTTCTGTTCAAGGATTCCAAGCTCTGGGCGATGTTCCAGAGGGCAAGGCACGCGCTTATGCATGTCACAGCCACAGGGAAATATGTGGTCCAGAATAAGACCCAGTCCATTCCCGTGCTCGCAGCGCATACAACCTGCATAAATACATGTGGCTGGTGTATGCGTTTTCCCGGGTGGGTATTTGCGTGTGTGTGCGTGTGTTGGCGTGTATTTGCAGGCGATATCTCTCCCCCTTCCCGGACCCCTCTCCCTCTCTCTTTTTGGCGGGAGTAGGCTAGGTTATATTCACGGGTATTTATGGGATGTCTGGAGTGCTGGATTAGGAATGTACGTCTCGGGATATGGGGCGCGTTATGGCATGCTGATGCTCGTGGATACTCTGGCATTTGCATGGCACGGGCATCGGCCTTCGTGGTGGGTGGGCGAGATGGTCAAGCATCGCTTTGCATCGCCGCTGATTACATGCAGCAGTGTCCCAACAGAGCAGGACTTTGAAGCATTGCACGAGGCACAGAGACTGTATCCTGATAGGACCTTGTATCTGGCGCTGGGTTCCGAGTACTCGCCGTGGTTTGGCACACGATTTTTTCATCATGTGAAGGTGCTGGTGGGTGATTGGGATGGGTCACTCCCGTCGCGCCCTACAAACAGGTACGGGATATCGCTGGAGCAATTCAGGCGGCTTGAGGTTGGGCGCAACAAGGGTTTGACTTGACTTAGGCGCGCGCATTCATTGAAGAAGGTCCTTTTCGCATGCTATGGTCTGTACTTGCTTGATCCCTTGTTGCGCGACAAGGGATCAAAAAGGAAAACCCGGTGTATACATGTGGTTGGTGTATGCGTTTTCCCGGGGGGGTATTTGCGTGTGTTGGCGGGAGTTGGCGTGTATTTGTAAAGCCGGCCGCATAAGCGCGGCCATATAAACGCGCGCGGGCCCGGCCGGGGCCGAGCATGGTGACCCCGTTGGCTGTCCGCGTCGACATCTTCAACCTTGCCCTGTTGGCCTTTGGCCTCTTCGCCGCCACAGTGATGACCATCAGGCTCCTCGACGCCGCCGTGTCGGTCCTCCTCCAGGGCATGGGGTACCCCGTGGTGGCCTGCAGCGCATAAAGGCGGCCGTCTGTAGGCACACGCGCACCCGCCGTATTTGCGTGTGTGTGCGTGTGTTGGCGTGTATTTGCAGGCGATATCTCTCCCTCTCCCCGGACCCCTCTCTCTCTCTTTGTGCGCGAAATGAGGCTCAACGATTCATAACCCTGCTTACCTCCGCACGAGCATGCAGAGCAGCGCCAGGCCGAGGCTTTATCTGAATATAAGAATAGTGTACTGAATTTCAGCCAAGATGGTCATGTGTGCAGAAGGGTGTACTTGCAGAACGTGTGATGTGAGCAAAATGGCATGGCATCCAGCATTCAAGGATAGAATCGATCAGATGATTCACGAGTACAAGTACTTGACGAGGGGCCCATCTTACTTCCCGATTGATGTAGTCAGCCCTCCAGCAGACGCGCAATGGGCGGGTGTTAGCCCCCTCCGGACCCCCCCTCCCTCTCTTTCGTGAGAATAGCGAGATCATTGCAGTGCAGTGGCCTCTAGCTCCCTGCGTTTGTCCTCGTCCACCGTGAAGCACACACCCTCCGCGGTGAAGCGCGCCACGGCCTGCTCTCGAGCGAATTTGAGCTCTTTGAAGGCCTTTTCGGTAGTGATGAGCAGGTGCGTGAGTTAGGAGCAGGCGCAGTAGGAGTAGGAGCAGGCGCGCATAGCAGGAGCAGGCGCAGTAGGAGCAGGAGCAGGCGCGCATAGCAGGAGCAGGCGCAGTAGGATGGGGGCGGATGGGCTCGTTCATTCGAGTAATTCATTGAGTCCTTTGTGCAATTGCTCGTAAACCTGTGGAAAAGATCCGAGCGAGGGATACAGGACTCTTTCTGGATATTTATCCATAATCCCAATCTTCAACTCCAAGTCAAAGTACTCGAGATATGTACCAACGACATAGATACGCAAGGGGGTTCGATCATGAACAATAATTTGTCGTGATAATTTGTCTGTAGATTTGTTTGATTTCTTTTGGCAATGCACTTGATGATTATTCAGAACATGCGTGCCTGGAGCGTCCTCTGTCCATGCCAGTATTTTCTTTATTTCTTTGTGAAAATTAAGATCAAACATGCTGCATATGGAGACGCGCGTATGTATATACAGACTCATTCGCGCACTTTTTAGGACCCCTCTCCCTCTCTTTGGGGCTGGATGGGCTGGACGGGCGCGACGGGCGGGCGTGGACGCGTTCGTTCGAGTGGTTCATTGATTTTCTTGAGCCATCGCTCCCAACTGTGAAAAATATGGCATCTGCTGTCAATCAGACACTCGCAGCGGGACGTATTATGCACCCCTCGCTCTTGCTGCCGCCGCGCAGAGCGTGCCTGGCTTTGGCCACCGGGCGGTGATCGAGGCACATGTCGTCTTCGGGTGACAAGCGGCTTCCGTGGTTGTGGATAAGGGTTATAAGCTCCTTCGAGTCCTTGTGGATAAGGGTTATAAGCTCCTTCGAGTCCTTGCGCTGGCGGCTGAGCGTGTTCCGTATTTCGCACAGAAGCATGTGCTTGTCCGACATGTTTTTGATCGTCACGCTCAGCGCCGAGTTCTCCTTGATGAGGAACTCGTTGTCGCGGCTGAGGAGCTCGGGGTCTCGAGGAGGCGGGGGGATTGCGGAAGGCAGCAGTCGAGTGGACAGGTCTAGCAACAGGAGGAATAACAGCGTCAGGTGAAGCTGTCGATCCGAGATGAAATGGTAGCATGCGAGCCAGAAAAGTGTGAAGAGTATTGATATGAACACAGTGATAGAATTAATGGAGTGTGCAGGCATGTTCCTGCTGTTGAATTCGAATGCCTCTGTTTATAGTATACAGACACAAACGCGCATTTTTGAGGACCCCTCTCCCTCTCTTGGGCGCGATGAGCGTGAGAAGCGAAAAAAATGCGCGATTGCGTGGGTGGGCGGGACTATTCGTGGGTTGTTATTGCATGGCGGACGAACTCAGCGAGATGTTCGAGAGGAACATGAAGCTGGTGGATGATGAGAAGAGGCATGTGTTTGTTGGGAAGATGCGTGAGTATCATAGCAAATTCAAGGATTTTCGGGACAGTATGATGAGCTACGAGGAGAGCGTGCAATATCAGAATGAGCTGTTTCTTTTGTGTGTGGTTGACAAGTGCGATTACTGGATCTATTCCCCGCAATTTTGCAAGAGCGTGGGTGTCATGATAAGCAAGCTGTTTAAGACTAAGATTACGCATACCAGTGTGCGATCTTGTGCTGGTTTTTGTAATGCTACTGTATATTTCGACAAGCATGGCAACAGATGGCTCATGACATTCGAGTATCGTGAGAGCGCCCCTGATCAAGTGTTTGTTGGCATGAGATTTCCGCGATCCCATTCGTGTGTGAAGGTCGTGCATTCTTACGACGACAAGACTGTAAGCGATCCGCAATTCGACGGGAGTTTTCTCGTGGCGGACGTGAGCGCCGATGGATGGGATACTGATTGAAGTCCCTCTGCCACTCTTTTGCTGGATGGGCTGGACGGGCGCGGGTCACGACTGGTTTATTCTGTAGGCAATCGCACGAAGGACGTGATAGGACGGGCGTGGCCTAGAAGGTCGCGCATGGCGCTCCTGATTGCCTCAAGGATGAGTGACTCGTCTTGTTCAGGGTAGCATAGGACGTCGTACTGGCCCTCTTTGATGCGCAGAGGGCTTGTGCCGTGCAGGGCTTCAAACGCTGCTTTGGCTTTGATGCCTGCAGATTGCAGTAGGCCCTTGACTTGGCAAGATTTGATCATGTCAAACGAGACCTTGTGCTTGTGATAGATCTTGAGAACGGTGGTGTGGCCTGAAGGGACGGGCGCTGGCTGGGGCTGAGCTGGCTGTGGCTGGGCCAGGGCTGCTTTGGCGCGCTCAATGTCGAGCATGGCCTTGGCGTGGTCGAGTTCGGACATGCGGTTGGTCTGTTCAAGGTCATGACGGGCACGCAGTATGCCTATGTCAATCTCGCCACGCTCTCGAGCCAACGAATTTTGCTCTCGCATATGTTCGCTGGCTGCCTTGTAGTTGGTCACGAGTTCGCGTGACATCACCACAGAATCGTGCAGGCGCTTTTGGCCCACGATGGCCTCGTTCTCGTCAATCTTGTCCGGTGCACATGCGTCGCGCGCCATCTGGTGGATTGGGGCGTCCGACTGGGAGTTGGCCTGAATCTCCTGGATCAGCGAATGGTCTCCAGCAAGGTAGCGCTTGATGATATCGACAAATTTGAGACGGAACTCTTTGGCTATCTTGCCAGGGAGTACCATGATCAACTCAATTGTGTCCTCGAACGACAATAGTTTGGTACGGGCGTTGCCTTTACCTGGCATTTTTTTCTCAACAAATTTTGTTGACGAAAACTGCTCTTCCGGAATATTTCTCAATGCTGCACCAGCAGTGTTCCTGTCTTTGCCAGTAACTAACATAGCAGTCTCTACAGCTACCAGACGCCCTTCAAACACGGTAACATGACCGTTTGGGACCAGCTCCCCAAAGTTAAGGACTGGCATGATTGATAGTTAGGGGGATGGGCAGGCCAGCACCAGTGCACAAACGCGCGTTTTTTCGGGTGCTCTGGTGCACGCGTTTGAATTGGGGCAGCACGGCGGGTATTGGGCGCAGCTAACATACGCGTTTTTTTTTTTAATGGATGGGCGCGATGAGCGTGAGAAGCGGAAAAGAATGCGCGATTGCGTGGGTGGGCGGGACTATTGGGTGTTGCTATTGCATGGCGGACGAACTCAGCGAGATGATCAATAACGAGAAGCTCGAGGGGTTGCTTGATTCGAGCCTTTATGCCTACGCCGACCACCCCGAGCGTATTACCGTGAAACGACGGGATCTCGAAGTCTGTCTGCGCGCCACCATCAGCAATGTCATATTGGAGGGAGGCAATATAGCCTCTTTGGTGCGTGATTGCATGGAGACGCTCGACAAATTGGCCACGCACGACGGGGGTTAAGCAGCCGCTGGGTGAATATGGCGAGTGCGTGGATTTCGAGTGTGGCAGGACCTCTCTCTCTCTCTCTTTTGGGCTGGACGGGCGGTTAACGGCTAACCGAGTCATTGTGTCTTGGAATGTGCTGATCCTGTTCTTGCAAAGGGCTCAGTACGCGTGGGAGTCTCGTTTAATCGGGCTTGGCTGGCTCACTCGCTCGCTGCGAGGCCGACTGCCTGAACCTTGCGAGCTCCATCCCGTACCCATCGCCTGGGCTTGACGGCGGCGATCCGTCCGCGCTGCCCACCAGCACCTTCACTTGATGAAAAAAGTATGTGCCATACCATGGCGAGCTTTTCGAGCCGAGCGCTAGGTACACTATCCGGTCTGGGTAACGGGCCTGTGCCGTGCGCCATGCGCTGAGGTCTTGCGCGGACGGGTGACTGGCGCATGCATGCATAGGGGCTGTGAATCTGTGATGGATAAGCGTGCGCACCCAAGAGTCAGGGCGCTGGCCTTGCCAGCTATACAGCAGCGTGTCCTTGAGCAAGAGGACGGCGTAGCGCGCTCCGTACCACAACGAGTGCATCGATGCAGTAGTTTATTCTGCTCTTAAATACATTGCGCGCTTCTTTACCCACTCGTCAATTGATTTCTGAATTGTTGCTGTCGCTGGATGGTTAACGGCTATCCGAGTCATTGTGTCTTGGAATGTGCTGATCCTGTTCTTGCAAAACTGAATGTTAAAGACGATGTAGTCGACATGGAGTAAACGATCGTACGAATCAGTTTCAGGTGTGACGGAAGACATCTTGATTGGCGTATAATGAGCAAAGGCACGTTAGGTCTTAAATACGCGCTCAGTGTGCGTAGTTGTGTGTGTTATTTGAGCGTGTTCAAGGCCGGGGTGCATACTTAAGCGTGTTCAAGGCCGGGGTGAGTGCGGCAATGGACTATCTCAGTGTGCTGTTTCAGCTGTTTGTAGGTGTGTGCATGGTATCGGGCCTGAACCTGCTGGCTGATATCGCAACGAGCCTGAGGGGTCTGAATATGCGGGAAATGTGTCCTGGAGTATTGACTGGGCTGTATCATATTAGGAAGGCGATCGATAACACGCAGCGAGAGTGATGTAATAAAAAGCGGGCGATTGCGTGTGTGGGCGTGTGTTGTGTGTGCGTGTTCTGGAGATGAGGCGGGTGTTATGCCTGATGCTCATTTTGGCTTGTTGTTGTGCGTCTCCTGTCGTTATCGAGTCTGTCAAATATATGCGGCTATGGATGTTGGTGCACGGCGCGACGGATATGACCGAGAGTGATCTGCATCTCATGGCCGAGCTGGAGGGCGTGGGATACCTGAATGTCTCGAGCGCAGAGCCTGTTTTTCCAGTCGAGGGTTTGATCATGGGCGCGCACCGACGGTTCATGATCAACCTGCTGGTGCGCCGGCGAGCCGTGCCTGTGCACGAGTACAGGAATGTGGTTTTCATGGTGGACACGGGCAGCCCGTACACATTCCTGTCGAGCGCTGCCATGTCTGCTATGGTGGGAGCGGGTAATAACGTGCCGTCTATGATAAGGCTGGAGATTCACGGGAATCAGTCGCTCGTGTGCTATTTGTCAGCGCAGGACAAGCATTTCGCCGAGATTAATCTATTGGGCATGGACTGGCTGGAGATGAAGCGCGCGCAGCTGGAGGTGGACTGGCTGCAAAAGTCTTTTGTAATGAAGAGCGGATGATGCGTGTGTAAGGACGCGTTTACTGCGAGTTTATTCAATGGCCTGCCTGAGCGCGCTTGTTCCTGTTCTTGGCGCGGCGCCCACCGCGCAAGCGTTTCTGCGAGTGGGCGGCCGGATCTGGGGTCCAACCGTCTGCTTCTTCCTCCTCCATGGCAAGCATGACTGCCTCCCACACGTCCAGGCTCCACTGGGGCAGCCTTGACTCGGGGATTTCGTGTAGGAACACGCGCCCTACTTTCAGAGCATCCTCCATGCGCACTATTGGTCGTGTGTGCTGTTGGTGCAGTCAGAGACTTAAATATAGTCGAGATTCCGTTCAATGCGAGTTTATTCCATGACCTCACGGATAATTTCTGCCATCATCGTGCGGTCTCGCTCCATATACGAGTTGACCGGGATGAAGTTGCCTTTCACGAACTGCTTGTGCCTGGGTGGGTTGTCTCCGTATTTTTCACGGTACTTTTTCGCCATTTGACGGCCGATCAGCTGGGCTTCCGCGTCGGTACACTTGAAGCCCATCTCGGCAGCCACAATCGCCACGTTGATGCTGTCAGTCTCATTGGGAATGCTTGCACCATCAGATATGGCGAGTACTTCAGTGTTGACACGGGTGAGGACCAGATTCTTCGTGTGGTCCTCGATCTGGAGGCGGGTGCGCTCGTCGATCGCGTCTCGGCCCAGGATCTCTTGAAGGGTCTTGATGTTCTGGAGGGATTTGCTGATCGTCTCAACAGCCTTAGCACGGGTGTTTTCACGACTGTCTTCGAGTTTCTGGATACGCTCTGCAATGGCCAGCTCCTCGCACTTACGCTTGAGGCTGATGCTGCCCGTGTCAGGATCGGACTGCAAAGCATCACGCGCCATCTGGTGGATTGGGGCGTCCGACTGGGAGTTGGCCTGAATCTCCTGGATCAGCGAGTGGTCTCCAGCAAGGTAGCGCTTGATGATATCGACAAATTTGAGACGGAACTCTTTGGCTATCTTGCCAGGCAGCACCATAATCAACTCGATTGTGTCTTCAAACGTCAGGAGCTTGGTCCTGTGATTGCCTTTTCCTGGCATTTTTCTCTCGATAAATTTTCCCGATGGAAACTGTTCTTCCGGAATGTTTCTTAATACCTGACCAGCCATGTCCCTATTCTTACCAGTGACTAATATGACTGTCTCTACAGCTACCAGACGCCCCTCAAACACAGTAACATGACCGTTTGGGACCAACTCCCCAAAGTTAAAGACTGACATGTTTGATAGTTGTGGAATGGGCAGGCCTGCTCCAGGGTACAAACGCGCGTTTTTTTATGGTGTACGGGTGCACGCGTTTGAATTGAGGCAGCACGCGTTTGAACACGTAGCGACTGTGGCAACCCTAAAATTCATAATTACCTCTGATAGTTTGCCTCAGATGCAGTTATTGTTTGCGTATGCGCGTTTACTGCGAGTTTAGGCTGGCCCAAACACGGGGCGCGCGGGGCCGGGGGTTTAGGCGCGGCTAGCCTTGATGGCGCGGACAGCGGATCAGCACTTGCTGATGTCGGGCTAGTTCTCGTCCTCACTGGAGAAGGCGTCGAAACGCATGAACCAGTTGGGCTCAGCGTTGTGAACCACGAGGCTCGTGATTTCGAGTATGGCCTCGTTAATGTCCTCGCTGAGGTCTGACGCAGCTTGGCTTACTTCGTCATCCGAGTCAGACGGGGCGAGAAGGAGAGACACGCAAAGCTCGTCGAACGCTGGCTGCTCATTGTGCCCCGCGGGCATGACTCCAGCAGAGGCGTGGTAAGTCATGTGAATGCGATTGAGATGTGGCTGGGAGGCGCGTGTGGGTTTAAATACGATTTAGGAGCTGGCAAAACGCAAGGCGTGCCATAATTACCTCTGATAGTCTGCCTTAGATTCAAACACTCACTACTGGCGTGATTGTGCATCAAACCAAGGAGCCTATCTTGCTCAGCGCGTCCTCGTTGAGCCACGCGTGCAATTGGCTTGCACTCCCAAGCCTGGGATGCAGGGCCATGGCGAGCGCGAGGCGGCGGGACTCGCGGCGGCGGGCGAGGAAGAGGCGGGCGCGGAACTGCAGATACTCGATGGGGAAGGACCAGACGACGATGGCGTGGCGAGTGGGCCTGTCGCCATACTCTGCATGCAGCACGAAGGTGCTCGATTTGTCGTTATACTCGCGGTCGTGCAGCAGGAACCAGGAGCGGGTCGAATCGAAATACACGCGCCTGAACTCCTGCTCCGTCTCCCTGTGCATGAAATACGTGCGCCCCCTGTACTGCAGCACGGGCAGGGCGCTCTCGATGATGATCTGGGGATGCCCGGGCGTGGGCTGGACTGTCGGAAGGTGCGAGTACTGGTGGAGCGTGTGCTGGGTCATGTGCATTCGCGCGGTTGGGGAGTCGCGAATACACGCTTACACAAACGCGCATTTCTTTTAGGGCGCGACGGGCGGGCGTGGGCGTGTTTATTGCGAATAACGCTGGTTTAGAGAACGATCTTGTGAAATTCGATTTCACTGCATTCTCCACGCTCGTCGTAAAACTCGTCTGCGTCGCACATCATTCCAGGATTCTTGCATCCGAATCCCAGGCGCGCGTACCAGGCGCAGAGCCAAAACGTGTCGTCAGTGCAGTTATCGACACAGAGGCGGAGAGCCGAACCAGCAGGCAGAAGAGACTCGCACTTTTTGACGAGCGCGTTCGCGCACCCTTGGTTGCGGTGGTTGGGATCGACGCACACTCCCTGCAGCTTGTATGTGTCTTCGTGTTTGGAGACCAAGGCCAACGCGACAGTCACGTCGTCATGCGATATCCAGAGCGCCTGAAAAATTTGGCTTTTCTGGAGATAGCCTGTAGGAATTCCGACGCCGAAACAGCACTGCAGCAAGCCAGCTGCGAGCTCTATGACTTTCGTCTCGAAGGCGTCATCCGTGTCAGTGATCACCTGGACTGCGTGCTGCATTGGTTCCTGCCAAGGAGTGAGAAAGGCTGATTACGCGGGCAAACGCGCGCGGTTTTTCAAGTGCACTGGTTTGAATTCGCGGGTCTCGTTTAATAGCGTTTCTAGAGGAATACACACCAGTTCAAGATACCAATGCTAACTTTGAAATGGAGTTGAGCAAGCTGCTGGATGAAAAACTGGAAACCCTCTTGGAGCTCAGAAAACTCGAGATGATGACATAATTTACACACCTGCGATAGTATGATCATTGAGAGCATAAGCCAAGTTGGCATCCTTGACATAAAGCCCATTTGTGTGGTTTTTTGTCCTGCAGACGTGGCTGCTCTCTAGCTTTGTTTATATGATTAACCCAGAGATATGTCGGGAGAACATAATTGCCCCTATTTCTACATCTTTGACACTCCTGCCCATACTCACGAAACGCGTGTGCCGAAATCCAGTGGTTCTTGCACCTAGGCGCGCTGCATTGGAACCATCCGAAGCTTTTACGACCCTCGAATAACTCCCTCTTCACCCAGTGTCCCGGGCTGGTCACAGGGTCTGGTGGCATACGCTGCATCGCGCTGTATGATATGGGAATGGCAAACATAAATATTCAAGCACCCAAGCGCGACCTGCACAGGTATTGAGACCGGCCAATCGATCGTGGGGCACTAGCCCACACAAGGTCGGTACGGGCGGGTTTAGATCAAAGGTTTATTCATGACGGCCACAACATGATTTATTCATGTTTTCGTTCTAGCGATGTTGCTTAGAAAGACGGGAGACCGCCCTTGTAGACGTAGATCCTGACGGACGCGTACTCAATCTCCAATAGTTTTCGGAATGATATCGGTCCAAACGACCATTGGATCCAGTTTCCTTGGTCTCGCTCGACATCCCAGATATTAATCCGCACCTTCACGTCTGGGGTTACAGTTATCTGTTCCCCGATGAACTCGTCGATCTCGGCACGTAATTCATGGTAAGTCTCGAACCCCACGTCTTTGATTGCAGTATGATTGTTGTACTTGCCCTGGTCGAAGAAATGCATGTACAAGCGCGTTCCGGGCATCTCACTGGTGGGTTTTAGATATAATCAGATGCTATGTCTTATATACGTAAGAGAGCGAGGGTTTCCTAGCTATTTGCGTGCGTGTAATTTGCAATGCGGGAATTGACCCGACTGGCAGGTTTAGATCAAGGTTTATTCATGACGGCCACAACGGCCTGTGTTTCCACTTAAACACCCTAGGAGGCCTCAACGTCGTGATCAGACTCTTCAGTGGCACGAGACTCGCCCATGGACGCGACAGCTTCCAAGTCAGCACGAGCCTTCCGTTCGTTATTCTTGACGATTATCAAAGCTTCATATCGGTTCAAGACGGTCTGGCAATATGCGAAACGCCCTTCCCACACTTCTGCTTGGCGAATGTTTAACACACGGTCGCCGGCCAGAACACTAGGCTGGTTGGCCAGTGCGCGGTACCGTTTCGCAGTTACCTCTGCTGTCCTCAAGTAAGCAGTCCTGCTTTTCGCGCGGCGGACGAGCTCATCAAGATCCCACAATTCAGGAGTGTCGCTCAAATCTTGAGAGGGGTCTGCCAGTACAATGGGCATGAGCGCGTCGTTTTGTTCCGATGTTATCAGATACTTTTTCTTATATACATCACAAAGCTATGCGATTCCTAGCTATTGGCAAGACGGCTGTCGCAGTGTGAGCAAAAGGTTGGGCGGCAGGGCGGGAGTGTCGGGAGATAGCGAGGGGGCGTCGGGCACGATATCAGAGAGGGTGTAGCCGATTGCCGCCAGCCTGCGCAGGCCCTCGCGTGAAGGGCAGTCTGGGTTGTCGCGCGTCGCCTCCGACCACTCGAGCACGATGTGCCGCACGGCGCCGCTGCATAGTAGACTGCGGGCTCCGTCCAGCGCGGACAGCTCGAACCCCTCTACGTCGAGCTTGAGGAGCTCTACTGTCTGTGTCGGGGATAGCACGTCGTCCAACCTCACTGTCTGCACATAGGCATCGCTATCCTGCGCGACGCCCACGATCTGCCCGTTGCCAAAGTTGGTGCTTGCCTGCGTGGGTCGCAGTGCCACGACGCGGCCAGAGTGGTGCGCGACCGCGTTCTGATACACGGTGATGCGGGCCGCAAAGCCGTCGTTGCGCGCGATGGACGCCAGGAAGCGCGCAAGATTGCGCTCCATGGGCTCGAACGCCACGACCTGGCAGCCCATCGCGGCCGCCATAAGGGAGAAGTACCCGAGGTTTGCGCCCACGTCGACGACCAAGCCGCCGCGAGGCCTGAGTATGCGGACAAACAGATCCCAGACATACGGGTCCCATGGCTGCAGGCCGGCATGCACGCTGCCTGATATGAAGATGTCTTCCGTGACGGGATCGTGGGTGTTCATAAAGTATCGCGGGACAGGTGCGAAATCGACCGAGCCCCACCGCGCTGGCAGCGGGGCTGCCGAGGCTATGGCCAGAGTTGCGCTGGCCGTGACGCGAGTGGCACCTCTACAGAGGCCGAGAGTGAGCAGGGGAGTGGAATGCAGGAGCCATATACTGGCAACGATAAACACCGCCTGCAAGAATGCGAGTACGAACACGACGCGGTGCATGAATGTTTCCGGTCTTTGGCGTCTCGTTTAATACGGGTTTGGAACGCACACAACTTCGGCGGGTGCGTTTAGTTTGAGTTTATTCATGAAACGAGCTCATCCAGTGATGGCAAATTTGGCTCGGATGACAGCGTCGCATGCCTCTAGGAATGCACGCCATCGGCCAAGCTGGTGATTCATGTCGGGATATCGCCTCTCAGCAAACAGGCGGGCGGACTCGTTGTGTTCAGACGGGTTCCGCAACACCTCTGCATCCACATCCATGACCTGCTGTAACCCAGCGATCCTAGCGTTACAGGAATCACATAGGTTTTCGAGCTCAGAGTGCGTCATGTCGTTCAAGATGCTCATTCGTTCTAGTCTAGTGGATACACAGCCTACTCTTGCAACTTAAATACGCGCGGTGGCGATACGTTGGTGAGAGTTTACGTCTTTATTGGCGGCTCTCCCAGCGATACTCGCGTGCGGTTTTTTTACGTCAGCAGTTAGGATGGTTTATTATCGCCTCGCCACGGCGCGCTCACTGCCCGCCCGACGCGTCTGCGAGCGCAAACGGTTTGGGTCTGGGCTGGGCCGGCGCAAACGCGCTGTCTTGGCCCAGGCGGGGCGCGGCCGGCATTTCAGCAGGCGCGGGGAGCGACAGCGGGCGAGGAGGCCCGACCACGGGGATGCGGGGGATGGGCTGGAAGGCAATGTAGAGATCACCAGACGGCAAAAGCGTCTCTTTGAACCCTGCACTCTTCCAGGTGCCACGCACGACCTCCCTGTCCGTCCTGACGGCTTTGGAAAGAGCGGCCCCAGACAAACCATCATAAAAGGCCAACGACGGAAAGTAGCCTGCGTCCATGAACGCCCTGCTGGAGGCTGGTACATGGACCCAGTGGATCCAGTCAAACCCATCCTGCTCCACATCGCTGAACTTTACAGTGACTTTGTTTTGCACATGCAGTATGAGAATCTCGTACACCAGGGCCTTGATAGCGTGATGCTCTTTGCCGTATGGGTGCGTCGCGACCACCGCCTTAAAGAACTCGCACTGCTTGTCGTCCACATGATAGAGATCCAGGTAACACCTGAACTGGCGGGAGAGCTGGTTCCTCAAGGCCGTCCAATCGGTATGCTGGTTGAGGAGGGTCGGCACCGGTGTCTGCTCTGCAACCGTCTGCTGCCAAGTGACGCCCGCGGGGGGCGGCGTGCCCAAGCGTCCAAAACGCTGGATGAAGTCAGCATGGGATGGGCGTGCCATGATCGGTGGTTAGTGCGCCGATACAGAGGGCGTGCTTTATATACTAGCGCTGCGCCCGGGGAAATTCAATTTGATGCCCGTGTGGCGATCCTACACCCGCCTCTTTGTCTCGTTATTTCAAGTATAAAAGCTCGCCGCCGTGCCAGTCCCAAAAACTAGACCAAGAATCATCATGCAGCCCGAGCAACCCCGTGCCCAGCTCACGTTCCGCGACATGCGTGGCTACCACTGGTACGAGAAGATCGAGAACGACACCTACGTCCCGCCGTCCACGCTGGAGTACAAACACTTACTCCCCGCCATCACCGACGACCTGCTCAACGGGGTCGTGCCCGTCTGCCAGCGGCAGCTCGCCGCCCTGCCCGTCTCGTTCTCTGTCGGCCAGCCGCCGCGCCACCATCTGATGCTGCCGTGGACCACCGGGTCGCTGTACCCCTTTGCGCACACGGGCGACACCGGCTCGATGAAGCGGGCGATGCTTGTCAAGATCCTGACGTACCTGCTGCAGCACGGCCCCGAGCACGCGACCTGGCTGCAGACCAACGACCCGTTGGCCAAGGACGAGACCGCCTCGTTCTACGGCATGCTCGAGGTGCGCATCCCGAAGGACAAGGTCGAGGCCTTCAGCGCCCTGTGCGGCAAGATGCCGCTGGTGCACTGCTGGAAGGACGACGACGATGGCCCCAAGCGGAAGACCGTGATCCACGCGTGGCACATGAGCGGCCTCGAGGAGGAGAGCTGGGGCGACGGCGGCGTGCGCCTCGTGTTCCGCCGCGACCGGCTCGTACGCATGCTGGACCGCGTCGCCCGGACCCGCAGCAACCGGCACGAGCGCATCCGCTTGGCCCGCGAGCTCGAGGCTGGCGGGGAGGACGAGCCCGGGGACCGCAGCGTCGCCAGCTCGTTCAAGCGCATGCGCGTTCTGATTCTGGACACGTACCGCGACGCTATGAAGCCTGACGTGGGGCCGGAGATCGAGGTCTTGATGACCAGTGCCGACTTCCCTCCCGAGGCTTTCCTCTCGACGCCTTAAGTTGCGCGTGCTGTGGGGGGCCATACGCGAGGCCTCACGCCGAGGCCTAGGCGCTTTGTGTAAGAATCGTGCATACTCGTACTGCCGGCCGCGAACGCGCTCGCACTTCTTATTAGGCAAGTTTATTCACGCTAGTCCCTTGCAGGGACGTGGGGCGAGACCAGGGCCTCAATAGTCGTGAGCGGTGTGGGTAGTGAGCTGGCGGGAATTGGAAAAGCAGATATGAGCAAGTGTATTTAGGCTACCACTACCGGCCTGTGTATTATTACCGGCGCCATGCCAAAGATGAGCCTCAAGCGAATGATAAAGAAGTTCAAGGCAGAGACGCGGCGCAAATTGCCTTGGGCGTGCCCTGTGGTGGAAGCTCCCATCGCAGTCAGGCGCAAGTGGGACCCTGCCAGGATCGCTTCATTGCGATTCAATCCTGACTGTCTCTATGAAGACATATCAATCCCTGTATTCTGGACCGGTATCAACAATATAGGATCGGGCCTACCATCAGGGCCTTAAGTTGGCAAGCACAGCCGCCTGTGGACTTGAATCCGTGGGCAGTAGCCGAAAATAAAACTAAAATTAGACTAGTGAAACGCGGTGGTTCATTCAGCATCTGCCAGAGGCCTGGCAAAATTGCCCAGGCCCTCTGCCGCGAAATCCTCGTACTTGTTGAGGACTGTCATGATGGTATTCGCGTCGTCGTCCCAGCGGTCCTCGCATATGAACGAGTTGTAGTACTTGCACAGGATAGGGATCTCGTCTTCCTTGCTCTGCTGGAAGGGTTCCTCGCCCATCGCGCAGAGCAGGATCCACTCCATCGCATCCACCGCGCGGATGTACATGAACTTTGCCAGTTGGGTTCTGATGATGCCGGACATGTCAAACTCCACTCCTGTGCGTCTCTGCAGGATCGCGTTGATGTGGCGCACGAACTCGTCCTCGCTCGCTGCGTCAGGCGGGGCGTGCTCGATGTGCTCGAGGCAGGCCTCCTTCGCAGCGTTCAGCTCGCGCGCGCGCGGGGAGTCGGGCGGGTCGGCCTTGTCAGGGTGGTGGACCCGCATGAGCCGGCGCCAGGCGCGGAGGACCTGCGCTGGCGTGCTGTCGGGGCTGAGGGAGAGGGTCTGGAACGGGCATGACATCCTGGATGGATGAAGGCAGCGCGAGTGGCGATGCAAGGCGAATACGCGCATATTTTTAGTGCGTTTAATCGCCTTCAACAGATGGCACAAATCAGCATCGGATGTTGGATCCAACGAGCTGGTCAAGCGTGACTGACGCCAGCCTAGGTAATGCCCCCCCGTATCGTTGCCTGTGGGCGGGCATGCGTTAGTATGCTATCACAGGTCAATAAATGAGGGGGGTAGACCTGCACTGGGCGCATATCTCCCTGGCCGCTTGGTAATAGTTACTGCAGTCCTTATGGTCTGTTTCAAGCACTGCCTGTCAGTATTTAAGAGGCATTCTATTATACACCAAACCACTATCCCTATGCCCTTCGAGACACTGGCTGACATCGATGCTGCCACCACTCAGCGAAACTTACGCAGGGCCCAGCGCCGTGTCCAAATCAGAGCAAGGGCTGCAGCATGGGCCAGGATCCACATGCTCATGACTCACCCAGCTAACTTTCCCAATACGCCACAAGAGGGTCCGGGCGTTGCAAATCCTGAAAAGAAATCATACACACTGGGAAACCACCGTATCGTCATCACCATGCATTTGGGTGGTTTCAAGAAGTTTGTCTGTTCGAAGAGGGTTGCAGGCGCATGGACGTTCCATGGTGAAGGCAGCTACAGCTCGGCCGTCTTGCCCGACGCGTTCGCAAACCAAGTTGCGTTTGCACTCAAGCACATGTAAGCGCAACCCTTGAGCTGTCGCGCCCGACGTGAAAGGGCACGCCACTAATTGAATAAACTCGCCTAAACCCGCATCCGCGCGACTATTTAAAGGCATGCTCCGCCCGACCCGTAAACCTAGCATTACACATCATGACCAACGAAGTTCAAAGCCAAAACGAGGAGCGCGTGGCCGTCTGGTGCCCACCCGGCGTCTCAAACAGGCATCTTCAACGGATGGTGCGCGACCATTACGTGGCGTCCCTATTATGCCGACCACTGCCCTTAGGCAGGGCGGCCCTCGAGGAGATAGAGAGGGAGATTGAATCGCTCCAGGCGGCACTCCAGCGCGACTTTTTACCCGAGCTTCAGGAGCGCCTGATCTCATTGATGGATATACACGCGCATGCGTGGGAGGTCGAGCGGGCGAGCTCGAGTGACGAGCAGTCGAGTTGCACGTCGACTCCCCCACCTGACGCGGAGGATGCCTGAGTTCCTCAGGCTGTCCTAGCGCACGCCATTTGAATAAAGCACGCATAAACACTAAGTTTATTAAGTTTTTACTGCGGCTTCGCGCGAGAGCCAGCGCGCCCGGATCAGGCGCGCGGCTTCTTGCTCGCGCGCTGGTCCTCGGCCTCTGGCATGTCAGACAGCCGCCGCCTGGACTCCTCTGCGCGTTTGGCGTTGAGGGTTTCCTTGACCGATACAGCCACTTCCTGGAGCGTCTGTATCATGACGGTTGCCGCGCTGTGGGCCGTGTCGTCCGGTGGGCATCCCATAAAATAATGCACACCGGTGTCAATGCCACGCAGGAGCTTTTCAAGCGGTTCCACGCTCATTTGCTCCCTTTTGGCTTTGGGAGGCAGACCTTGGATTACGGGCATCCATGAGGCGTCATCAGACGACGTCTCTATGCGCTTGAGGAAGAACCTGAGCTCGGACATGGGCTTGCAGTTTGGGGGAGATGCAAGCGCCAACTTAAATACGGCGCGTCCATGCTGATTACACGCATAATAAAAGGAGTTTTCAGGGAGCACATTATTAAAAGCGGCGAAGATGGTATGCGCCACATGGCCAGACTGCCTGCCCCCCCAACGCTGGGCATGTTCGTACACGACTTTGTTGTGTACATGTTCGGGGCGATTATGTCCTGTGTTTCAATGCGGTACTTTCAGTTCCCGTATGCAGCAGACGTCACACTACTTTGGTATTTACAAGTATGTTTTTGGGTGCCAGTATGGGCCAGTCTGCACACAGTGATAGTCATTTACTGCTACCGTGCCTGGCTCGCACAACTACCTGACGACTGCGACCAAATCAAGCACGCTCAAGCCCACACGGAGGTCCAGACGACGCCAGACACCGCAAGCTGTTGCTAAAAACGTTTCGATCGGGCCCGCGCGATGGCCAGAGCCACGAGCGTCTGCAGGGCCAGCAGGAGCGCGGCCGCCACGACGACGCTGACTGTGTCTGAAGGGCGCGTGTTCAGGCCGTTGAGGACGGGCTCGGTCAGCTCCTGGCCTAGCGCGTCCATTGCGAGGTCGGTGTGCCGCCGCAGCCAGACCCTGGCGCGCGGCAGGCGGGCGGCCAGGCGGGCGTGGCACACGACGTGCTCGAGCACGCCGATGCACAGGGCGCCGGTCAGGGGCTCGAAGGCCTGCTGCAGCATGGGCGCTGGGGCCAGGCGAGGCGCGGGGTAATATATGCGGCGAACACGGTCAAGGCATGAACTTCCGCAGGCGCGGCACGTGCCACATGGCGTTGAGCGCGCCCAGCACCATCATGGCCAGGCACACGTAGTCGAGGACATCGATCCACGTGATGGGCGGGGCCTGGGCTGGGGGCCGTAATCCGGCGCAGGTATCGAACCCTTCCGCCAGCGGGTCGTCCCCGTGCACGGCCTGCACGAACGGCTCCCCCCTGGCGTTGCGCAGCGTGCCGTCAAGACAGCCAGGGGAGGCCCGCATCCTCTCCCGCATGATCTCCTTGACGCTGGTACGACTTGACATGCGCTCTATGAGGGGTGCGTGCGGGCCCATCCCC
>Ga0209597_1000488_pt1 | contig 26250 bp, 27 predicted proteins | sample M_140625_MF_Meta_FD_187316 | JGI IMG/M metagenome (GOLD analysis project Ga0209597, IMG submission 187316) | Freshwater microbial communities from Lake Montjoie, Canada to study carbon cycling - M_140625_MF_MetaG (SPAdes) (version 2) | ecosystem: Environmental > Aquatic > Freshwater > Lake... | reverse complement strand
ACGACGGATCGACTCGACCAGGTTTCCGACGGTACCGGGGGTCAGGTCGGTCGCAGCCGACTCTGGCGGCTGAATTTCGCCGATATCACGAATCCCGATCTCGGTGGGACGATCGATCTGCTCATCGATGGCGATACAGCCAATAGCACCAAAGTGAACATGCTCGATAACCTCACCATCGACCGCAGTGGGCGCATCCTCATCCAGGAAGACACCGGGGCCGCAGCCCACAACGGCAAGGTGTGGCGGTACGACATCTCCAGCGACACGTTGACGTTGATCGCAGGACACGACCCTGCACGGTTCGGTGACATCGATTTCGGAGCCACTGCCCCCTTCACAATCGACGAAGAGTCCTCCGGAATCGTCGATGCTCAGGATGTCCTCGGGCCTGGCTGGTTCCTGCTTACCGTGATGGCGCACTACCCACTGGGTGGGGGACTGGTCGAGGGCGGACAACTGCTCGCACTCTACGACCCGGCCTAGGCGCGGGCCCCGCGCCGAGTTAGCCGAACAGTGGCAGCAGCGGCGTGCCGTTGGTCAGGGTGTCGGCGATATTGCCGACCGCCTTCGGGCAGAGGAACGAGATGGCCATCCCGGTGAACATGGTGGCCGGCCCGAGCGGACGCCCGATGGAGTCGGACACCTTGCCGACGATGTCGGCGGTGTTCTGACCACGATCCGCCAGCATCGGGCACAGCGACTGCCCCAGGGCCACCGCGTCGCCCGGCGCCATATTGGTGATACCGAGGCCGTCGAGGGTGGACAGGAAATCATTGACGTTGCCGGTGCTGTCGGCGCTCGCCGGGGCGGCGAACACACCGGTGATGATCCCGGCGGCGAGCACCAGCGAACCCGCGCGCGAAAAAGAACTCAACTTCATGATGTGATCATCGTAGTGCGATCCGCGGCTGTTACGCCCGGGAATGCCCGCTTGCTACCCTGAACCCACTCGACACCCGTCAACAGGGAGTATTCATGCAGGGATTCGCCGGCAAAGTGGCAGTGGTCACCGGAGCGGGATCAGGAATGGGCGCCGAACTGGCCGTGCAACTGGGCCGGCACGGGGCGTCGGTGGCGATCAGTGACGTCGACACCGAGGGATTGGCGGTCACCGAGGGCCGCCTCAAGGCAATCGGAGCGCCGGTGAAATCCGACCGCCTCGACGTGGCGGAACGGGAGTCGTTCCTGCTCTATGCCGACGACGTGAAGAACCGCTTCGGCAAGATCAACCAGATCTACAACAACGCCGGCATCGCCTACAGCGGCGACATCGAGGTCACCGCGTTCAAAGACATCGAACGAATCATGGACGTGGACTACTGGGGCGTGGTCAACGGCACCAAGGCTTTCCTGCCACACCTGATCGCCTCCGGCGACGGACATGTCATCAACACCTCCAGCATTTTCGGGCTGTTCGCGGTGCCTGGTCAGGCCGCTTACAACTCGGCGAAATTCGCGGTGCGCGGATTCACCGAGGCATTGCGCCAGGAGATGATCCTGGCCGGCCACCCGGTCAAGGTGACCAGCGTTCACCCGGGCGGCGTTAAAACCGCGATCGCGCGCAACTCCACCGCCGCCGATGGACTCGACACCGTGTCGATGGCCGAGTGGTTCGACACCAAGATGGCCCGTACCTCCTCCGAGCGCGCGGCCGAGATCATCCTCGACGGCGTCGCCAAAGGTAAGGCCAAGGTGCTCGTGGGTGCCGACGCCAAGATCCTCGACGCGTTCGTCCGGGTCAGCGGTTCGGGCTATCAACGCGTGGTGACCACGCTGGCCGCCAGGTTTATGCCGAAGATGCAGTGAGCTCACTCGAGAGCAGCGGGGCTCAGCGCCCCAGAGTGTTGGCGGGGCTCAGCGCCCCAGAGGGTTGGCGGTCAGCCAGGCCTCGGCCACCGAGCGGGGATCGGCGCCCGCCCTGACCTGACGCAGCATGTCGACCAGTGCGGCGGTGTCCAGCACACCCGCGATCTCATTGATCGCCCGCAACTGCATCTGATTGAGCTCATTGCGCCGGTACAGCGCGACGACATTCTGCGCCGGTATCAGGGTCGGCTTTCGGTCGACGAGAACGACGACGCCGTCGGGTACGTCGGTGGCGGCCGTACCGGTCCAGGCAGCGGTGATCGCCCCGGTGCGCAGGGCGTCGAACATCGCAGCCGAGTTCCGGAATTCACGTGGCGTCGGCGGCGTGCAGCTCCCGACAGGCGAAGGACGATTAGTGCCGACGACGGCACCGATACTCACTGCTGAACAGCGATCCACCAGCGCGGTGAGATCCCGACTCCCCCATGTGGTCGCGGTCGCCGCGCTGACGGCCAGCGCGGCCTTATCCTCGGCGGCCACGGCGTAGTCACCGGCGGCCACGCCCTCCGGCAGGGCGCCGACCATCGCCCGATAGACCTGCGCGGCCGAGCGCGCGGCCGAGTCCGGCGCGAAGCGCTCCAGTAGCCGCCCGGTGAATCCCGGCACGACGCCGACCGAGACGTTGTCGAGTGCGGCCACCGGGTCATCCGAGGTTTTCACGGTGGCGGCCGTCCCGTAGTAGCGAAGACCAGCGGCATAGATCTCGGCCAGCAGGGTTGTCTCCGCATTAGCGGACGTGCCGACGGTCAGTGCGGGCACTGGCGGCGGCGCACCGCAGCCGGCCAGCGCCACCGCAACAACGAGCGCGAGCATCCGGCGGATCGCGGTCTTCCGCGCCACCGGATCGCTCACTCCTCGACGGCTGCGGCCACCGCGGCGGCCACCGCGGGACCGACTCGCGGATCCAATGGACTGGGCACAATGTGGTCGAACGCTAGATCGTCGCCGACAACAGAGAAAATCGCTTCTGCGGCAGCAACTTTCATCTTCTCGGTGATCCGCCTAGCGCCCGCATCCAGTGCCCCCCGGAATACTCCGGGAAATGCCAGCACGTTGTTGATCTGGTTGGGAAAGTCACTGCGACCGGTGGCGACGACCGCCGCGTACCGTTTGGCCACCTCCGGGTCGATTTCCGGATCGGGGTTGGACAATGCGAACACCACTCCGCGGGGCGCCATCGTGGCGAGCAGTTCTTCGCTCACTTTGCCCGCCGACACCCCGAGGAATACGTCTGCGCCGGCGAGCGCCTCGGCCACCCCCCCGGTGCGGCCCTCCGGGTTGGTTCGAATCGCCAGCTCTGCTTTGACCGGGTTGAGGTCGGTGCGGCCGGTGTGAACGATGCCTTTCGAGTCCAGCACCGTGACGTCCTTCAGTCCCCTGGCCATCGCGATGTTGGCGCAGGCCACCCCGGCCGCGCCTGCGCCGGAGATGACCATTTTCAACGTGCCGATATCCCGGCCGAGAACAGCGGTGGCACCCAGCAGAGCCGCCAGCACCACGATCGCCGTTCCGTGTTGGTCGTCGTGCATCACCGGGCAGTCCAGCGCATCGATCACTCGGCGCTCAATCTCGAAACACCGCGGCGCGGAGATGTCCTCCAACGCAACCGCACCGAAACTCGGCCGCAGCCGAACCAGAGTTTCGACGATCTCGTCGGGATCCTTGGTGTCCAGGACGATCGGGATGGAGTCCAGGCCGCCGAAGGCCTTGAACAACGCGCTCTTGCCCTCCATCACCGGCAGCGACGCCGCCGCACCGATGTCACCGAGGCCGAGCACTGCGCTGCCGTCGCTGACCACGGCCACCAGTCGATGCGCCCAGGTGTAGCGGGCGGCCTGGGTGTGGTCGGCCGCGATCGCGCGGCAAACCTGGGCCACGCCCGGGGTGTAGGCGATCGACAATGCACGCTGGGTGTCCAGCGGCGCTTTCAACTCCACTGACAGCTTTCCGCCCAGGTGTGCCTCGAAGATCTCCTCGTCGTCGAGGATGATCCGGGGGCTTTGCATGGCGGAGCCTCTCACCGTTTCCGGTCGAACATGGCTGGGGGGTACTGCGCTCAAATCAGGCCGAGTTTGGTGACCGCGTCGCGCTCGTCGGCCAGTTCGGCGGTCGACGCATCAATGCGGCCACGGGAGAACTCGTCGATGGTCAGGCCTTCGACGATCGTCCAGTCGCCATTGCGGGTAGTCACCGGGAACGACGAGATCAGTCCCTCCGGCACGCCATAGGAGCCGTCGGAGACAACCGCCATCGAAACCCAGTCGCCCTCGCTGGTACCGAGCAGCCAGTCCCGGGCGGCGTCGATGGTCGCCGACGCGGCCGAGGCGGCCGAGGACGCGCCACGGGCTTCGATGATGGCCGCGCCGCGCTTGGCGACGGTCGGGATGAAGGAGTCCTCGATCCACGCTTGGTCGTTGACCACCTTGGCCGCGTTCTTGCCTGCGATCTCAGCGTGGAACAGGTCGGGGTATTGGGTGGCCGAGTGGTTACCCCAGATTGTCATCTTCTTCACATCGGTGACCGCTGCGCCGGTCTTGCGGGCCAGCTGCGAGATCGCCCGGTTGTGGTCGAGGCGGGTCAGCGCGGTGAACCGATCGCGTGGGATTCCCGGCGCATTCGTCATGGCGATCAGCGCGTTGGTGTTGGCCGGATTGCCCGTGACGCCGATGCGGACATCGTCCGCGGCGACCTCGCCCAGGGCCTTGCCCTGAGCGGTGAAGATCGCGCCATTCGCCTCGAGGAGATCGCCACGCTCCATGCCCGGGCCGCGCGGACGAGCACCCACCAGCAGAGCCAGGTTCACACCGTCGAAAATCTTGGTCGGGTCGGCGCCGATCTCGACGCCCGCCAGCGACGGGAACGCACAATCGTCGAGTTCCATGACCACACCCTCAAGCGCCTTGAGGGCAGGCTCGATCTCAAGCAGTCGCAGCTCAATCGGACGGTCGGCGCCGAGTAGCGAACCACTCGCCAGCCGGAACAGCAGGCTGTAACCGATCTGGCCGGCGGCGCCGGTGACGGCGACTTTGAAAGGCTTGGTGCGCACGGGAGGTACTCCTTGTCGGGAACGCGAATTGTCGAGGACATCAAGCTGGTTGTCGAGGACATAAAGCTGGCGCCCAAAATCTAGCGCACCCACAGCAGCCGGAGACCTCCGGTCTCATACCTTCGGCCATGGGTGGCCGCAGGGGGTCGAAGCACCAACGTCGACCAAGTACCCTTAGAACCCATCAGCGTCCGAACCCTGATAGCGGCGGGGAGGTAGTGCCATGGTGCAGTTCAAAGCTCGCCCGCCGATATTGCTGGACGTGAACCTCATCCACAACCCCGCCGTTGAACCCGAACGTATTCCCAAACCACCGTCGGAGGCGGTCGTCGACTGCGCTGTGTACTGCCAGGGCGAACGGATACCCGGTCAGTACACCTATTCCGCAGCGTTGGAGAAGGTCCACGATCTGGAGGCGCTGGGGCAGCCGGCCTTTGTCTGGGTCGGATTGCATGAACCAGACGAGCATCAGATGCAGATGGTCGCCGACGCTTACCACCTGCACCCACTCGCGGTGGAGGACGCCGTCCACGCCCACCAGCGACCCAAGGTGGAAAGGTACGACGACACATTGTTTCTGGTCGTCAAGACGGTCAACTACGTACCGCATGAGTCGGTGGAAATGGCGCGGGAGATCGTCGAGACCGGGGAGATCATGATCTTCGTTGCCAAGGACTTCGTGGTGACGGTTCGCCACGGCGACCACACCGGCCTGGCTGCACTGCGCACGCACCTGGAGGAAGAGAAGAAGCAGTTGGCGCTGGGTCCGTTTGCGGTCATGCACGCGATCGCCGACCACATCGTGGACTCCTACCGTTGGGTAGCACACGCGATGGAGGCCGATATCGACGCCGTCGAGGAAGCCACGTTCTCGCCCGACACCAGGACCTCGATCGAACCGATCTACATGCTCAAGCGTGAAGTGGTCGAACTTCGCCGCGCGGTGTCGCCCTTCACCGAGGCGTTGACCCGGATCAACACCGACCATCAGGACCTGATGTGCAAGGAGGTCCGCCGCCAGATGCGCGACGTACTCGATCACCAGATCCACGCCGCCGACCGGATCTCCAGCTACGACGAGATGCTGTCGTCACTGGTGCAGGCGGCACTGGCCCGGGTGGGCATGCAGCAGAACCTCGATATGCGCAAGATCTCGGCGTGGGCGGCGATGGCTGCGGTGCCCACCGCCATCGCCGGCATCTACGGCATGAACTTCGAGAACATGCCGGAGTTGGCCTGGAAGTGGGGCTACCCGGCGGTGCTGCTGTTGATGCTGTCGATCTGCGGGTTCCTCTACCACACATTCCACCGCAACAACTGGCTGTAGGCCACGGCGTCAGCCCGGGCGCTGTGCCCGGCGCCTCGGATCGAACACGTCAACGCTGTCGTCGGCCCATGCCTGACGCATCGCCTCGGCTCCCTTGAGGCGCACCCAGGCCCCTTCGGTCTGGGTGATAGGTACCGCAGCCAGGAACTGCACCGGTTCGCGGGGCGGGTCCAGGGTCAGGTCGGGAATCTCGGATTCGCCCAGCAGCACAGCGGTGAACGGTGCCCCCTGCCACAGTGGGCCGGATAGGTCTACGAGCGCGCCCGCGCCCAGCACCACACCGTCGACGGCCGGTGTCGCGGCCACCACGGCAAGACTGCGAGCCAGGCCGTCTGTCGGTGCGCCGTCGCGCAGGCTCATCGTGATCTCCGCGCGTGGACCACGGATCGGGTCGGCGAGCGCTGAGGCCGCGTCGGTCATCGGGTAGCGCGCACATCCCACCGAGATGTAGTGGAATACCCCTTCGCGCCCGACTCCTTGGTCGGGTCCGAAGCGCAGCACGTCGATGCGCTCCACGCCGAGAAAGGTGACGCTGGCAACTAATGGCTCGGCGTCCACGCCCGCACTGGTGAAATAGTCCCGGAGGTGGTCGCGCACCGAGGCCAGCGGATCAGTCACCGCGCCGGTGCGCTCAGGTTAACTCCGGTGTCGGCGTCGAAGATGTGCAGTTTCGTCGGATCGAGGGCAAGTTCCACCGTCTGTCCGGTGGCAGCGTTCGATTCCGCGGAAACCCTTGCGACGAAACGGTTCTCACCCGCACCCGATTCGGAAGCCAGTTCCGCCAACTGATCGGATCGGGCGCCCGCTCCGGTGGTTGAGAAGTACACGTACTTGTCCGCACCGAGGGACTCGACCAGGTCGGCGTTCACTCCGAATGTGAGCGACTGCGACCGCTGGTGGGCGTCGATGAGGGTGGCATCCTCGAAGTGTTCCGGCCGGACGCCCACGATCACGTTGGTGATGCCGGGATTGCGGGCCAGGGCGTTGCGGGCTGTGTCGCCGAGTAGCACCTGACCGACCGGCAGGCGCAACCCGTCCCCGGTGGGTGCGGCGGCGAAGAAGTTCATCGCGGGTGAGCCGATGAATCCGGCGACGAACAGATTTGCCGGGGTGTTGTACAACTCCGCGGGCGTCCCGATCTGCTGGGCCTGCCCGGCTCGCAGTACCACCACTCGGTCGCCGAGTGTCATCGCCTCGGTCTGATCGTGGGTGACGTACACCGTCGTCGTACCCAACCTGTTCTGCAGGCGGGCGATCTCGCCGCGCATCTGAACCCGCAGTTTGGCATCCAGGTTGCTCAGTGGCTCATCCATCAGGAAGGCGTTGGGTTTGCGAACGATGGCCCTTCCCATCGCCACTCGCTGGCGCTGGCCGCCGGAGAGTTGGGCGGGCTTGCGGTCCAGCAGTTCGGTGAGGTCGAGGACCTTGGCGGTTTCTGCCACCTTCGCCGCGATCTCGGACTGGCCCAGCTTTGCCAAAGTCAGTGGAAAGGCGATGTTCTGGCGCACCGTCATGTGCGGGTAGAGCGCGTAGGACTGGAACACCATCGCGATGTCACGATCGCGCGGCGAGCGCTCGTTGACCCGCTGCCCACCGATGCGCAACTCGCCATCGGTGATGTCCTCAAGTCCGGCGATCATGTTCAGGGTGGTGGACTTTCCGCACCCCGACGGGCCCACCAGGATGACGAACTCGCCGTCGGCGATGGTGAGGCTGAGGTCGCGTACCGGCGTGGCGCCGCCCGCGTATCGCTTAGTGACGTGGTCCAGAACGATCTCGGCCATTGGGCTACCCCTTCACCGCGCCGGAGGTGAGCCCGGCGACGATCCGTCGTTGGAAGATCAGAACAAAAATGATGATCGGAATCGTGATGACCATCGCGCCGGCCGCGATCGACCCGGTCGGCTCCTCGAACTGCGAACTGCCGGTGAAGTTCGCGATCGCCACGGGCGCGGTAATGGCGGCCTTGGTCGCGGTGAGCGATAGTGCCAGCAGCAAGTCGTTCCAGGCGAAGATGAACACCAGGATGGCCGCGGTGACAATCCCGGGTGCGGCAAGTGGTGCGATCACCTGCCGGAACGCCTGGGCCGGGGTGGCGCCATCCATCTTGGCGGCCTTCTCCAGATCCCGGGGAATCTCCCTGAAGAAGGCAGACAGCGTGTAGATCGCCAGGGGCAGCGCGAAGGTGATGTAGGGGATGATCAGCCCCGGCCAGGTGTCGAACAATCCGAGTCGGCGTTCGATATTGAACAGCGGTGTGACAAGAGAGATCTGCGGGAACATCGCGATCAGCAGGGCCGCCCCGACGAGCACCTTCTTGCCCGGGAAATCCAGGCGCGCCACGGCATAGGCCGCCATACCGCCGATCACCACGGCGATGATCGTGGTGATCAACCCGATGCCGATCGAGTTGACCAGTGCCGAGGAGAACACATCACCTTTGAAGATGCCCCTGTAGTTGTCGAACGTGATCGACGACGGAATCAGCTTGCCGTCCTTGACCATCGAGGTGGGCTTGAGCGACAGGCTCAAGATCCACAGAACCGGCAACAGCGCGTAGACGAGCACCAGGGTGTTGATGACCGCCCAGCCAGTTGCGCGCCGCGGACCAACTGACATCAGCGCACCTCGCCGTCGGCGCCCGGCGCGGACGCGCCGAAGATCTTGATGAAGATGAAGGCGATCACGGCGACTGCGACGAACACCAGCACGCTGATCGCCGAACCCAGGCCGATATTGAAAGCCTTGAACAGGTTGTCGTAGCCGAGGATCGACACCGACGCGGTGTCGTTCGAGCCCCCGGTCAGCACATAGATGTTGTCGAAGATCCGGAACGCATCCAGGGTGCGAAACAACAGCGCCACCAGGATGGCGGGCTTGATCAACGGAATGATCACCCGGGTCAGACGTGTCCACGCCCCGGCGCCGTCGACCTCGGCGGCACGGAGCAGATCGTCAGGCACCAGGGCAAGACCTGCCAGCAGCAGCAGCGCCATGAACGGTGTGGTCTTCCACACCTCGGCCAGGATGATCACCGCGAGCGACGGGATCTGTTGCGTCAGTGGGGCGCTACCGTCCGGTAGCAGGTTGGCCAGGTAGCCGGTGCCCGGCGTCCAGGCGTAGTACCAGCTGTAGGACGCGGCGACGGTGACGATGCCGTACGGGATCAGGATGGCCGTGCGAACGAGGCCTTTACCGAAGATGGTGCGGTGCATCACCAGGGCCAGGGCCAGGCCGAGGACGAACTCGATCGCCACCGAGATCACCGTGATCGCCAGGGTCACGAAAAACGCTGTCCACCAATACTTGTCGGTGAGGATGGTCTGGTAATTGGCCAATCCGACGAACTTTGTGTCGGCCGGGCTGGCCAGGTTGTAGCGCTGCAGGCTCAGCCAGATGGCGTACCCGATCGGGTAGGCGGTCACCGCGAGCATCAGGATGACCGCGGGGGCGATCAGCCGGTAGGCCAGCCGCTGTTGCGATCGGCGATCGTCGGTGCTCACCGCCGGCGACGTCACGGGATCAGGCCCTTGCCGTCGATTGCCTTCTGGACCTGTTCGGCCAACTCGTCGGCGGTCTTCTCCGGGTCGATGGCGGTGATCGGTGCCAGCGTCGCCGAGATGCGCGTCGACATCGCCTGATAGTTCGGCGTCGCCGGGCGTACCGCCGCGTTGGTCAGTTGGTCGCGGATGATCGCGTACTGCGGATACTTCTTCTGGAAGTCCGGGTCGGAGTACAGCGACGCGCGCACCGCCGGCAGTCCGCCCTCGATCGAGGTGTAGCGCTGGTTGCTCTCGCTGCGGATGCAGCGGATCGCCTCGAACGCCTCGGCCGGGTGCCGGGTGGTGCTGGCCACCGCGATATTGAGCCCGCCGAGAGTCACCCGGGCCGGCTGGCCGGGAGTCACACCCGGGTACGGCGCGAATCCGAACACCGTGCGGCTGGCGCCGAACGCGATGTCGAACTGCTCATCAGTGGGCGAGAAGGTGCCGGCATCATTGATGCTTCCGGCCAGTTCAGGTTTGTCGGCCAACGGCAGGAACGACACACCGCCCTTGACCGCATTCTCCAGCATGGAGGCGAACACGAACGGCCAGTTGACCTCCAGCGCAGCCTTGCCCGCCTCGAGTGCCAGCCGGGCGGTGCCCTCATCGGTCTGCGTGATCGACGGGTCCGCCCCCGGAGCGGTCGCGACGGACTTGATGATTTGCAGAGCCTTGACGGTGGCGGCGCGGTGCTCGGGTGTGTCGACGAGAGTGACGGTCTTGCCGTCCTCGGACAGCACCCGGCCGCCGGCGCTTTCCAGCAGGGTGTTGAACCAGACCACCAAGCCCTCGTACTGCTTGGCCTGTACCGCGATCCAGCTGGGTTTGCCTTCGGCATGCAGGCGGGTGGCATCGGCGATCATCTGATCCCAGGTGGACGGCGGGGGTGCTACCAAATCGTTTCGGTACCAGAGCATTTGAGTGTTGGTGGTGACCGGCGCGGCGTAGAGCTTCCCCTGCCACTTCGCTGTCTCCAGCGGGCCGGGCAAGGTATCCGCGGCAGCGTCGGCTTCGGCTGCCCCGGCCGGATCATCGGAGAACGGCAGCGCCCAACCCGCTTCGGCGAACTCCGCGGTCCACACCACGTCCAATGCCATCAGATCCAGAGTGCGGTCATTGCCGGTGATCCGGCGGGCCAGTTGCAGACGTTGATCGTCGGCACCCTTGGGCAGGCTGAACTGTTGAATCCGAAATCGGCCGCCGAGTTCGTCATTGCAGCGCTTGGCAACCGCGGTGAACGTCGCGGTCTCGCTGGCCGGGGTGTACAGGCTGACGACGCGTTCGTCGCCCGCCGAACCGCAGGCCGACGAGGTGGCGGCGATCAGGGCTGCCAGGCCGGTGGCGGCAGCACGCCGGGCGCGGATGCCAACGATCGTCATCGCCACCGCCTTTCACCGTCCGCGCGCTGAACCTGTCGGTACTTTAGCCCGACGATCAGCCGATGACCGGCTACAACGTCAAGCGCGACAGCATGTCCCGGGCTTGCTCGGCGTTCTGCGGATCGCACAGGACGTCATAGCGGCCGGCCACCAACTGCATGGTGGAGCTGAAATCCCTTGTGCCCTTTGCCATCGCATACGGAATCGCGGAGGTGATGAGGCCGAAGATCACGCCGGAGAGGATACCGATGGGCAGGTACTGGCCCACGTTGTTACTGAAGAGCCCCAGCAGCAGGCCGATGAAGACACCCAGCCACGCGCCGCTGAGCACCCCGCCGCCGAGAACCTTGCCCCAGGTTAGCCGTCCGGTAACCCGCTCAACCTGCATCAGGTCGACACCCACGATGGTCACCTGCTGCACCGGGAACTGATTGTCCGACAGGTAGTCGACGGCCTTCTGCGCCTCGGCATAGGTCGGATAGGAGCCGACCGGCCAACCTTTGGGCGGTGTCGGCAGACCCAACGGACCGCGACGCGATCCGCCTGGGCCGCCGGGACCCACGGGCCGGTTCTGCCCGGGTTGGAAAGGACTGGTCATAGTTGCGTTCTCCTCGGTCGATCAGCGCCGCCCTGGCCTGCGGCACATGCGCTAGGTTTAACAGCATGACAGCTGGCAGTGGGGACCCCGGCGAGAATCCGAACAACGAGGGCCAGCAGCCGCTGTCGGGGGCTTATGAACCGCCCCCCATCGAGCAGACTCCCGCCTATGGCGGATACCCGCCACCGCCAATGCCAATGCCACAGCCACCGCCACCGCCACCGGGTTACGCCGGTTTTCCGGCACCCGGTGGTTATGGGCCGGCTCCGACCGGTGGATACAACGCACCGTACGGCGGCAGCTATCCGCCACCCCAGGGCGGCTACGCGCCGGGGCCGGAGTACGGCGCGCCGTACCCGACCGGTTACGACTATCCGGCAGCGCAGCCGTCCGGCACCAACTCGCTGGCCATCTTCTCCCTGGTGGCCTCGGTGGTCGGCCTGTTATGCGGCGTCGGGTCGATCATCGGCATCGTCCTCGGCGTGATCGCGATCAACCAGATCAAGAAGACCCGTCAGGGCGGTTACGGCCTGGCGATAGCGGGAATCGTGGTCGGCGTGGCCTCACTGGTGATCAGCATCGTCTGGATGACCTACGCTTTGAACTAGCACCGCGTTGAACTAGCACCGCTTTGAACTAGCACCGCCTGGAACTAGCACCCGGATTTAATCCGGCGGCACGAATGGATCGGCCTGCCGGGTCATTCCGGCGGCCCGCCCCTTGGCCGCCACGACCAGTGCCATCTTGCGACTCGCCTCGTCGATCATCTCATCGCCGAGCATCACGGCGCCGCGCGCGCCACCGGCTTTCGAGGTATGCCACCCGTAGGCCTCAAGAATAAGTTCGGCGTGGTCGTACTCCTGTTGGCCGGGGCTGAAAATTTCGTTGCCGGCGGCGATCTGGTCGGGGTGCAGCACCCACTTACCGTCGTAGCCCAGCGCGGCGGATCGACCGGCCACCCGGCGGAACGCCTCGGTGTCCCGCACCTTCAGGTACGGCCCGTCGATAGCGGCGACGCCGTGCGCACGGGCAGCCACGAGAATGGTCATCAACACGTGGTGGTAGGCGTCACCGACGTCGTAGCCCTCCGGTTGTTCGCCGACGACGAGCGTGCGCGTGTTGAGGTCGGCCATCAGATCGGCCGGCCCGAGCACCAACGCCTGAACCCGTGGGGCGGCGGCGATCGCGTGGATGTTGCTCAGCCCCTTGGCATTTTCAATCTGGACGTCGACGCCGATCCGGCCCACCGGAATCCCGTGACTGCGCTCAAGTTGGGTGAGCAACAGATCCAACGCCTGCACATGGTGCGCGTCGCTCACCTTGGGCAGCACGATGACGTCAAGGTGCGAGCCCGCCGCCGACACCACGTCGATCACGTCGGTGTAGGTCCACGGTGTCGTCCAGTCGTTGACCCGGACCCCACGCAACTGGCCGGACCATCCCGGCCCCGCCAACGCAGCGGCGACCTGGGTCCGGGCCTGCGCCTTGGCATCCGGCGCCACCGCGTCTTCCAGGTCGAGGAACACCTCGTCGGCCGGAAGACCCTTGGCCTTCTCGATCATCGTGAGGTTGCTACCCGGAACCGACAAACAGGTTCGGCGGGGTCGATAGGCGTTGTCCACGCGCAGACTCCTACCCTTTGTAGTCATGGCGTCGGTAAACAGGGTATACGCGGCGCGACTGGCAGGAATGGTCGTGCTGGGCCCCGACGGCGAATCCCTCGGCCGGGTGCGTGATGTGGTGATCAGTATCAGCATCGTGCGCCAGCAACCGCGGGTGCTCGGCCTTGTCGTTGAAATGACCAGCCGCAAAAGCATTTTCGTTCCAATGCTGCGCGTGACGGCGATCGAGCCCAATGCCGTCACGCTCATTACCGCAAACCTTTCACTGCGCCGATTCGACCAGCATCCGGGCGAGGTTCTGGTGCTCGGCCAGGTGCTCGACACCCGGGTTCGGGTCACCGACCCCGAGCAGGAGCAACTCGCCGACGTCGACGTCGTGGTGATCGACCTGGGCATCGAACAGAGCCGCACGCGGGACTGGCTGGTCACCAGGGTCGCGGTGCGCAGCCAGCGGCGGCTGGGTCGGCGATCGCCGGTCACGGTCGTGGAGTGGCAGAACGTCCAGGGGCTCACCCCGTCCGGCCTGGCGATGCCCGGTCAGGGCGTGGCCCAACTACTGCATCAGTTCGAGGGCCGGCGTCCGGTGGAGGTGGCCGACGCACTGCGCGATCTCCCGGCCAAGCGTCGCATCGAGGTCATCGAGGCGCTCGACGACGAGCGGTTGGCCGACATCCTGCAGGAGTTGCCCGAAGACGACCAGACCGAACTGCTGATGGGGTTGGACACCGAGCGGGCCGCCGACGTGCTCGAGGCGATGGATCCCGACGATGCCGCCGACCTGCTCGGCGTGCTGAATCCAACCGAGGCCGAGGCGCTGCTGCGCCGCATGGATCCCGAAGACTCCGAACCGGTGCGTCGGTTGCTGAGCCACTCCCCCTACACCGCCGGCGGCATGATGACCTCCGAACCTGTGGTGTTGGCCCCGGACACCACGGTCGCCGAGGCGCTGGCCAGGGTACGAGACCCCGATCTCACTCCGGCCCTGGCGTCGTTGGTTTTCGTGGTCCGGCCGCCGACCGCCACCCCGACCGGCCGATATCTGGGTTGCGTTCATCTGCAGGCGCTGTTGCGGGAGCCGCCGGCGAACCTGGTCAGCGGCATCCTCGACCCCGACCTGCCGCCGTTGCGGCCCGACAGCCCGCTCGGCTCTGTCACCCGGCACCTCGCCGCCTACAACCTCGTGTGCGGCGCGGTGGTCGACGAGTCCAATCATCTGCTCGGTGCGGTCACCGTCGACGACGTCCTCGACCATCTGCTCCCCGACGACTGGCGGGAGAGTTTCGAAGAAGATGAAGCGAACGTGGTAGCGAGGCCCGCGCCGTGAGCGATCCGCGGCAGCGCCTCGATACCCCGCGCACATCACGGCGGCCGTCCCTGAATTTCGACCAGGAGGCGGTGGGCCGGTACAGCGAGGCGATCGCCAGGTTCCTGGGCACCGGCCGCTACCTGCTGTGGCAGACGGTCCTGGTGATCGTATGGATCACGCTGAACCTATTCGCTGTCGGCCTGCGCTGGGACCCATACCCGTTCATCCTGCTCAACCTGGCGTTCTCCACGCAGGCCGCCTACGCCGCACCGCTGATCCTGCTGGCTCAGAACCGCCAGGAGAACCGCGATAAAGTCGCCCTGAAGGAGGATCGGCAGCGCTCGCAGCAGACCAAGGCCGATACCGAATTCCTGGCCCGCGAGCTCGCGGCGTTGCGCCTGGCGGTCGGTGAAGTCGCCACCCGCGACTATCTCCGACGCGAACTCGACGAGCTCCGGGAACTTCTTGAGTCCCTGCAACCATCGACAAAGCCTTCCGGCAAACCCGGGTCCGCGGAGCGCCGGGCGAAAAGATCCCAGGATGACAAGCTGGCATAGCATTCCCCAGGCGTCACAGCCTTATGTATGGTGACTTGGTTCACAGAACTGGGTCAGACATCTGTTGAGGACGGGCACGTGGGAATGAAGCACCGGATCAGCGGGGGGTTACGCGCCCCCGCCTTCGGTATCGTCGTGCTCACTCCCATCCTGCTGGCCGGTGCCGTAGCCGCCTCTCCAGGCCGCTCCGCCGTGCCCGTGAACAGCAACGATGTCACCCCGCTGGCCTCAGTCCAGTCGCCCGAGCCGGAATCGCACGGCGTGGCTGTGGTGGCGATGGCCAAACCGCCGGCCGACTTCCGGTTCGCGGCCAACACGGTCTACTCCCCGCCACCGCCGCCCGCCGTGGTCAGCGCCGTCGGCGGAATGCGGATTCCGGCCATGGCCCTGTCGGCCTATCGCAAGGCCGAGCAGACCATGGCGGCCGCCGCCCCGGGTTGCGGCGTTAGTTGGAACCTGCTGGCCGGGATCGGCCGGATCGAGTCGTCTCACGCCAATGGCGGCGCCACCGACACACGCGGCACGGCAGTCCGGCCTATTTACGGACCTGCACTGGACGGCTCCCTACCGGGCAACGAAGTGATCGTGCAAAGCAATATGGGCGGCCGAGCTAACTACGCGCGCGCGCTGGGTCCGATGCAGTTCCTGCCCGGAACGTGGTCCCGATACGCCTCCGACGGCGACGGCGACGGGCGGGCCGACCCACAGAACCTGTTCGACGCCACCCTTTCGGCTGCGCGTTACCTGTGCAGTGGAGGCTTGAATCTGCGCAACCAGGCCCAGGTGTTGACCGCGATCCTGCGCTACAACAATTCGATGCCCTATGCGCAGAACGTGCTTGGCTGGGCTGCCGCCTACGCCACGGGCGTGGCGCCGGTCGATCTCCCGGCGATTACCGGCCCGGTCCCCGCACTCGGCGACGCACATCTGGAAAACCCGGAGGGCCTGGGCCCCAGCATGTCGGGCGACCCGCTCTCGCAACTACCGCTGTTCAACCTCGGCAACACCGAACTGGCCGGGCAGATGGCCATGCCCGGACCGGTACCCGGAGCTGCCGGTGCACTCAGCGTGCTGCCCGAGCACGGTTGCCAGGTGATCTGCATGGCATCTCAGTTGCCGCCCGCGGCCGAACAGCCGGACCTGCCGCCGTGGATGATGCCGATGGCGCCGGCACCCTGGATGACGCCGCCTACCGAGGCTGCACCCGTGGAGGCTGCACCGCTGCCGGGCTTGCCGCCCGCGCCCGCCGCACCCGCCGCGCCGGGGCTCCCGCCGGTACCCGCCGCGCCGGGACTTCCGCCGGTACCTGATGCCGCACCGGACCCTGAGCCTGTGGTGGCACCGCCGACCGAGCAGGCGCCGCCACCGCCGATTCTCGGCGCACCGCCCGGACCCGTTTAGCTCCCGCACTCCTGCTCGGGGGTCTGGTTTCTTTCGCATCTAGACTCACGACACGATGTCCGAACACAGCAGCGAGCGCGAGAAGGCGGTCCGCGCCGCACTGGCCGGAGTCATCGATCCGGAATTGCGCCGGCCGATCACCGAACTCAACATGGTCAAGAGCGTCACGGTGGCCGGTGACGGCGGCGTCACCGTCGAGATCTACCTGACCACCGGGGCCTGCCCGAAAAAAACTGAGATCACCGAGATGGTGAGAGCAGCCGTCGCCGACGTTGCCGGCACCGGTGCGATCACGGTCAACCTGGACGTGATGAGCGACGAGCAGCGCACCGCACTTCGCAAGCAGTTGCGCGGCGATTCCGGACTCTCGGCCGAACCCGTGATCCCGTTCGCCCAGCCCGGCTCACTGACCCGGGTCTATGCCGTCGCATCCGGTAAGGGCGGTGTCGGAAAGTCAAGTGTCACAGTCAATCTCGCGGCTGCAATGGCCGCACGCGGATTGTCCGTAGGCCTGCTCGACGCCGATATCTACGGTCACTCGGTGCCGCGGATGATGGGGACCAGCGACCGGCCCACCCAGGTCGAGTCGATGATCCTGCCCCCGATCGCCCACGACGTGAAGGTCATTTCGATTGCGCAGTTCACCCAGGGCAACGCACCGGTGGCCTGGCGGGGCCCGATGCTGCATCGGGCGTTGCAACAATTCCTCGCCGACGTGTACTGGGGCGATCTCGACGTGCTGTTGCTCGACCTGCCGCCCGGAACCGGTGATGTGGCCATCTCGGTGGCCCAACTTCTGCCGAGCGCAGAAATTTTGGTGGTGACGACGCCGCAGATCGCGGCGGCCGAGGTCGCCGAGCGGGCCGGCGCGATCGCATTGCAGACCCGGCAACGCATCGTCGGCGTAGTGGAGAACATGGCCGGACTGTTGATGCCCGATGGCACACGATTGGACATCTTCGGCGAGGGCGGCGGCCGGCTGGTGGCCGAGCGCCTGACCCGTACCGTGGGGGCCGACGTACCGCTCCTCGGCCAGGTGCCGTTGGACCCGGCTCTGGTGACAGCAGGCGATTCCGGTGTGCCACTGGTGTTGTCGGCGCCCGAATCGGTCGCCGGTGCCGAACTGCGCGCCATCGCCGACAAGCTGGTGGCGCGTCGACGCGGTCTGGCCGGAATGTCGCTGGGACTGGACCCCGCGGGCCGCTGACCGTGCCTCAACCCGCATAGCCGAAGCGGTCAGGTGGCGTCCGCGTCGAACGGCACCGGCCCTTCAGGTTGCTGGGTCAACGGTGCAGCCGGCGGCATCGCCGCGCTCTGCGGTTTGACCGGAGAGGTCTCGAATTCCCCGGTGAGCCAGGAGTCATCACCGTCGAGCAGGTGTTTGGTCAATGCGGCCCGCGGGGTCATCCCGCGCAACTTCTGCAGCTCGCCCAGCGGCTGACGAAGATCGTCGAACTCGGGGCCGAGTTCGTCGCGCAGCTGATTGGTGGCACCGCTGAGATACTCGCGCGCCTGGCGGATTGCACCGGTGGTCCACCGGATCGCACCCGGCAACCGTTCCGGGCCCAGCACCACCAGGCCCACCACGACCAGCAGGATCATCTCCCCCCACCCGACGTTGGCGAACATCGCGTCAGTTGTCCGGGGCCGGGTTCACCGTCAGGACGACCTTGCGGCCCTCGCGCATAACCTCAATCGGAGCATCCTGACCGATAGTGAGCTGGCGGACCGCCACGACGAACTCATCGGCGTCGGCGACCTTGCGGGTCCCGACCTTGACGACGACGTCGTTCTCCTTGACGCCGGCCTTATCAGCGGGTCCGCCCGACTTCACATTGGCCACCTGGGCACCCGAAGCGAGATCGTTGCTGACCGAACGGGCGGACAGCCCGAGCGTCGGATGCGACACCCTGCCGTCCTTGATCAGCGTCTCGACGGTTGCCTTCACCTCGTTGACCGGGATAGCAAAGCCGAGCCCACTTGCACTGTCGGACAACGACTTTCCAGCCGTATTGATACCGATGACCTCAGAGTTCATATTGATCAACGGACCGCCGGAGTTGCCGTGGTTGATCGAAGCGTCGGTTTGAATCGCGTCGATGACGGTGTCGGTGTCCGATCCTTCGCCCGACAGCGGCACCGGTCGGTTCAGCGCACTGATGATCCCGCTGGTGACGGTGCTGCGCAGACCCAACGGGGCGCCGGCAGCAATCACTTCCTCGCCCACCCGCAGCTTGCTCGAGTCACCGAACTTCGCCACGGTGAGGTTATCGACGTTGTCGACCTTGAGAACGGCCAAGTCCGTCTTCGGGTCGCGGCCGACGAGATTCGCCGGCACTTCCTTGCCGTCGTTGAAGACCACGGTGAGCTTGAACTTACTCGGACTGGCCGCTGCCTCGGAGACGACATGGTTGTTGGTGACGACGTAGCCGCGGCCGTCGACCACCACACCGGAGCCCTGCGCGCCCGATTCGTCGCTCTTGGCTTCAATGGTCACCACCGAATCGGCTACTGACGCGGCCACCTGAGCGAACCGGCCCGGCGGTAAGTCGCCGGTGTCGGACGTCGACAACGTGACCTTGGACGTGGTGAATGCCTCGACGACCTCCGCCGTCTTACGGCCGACCCAGCCACCGGCCATGCCGATCAACAACGCCGTGATGCCCAGGACGGCCAGCGCCGCGTACGACACCCGGCCACCGAACAGCACATCGCGAACGCCGAGCTTGCCGACCGCAGCGCCCGGGACGCTCGCCACCGGCCTGTCGAATGCGGGGGTGCCCAGCGCCACGGCGGCGGCCGGGTCACGCCAGGGATCGTCGGGCTCGTCGTCGAGATCGGTTCCGGCGCCCAGCGCACCGGCATCGGCCGGGTGTCGCTGCAGCGAATCGGCGCCCAGATAGGGACGGCTGAAGGCCTCCTGGAGCACCGGGTCGGACTTCTTCTCGGTGGGCTCGTACTCATCGGACTGGCGGTATTTGGCCGGGCGCAACTCTGCCGCAACGAACGAGCCGTCGACGCCGCGCGGACGTCCGAACGTCCGGGTGGCCTCGGAATCCACCGGTGGCCGCGACACCGGGCGCGGTGCCAGCCGGTGGCCGCCGGGACTGTCCTTGCTGGGGCTCACATCAACCTCTATCCGGGCGGTCAGGGAACACACGTACGGACTAGAGCGTGGTGCTCGAGTCGGACTTCACCCTACCGGCGCTTACGCCGACTCCGCGGTGTGTCGTCGGCTAACTGGTCGGTCAGGCTGGGCGGCGCAGGTTGTGCCTCATCGGGAGTGGACTGCGGAATCGCCGACAGCAGGTTCATCAGGGTGCTCGGCATGCTCACCGGCCGAGAGTCCCGCAGCGCGGCCCGGGCCTGGCCCTGAGCCTCCACCTCGCCGGCGCACTGCCCGCACAGCGACAGATGGTGCCCGGCCCGCAGATGGGCCTTCATCCGCAGTTCCCCATCCACGAAGGCGGCGATCGCCTCGGTAGACAGGTGTTCGGTGGAGTTGAACTGACGCGGGGATCCCACCGGCGCCTCGTTCTGCGAGACGAAGTTCGACGGCAGCCACGACAGGGCTCGACGAAATACGTGCCCTGGGTCGACCATCACCTGCTCCCTCCGGTTCACCCGCCGCTCTCCTCGAATGTAGCGCGATCAGGGCCGACGTGGTGACACGCCGTCCGCGCGCGCCGCAGTCACGCCGATTGGGCGCCGACCGTGTTTCCGTCGGAATGAGCGGCCAGGTGATCCCGCAGAGCCTGACGGCCGCGGTGAATCCGGCTACGCACGGTGCCCAGCTTGACCCCGAGCGTGGCCCCGATCTCCTCATAGGACAGACCCTCGATATCGCACAGCACCACCGCAGCCCGGAACTCCGGCGGCAACGAATCCAGTGCGGCCTGCAGATCCGGACCGAGTCGCGAATCGTGGTAGATCTGCTCGGGGTTGGGCAGTTCGGAGGGCACCCGGTCGTAATCCTCGGGCAGCGCCTCCATGCGGATGCGCGCGCGCCGACGAACCATGTCCAGGAACAGGTTGGTGGTGATGCGGTGTAACCAGCCCTCGAAGGTGCCGGGCTGATAATTCTGCACCGATCTGAACACTCGGATGAAGGTCTCCTGGGTCAGGTCCTCGGCGTCATGCTGACTGCCCGACAGCCGGTAGGCCAGCCGGTAGACCCGGTCGGCATGCTGACGCACCAGTTCGTCCCAGGACGGCATCGCCGCGCGGTCGCCCGTGGCATCGAACACCGCGGTTCCGTGCAGCTCCTCAGATGGCTCCACCCAATCCACGTCGCCGATAGGCGCGACACGCGACATAGTGACCGGCGCCGCGACTGGCGGCGGTGTGACCGGCGCCGCGACAGGCGGCGGTGTGACCGGCGCCGCGTGCGACGTGGTCGCTGGGGCCAGCAGTGTGGTGGTCGTCGGATCCTCCTGGTGATGAAGGGCCAGCAACGCTATGCCGCCGGCCATGTCATTAGTCACAACACCTGCTCGCTGCGGGGTATTCCCCGCCCAACTGCTTCGGCGTTTCATGTGGATCACCTTTCCCGGTCGCGTTGTGCAATCCATGTGAGCAAACTAAATAATTTCTAATAAGTTATCCATAAGCAGGTAAAACGTCAGGCAATGGTCATTTCTCAGCAATCTCTCGTCATTGCTACATCACGGCCGGTCGGACGCGTCGCGACCAGACCTGGCGCGTCGGCCCACGCACACCCGGTGTTGATCTACGCTGCTGAGAATGTCCATCACCGACGATCCCGGCGACGCGCGGCAGCCAAGCCGAGCCGAACGGATACTCGCCCACGCCGAGGGCTCGATCTCCGAAGACGCGATCGTCTCCGCGGCCCGCGAACGCGCCGTCGACGTCGGCGCCGGTGCGGTGACGCCTGCTGTCGGCGCGCTGTTGGGCATGCTGACGAAGCTCAGTGGCGGGAGGGCGGTCGTTGAGGTCGGGACCGGGACCGGAGTCAGCGGACTGTGGTTACTGTCCGGCATGCGGGACGACGGGGTACTCACCACGATCGACACAGAACCGGAATATCAGAGCCTGGCCAAGCAAGCCTTCAGCGAGGCGGCCATCGGACCGGGGCGCACCAGGCTGATCGCCGGACGAGCACAGGAGGTGCTGACGCGACTGACCGACGGATCCTATGACCTCGTCTTCATCGACGCGGCGCCGGACGACCAACCGAACTTCGTCATCGAAGGCGTGCGACTGCTACGGCACGGCGGAGTGATCGTCGTGCACCACGCCACGTTGGACGGCCGCGCCGGTGATCCGGCCGCGAACGATCCCGAAGTCACCGCCGTACGTGAGGCGGCCCGATTGATCGCCGAGGACGAACGACTGACCCCCGTGCTAGTGCCCCTGGGGGACGGCGTCCTCGTCGCGGTCCGCGACTGAGGCAGCCAATGATGTTGGAGGGCAGGGGGTAGATATGGAATTCCTGACCGGGTTCGGGCTGGCCACCTCGGCCGGCCTCAACGCATACATCCCCATGCTGTTGATGGGCTTGCTGGGCCGGTTCACCAGCCTCGTCAACCTTCCGCACGGGTGGACCTGGCTGGAGAACGGCTGGGTGATGGCAATAGTCGCGGTGTTGCTGGGAGTGGAGATCGTCGCCGACAAGGTGCCGGCGCTGGATTCGATCAACGACGCGGTGCAGACGTTCGTGCGGCCCGCCTCCGGTGGGATCGTGTTCGGTTCGGGCACCGCGGCCCAGACTGCGGCGGTGTCGGACCCCGCCGAGTTCGCCCGCAGTGGCCAGTGGGTCCCGGTGGTGATCGGTGTGGTGACCGCCCTCGTGGTGCACCTGACCAAAACAGCGGTTCGACCGGCGGCCAACGTCGCCACCGCAGGTGTGGCGGCACCCGTATTGAGCACCATCGAGGACTTCACCAGCGTGAGCCTGGTGTTCATCGCGATTCTGGTGCCCGCGCTCGTGCTGGTCGTGCTGGCGGCACTGGCCTGGGGTGCGATCTGGCTGCTGCGGCGCCGGCGCAGGCGCCACTCCGCCGCAACCTAGATCGGGCCTCAGATCCAAAACGCCCTTGCCACACTCGGGCTTTAGATCCAGACGCCCTTGCCCACGGCGACGATCCCGCCGGCGCTGATCGCGAAACGCTCCCGATCCAACTCGGGGTCAACGCCGACCTGCTCACCGGGTCCCACGACGACGTTCTTGTCCAGGATCGCGCGTCGGACCACCGCACCGCGGCCCACCCGTACGCCGGGCATCAGGACACTGCCTTCCACGATGGCGCCGTCTTCAACCACGACATTGCTCGACAACACCGAGTTGTGCACCGACGCCGCCGAGATGATGCTGCCCGCGCCGACCACCGATTCCTGAGCTGAGCCACCGTTGACGAACTTGGCCGGCGCAAGGTTCTCCGACTCTCCCCGGATCGGCCAGCGCTTGTTGTAGAGGTTGAACACCGGGTGCACCGACACCAGATCCATGTGGGCGTCGTAAAAGGCATCGAGGGTTCCGACGTCGCGCCAGTATCCGCGGTCGCGTTCGGTAGCGCCCGGCACCTCGTTGTTGTCGAAGTCGTAAACGGCGGCCATGCCGTCCGCCACCAGACGCGGAATGATGTCGCCGCCCATATCGTGGTCGGACTGGTCGTCGTCGGCGTCGGCGCGGATCGCATCGATGAGCACCTTGGTGGTGAAGATGTAATTGCCCATCGACGCGAACGTCTGCTCCGGGTCATCGGGCGTGCCGGGCGGATCAGCCGGCTTCTCAACGAAACTCGTGATGCGCCCGGACTCGTCGGCCGCGATGCAACCAAACGCGCTTGCCTCGGCCCGGGGTACCCGGATACCGGCAACCGTTGCGCCGGCACCGCTTTCGATGTGGAACTTCACCATCTGTTCGGGATCCATCCGGTACACATGGTCCGCACCGAACACCACGATGTAGTCGGGGTCCTCGTCATAGATCAGGTTCAGCGACTGATAGATCGCGTCGGCGGAACCGGTGTACCAGCGCGGCCCGAGTCGCTGCTGTGCGGGCACCGGAGTGATGTACTCCCCCGCCAAACCACTCAGTCGCCAATTCTGCGAGATGTGCCGGTCCAGTGAATGCGACTTGTACTGGGTGAGAACACAAATACGGAGATAACGGGCGTTGACCAGATTGGACAGCACGAAGTCGATGAGCCGATAGGCGCCACCAAAGGGAACCGCTGGCTTGGCCCGGTCCGCGGTGAGCGGATATAGCCGCTTGCCCTCACCTCCGGCCATGACGATGCCCAGCACGTGTGGCAACTCCCTCATGGGGGTAAACCTAGTCATCGCGTCAGCCGACTGCTAGGGCTATGCGGGTTTCCTTATCGCCCCCGTACGCAGGGCGCTACCGTCAGCGGTATGCGAGTGGCGATGTTGACCCGCGAGTATCCGCCGGAGGTCTACGGCGGTGCCGGAGTGCATGTGACCGAGCTCGTCGCGCAGTTGCGCCACCTCTGCGAGGTCGAGGTGCACTGCATGGGTGCACCGCGGTCCTCGGCGTTCGCCCATCAGCCCGACCCGGCGCTGACCGACGCCAACCCCGCGCTGTCGACGCTGTCCGCGGATCTGCGGATGGCCAATGCCACCGCCGGTGCGACGGTCGTCCATTCCCACACCTGGTACACCGGCATGGCCGGACATATCGCCGCCCTGCTGCACGGCGTCCCACACGTCCTCACCGCCCACTCGCTCGAACCATTGCGTCCCTGGAAGGCTGAGCAACTCGGCGGCGGGTATCGGGTCTCGTCCTGGGTGGAACGCACCGCGGTTCAGGCTGCCGACGCGGTGATCGCAGTGAGTACCGGCATGCGCCACGATGTGTTGCGCGTGTATCCAGCCCTGGACCCGGCCAGGGTTCATGTCGTCAAGAATGGTGTGGACACTTCTGTGTGGCATCCCGGACCGGCTGGCCCCGGCCAGTCGGTGCTCAGCCAACTCGGAGTGGACCCCGCGCGGCCGATGGTGGCCTTCGTCGGACGGATCACTAGACAGAAGGGTGTACCGCACCTCATTGCGGCAGCGCATCTCTTCGATGCGGGAGTCCAACTGGTGCTGTGTGCCGGGGCGCCCGACACCCCGGAGATCGCCGCCGAAGTAGCCGCGGCGGTGTCCGAACTGGCCGAGAAACGCAGCGGCGTGTTCTGGGTCCGCGACATCCTGCCGGCCGACAGGATTCGGGAAATCCTCTCAGCAGCAACAGCTTTCGTCTGCCCTTCGGTCTACGAGCCACTCGGTATCGTGAACCTCGAGGCGATGGCCTGCGAGACCGCGGTGGTCGCCTCTGATGTGGGCGGCATTCCGGAGGTGGTCGACGACGGGATCACCGGGACCCTGGTGCACTACGACTCCACCGACCCGGTCGCCTTCGAAACAGGCCTGGCAGCGGCCGTCAACGCGCTAGTCCACGACCCCGCGAAGGCGAGAGCCTACGGGGCGGCCGGACGGCAGCGCTGTATCGACGAGTTCTCCTGGGCGCGCATCGCCGAGCAGACGTGCGAGGTCTACCGCAGGGTGTCGGCGTAACCCGCAGACTTAACTGGTGACGCCCTTGAGTTCGTCGCCGAGTGCCGCTGCCTCGGCGGGGGTCAACTCAACGACGAGCCGGCCGCCGCCCTCCAGCGGTACCCGCATCACGATGCCGCGTCCCTCTTTGGTCGCTTCCAGCGGACCGTCGCCAGTACGGGGCTTCATCGCCGCCATCGAGTGCTCCTCCAGATCGAGCAGGGCCACCGGCGCAGTCACAATGTTGCCGGGGTTGGTTGGTTCTAGTGTTTCTATTGTTCACTATCAGCGCCCAGAGGTGTAAAAGACCAGCTTAATGCCGGTCCGGGGGCGTCTCAGCAGGTCCGCAGGCCGCTATCGGCCATCACTAACAGCCTCGATGTTGTATTCGGCACGCACATCGACCACCAGATCGTTTAGGCGTGACATGAAGTCGATGGCCCCGAAATCACCAGTGCATTGCGAACCCCGCCGGAAGGCGTCGGCGAGCCTGTCAGCGGCCCCCGGCCGGTCCAACACAGCTTCTGTCGGGTCGATACCCGGAAAGTCGGCTGCGGCGGACTCGAAAAGCGCCAGCGAGGCGACAAGACCCGAGAAATGGTGATCGCCGTTGGACGCGGCAGTGAGCATTGCCTGAAGAGCGACTTCGTCAGGAGGTGTCGGTTGGTAGCCCGTCACAACGTGGGTGAAGTCGTGGTAGGCCATGGAGACGTCGCCGCCGTCGGGATCACCCGGAAACGCCACGCCATGGCCGACGTAGAAGTCGTAGAGACCGCGTCCCATGGTTCCGGGCGCGCAATCGGCTAGCCCATGCACAAACGACGAAACGTTGTCGTCGTCCAATCCGGCCAAGCCTCTGCTGCCCTCGCCGAATCGGACCCAATCGGCCATCACCTGGTCCCGACGGCCGGTGTGAACGTCGCGGGCTACCACCGCCAGATTCTCGGTGCCGAGCAGACCGATGTACTCTTCGGCGCGATCGGCTTGCGCCGCGTCGGCGGGGTGGCGACAGAATTCGACGAGGATCAGCAGATTGATGACCCGGTGGCGGGCCCTCCAGTCGTGAGATTCCATGGCCGC
>Ga0209597_1000487_pt1 | contig 26291 bp, 19 predicted proteins | sample M_140625_MF_Meta_FD_187316 | JGI IMG/M metagenome (GOLD analysis project Ga0209597, IMG submission 187316) | Freshwater microbial communities from Lake Montjoie, Canada to study carbon cycling - M_140625_MF_MetaG (SPAdes) (version 2) | ecosystem: Environmental > Aquatic > Freshwater > Lake... | reverse complement strand
ATACATTATAACTTAGTTTAATATTTTACTATGAAATTTAGTGCAGATGGCTTAATTCAATATTCTTACTTTTTCTTATTTCTGTTTTCAGTTATCGTTTTTTTTGATGTGTTAATTCGATTCAAGTCACCCATAAGACTAAAAATCTTTTTCTTATTATTTGTTCTTTCTATTCTTATCATTTCCTTTTGTTCCTTTATTAGAACCGCGCCAGGTCAGTACTTTTTTCTTATAAAAATTTGTAAAATAGTTCTTGGGACTTCAATCGTTCAAATATTTACTAACTTATATTTTATCCAACAAAGAAGAATTGCAAATATTTATACAATTGCTGCTTATTCCTTTTATATTTTTTTAATATTTTATGTAAAAATGGTGGGATATGATACTGTGTTTACAAAATCTAGTATTTTAAATAATAGTTATAACCTGCCTTTGTATCTTAATTTAATTATAGAGTTAGATTTTATTTCAGCTAATTTATTTGTTCTTTATTACATATATAATATTTTATTTAAATTTTCATTTAATAATATTTATTTTAAAGAAATGCAGGTCTGGACTTTTGGTTTTTTCATGTTACTACTTGCGCAATTAATCTTAGTTTTATTATACGCTTTTTTAGAAATACCCTACCAGTATAAAATTTTTGTATCAATTTTATTCAATTTATTTTTACTATTAATTATTTTATACAGGCCTAGTTTTATTAATAAAAATGGTTCTAAAATATCATTTGGGTTATTATTTAAAAGAGATTCTTCTGATAATAAAATAAATGAAATTGATTTCGACTTTCACTTTTATAATAATATGTATTATAAAAGTCAAACAGCAAATCTTCTAGAATTTTCCAATATTATGGGTGTTAGTAAAGATGCTTTATTTAATCATATTTACTTTAAATATTCAATGAGTTTTGATGATTTAATCAATAAAAACAGGGTTAAGTATTTCATAGAAATTATGAAACAGCCTGAAAATAAAAATTTAACCATTGATGCCTTAGGTAAAGAAGCTGGATTTTCATCCAGACAAAATTTGTACAAGCCATTCAAAAAATTCCATGGAGGTAATCCTTCCGATTTGCTTGATGCTTTAGGGGACTAATGATAGCTTAATTGGCTGAATATCTTTTAATAAGTTTTAAGTCACTTCCTTTTAGCATTAACTCTTCTTCAATGTCAAAATCGTTTTGAAGCCCTAACCAAAAGTTTGGGGTATTGCCAAAGTATTTAGAAAGTCTCAATGCAGTATCGGCAGTAACACTTCTATTGCATTTTAAAATTTCAGATATTCTCGTTTGAGGTATTCCAATATCCATACATAGTCTGTATGCACTAATTCCTAACGGGTTAAGAAACTCTTCTCTAAGCACATCTCCAGGATGAATATTTTTTAACTTTTTCATATCTTTTTTTAATGATAATCAATGATTTCAACTTCTTCAGCATTTTCATTACTCCAGATGAAGATTATTCTCCATCTATTATTTATTCTTATTGAGTAATATCCTGACAAATAACCTTTCAATTTCTCTAAGTGGTTAGAGGGTGGAATTGATAAGTCTACTAAATTCTCTGACCTGTGTAGCATTCTCAATTTTCTTCTTGCTATTTCTTGAATTGTAATTGGCAATTTCATTGACATTTCACCATTCCAAATCTTTAGGGTTTCTTTATTTCCAAAACTAAGTATCATACTAACGTTTTACGATACTTACGTCAAAGGTAAGTATTTTATTTAAACTGTATAATACATATTTAGTTTTAATGAATTATTTCGGGAAATACGCTCAAAGACGCTTGAGATAATCAACTCACTTTGTTCGTTGACTTCCAAATTGGCTCCTTACCAAATACCGGGATTGCCAATGCTGCGCATTGTCTTCCTCGGCATTGCTCCTTACCCAAAGCCTTTCAAACAAACGCGAAGCGTTTGTTTGGCTTTTTTGTTCCTCGTAAACTCCCGAAAGCAAGCTTTCGTCGTTGCCTCGAAACAAAAAAGCCTCTCACTTTGTGAGAGGCTTTGTAGCCACCTTAGGAGCTAGTTTGGAAGAATTTGCTGGGGATGTTAGGGCGATTTTAGATACCAAGCTTAAGAACTTTTAAAAAGCAAAAACCGACCCAAATGGGTCGGTTTTTTATTATTTTCTAAAACTATTATTATTTTAGAAAATAACACTTTGTAGCCATCTTAGGAACCAGTTTGGACGAATTTGCAGGGGATGTAAAAGCTATTTTGGACCTGTAAATTAGTATTAATTCTATAACTTGCACCCATGTATTCGTATATATTTTTTGGGTTAATGATGGTAGGCTTTTTTTCAATTATTGAAAATTTGAGAAATGGGCATGGGTTTTCTAATATAAGAATGTATATCATTTTATTTCTATCATTTATCACTATAAATAGCTTTCTAGATTTCTTATCTGAATTTGGCTATGATTTTAAACTCTTAGAATCGATTATAGCTTTAAGTGCTTTAATTTCATTTATTAACCTTTTTTATTTTATAGCAAATCGTAAAATCCCTAAAGCAGTTATAGTATTCGAATGTATAATGTATGTTTTTTTTATCATCACTTATATTTTTGGTTATTATTCTACATCCATTATTGGCGGAAATTTTGTAAACGATATAAGCTTAATTGATAAAATAAAATTTTTTATCAATGCTGCCTTTGTCTTGATTTCAATGTCATGTAATATTTTTATTATTTATAAAAATACCGATTATGATAATATGTATCAAATAAGAATAAAGAACTGGAGTATTTTTGTAATTGTATTATTTTGTTTTGTAATAACTATTCAAATCACAGTTCTTTTAATGTACTTTAGAAAAGTATCTATTCCAACATTTGATTCTAGAGCTGCTATTTCCTTTGTTAGATTATTATTAATCTTATTTATTTTATTTAGGCCTAAGTTTTTAAATGAATCAGGCTATACAGCCAAAATCAATAAAATTATTGGTACTAAAAACTACCTATCTGTATCAAATTTTGAGCTCTTATTTTATGCCAACTCTTATTTTTTAAATGCGAATGCTAATTTGGAAGATTTAGCATTAAAGTTAAACAAGACAAAAGGTGAGGTAAGTGCATTTATCAAAGATCAATTTAATGATAGCTTTAGTGAGATTTTGAATAAGAACCGAGTGACCTATTTTAAGGAATTACTTAATTCAAAACAATACGAGTCATTTACAATAGAAGCTTTGTCTGAAATGTCCGGTTTTAGCAACCGACAAGCTATGTATGTTGCCTTTAAAAAGTATGAAGGGTGTACACCTTCTGAGTACATAGATAATTTATAACTCATTGATTTACATTGTAAGAAATTATTCTTACAATGTAAGGTAACGATTCTTACAGCCCCAATTTGGGGCTTTTCTATGTGTGCTTGAAATTGCATATATGTAGATAATTTTCTACTAACCTATCTACTTAAATACATAAACCTTTTATGAATAAAGCATTTGAAAATCTAAAACTCTATATAGCACCTTTTGGACTGCCTGATAATGACTTTGATGTGTTGTTTAAATTTTGTGAAATAGTGCATTTTAACAAAGGGGATGTGGTCATGAAGGCAGGCGATAAACAAAACCATATCTGTTATATCAATAAAGGCATGGTTAGGAATTTTGTGCTTTCTCAAGATGCAGAAATCAAAACCTATGGCTTTAGAACAGAAGGTATGTTGATAACAGGCTATGCGCTACATAATTACAAAAACGAATACCGAGCAAAAGTAAGTATTGAGTGCTTGGAAGAGTGTGAAATGGTAAAAATCCCTTTAAATGCCCTTAAATATTTGGAGGAACATAGTGTGCATGCACATAAAGTAGGTAGATTTTTGGCCGAAGCCCATACACTGGAATTGGTTGAATACATTGTAGATATAGATATTTTAACTGTAACAGAAAGGTTTCAAAAGTTAGAAAATATTTTCCCAAACATACAACAGAGAGTTCCTCAACACATCATTGCTTCTTATTTAGGTATTACCCCAGTGTATTTGTCTAAAATTAAAAAAAGAAAATATACTCAAGGTTAATTTTGATATGTAGACATTTTTCTACTTATATTTTTTTATCTTATATTATAAAACTAGTTTTAGACTTTTCATTTTTACTTAAGTCTAAAACTAGTTTTACGTAGAATAATATCTAGTACATTTTCTTTGTGCTTTAAATCATCACAAAGAAATAAAATGCGATCTACTAGATTATTTTCAAATAAGTTTTTATTACTTTTTTCGATTGTAAGCATTGCAGCTAGTTCCATAACAGCGCAGACTTTAACCAAGAAGCAACAGGATAGTGCTTACCTATTAAATCCAGGACAAGAGCGGCTAAGAAAAATCAAAAAATCTTTAGCTAAGAAGTTTGTGAACTTTGTGGGCAATGATGTATCCTTATTTGGCAGCTTAGCATTGTCTAAGCAAAACATCAATGACAATAGTGTAACAGCGCCTATAAACTATTTATACAACACGGTTAACAGCAATACATTTAACTCAGGTTATAGCGGTGGTTTTAGAATAGATGGTATTTACAAAAAAAAGCATCGTTATGCTTTATCCTTTGCTGTAAACAGGATTGCTGCTGGTAATAATTACAAGAATAAATACAGTTTGTCTCCATTCATAGACGATTTTACGCATTTTAAAGCCGACAATAATTTCACAACCATTAATGTAGCAGCTCATTATAAGAAGCTGCTTCCAGTAAATGCAATGAACAAGTACAAGTTCTATGCTGTATTTGGACCAAGCTTCGATTATAAAATTTCAAGCATTAGTAAGGAGAACTTAATCAATGGCGCTGGGAATAGAGCTATTATCAATGGAGACTTAGGCGCCGAGTTTGATAATAAAGGCTACTATGTCCTTTATGCACATTACAAGTTGGGAGTAAATATGACTAGTTCAAGCGTACCAGTGCAATTAAACCGATTTGAGATAGGCATGAGTATTAAAGCCAAAGATTTATTCTAAACCTAAAAGTTAAATCTAACAATAATAAAAAGAAAGACACAAATGAAAATTTTATATAAAATATTACTAGCAGTCATCATATTTACGATGAATGCCTGCAATAAAGAAACACCTACTACACAGACCAATGTAATGAATAGCATGTTGACCAATAAAAATTGGTATTTGGATTATAGCATTACGGGCACTAGCACAAAATCTTATGTAGGACAGTCAACCTATTTTGTGACTTATTTAAAAGATGGCACTACTAAAGATTCTGATGGATTAACTGGAACCTATTCGGTTGAAGTTTTAGGTAATCAGTCACAAATACATGTGCAATTAAAAACATCTAATGGCAATCCTTTGGAAGTGATTTACAATATTATTTCTGTAGGAGATACCAAATTGGTATTGTCTAAGGTAGTCACTACAGGCACGCCAACTCAATTATATTTTACGAATAAATAATTGAAAACCTCAAGTAAAAGAAAATGAACAATTGGATTAAAAATATTTTAGTAATAGCAATTATTGCAATTATTGGATCAGCCTTCCCCCAAAGTATACAAGCGCAGCAACTAACTGGTGCTTTTATTATGAGTAGTGTGGGTGGTTTAAATAACATGTCCAACAATAGCATGGCTGTTACTTTTAGCAGCAGTGCTACTTGCTTAAATGTACAAAACGGCACTGCGGTTTTAACAGGAGATAGAGGTACGGGTAATTTTGCCGTTAACTGTGAGGTAAAGTCAAAGTACAACACACTAGGTATAAAATTATACCCCAATCCAGTAATAGCGACAACTAAAATTAAATTCATCAATACACCGCCTTTAAATGACCAATTTAATATTAGTGTTTGGGGTGCAGATGGGTTTAGAATAACCAGTGGAAAAGCAACTGGCTATGAGCTATTCCAAGGCATGCCTTTGGATTTTAGTATGCTACAATCTGGATCCTATATCATTCAAATAGAATCAGATAAATACACCGATGCTTTAAAGTTCATTAAAGCGAACTAACCAATTATAAAAAATAAAGATTTACAATACCTACTCATATGAATTTTCAAAAGTTTACTACATTCAAGACAATTTTAATTGCACTAGTATTAACAATTAATGCTAATCAGTTATTTGCTCAAACCACTAACGGTATTTTTTTCCAAGCAGTGGCTAGAGATAACTTTTCTAATCCAGCGAAGGACAGAAAAATATATGTACAATCAAGTATTATACAATCCACACCCACTGGTACTAAAGTATTAACGGAGGAGCATCAAGCCAATACAGATGCAACAGGTGTGTTCAGTATTAGCCTAGGTAATGGAGTGAGAGTAGGAGGAACTGCAAGTGGATTAGCTACGATTGATTGGTCAAAAGGGCCATTTTATTTAAACTTAAAGGTGGCTATTACACCAATAGGAGGAAACAGTAATTGGGACTACAATAAAGAGTGGGTTGATATGGGTACCACCAGTTTTGGTGCTGTACCATTTGCATTGTATTCGGCAAGTTCTGCTAAAGTGGATGATAAATTAAATGCAACAGATACCACAAAAATGTTGGCAGTTTATGCTAAAGCCATTAAAGTTCAATCTTTAGAAACTGCAGTGGCCAGCAAATTAACTGCAGCAGATACTTTAACCATGTTAAAGCCTTATGCCAAGGCTGCCTATACGATTGATTCAAGTTTTTTCAAGACTCAATTGGCTACAAAATTATCAATCGCTGATAGTGCTAAGTATGTTACTGCAACTCAGTTAGCAAGTTATAATTTTTCATCTGGAGGAGGAGGTGGAGCGTCATCAAGTGATATTACAAGCTTAACAACAGCAATTGGTACAAAATTAAATAAAACTGATACTTCTTATTTATTAAAAAAATCAGACACTGCTAGTTTGTCTAGTAGAATTAATTTAAAATTAGATGCTAGTAAAATAGGTGTAGCAAATGGTGCTGCAAGTTTAAATGCATCAGGACTTATTCCTTCAAGTCAATTACCTCCTGTTTCTATTTCATCCACCAGTGTAGTGAGTAGTGATGTGGACATGTTGGCTTTATCAAGTGCGACCGTGGGAAGTATTGCTATTAGAACTGATTTAAATAAAAATTATATTTTAAGTGCATTACCTGCAAGTATTTTAGGCAACTGGGTAGAACTATTAACACCTGCAGCACCCGTTCAAACTGTAAACGGATATACAGGTTCAGTTAATTTATCTAAAATTGATATTAATTTAAGTAATGTAGATAATACAAGTGATATTACTAAACCAGTTTCAAATCCAACACAGGCAGCATTAGATTTAAAATTAGATGCTAATAAAGTAGGCGCTGCAAGTGGTGTGGCAAGTTTAAATACATTGGGAAAAATTCCTTCGGATCAAATACCTGCCATTTCATTTTCAAGTGTAAAAGTATTAGCAAGTGAAGCAGAGATGTTGGCATTAAGCAGTGCAGTAGTTGGAAGTGTGGTCATTAGAACGGATTTAAATAAAAACTACGTTTTAGCGCAAGCTAATCCTGCAGTACTGACAAATTGGATACAACTTTTAACACCTGCACCTCCAGTTCAAACTGTAAATGGTATGACAGGTGACATCACAATCACAAAATCTACTATTGAATTAGCCAATGTGAATAATACTAGTGACGCTAGTAAACCAGTTTCAACTGCAACACAAACTGCATTAGGTGCCAAAGCTGATACTGCAGTTGTCAATCCTACACTTCTTTTAAAAGCACCATTGGCATCTCCTAAATTTACAGGATCAGTTGCTATTGGCACAACTACTCCAGCAGCTTCTGCTGCATTAGATATTACATCTACTACACAAGGGCTATTATTACCTCGTTTAACCTATGTTCAAAAAGCTGCTATCAGTTCTCCAGTAGCTGGTCTTATTTTATTTTGTTCAGATTGTGGAACTAATGGAGAAATGCAATTATATAATGGAACCTCTTTTGTAAATATGATAGGAAATGCTGCGCAATTAGCTTTGCCAGCAATTACTTCTACCACTGGAGTTTATTCAATTACATCTAGTACAGCAACTAGTGGTGGTGTAATTAATTCTGATGGAGGATCTAGCATATTATCAAGAGGTATCGTATGGGGAACTAGTGCAGGATCTTCAACATATAGTGTAACATCAGGAACAGGGGTAGGAACTTTTACAAGTGCTATGACTGGTTTAACATCGGGGGTCACTTATTATGTTAGAGCTTTTGCAACCAATAATATAGGTACAAAATATGGCCCTGAAATTACTTTTAATGCCTCACAAGCAGTAGCTACTTTAGCAGCAACTACAACAGTTAGTTCTATTGGTGCAACAACTGCAACGAGTGGAGGTAATATTACATACAATGGTGGAGCAACGGTCACAGCAAGTGGTGTTGTTTGGTCAACTACTTCAACGCCAACCATTGCACTTTCTACAAAAACAACGAATGGTGCTGCTAATGGAATTTATACAAGTACTATAACAGGATTAACTCCTGGCACACTTTATTATGTTCGTTCTTATGCCACCAATAGTGTAGGTACTAATTATGGTGCACAAACAAACTTTACAACTTTAAATACGGCAACTATTTCAGCAACAGCATCTGCTACATCTATCACATCTTCTACTGCAACTATCGGAGGAACCATTACTGCAGATGGTGGCGCATCGGTAACAACGCGAGGTGTAGTTTATGGAACTAGTGCAGGATCGGCTACATATAGTGTAACTTCTGGAACAGGAACTGGAACCTATACAATTGGTTTAACTGGTTTAACACCAGCAACAACTTATTTTGTAAGGTCATTTGCAACAAATAGTGTGGGTACTGTTTATGGAACAGAAACCAACTTTGCAACAATAGCTATTGCACCATCGCTTACAACAACAGCAGCATCTAGTATAACAAAATATGCTGCAAGTACAGGTGGAACAATAACTTCTAATGGGGGTTCTGCTATAACAGCTTCAGGTATTTGTTGGAGCACGACTGCAACCCCAACCACTTCAAATAGTAAAACAACGGACGGAACTACAAGTGGCACATTTACAAGTTCAATTACTGGATTAACTGCAGGCACTACTTATTTTGTGAGGGCTTATGCAACCAATGGAATTGGAACGAGTTATGGTGCAAATCAGAGCTTTACAACTTTAAGTTCAGTATCAGTAAATCCAACTATAGATGCAACTACTTCAGCAACTAGCATAAGTTCCTCATCTGCAATACTTGGTGGTAATATAACCGACGAAGGTGCAACGCAAGTAAGTGTTAGAGGTTTAGTATACGGAACAACAACAGGCTCATCTACATTTAGTGTAACAGCCGGATCAGGTGGGGGCACATTTACAAGTACACTGTCAGGACTTGCTCAAGGAACGACCTATTTTGTTCGTTCATTTGCAACGAATGCTCAAGGAACTAGTTATGGTGCTGAAACAAGTTTCCTAACGCTAACAACACCAACGGTTTCAGTCACTGCTACACCAACATCACTTACTACTATATCGGGAGTAGGGGGTGGAACTATTTTAATAAATGGTGGTGCAACTGTTACTACAAGTGGTTTAGTTTGGGATGCAAATGCGAATCCAACTATTGCACTTTCTACAAAAACAATTGATGGAACAACATCAGGCACATTTACAAGTTCAATCACAGGGTTAACACAAGGAGCAACTTATCATATTCGTGCTTATGCAACCAACAGTATAGGAACAGGGTATGGTCCAGATATTACATTCACTACAATAACTACTCCTACTATTTCATCCACCGCGACTGTAACTTCAATTACTGGAACGACTGCAACTGGTGGTGGAAATATTTCATCTGATGGTGGGGCATCTGTTACTTCAAGAGGTTTAGTTTGGGGTACAACAGCAGGTTCATCTACTTACAGTGCAACTACTGGAACAGGAGCTGGGACTTATACCGCTAGTATAACTGGTTTAAGTATTGCAACTAATTATTTTGTAAGATCATTTGCTACAAATAGCGTAGGAACTGTGTATGGACCAGAGGTTCAATTTACAACACCTTCTGTTGCTATATTATCTTCAACAATTTCTTCTACAATAGGAATTACATCTGCTATTTTAGGAGCTGTCTTAAGTTCCACTGGAGGAGCAACAACAACTATTGGAATTAGATACAGTACGGATATTAATTTTGGTTCTTATTCAACTACAATCATAAATGCAAATGCAAATGCTGGAACTTATACAACAACAATTACTGGATTAACAGGTGCAACTAACTACTATGCAAAATCCTATGCAAATAATACGGCTGGAACAACCTTTGGCCCTAGTGTAAGTTTTACAACTCAAGAAGCTCCAAAAACATTAGGACAATTTTATGGTGGTGGAGTTATATTTTATATTCTTAGACTAGGTGATGCAGGCTATGATGCAAATGTTCAACATGGTCTCATAGTAGCACTTGAAGATCAAAGTACCAGTATTCGATGGAATAATGGAACTAATATTTCAATTTCTACAGGTAATAGTATCGGAACAGGTAGCGTAAATACTGATGCCATTATTGCAAGTCAAGGAACATCAAGCACCCATGCAGCGGGATTGGCTAGGGCTTACAGAGGAGGTGGATATTCTGATTGGTATTTAGCCAGTGATAGGGAAATGTTAAAACTTTCGGGCTCTTGGGATGGACAAGGTTATGGAAGCGGTTTAGCTCTTTATACCTTAGCATACGGCGCAACTTCTTTTCAAGCCTTTGGTAGTACCACATACTGGACTTCATCTCAGGCAGATCAAAATTTAGCTATACGCCAAAATATTGGAAGCCCTTCTCAATATTATAATTCTAAGTCTGACACATATGCAGTTAGGGCAATTAGATCTTTCTAAAATTTTAATTATGAGAAAACAAATTATAATAATCTTAGTCATCCTCTCCCTTGCTTCTTGCATACCTCCGGGTAAATTAAGCGAGGCATTGGATGCCAATACTTTACTTAGTAGTAAGTATGATACTTTAAAAAATAAGTTAACCGACACAGTGACTAATTTTAATAATAGCATTAGTGCTTTAAAGTGGAATATAAATACTTTAAAAGACAGTGTTAGTTATTACCGTGCAATTGCGTCTAAGCCTCCGGTGATTACGGAAGGCGATGTGTTTTTAAATCAAATGTTGGGGTTATCACTACTTAGTAAGTCTGAACTAGCAGGTATTAAAACAACCAATGGCAACAATGGTGGGAATAATGTTTGGTTAGATGGCTTTAAGGCCGATATGAAAAAATACACAGCAGCAGATGCCGAAGTGCGTTTAAATAAGGGCTATGTGTTTGTTGATATTTCAGATAGAATATTATTTAATAGCAGTAGTTACATGCTCACTAAAAAATCGAAACAAGTGTTGGCTACCATTGCTAGTTTATTGCAGGCTCAACCCGATTTAACCTTTATGATTGAAGGTCATACCGATAACAAAGCCTTTAAGAAAAATGCTTCTAATGATAACTGGAGTTTAAGTGTAAACCGTGCTACTGCCGTTGCTAGAATTTTACAAACTAAATACAAGATCAATCCTAAACGCATTATTGCTGCAGGACGAAGTCAATATGTGCCTATAGATGATAACAAAACCAAGGCAGGCCGTTTAAACAATCGACGTATTCGTATTGTAATTATGCCAACCGTTACGCAAGTAATGAATTTGAGTAAATAGCCTAAAAATTAATTTATGCAAGCATCAGATACTTTAAATAATTTGGATAAACTAAGCCCCCGTGAAAAGGAAGTGGCAGTTTATATTGCCAGCGGTATATCTACGAATGATATTGCAAAAAAATTAGGGATTAAATCAAACACGGTTTCTACATTCAGAAAAAAGATATTTGTCAAACTTAGTATAAACTCCAATGTAGAGATTTTTAAGTTGTTTCTTAATAATTAAGTACACCAACCGAGCCAATTTGGATTGCCAATGCTACGCATTGTCATCCTCGCCATTGATCCTTGGAACTGCCGTTTTCGCTACGCTCAAACGTCATCCCAGAGGGGCTCCTTACCCAAAGCCAACATAGGAGCCTGTTTGGATGAATTTGCAGGGGATGTCAGGGCGATTTTGGATGCCAAGCTTAAGAACTTTTAAAAAGCAAAAACCGACCCAAATGGGTCGGTTTTTTATTATTTTCTAAAACTATTATTATTTTAGAAAATAACACTTTGTAGTCAACTTAGGAGCCAGTTTGGATGAATTTGCAGCTGATATTGCAGCTATTTTAGATCTAAAAATCATCTAAATGCTATAAATCAATTATTTTTAATCAGTAGTTCAAGCCAAATACTGTAACATATGTTACAAATTTTCAGATTTATGAGTTATTATTAAAAAATAAATTTTCTTTGTAGTTGTACAAATATATCTACTATTAAATAGTCAAAATGAATCAAGCATTTAATCAATTTAAAAAATTTTTAATACCTTTTGGTTTGAATGAATCTGACGTTGAAAAAATGATTCAATTTTGCGATATTGAATACTTTCGAAAAGGAGAAGTAGTGATGCAAGAAGGTACCAAAAATAATCATATCTATTTTATTTGCAACGGTATTGTAAGAAATTATGTACTTACATTTGATGGCGAGGTTAGTACATATGGTTTTCGAACTGAAAATATGTTAATTACTGGGTATGGAATACACAATATTCATAATGACCAACGAGCTTTAGTGAGTGTTGAATGTTTAGAAAAATGTGAATTAATAAAAATTCCTTTATCTGCGCTTAAATTTATGGAAGAAAATAGTAAAGATGCCCATAAAGTAGCTAGATATATAGCTGAAGCACATATCATTGATTTAGTAAAGTTTGTGATTAGTGCTGATACTAAGTCTTTAAAGGAGAGATACGAAGAATTAGAAAATATATTTCCTAACATACATCAAAGAGTGCCTCAACATATTATAGCTGCCTATTTAAGAATTTCTCGTGTACATTTATCAAGAATAAAGAGCATGAAAGTTAAACAGTAACATTTGTTACTGTTTATGCGATTTATAATATTGATAACATATGTTACATTAGATTAATTTCTACAAGTTTTTCTTTGTGTTTTAAATTACCACAAAGAAATAAAATGCGAGCTACTAGATTATTTTCAAATAAGTTTTTATTACTTTTTTCAATCCTAAGCATTGCAGCTAGTTCCATAACAGCGCAGACTTTAACCAAGAAGCAACTGGACAGTGCTTACCTATTAAATCCAGGACAAGAGCGGTTAAGAAAAATCAAAAAATCTTTAGCTAAGAAGTTTGTAAACTTTGTAGGCAATGATGTGTCCTTATTTGGGGCTTTAGCATTGTCTAAGCAAAACATCAATGACAATGGTGTAACAGCGCCTATAAACTATTTATACAACACGGTAAACAGCAATACATTTAACTCAGGATATAGCGGTGGTTTTAGAATAGATGGCATTTATAAAGAAAAGCATCGTTATGCTTTATCCTTTGCTGTAAACAGGATTGCTGCTGGTAATAATTACAAGAATAAATACAGTTTGTCTCCTTTCATAGACGATTTTACGCATTTTAAAGCTGATAATAATTTCACTACACTTAGCATAGCTGCACATTACAAGAAGCTACTACCTGTAAATGCAATGAACAAGTATAAGTTCTATGCTGTATTTGGTCCAAGCTTTGATTATAAAATTTCACGTATAAGCAATGAACAATTAATTAATGGTGCAGGCAATAGAGCTATTATCAATGGAGACCTAGGCGCCGAGTTTGATAATAAAGGCTACTATGTGCTTTATGCGCATTATAAGTTGGGTGTAAATATGACTAGTTCAAGCGTGCCAGTGCAATTAAACCGATTTGAAATTGGTATGAGCATTAAAGCCAAGGATTTATTCTAATTAAGATAAATAACCAATAAAATGAAAAAACTATATATTCTTATACTTGCAGCTACTACATTGACGATGGTTGCCTGCAATAAAGAAACACCTACTACACAGACCAATGTAATGAATAGTATGCTTACCAATAAAAATTGGTATTTGGATTATAGCATTACGGGCACTAGCACAAAATCTTATGTAGGACAGTCAACCTATTTTGTGACTTATTTAAAAGATGGCACTACTAAAGATTCTGATGGATTAACTGGAACCTATTCGGTTGAAGTTTTAGGTAATCAGTCACAAATACATGTGCAATTAAAAACATCTAATGGCAATCCTTTGGAAGTGATTTACAATATTATTTCTGTAGGAGATACCAAATTGGTATTGTCTAAGGTAGTCACTACAGGCACGCCAACTCAATTATATTTTACGAATAAATAATTGAAAACCTCAAGTAAAAGAAAATGAACAATTGGATTAAAAATATTTTAGTAATAGCAATTATTGCAATTATTGGATCAGCCTTCCCCCAAAGTATACAAGCGCAGCAACTAACTGGTGCTTTTATTATGAGTAGTGTGGGTGGTTTAAATAACATGTCCAACAATAGCATGGCTGTTACTTTTAGCAGCAGTGCTACTTGCTTAAATGTACAAAACGGCACTGCGGTTTTAACAGGAGATAGAGGTACGGGTAATTTTGCCGTTAACTGTGAGGTAAAGTCAAAGTACAACACACTAGGTATAAAATTATACCCCAATCCAGTAATAGCGACAACTAAAATTAAATTCATCAATACACCGCCTTTAAATGACCAATTTAATATTAGTGTTTGGGGTGCAGATGGGTTTAGAATAACCAGTGGAAAAGCAACTGGCTATGAGCTATTCCAAGGCATGCCTTTGGATTTTAGTATGCTACAATCTGGATCCTATATCATTCAAATAGAATCAGATAAATACACCGATGCTTTAAAGTTCATTAAAGCGAACTAACCAATTATAAAAAATAAAGATTTACAATACCTACTCATATGAATTTTCAAAAGTTTACTACATTCAAGACAATTTTAATTGCACTAGTATTAACAATTAATGCTAATCAGTTATTTGCTCAAACCACTAACGGTATTTTTTTCCAAGCAGTGGCTAGAGATAACTTTTCTAATCCAGCGAAGGACAGAAAAATATATGTACAATCAAGTATTATACAATCCACACCCACTGGTACTAAAGTATTAACGGAGGAGCATCAAGCCAATACAGATGCAACAGGTGTGTTCAGTATTAGCCTAGGTAATGGAGTGAGAGTAGGAGGAACTGCAAGTGGATTAGCTACGATTGATTGGTCAAAAGGGCCATTTTATTTAAACTTAAAGGTGGCTATTACACCAATAGGAGGAAACAGTAATTGGGACTACAATAAAGAGTGGGTTGATATGGGTACCACCAGTTTTGGTGCTGTACCATTTGCATTGTATTCGGCAAGTTCTGCTAAAGTGGATGATAAATTAAATGCAACAGATACCACAAAAATGTTGGCAGTTTATGCTAAAGCCATTAAAGTTCAATCTTTAGAAACTGCAGTGGCCAGCAAATTAACTGCAGCAGATACTTTAACCATGTTAAAGCCTTATGCCAAGGCTGCCTATACGATTGATTCAAGTTTTTTCAAGACTCAATTGGCTACAAAATTATCAATCGCTGATAGTGCTAAGTATGTTACTGCAACTCAGTTAGCAAGTTATAATTTTTCATCTGGAGGAGGAGGTGGAGCGTCATCAAGTGATATTACAAGCTTAACAACAGCAATTGGTACAAAATTAAATAAAACTGATACTTCTTATTTATTAAAAAAATCAGACACTGCTAGTTTGTCTAGTAGAATTAATTTAAAATTAGATGCTAGTAAAATAGGTGTAGCAAATGGTGCTGCAAGTTTAAATGCATCAGGACTTATTCCTTCAAGTCAATTACCTCCTGTTTCTATTTCATCCACCAGTGTAGTGAGTAGTGATGTGGACATGTTGGCTTTATCAAGTGCGACCGTGGGAAGTATTGCTATTAGAACTGATTTAAATAAAAATTATATTTTAAGTGCATTACCTGCAAGTATTTTAGGCAACTGGGTAGAACTATTAACACCTGCAGCACCCGTTCAAACTGTAAACGGATATACAGGTTCAGTTAATTTATCTAAAATTGATATTAATTTAAGTAATGTAGATAATACAAGTGATATTACTAAACCAGTTTCAAATCCAACACAGGCAGCATTAGATTTAAAATTAGATGCTAATAAAGTAGGCGCTGCAAGTGGTGTGGCAAGTTTAAATACATTGGGAAAAATTCCTTCGGATCAAATACCTGCTATTTCATTTTCAAGTGTAAAAGTACTAGCAAGTGAAGCTGAGATGTTGGCTTTAAGCAGTGCAGTTATTGGAAGTGTGGTCATTAGAACGGATTTAAATAAAAACTACGTCTTAGCGCAAGCGAATCCTGCAGTTCTTTCAAATTGGATACAACTTTTAACACCGGCACCACCAGTTCAAACTGTAAATGGTATGACAGGTGATATTACAATCACAAAATCTAGTGTTGATTTAGCCAATGTGAATAATACAAGTGACGCAAGTAAACCAGTTTCAACTGCAACACTCACTGCATTAGGTGCCAAGGCAGATACTGCGGTTGTAAATCCAACGCTTCTTTTAAAAGCACCATTGGCATCTCCTAAATTTACAGGTTCAGTGGCCATTGGTACAAGTATTCCAGCAGCTTCTGCTGCATTGGATATTACATCTACTACGCAAGGTTTACTATTACCTCGTTTAACTTATGTTCAGAAAATAGCAATAAGTAATCCAGTTGCTGGTCTTATTTTATTTTGTTCAGACTGTGGTACAAATGGAGAAATGCAATTATACAATGGAACCTCTTTTGTAAATATGATAGGGAATGCAGGACAATTTGCTATGCCTGGAATTAGTTCAACTACTGCGATTAGTGCTATTACAACTAGTACAGCAAATAGTGGTGGTGTCATTAATTCTGATGGTGGTGCAGCTGTAACAGCGAGAGGTATCGTTTGGGGAACAAGTGCAGGCTCTTCAACATATAGTGTAACATCGGGAACTGGTGTTGGAACTTTTACAAGTGCTATGTCTGGTTTAACATCGGGGGTTACTTATTATGTTAGAGCTTTTGCAACCAATAGTATAGGTACAAAATATGCCTCAGAAATTTCTTTCAATACATCACAAGCAGTAGCTACTTTAGCGGCAACTACAACAGTTAGTTCTATTGGCTCAACTACTGCAACCAGTGGTGGTAATATTACATACAATGGTGGAGCAACAGTTACAGTAAGTGGTATTGTATGGTCAACGACCTCTACTCCAACCATTGCAGTTTCTACAAAAACAACGAATGGTGCTGCTAATGGAGCTTACACAAGTAGTATGACTAATTTAACTCCAGGTACTTTGTATTATGTACGTTCTTATGCTACTAATAGTGTGGGTACTAATTATGGTGCACAAACAAGCTTTACAACTTTAAACACACCAACAATTTCAGCAACAGCATCTGCAATATCCATTACTTCTTCTACTGCAACTATCGGTGGAACAATTACGGCAGATGGTGGAGCAAGTGTTACATCGAGAGGTGTTGTTTATGGAACAAGTTCAGGATCGGCTACATATAGTGTAACTTCTGGAACAGGTACTGGAACTTATACAATTAGTTTAACTGGATTAAATCCTGCAACAACTTATTATGCAAGATCATTTGCAACCAATAGTGTTGGAACGGTTTATGGTACAGAAACAAGCTTTGCAACAATAGCTATTGAGCCAACAGTTTCAGCAACTGCAGTTGCAGCATCCATTACAGGATCAAGTGCAACTAGCGGTGGAACTATTAGTTCGAATGGCGGCGCAACAGTCACAGTGAGTGGAGTGGTATGGTCAACGACCTCAACACCAACTATTGCACTATTAACAAAAACTACAAATGGCGGCGCAACAGGAACTTATACAAGTAGTATAACTGGTTTAGCGCCTGCAACTTTATATTATGTTCGTGCCTATGCAACCAATAGTATTGGAACAGCTTATGGACCACAAAGCAACTTTACAACATTAGCCATAGCGCCAACTATTTCAGCAACTGCTTCAGCGATATCTATTACTTCATCTACAGCATCAATTGGTGGAACGATTACAGCAGATGGTGGTGCATCAATTACATCTAGAGGTTTAGTGTATGGTACAAGTTCATTATCATCAACATTTAGTGTAACCTCTGGAACTGGCACTGGAACCTATACAATTGGTTTAACTGGATTAACACCTGCAACAACTTATTTTGTTAGATCATTCGCGACCAATACTGTAGGAACGGTTTATGGAACAGAAACAAGCTTTGCAACAATAGCTATTGCACCATCACTAACAACTTCGGCAGTATCTAGTATCACAAAGTATGCTGCAAGTGCTGGTGGAACAATCACTTCTAATGGAGGATCAGCAATTACTGTATCGGGTATTTGTTGGAGTACTACTGCAACACCAACTACCTCGGATAGTAAAACGACTGACGGAACTACCAGTGGAACATTCACAAGTTCAATTAATGGGTTAACAATGGGAACTACTTATTATGCGAGGGCCTATGCAACCAATGCGATTGGAACTAGTTATGGAGCTGTGCAAAGCTTTACGACAATTGCTACTGCAGTACAAACTGCTGTATTAATTGGCACCCAGGTGTGGACAGATAAAAATTTAAATGTAGCGAATTACAGAAACGGAGATCCAATCACTTTCGCTGCAAATTCTACTGAATGGAATAATGCGAATATTGCAGGAGAAGGAGCATATACTTATTTAAGATTTGCTTCGGGAGATGGAGGTGCTAGATATGGTAAATTGTACAATTGGTTTGCTGTGAATGATTCTAGAGGTTTAGCGCCAGTGGGTTACCACATTCCAACGCTTGCTGAATGGACAACATTAAGAAATACACAACCATATAATGGAACAACATTAAAGTCCAATACTAATGATTGGTCAGCATCCTTTAATAATGTAAACAATAATCTTACTGTTGTTCCAGACGTTAACTATAGTTTATATAACGGTAACAACTCATCTGGTTTTAATGCATTACCAGGTGGTAGTATATTCCCAAATGGAACAAATGGAAATTACGGTTCAGCATCTTTTTGGACTGCTACAGCAGATGTTTCTAATCCTTTAAAGGCTGAGTGGATGTACTTTCATTCTGTTTATTTCTATGTTGGAAGGGATTGTTGCTTTACTTATGAAAAAGGAAATGGAATGGCTGTTCGTTTAGTAAAAGACAATAATATAATAGAAACAGCAGCAACAACCCCTGTTTTAGCAAGTACAACTTCCGCAACAAGTATAACTTCATCATCAGCAGTCCTTGGCGGCAATGTAACAGACGAAGGTGCAACCCAAGTAAGTGTTAGAGGATTAGTATACGGCACTTCAACAGGTTCATCTACATTTAGTGTAACAATTGGTTCAGGTGGGGGAACATTTACAAGCACACTGACAGGACTTATACAAGGAACTACTTATTTTGTTCGTTCATTTGCAACAAATGCACAAGGCACTAGTTATGGTGCAGAAACAAGTTTCACTACTCAAACTACACCGACTGTTTCAGTAACTGCAACACCCACATCCCTAACCACTACATCTGCTATAGGAGGGGGTACTATTAGTAGCACGGGCGGAGCAACCATTACAACAAGTGGATTAGTTTGGGATGCAAGTTTAAATCCAACCATTGCACTTACTACAAAAACAACCGACGGAGCAACTTCTGGTACATTCACAAGTTCAATCACTGGATTAATACAAGGAACAACCTATCATGTTCGTGCTTATGCAACCAATTATTTAGGAACAACTTATGGTCCAGATATTATATTCACGACTTTAACTTTACCAACAGTTTCAGCAACTGCAACAATTTCAGCTATTTCAGGAACCACTGCAACAGGCGGAGGAACTATTACATCTGACGGTGGAGCAACAGTCACCACAAGAGGGGTCGTTTGGGGTACAACAACAGGTTCGTCTACATTTAGTGCAACTAGTGGAACAGGTACTGGAGCATATATAAGTAATTTATCAGGATTGACACCAGCAACTACTTATTTTGTAAGAGCATTTGCAACCAATAGTGTGGGTACTGTTTATGGACCTGAAACAAGTTTTGTGTCAACAGCAACAGCACCAATACTTAGTACCACTGCCGCAAGTAGTATTGGAAAATTAGATGCAGTTTCAGGAGGAACAATTTCATCTAATGGCGGTTCAGCAATTACAGCTTCTGGGATATGTTGGAGTACATCGGCTACGCCAACCATTGCAAATAGTAAAACCACCGATGGAACCACTTCTGGTATATTTACAAGTACAATGACTGGATTGGCGATGGGCACCACTTATTATGTGAGAGCATATGCGACTAATTCTATTGGTACAGCATATGGTACAGCACAAAGTTTTACAACTTTACCATTTGAAAATGTGCCTACTGCAGCAAACCCTGTTACAAATGGACTAATGTTATATCTAGATGCAACACGTTCTGCATCCTATAGTGGTTCGGGAAATTCTTGGGCTGATATAAGTGGACTATCTCCAGCTGGCAATGCTACCTTGGTAGGAAGTCCAGTTTTTGGCTCATCTAGTTTAGCAAATGGTTCGGGTAGTTTCACATTTGGGTCTAATATTAATGCTTTAACAACGAAAACCTACACTATTAATAATGAGATAACCTATATAGCTTGGATAAATCCATCAACAACTTTTGATGGCGGTGTGATTAGTCGTCGAACTGATCCAAGTTTTAATGGTGGTCATACCAGTTTATACGTAGCTAATGGCAACTTATGTTATGATTGGGATAACTCTAAATATGGATGGAGATCTAATTTAATGGTGCCTAATAATCAATGGTCCATGGTTGTAATATCCGTGAATGCTGGAACAGCTACTGCTTATTTATGCAACGCTAGTGGAATTACTTCTGCAAGTAACGGAACTTCTCATGAATCATTGACAAGTAAAGGGGCTACTAATTTTCATATTGGCTATGATCCATATAGCCCATCAGGAAGAGCAGTTAAAGGTAAAATGGGTACTGCAATGGTGTATTCAGTTGCTTTATCATCATCAGACATTACTGCAATTTTTAACGCCCAAAAAGCATCATTCGGTTTATAAAAATATTTTATGAAAAAATACTTAAACTCATTCGCTATAATAATTGCTTTTGCTTCATGCATTCCTCCAGGAAAGTTAAATGAAGCATTGGATGCCAATACTTTACTAAGTAGTAAGTACGATACTTTAAAAAATAAAATGTCTGATACAGTGGCTAATCTTACAGGTAGCTTAACAGTCTTAAAGTTGAATCTAAATAGCTTAAAGGATAGTGTTAGCTATTACCGTGCAATAGCATCTAAACCTCCAGTGATCACAGAAGGAGATGTATTTTTAAATCAAATGTTAGGCTTGTCACTACTTAGTAAGTCGGAACTAGCCGGTATTAAAACAACCAATGGCAACAATGGTGGAAATAATGTTTGGTTAGATGGCTTTAAGGCCGATATGAAAAAATATACAGCAGCAGATGCCGATGTGCGTTTAAATAAGGGTTATGTGTTTGTTGATATTTCAGATAAGATTTTATTTAATAGCAGTAGTTATACGCTTACTAAAAAGTCTAAACAAGTGTTGGCCACCATTGCTAGTTTATTGCAAGCCCAACCCGATTTAACCTTTATGATTGAAGGTCATACCGATAACAAAGCCTTTAAGAAAAATGCTGCTAACGATAACTGGAGCTTAAGTGTTAACCGAGCTACTGCCGTTGCTAGAATATTACAAACTAAGTACAAGATCAATCCTAAGCGCATTATTGCAGCAGGTCGAAGTCAGTATGTGCCTGTAGATGACAACAAAACCAAAGCTGGCCGTTTAAACAATCGCCGTATCCGTATTGTCATCATGCCAACCGTTACACAGGTAATGAATTTGAGTAAATAAGCTATAATAAATTGATGCAAGCTCCAGATACTCTAAATAATATGAATAAACTAAGCCCCCGTGAAAAGGATGTGGCCATTTGTATTATGGAGGGATTAAGCACTGGTCATATTGCAGAAAGGCTATGTCTTAAATCCAATACTATATCTACCATTAAGAACCGCATATTCATTAAGTTAGGGGTTGATTCTGAAGTAGGATTGTATAAGATACTTATGGGTTGATTCAGTTAATTATTTAAACAATATTGCGTGAGGAAAACACCACCTGAAATCGGTCCAAATCGTTTGATTTCGGTTTTCTTAAAACATAAAGTATTGCAAGTCAACGCTTTCATTTTCTCAAAAAATCTTCATAACCCTGATGTCCTTTTTTGTACTTAAATAGTCCAGAACATTAATGACTGTTCAGGTACTTTCACGAATGTAAATAGATGTTCCAGAACGTTAAAATGCGTTCCGGAACATCTATTTTGTTCTATTTCTCCTATATTTTTTCGATATTGCTAGAAACTGCGCTATTGTTAGCCTTCTCTATTTTTGCTACTAATTCTTTCTTTTCCATATTTAATGACTCTATAATCGATTCATTTTGTTGTAGGTCGTGTTCTAGCATTGCTGACCTTGAAGTTAAATTCTTGATGGATTCATGATTTTTCGATGTAGCGTCCTTGAGTTGTCGTATTTCCTTCGATTTTGTTACTGACGACTTTATAGCAAAATAGGCTATTCCTATTATGCCCACACCTATTATAACATAGGCGGCTTTAATTTTTATGTTTTGGGCTGGCTTATGAAATCGTTCTATCCATACCATTACTTGCTCATTTGTCATGTTTTTGAAGTTTTATAGATTTTTTAAAAGGGTTTATTATAATGTTGTAGCCCAAAAATTCCAATGTGCTTTCTTGAAATCCATGGCTGATTGTTATGCAGTGGTTAAGGGCAATGCCATATGCCTCTATTATTTGTAAGTTTACATATTCACCATGCGTGACAAATGCTTCTTCAATTTTTGTTTTCGTTTGCCTCTGTATTGCTGCAAAATCCAAAAGTCGATCTTCATGTATTTGGTGCTTTTGATGATGCTTCCTTCTTCGGCAATTGTGGTGAATGCCATTTTCATCCGTGTACTCAGAGCAATGTCTCTTCGATTTGCGTTCTTGGTCTGCGATGGGTTCTCTGCAGTCCACGTTTTCACATGCACGACCTAAATGGTAGGTCAAGGATGGTTTACTGGATATTTCCTTCTTTTTTGGTTTCATTTGTTGCTTTTTTAAATATTAAAGTTTGTAAGATTTTTTGGTAATGACATAAAAAGTCTTACTTTTGATTATAAGTGAGACAAAAATACACATAAATTTTAAAATATGAAAAATAATTCCTTAAGCTTGTTTGATTTAGAGATGAGCTACTTCCAGCCAATTTTACCTTTAAAGGACTTTATTGGAAAAGATGGGCATTCGCTTTATAAAAGCTTACCATTTTGGAGACGTAATAAATTATTACCTTTTTTCGCAGAAGGTGGTTGGGGGTTAGAAGTGAGTTTGTCTCAACTAATTTGGCTAAGAATATTAGACCACCTCCGTGCTTTAGGTTATCCAGTTAAGGATACAGAGAAAATAACTGATTATTTTTTTAAGGATGCTTACTATGATGATTTACCTGCTAAAAACTTATTACAACAAAAGGAGGTGCTGATAAAAAAGCAGTCCAAAATTAAGCTGGACGAATTTGAACAGCAAACCTTAGAGAATATTGAATCAGTATTAGGGGATAAGCTATTATTATATGGGTTAAAATTTGACATAAGTTATTTATCAAATTTGGTTGTGTGGTGTGTAAAAATGGGGAAGGAAGCGGGTATTTTAATCTACCCTGGAGGTTTGGTTGTTGAAAAAAGAGGGGAAGAGTTTACTAACCATAGCAAAGCAGCATTTGATGTTGAAGCACCACATATATATTTATCAGTCAAAGGCTTGCTAAAAGAATTTGTAGACAACAAAGAGCTTTCAAATATTGTTATACCTTATTTGCTGGAAGATGAAGAGCGATTGGTGCTTAAGGAAATAAGAAAGAAAAATATCAAAGAAATACGAATCCTAATTCAGTCAGAAAAAATCATGAGGGTTGATACGCAGGTTCAACAAACTTTCACTGATGAGCAAGCTGAGCAGGTGAAAAAAATTCTTCACTTAAAAAATTATGAAGAGGTGACAATTAGTACCAGAGACAACAGAACAATTACATTTAATAGAACAACAAAGAATATGACTTCCGGTAAACCCGGCTCTAAGGATTAACAGCATACTAATCGCATCCCCTTAAAGGGCCGAGTAGTGAAATGTTAAATCATAATGGATAAAAAAATACAATCCAATGATAATGAACTAAAAACAATTCAGATTTTGTCAGAGATTATCGCCAATCAAATTATCAAAAAATTACTTCAAGATGAACAATTTGGAATTACAGCTTCAGCAGATGACAGCCAAATTTGCGAAAAAAGCAAAGCCGCCTAAATGGCGGGAGGGGAATAAAATTGTAAACTACACAAGGGTTTCAGACCCCTCTCAATTTGACAATACCTCTTTAGAAACGCAAAGAAAAGATGCTGTCGCATTTGCAACCAAAAGGTCATTTGAAATTAAAGCCTTTTTTGGTGGCGAGGCGGAGTCAGCCAAAACGGATGAGCGAAAGGAGTTTAAATTAATGCTTAACTATGTCAGGAAAAATAAGGATGTAGTTGCCATATTAGTATACTCTTTTGAGCGTTTTTCAAGAAGTGATCATGCACAAGAACTTATTATTGATTTAAGTAAAATTGGAGTTAAAGTAATAAGCGTGCTTCAGGATATTGATGTCACTTCACCTGCGGGAGAATTGCAGCAACAAATTTTCTTTGCTTTTGGCAAGTATGATAACGATTTAAGAAGAACTAAAACGATGCGTGGTACTTATGAGTTAATAGAGCAGGGTTATTATATTGGTCACTGCCCTTTTGGTTATACTAACCTCAGAAGAAAGGAGAAAGCAAAGTACCATGAATATGTAATCAATGAAGAGGGCAAGTTTATGAAAATGGGTTTTAAATGGAAAGCGGAAGGTAAATGGAGTAATAAGGAGATCGTTGAGCGACTGCGTAAATTAGGAGCAACCATTGAATATAAAAGTTTTTACCGCCAAATTGGAAACCCTTTTTATTGTGGTTATTTCATGAATGCATATTTTCCGGGCAAATTAATTAAAGGCCACCATCCCCCATTAGTTTCTATGGAGTTATTTATGAAAGCAAATGCTGTTGCTCTAACTAATCCGCATAAAGGGATTGCTAAGAAATTTAAGGACCCTGACATGCCATTAAAGTCTTTTTTGAGAAGCGAGCTCACAAACACTCCATTTACTGGCTATAAGCAAAAGGGGCATATTTATTATAAGACAAGAGGACATGAAGAGCCAGTTAATGAAAAGGCCGCAACTATCAACAAGTTATTTATGGAGGAGTTGGATAAGTATAAAATTGAAGCTGCTCACATTGCCGCAATAGAAACGCAAGTAAAGGAAATTGTGTCGCAGAAGTTTACCGACAAGTTACAGGAGGATGTCTCCAGAAAAAGAAAGATTACTGAGTTGAATGATAAAATGGAATCACTTGAAGAAAGGTTTATCAATCAAGAATTAACCAAGGAACTTTACGACAAATACCGACTTAAATACCAGGATGAAAAGAAGCAATTAGAGGAGGAAAATGTCAAAGGTGATTTTAAGAGTTCGAACTTAGAAAAAGCAGTAAAAAATGGGTTAGAAATTTTGTTAGACCCTTTACAGTTGTGGGTTTCTTGCGACTACGACGACAAGCAACGACTTCAATATTTGCTATTCCCAGAGGGAATGAGGTATGATAAGGAAAATAAGCGAGTTCGAACTCCAAGAGTGAATAGTGTGTTCTCTCTAATCTCAAGTGTAGCAAGGGTTTCGGGGGAAAATGAGAAAGGCTACCTCCTTGGAAGTAGCCTTGATTCTCGTTTCGTAGAGCGTACGGGATTCGAACCCGTATTACCTCCGTGAAAGGGAGGTGACCTAACCCTTAGTCGAACGCTCCATGTTCACTATGTTATTAGGGTCGCAAAAATAGGTCGCAAACGCTTTACTGCCAAAAGTTTTTGGCTTTTTTAGTGAATATCAATGCCCTAGCGGTTTTTAATTATACCCATGCCAATAGCTGAAATCGTAGCAGGCATGCCCAAATACGATCAATTGTTTGTATAAATCCCCTGATTTTGTTCATTTCTTCTTAGTTATTT
>Ga0209597_1000486_pt1 | contig 26333 bp, 25 predicted proteins | sample M_140625_MF_Meta_FD_187316 | JGI IMG/M metagenome (GOLD analysis project Ga0209597, IMG submission 187316) | Freshwater microbial communities from Lake Montjoie, Canada to study carbon cycling - M_140625_MF_MetaG (SPAdes) (version 2) | ecosystem: Environmental > Aquatic > Freshwater > Lake... | reverse complement strand
TTTTCAATATAAGGCTCATTAGAAGAATTATTTAATAATAACTTTTTCTTTTCTACAATTTGTTGTATTTTTTCTTGTAGTGCGAGAGAAAACAGTATGATCTTGGATTGAATTACCAATATTTTCTCTCTTTGTCTAGGTGAGGCGCCCTTGATATCACTCAACAGTGATGCCTTGAAATCCTGGGAAATATTTTCCACCGTCTTCATTTTAATCGGTACAAGAGGTGGTAAAAATTGTCGCCATTTATTTAACTGGTGCTCTACTGGGATAACATCTACTGGATTCAAGAGTAAGTATTCTATTTTTTCCTTGATCTTTCTCTCTACATCTATGTTTTTCAAAAGGTGATTGTCAATAAAAAATTTAATATTAGTCATTATTTTATCTTGTTTAGAGGTTCCCAATGCTGACCAAGGATCAATGGATTTTGCCTTGGGGATTTGAGAGATAATACATGCCATGTATTGTAATCCACTGGTATCGCCGTTACCATCTATAGGATAACCCCCAAAAGACCTTACACATCCAGGGAATGTTCGCCTTGTTTTTATATTCGGAATACTGGTTTGAATACCTACCATGATGGACGCCAGCGTCAAGTACAAAATATTAAAATTATAGAAACTCTTGTATGGTTTCGTGGTTTGTCCCCTTTTCGCCTTTTCCTCGGCGTCTTTATTGTGTTCGCTTTCCGAAGGTAACGCATCAGCCAACGAAGCACTAGTGATTTTCAATATGAATTCCAATTGATCGTCCAAGTTGATTCCCATAAAATCGCTAATGGCGTGAATAATATTCAGCATCAGTTTGGTTTCGGCATTTACAATTCTGCTTTTGGATTTATCAGCATCAGCGCGTCTTTCTTGTTCGGCTTCAATATTTTCCACGACAATATCGCCTGCGTCTCTTTCTAGGAGTTCGCGACTAATCACACGGAAACCATCTTCATAACCTTCATCAATATCAAAATCGATTTTGCGAATCACCATACCACTTTGTCCTTTTTTATCCACCCAGGATTCACCGTCGTCACTTAAACCGCCAATATCTTTGATGATACGATCAACCGTATTTGTATAATTATCTGGGTTTTGTACAAAAACTGACGCAATGGTATATAAAAAGGTTGGCAATAATTGTGTGTTGGTCTTGATACAGTAAAACCAGTATTCGTTTTCGCCACCAACCGTATCGGCTTCTCTCGTGAATTTGGTTTTAAAAGTAATAATGTCATTTTGTCTTTTCACAAAATCATTTTGTCCCAATATAATGTTGAGTAGTTTCATGTATGGCGAAACAATGATTTCATCTACATCTTCGTCTCCAGTTTTTGCCCCGAGTTTATATTGGGCGTCATTGTATTTCAACATACGATGCCGTTTTAATTTATCCAATTTGTCAATAATACCGACATAATAATCGTATTTCATTTGAATACGTATTTGCATATCTTCTTTGGACATTTGGTATTTATAGTCGAATTCATTCATAATTTCCAAATACGCGTCTTTGGTGAGATCTCGGCGGTTTGTATCCATGGACTGACATTTTGCGTCATATTTGTCCTGAATCGCAATACAGTTTTGCTGAAAATTACATATCATGTCTTGTTTTTGTCCCACTAATTTATCATCCACGTTTTCTTTCAAGACCCATTGATTATGGTCTCTAATGTAATAATTCAACTTGTTTTGCGCATTATCAAAGTAAATGGCGTAATCCCCGGTTTTCACCCGTTTGGCGCCGTTGATTAATGTCTCCGCGAGGTAACTCGCTCCTTTTTGGTCAAATTTCATTTTTTCCATTAATTTCTTGGTTAAAAACTCGTGAAAATCAGAAGGTAACATGCGCATTTGATCATTCAAGTAATCGTCCAAAATACTGTAGATGGTGCTGTCATATTTACGATCAAAAAAGATTGTCACGTCATTATCGGCTTCCAATTCTTCGATATTTGCGTATTGTTTTGCGATGATTATATTTTCGCATTTTTGATCCGCGGATGACCCGTTCTCAAGTTGTTCTTCAATTCGACTTTCTTTATCTTCAATCAATTTGTTGATATTTTCTGGAAGCATCAAAAATGTATTTTCCAGGGCGACACAATAATTGTAAACATTGCCGAAATCTTCCATGACCATTTTCTTCAATAATTCGGAATTGGTCATTTTCAGTTCCGTATTGATATCACTCCTATAAATAGATTTGTTGTATATATCTGTTACTTCTTGTTTATTTTTACTTTCATTGATCAACATTTTGAGAGAAGTGGCATTGGGCTGATTAGTAATCCCTTTACCGATTCTTTTCAAGTTTGAAAAATATTTACTTTTTTCTATAAATTTTTTATTGAATTCAGATATTTTCTCTTGTAAAAAGATACTGATGCTTTTGTATTGCATAAACGTCAAATCAGAGTTATACACAAGAAAAGGTTCCATGATTTCAACGACTTCTTTGAGAGATAATTTTCCATTGATGTATTTTTTGATTTTCTCAAACAACACGCGCGTTCTAGGGACAACTTTTTCTAGAAATTTCAAGTATAATTCGGAGTCACTCATATCACGACTTTGTTCGGTTTTATTCATCGTAAAATTCGTTACTTTACTGAAAAAAGTGTTTTTGTCTTGGTCTTGTTCCAGGTTTTCCTCACTATTGTAAATATCAACCAATATTTTATTGACACTGGTATGATTGTTCAAAAATTTCCAATAATTGACAAACATGGTATTTAAATTTGCCTTGGTATAAATGCTTGTTCCAGGTAATGATATATGAGAGAAACGAATGACTGGTTCAGGCAAGGTAACTAACGAGGTGAGTGCGATTGTATCAGGTGGTGTCATATCTTCAACATGATATACATTTTTGTTTCTGGATATTTGCGTTGTTTTCAAACGGGTTAATCCCAAATTGTATTTATCAATGACAAAACGATTACTTACTAAATTTCTATTGTGAATGACATTTGAATACAAATCGCCCAAAGTATCAATAATGACATTGAAATTATCCATGACTTCTTCCTCAATAATAACATCCTTTTTCATTTCTGGATTGACATCTTCAAAAGGTGTAAAAAAGGGGTTAATGGTTTTGTATAACGCCGCATATTTATTCTCTCCTCCATCAGGTAAATCATTTGATTTATAGTCATCAATCATATTTTCCAATACATACATTTCACCTCGAGTAGATCCCTTATAGGATATATTGTTTTCAATTTCTTCAAATTCATATCCTTCATCTTCTTTGTCAAATCCTACTTTTTCATATATTTTTTTCACGTTTTTCGCAACCGGTAATATCCAGTAAAGCGATTTTTTGAAACTCATTAAACTATGTATCAATGGTTTCCACGAGGCGTCTTTGATGATTGCTCCCGTGACATTCCCGTGTCCGTCAAACGTAGAAAATTCCTCTCGCAATTGTTTGAAGCGCTCAATCATGGTGTGAATATTGGTCAAGACCATACTGGTTCGTTGTCTATTGGGTACATCAGTCAACAATTCATCTAGTAAATCATTGGTCTGTAATTCAATATTGAAGCGTCTTTGTTCCACATCAACATTGACATATTGTTGAATCGCACCCAATTCTTCACCGAATTGTATATCGTCCGCTTTCAAAATGAATTCGCGAATATTATCGCGAACCTCTACGTTTGTTGGAATATTAAATTCCGTTTGTATATCAACCGATTCTTGGTCATAAGAATCTACAGCGCTTTCCAATTCGGAAGAACGCGTCACCTTTTCTTCATCTTCACTTTTTTGAGTACGAATACTTTCATCACTGGGTTTCTCTCTGATTTCTATTTTTTCAATTGGAATATTCAATGGAATTCCTTTGTAATCAAAGTTGATGTAGATGATTTCCTTGTCAGGATAGGTTTTAATCTCAATCATATCTTGTTCTAAATTGGTGATTTCGCCTGTTAATATGGAAGGAATATCACCACCAAAATAGATATTGATCCAAGTTCCAGGTAAAAGGTTATTTTGTCTTGAATATCCCTTTTTATCATTTCTATAGATGAGAGAAACGGATTCGATGTTACCGTCGCCTAATAATCCGTCATCATTGATTTTCAGTGTTGTTAAAGTAAAATCTTCAATATTGATTAATCGAATCAAATGATCGTCAATATAATCAATAATAAATTTATTGTTGTTTAATATTTCATTTGTGGGGTCTTTTATTTTAATAACATCGCCTAATTTTAAATCAAGAGAAACTCCTTCTTCATCCTCATTGTCTTGATCTTCTGTATCGTCTGCGTCTTCGGCGTCATCTTTGTCTTCGTCATTATCTTCATCTTCGACATCATCATTTTTTTCACTTGTTTCAACATCGTCTTCATCAAGGTTTGCCGACGAACTTTCTTTATTAGATGACGATGATGATCCAAAATCGATAGGTTTACTAAAATCAATTGGTTTTTTTTGAGACGTATCATTTTGTGTTATTTCTGTATTTTGTTTTGTTGAATTGGTTGACATTGTCCTATATTTATAATAGATAATTTTATGAATGAATAAACTGAAATTATCTATAACTGTCTAAAGATTTGAAGATTTTTAGTAATCTTCTGGTGGATTTGTAATTAATTTTTTTAATGTTAAATCTTCAAATGTGGCGTTTTTATCTGCGTCAAAAAAATAATTCATATTTCTCACATATTCGCCATCAGCAAAATCAGCAGCACCGCGAGTCATTTTTATTTTTTGAAAAAATTCCAATGATTGAATTACATAATGATTCAACCGAATAATATTGTCATCACGTAATGTTCGATCATCATCATGGAAATTTACTAAACCATGAATCCATATATGAGAACTGTTGGGAATCGCCCTTGTTTTGAATATATATTTTGAATCTTTATTTATAATCTTTTCTTCACGATGGGTGATTGCGGTTCTAATATCAGGAGGTTGTTTTAAAAGTCCATCACTACCAAACATGTACCAACATGAATATATTAAATTATAATGTTCAAGGGATCTTAATTCTGTTCGCAATTTATGCTTCATCCCAAAATAAAATTCATCAATATCGCATACCATTAACCAATAAGTATTATCTCTTAATTTTTCACGATCAAACATGTCTTTGTAATATTGTTGTTGCCAATGTTTTTTATCTCCGTAATGATATGTTACTAATCCTTTACCAATGTAATCATATAAAATATCCATTGGATTATCAGTGCTTCCATTATCTATTAGATAAAAATGATCTACTCCTTGCCATAAATAATGCTCTAACCATACTTTTAAATTCATCGTTTCATTTTTAAATATGGCAATGACCGATAAATAATGCATTTTTATTTTATAAATAAATATAATGAATTATTTATATTATTTTGTTATTAAATTACTTTTACAATAAATTACTTTTTCAAATGATATAAATATTTATTCAGAATGAATGAAATGAGAGAATATATTTATAAATTAAATGAAATTCCCGGTTTTCATGATTTAATTTTGAATCAACCCCGTCAAGATTTTTTTAAGAAAATAATAAATGTCACACATACGAAAACAAAAACGAATCAAGAATACAAAATCATTTCTTATGATTCTGCTTATTTGAATAATGATCAGATTCTTACTTATGGAGTATTTCGATCACTCGTTGTAAATAGTTTAAATGATGTTGTTTCTTTTTTTCCTCCAAAAAAAATGAAATTTTCAGAATTTCATAAAAGAAATCCAGATTTCAATGAAAGTCAGATTATTTTTCAGGAATTCGTGGAGGGAGTAGGTATCAATTTATTTTGGGATCCCGCCATTGGACTTACTGGTGGCTGGGAAATTGCGTCATTGGATGATGTTGGTTGTCATATATTGTATTCAGTAGAAGACAATAAAAGTTTGCGAGATATTTTTATGGATGTAATACAAAATAAAAACGTAGATATTGATTCGCTTGAAAAACGTTTTTGTTATCATTTTATCATACAGCACCCAGTATTTGGTTTGATTAAACATATACAGGAACCTGAGTTGTATTTAATTAATGTTTTTGAAATCGTCAATACCGGAGATCATACTGTGAATATTTATACAATTGATATAAATAAACAAAATATGAAAGAAAACTCGAATTTTACACATGTGAAATTTCCAAAATTTTATGATTTTACCTCATATCAACAATTAAATGATGATTTTACGAGTATTCCATATACCATCATGGGACTACACTTTACAGATAAAAACGGCAAACAAAGTAAATTAATCAATCCCAATTATGAATATGTAAAATATATCAAAGATAGTAATATGTTTGATATAGATATATTTCGACAACAATATATTTATTTGTGTCTCCGAAAAGGAGAGGGTAAAGTAGTGGACTATTTAACCCAACATTATTTACATCGAAAACATTTTTTATTTTTTAAGAAACATTTGTATTTATTTACTCATACGTTATATTTGAATTATATTTACTGTTATGTTAAAAAAGCGTTACAATTAAGCATATATAGTGACATTTATCAGTTACATTTGAAATTAATTCATCAAAAATATATCAATGAATTAAAACCGGTTAGAGAAAATGTCAGGAAAAAAACCGTGATTGACTATGTAAACACGTTAAGTCCTGAAATGTTAATGTATTTATTAAATTATCAATACTTTGATTCTTTTCATACAACAATAAGTGAAACCACTATTTCGATAGCAAATTAAAATTTACCAAGTATTGCCTCATATACATTTGTTGCTAAGGAAATACTGTTTAATAAGTTTTGTTTTACCATGGCAATATCTGCGGGTTCTCTATAAGCGACCCGAATAACACTATCAATGTCGTGAGGATGCATTTTCTTAAATCCGCAAAATGTCATAGTTTTTGCTTCTTCAAAGAATTTCGTATACAACATGTATTCAATAATTTTACCAATGGTATAATCCTCGTTTTCCAAAATGACATCATAAGAATGTTTCATGGTATTTTCCGATTCATTGATTTTAATTGCGTCAGTTTCAATCACTGTTTTTAAACTTTCCAACCGCGCGATAATAATTTTACATGCTTTTTTGAGTAAATCGCGATTCGAAAAGACGCCAATTGTTTGTATCGTGAAATCAAAACAGTCTTTTTTGATAATACGCTTTCCTTCTAATAATTTCCAGTTATCAGATTCAAATTCAATATCATCTTTACTTAACCCCTTGTCCTTCCATTGTTGTTTTTTCTTGTCCAATTCTTTTTCCATATGAACATCATCTACAGTAAAACCATAAGAACAACAAGAAACCACATTAAACATACCGTCGGTTTTCGCATTGTCGATTGAAAACTCACATGTCATTTGTAGTTTTTCTCCTGGAATATCATCTGAAATGCGAGGGCGTAATCTGACAAAATCTATATAATATCCCATATCATTGGGTGGAAATATATTGTGGGTGTCTTTAGACGATAAATATTCGTTTGTCAGAGTGTTTTTTATTTTGAAATGTTCAGTTGTTATATACATAATGGTGTCACTTGTGTTTTCCATATTGACCTCCAATAAATAATTTTTAAGAGGGATTTCAAGGTCGTCAATATGTATTGGAATACAACTTAAGCGTTGTTTGATAATTTCGTTATTAAAACGAGTCGTATTTACCAATATTTTTGATTTGTTTTCTTCATTTGGTGATGTTTTAAATACCACTGTTGGAATATCGGATAATACAGTTCTGCGGATGGCATTTGCTAAACTGACATTTACGCCACTTAAGCTAAATGTAAGGACTCCTTCTTTTTCTACGATTTTGTCGATTTGTGGATTCATTTTTTCTGTTGTCTAGTATAGTGTATGATAATATATTTAAACCTTTGTATAAATATTTAATCAATTTTTTTAGATATTCTTTATTTTACAATATTTAGTTGAATATTTGATGAATATTTGAATTTTAGAAAAAATGAGTTAAAAAAACAATTTGAATACCTAATTATACATTAATGAGTTCTATTTTATATTATTCCAATTTTTGCGAACACTCGAAAAAATTATTACAGACACTTTCAAAGACACAAGTAAGTAAAGATATACATTTTATTTGTATTGATAAGCGTGTAAAAGATCAAAATGGAAAAATACAAATTATTTTAGAAAATGGTCAAAAAATAGTCATGCCAGAAAATGTCACGAAAGTGCCGGCATTATTATTGCTCAATCAAAACTACCAAGTCTTGTATGGTGACGGAATTTATAATCATTTAAAACCACGTCAAGAGGTGGTGACCCGTCAAGCGACAAGTAATAATATGGAACCCATGGCGTTTTCATTGGGTGGTGGTGGAGGTTTTGGAGGGATCGTTTCCGATAATTACAGTTTTTTGGATATGGATCACGAGGAGTTGAATACAAAGGGGAGTGGTGGTATGAGACAAATGCATAATTATGTGCCTTTGAATCATTCGGATATAATTACTACGCCAAAAGACGATTTTGATTATAAAAATGAAAAAATATCGGGCGAATTAACAGTTGAACAATTACAAAAACAAAGGGAACAAGAATTATCCAATTATGGACCGCAACAACAACAACGAAAAATTTGAGTTGGAATTTAAAAATATAAATTATATGTTTAATTTACTTAAAAATATAATTCAAGTATAAGATAATGGCGTCGTCAACTGTTTTGAACGGATTTAACAATCATTTCATGGAATTTGTGGAAGATATTATTCGGATATTTCCAAATGATGTAGATATATCATCCGCAAAAAATTCGTTTACATTAATACGAAAGGCGAATCCTAAATTAATTATAAAAATATGGAAGAGTTATGTGGTTGATAAATACGCGGCGCAAATAGATGCTGGAGATATTCGTTTTTTCCTGGATAAAGATTATGGAGATGATTTGACAAATGCTCAAAATTCGGGACAAATCATTGAGGCTATTAATAGATTAAGAAATCCAGTAAAAATGATGACACCGGATGAACAGGCAAAGACAATGAAGTATATTCAAAACCTCAAGAAGTTATGTGTGATGTATCATTCGATGTAATTTAGTTGTGTGTATTTGTTTGTGTGATTGTTGCGGTTTCGATATCATTTGAATTACCAATAGTAATTTCCATATCACCTAATGGTATTTCAACATCTGTTGGGTTATTGTATAAATTAATATATCCATTTGGATCACGACGTGCTGGATCTCCAAAAAAATCTAAATGATCATTTGTTAATCCTTGGATTTGATTTATAAAATATTCTCCTAATAAATAAATTGTTTCATCAGTCATATCATGAACACTTATTTTCTCTTTTTCAATTTCCCCAGTGTCGCGGTTTTCTCGAAATTTAAAAAATTCAACCCGATACAAATTTGGATATTCAACTACTATGGGAATATTCGCAAATGCTGGAAATACATTTGGAGGAGGTAGTACGACTGGATTCGGATTTGGGTTGGAGTTTAATTCAGTTCTACACATGGGGCAAAAGCATGTGACATATTTACAATGTTTTATAATACAATCGAGATGAAAATTATGATTACAGTTTGTATTGAATATAGGTTCTCCATTTTTCAAGGAATCTAGACAAATTGAACATTTACCGAGTTCTTCATCTTCATTTTCATCTTTATCTTCATCTTCATCTTCATCTCCATTTCCACCAAAAAAACGGAAGCGTTTGCTGGATTTTTTATATTTACGACGAGGTGTATTTTTTTTATGTTTTCTAGTATTTTTTCTAGATTTTTTTGATTTTTTGAAACTTTTTTTATTTTTACTAAATCTTTTTCTAGAATTTGGCATATATTATATATTTATATTTAATTTAAACTTAAATATAAAATCTTTTGTAAAAGTATGTCCGAGGAAACAAAACAAATTCCAGAAGAATTTAAAAAAGTTGTACCAGATTTTATCAATGATATTAAAACAACATTTCCTGAATATAGTCCTATTATCAATCAATGGTGGGTTTCGGATGCGTGCGATGATGCGGAGATGACGGCAAAAATAGAAAAGGTCTTTACTCATTGTTTGGGTATTTTCCCTGAAAGATTTTTTGATATTTTGTATAAAAACGCCGAAATTTTCAATAAAGATTCCGATATAAATACCGAATTTTTGCCTGGATTAAGTTTCAAGTATTTATGGAATTGTGACATCAGTGACAATACGAAGGACACGATTTGGAAATATTTACAATTAATATCGATTTCGGTGATTGGTTGTGTGAAAGACCAAAGTGCCTTTGGAGATTCGGCAAAAATATTTGAATCTTTGAATGAAGATGATTTTAAGGGTAAATTAGAGGAGACTTTGGAAAAAATGCAAAATATGTTTGACACGAATTCATCTGGTGAAACCAGAACGGATGCTGGTTCTGGTGAAAGAACAAATATGCCGTCTGTAGATGAGCTTCATGGTCATATTTCAGGAATGTTGGGAGGTAAATTAGGTGACTTAGCGCGCGAAATCGCAGAAGAAACCGCCGGAAATTTAGACATGGATTTTGAAAATGTGACAGATGTAAAGGATGTATTTCAAAAGATGTTTAAGAATCCTGGAAAGTTGATGAGTATCGTTAAAAATGTGGGTGATAAATTGGATTCAAAAATGAAGTCGGGAGAGATCAACCAGACTGAACTGATGAGTGAGGCAACTGAAATAATGAATAAAATGAAAAACATGCCGGGAATGGAGGATATTCAGAGTATGTTGGGTAAGATGGGTGGTCTTGGAGGATTAGGAGGATTAGGTGGTCTTGGAGGATTAGGTGGATTGGGTGGTAAAAATGTAAAGGTGAATACTGGTGCGATGCAGGCGCAAATGGATAAGAACATGCGGATGATGCAAAATAGCGAAAGAATGAAGAAAAATATGGAGATCCGTAAGATGGCAAAAGCTACCGCAGGAGAAAACGCAAAACTTGTTCAGGAAAAACCACCTTTGAGCGAAAAAGAAATCGAAGATTTAATCAATAGCATTCAACAAACATCAGGTAAAGCAGAAAAATCACCACGACCTGGGTGTAACGCTGAGGGAGGAGGAAAAAAGAAAAAGAAGGGTAAAAAATAAAGGTGTAAAATATAATTATAAATTATAATTTAAACAAACTAAAACATAAAGATTTTGTGTTATTTAAAAAAATGACAAAAAAAATAGCAATATATAATAGTTATCCTTTTCATTATGAAATTTTTGGATATATTATATTTTATTGTTATTTAAATAAATATACTTTAGATGTGTTTACTGAAAATAAATATGATATGGGATGGACAGCATTTTATCAAAATTTATTTAATGACTATGCTGAAAAAAGTATCTTTTTTCGTTATTATGAAGAATTTGAGGATGATTTAATTAGAAATAATTTTGATTTAATATTTTTAACAACGGATGATGACCCGAATTTCAAATATGAGTGGATGAGTAGGAAAGTAATTTGTATAAATCATTATTATAAATGTAGAAGAATTGATTATTTTCATTGTTTAGCACTTCGTCCTTTTTCTGAAAACAGAATAAAATGGTCATTACCATGTATTCCGATAGTTGATAGTTCTGTAAAAGTTACCATGGTAGATTATCACAAGGATACAATACACGTAGCAATTATTGGGGGTGGTAATTTCGATCCGAATTCTCATAATACAAAAATTATAAATAGATTAAGACTTGATGATAATAACAAAAAAATAGTTTTACATATTGTATCTAGATTATTAACATGTGATTTAACAAGTATAAATGAACATATTGAGGTTAGAAAATATAGTTATTTAGAGACGAAAGAAATGATTCAGATATTGATGAATTGTCATTATTTATTAACTGACGTAAATAATGTAATGTTAGTTCATACAAAAGGACATAGCATGTCCGGATCAATACCACTATCATTTTCATGTTTATGTCAGTTAATTATATCTAAACAAAATAACAAGTATTATAATTTTACGTCAGCTTTGGAATTTGATTTAGATACAAATGATGATATTGTATTGAAAGATATTGATAATAATATGATTCAATTAATGAATTATGAAAGAAATGTATTGATTGATAAATTTCGTAATCATATAAATGAAATAATTAGAATAAATGAAACAATGAGTCATCACGATCTTTATGTTTATTTTTTAAAAACCCGAAATGTTTTATAATAATTTTTATAATATAATAAATAAAATTATAAAAATTAAGTAATCCTATATTATATATAATGACATCCTATATTCCATTTTGGTCTAATGATCCAACAGTTTTATTTAATAAAAAACATATATTGGAATTATTTCCTCAACAGGGTATGACATTTGATGAAAAATTAAACGCAATTACTCGATTGATTATATTCATATGTATTTTAGGATTTATGATAACTCGTTCTTATCGATTTTTATTAAATGGAGCGATTGCTATATTCATCATTTACATCATGTACAAGACTCAAAAACAATTAATTGTGAATGAACTTACAAATAAGAAGGATAATAAAAAAGAAGGATTCGCAAATAAACAACAATATAATAAAGATGATACAATTGATGCCACACCTAAAATTATCAATCCGGAAACATTAAAGACATATTTAAAAAGTGATTTTGAAGAGGTGAATAAAAATAATCCGCTTGGTAATGTACTATTAACTGAAATTATGGATAACCCTAAACGTAAGGCAGCTCCACCTTCTTTCAGTACAGAAGTTTATGAAGATATTAGTGACAATACAAAAAAAATGATTCAAAAATTAAATCCAGGTATTAAGAATACGAATAAACAATTGTTTGGGGATTTAGGAGAAAAATTTGAATTCGATCAGTCAATGTGGCAATATTATTCAAATCCAAATACAAAAATACCAAATGATCAAGGCGCTTTTGCCGATTTCTTGTATGGTGATATGCCATCATGTCGTGGTGGTGATGATATTGCTTGTGTCAAGGATAACTTTAGGTATAACTTGTATTAAGTTATTTGATATTTTTATCAATTTATTAATTTAGCGTATAAGTAAAATGAAATAAAAAGAAACGTATTTAATTATGTTTCTTTTTGTTTAGTAAAAAATAATGTAATATATATATAAATATGGCAAACGTCTCAAATTATACTTTTGAAAATATGTCCAGAATTGGCAATGATAGTTGCTATTTAGACCAAGAAACAATCCAGAATAATAGTTCTTGTAATTACTTGTTACAAAACTATTTTGCGAATGATTGTAGTATGCGAACTCCTATTGATTTAGCAACAACTCAACCATGTGTTTTCTATAAAGGTGGTTACAACGTAGGCGCAGGTGGATGTAATATAGACGAAAATTCGAATTTGATGATTGGTAGTATACAGACTCATCCAAAATGCCGTATTGATTTGTTTCAACGCCCATTTGCGACAGTACCATTTATGGGAAGAGGGTCTGTTGATCCTATTTTGGAAGCACAAATTCAACAAGGTGAAAATATTACCAACAAAAGATCCGTAACAAATTTACCTGAAAAGAGTTACTTAAAATACAGTCAAACACCATTGTTGCCCGATGTGAAACAGAAAATCGAAAACCCAGCTTATTGTGTTGAAAGTGTAGCCTCTGAAGGTTGGGTACGCGGAGGTGTTCCATCTCGTGAATTAACTCGTGATCGCGAATATTACAATTCCAAGGGTAGAAACACAAGTATGTAATTCAATCCTTTTGTTCTATCTTGTAAATAAATAATACACTTTTTGTATTATTTATTTTTATATCTTAATCCCTAATCCCTAAAATTATTTTAACGAGCCAAGACAAATACTGTAAATAAGACGCGATTGGAAATATAAAATAGCATATGTTACAATTGGAAGTAATGTTACTATAATACTACTAAATGATTTTTTCTTAAGATTAATCACTTCCATCAAAGAAGAAAAAACCGCAATTAAAGAAACAATAAATACAAAAACAAGAATGAAAAAGTAATATAAGCACCATTCCTTGCCTAAAGGACTGAACAAAGTATTCATCAAGTCACCCATTATAAAATAATAGGAGAAAATATTTTTTATGAATTTTGTTTATTATCATTTAGAAAAATATGTTTTTACTAAAGTAAGTAATTAATGTACAATACAAAAATGATATGTAGCTATTATTATTATGACCCAGAATTAAAAGAAAAAGTTCCGGGTGAATTCATTGATTTAAATTTGGAGGTTGAACAACAAAACGCGGATATATGTGACTTGATTTATCAGACAGATTATTTACAAATATTTAATTTGGTGGAATTTGATTACAACACAATAAATACAGAAATGAAAAGAATATATGAATTATCGGGCGTTAAATCAAACGCGAAATTACAAGAATGTATGAAAAAAGTAGCAAACATGTTTTTAAGTGAAGATTTAGAATTGGGATTCATGGTTCTTTTTTCGTACGATTATTTATTTGCTACACATTTATGTATTTGTGATATTATGGAATACGGGTCAATACAAGAAAAACATTTGGAATTACTTAGTAACTTGCTAAATTAGTTTTTGTATAAAAATAATATTATATACTTATAATAATATGGCATCTACCAGAAATTTAAACACACTTGGAAATTATAATTTAGAACAAAAACAATACCGAGATATGGAAACTTATACACTTTACCCAAACTCTCAATATGGTGCTGCATACAGCACAATGTTACCTGGAAATGGCGTGAATCCAGGTCAAGTGCCTTGGAATAAACTATCAAATAACGCAGTTCAAATTGAATCCTTTTTATTTGGCATTAATTCTACAAATCTAGTTCAAGCACAAGCACCTTTAGTGCCCGAATTAAAAAAATTAGAAACCGCAAATTTTTTTGAAAGAACACCTGTTTTTATTCCCGAACCACTTGTTGTGGAAAAAAGTCAGCGACCTTTTCCTGTACCTTAATCTGAATTGGTATAAAAAATAAAAAATTGAAATAATATAATATAGATAAATGAATATTATATTATGGACACTTCTTCTTCCAATATACCAGGATCATCTTGTTCGAAAGAAGGTAAAAAATATGAATTAGAAATATATAGCATCGTTAAAAAGTGTAGGATAAAAAATCCAAACAAAGATTCAGAAAATGAATTATTCAACACGCAATTACCAGGTGAGCTTGGTGGTTGTAATTATCGTAATGACATTGAATGTAATTACCATTCTGAAAAAGATGTTCCAATAGAAATCAAAAAAATGAATACACCTGATTGGATGCAGTGTTCCTTAATTTATGATACAGTGGAAAATAAATGGAAGGGAAGCTCGAAAAATAAAATACCAGATGAATCAAAGGCAATATTTGAAAATTTAATTGAAAATATAAATATATTTAATGGTAAAATACCTCCATTTATGTTGAAGAATATAACACATGAAGAATGGTTACAAATTAAAAAAGGCACAACGGATTTTAATGACGTTTATTTAGACTGTCCGAATGAAACCATCAGAGATTTATACAGTAAAAAAGGCTGTAAATATATACAAATTTCTGAAAAAGGTCTATATCATTTGGGTGTGGATACATGTGATTTCAATGTTCCTGAATTTATTTGCGAACAAAAAATACGAATCCGAACAAAAATACATACTCGTAAAAATAGCAAGGGTTATTGTAGCTTATCGGTAACATTATCTTGTCTTCCAAAAAATATAAAGGTTTTGGAAAAAAGTCCTTATAGTTTGGATGATATCGCAAGACTACCACATAATTTATTATATACATGTTAGACGATGCGATGTGATATAATAATGATTTCCGATGATTTTTTGCTTTTGTTCATTCCATAACTCCAATTTATTTTATCGTCGTCTATAATGACATAATCTTTGTATAAATTCTTGATATATTCACAATTATTGTAAGTAATGATCCAGTTTTGTTGTTTTGATGTTATTACTTGATATAATTTTTCATGATTGAAATTTTCGTGTAAATCACCATTGTTTCCATATAGATTCGATTTTTTATTTTCTAGATAATACGGTGGGTCTAAAAATATAAAAGATCTTTCTGTAGTATATTTATTCAAAAACTCTTCAAAGTCTAGATTGTAAATTGTTGTATAATCTAAATTCATTTTGTTTATTCTTTCAATAGAGGACTCGGTAAATCTTTTTTTACTTGCTTCTTCTGAAAATCCACCGGATAAAGTCGCGCCACTAAAAGAACAACGATTTATGATAAAATATAATATAGCTTGTTCCAACATATTGTCGTTCAGTTGTAATATGTTTTTCCTGTATTTCATAAAATCTTCTTTTGATACATTTGTAATGGTTTTTAAACGATTACATAGAGCGGTTTTATCATTTTTTACTTGCGTCCAGAAATGATATAATGGAGTAAATTTATCATTTACTATCAATGGTTTTTTGTATTTATTTTGAAAATAAAATTCAAAAGAACCGCCTCCTAAAAAGGGTGAGACTAAATGATCAAACGATTCAACTATAAAATATTTTTGAATAGTTTCATCAATTACTTTACACGCTCTTGTTTTACCGCCGGGATATCTTAATGGAGAAACGTTGTTTGTATTCATTCAAATAATCAAATATTTATATTATTACTACTAATAGAAATATTTATTTTAAATCAATTTTTAATATTCTTTTTTCTTGTTTTTCTTTTTCTTGTTTTTATTCAGAAAATATCATGTTACACCATATTTTTGCCCTTTCTTCCCACGTACTCTTTTCCGCATATCTTCTACCAGTAAATCTTAAAATATCCTTCTGTTCTTCTGTAATTGAAAACAAAACTTCTAATTCTTGACCTTCCTTTATAGGTATGCCATAATCCTCCATGGTATTTGTTAAACCCGCTACAGGATAATATACACAAACTACCTCTGAACGTAACATTTCAATAGCAGTTATACATGAGGTTTCTGGCCAATAACTTGGATATAACCATACATCACCTGATGACATTAATTGATATAATGCGTCTCTACCTAATCTACCTAGATGTTCAATACTAGGTGTTTGTTTAATGTATTCCAACATTTTGTCTTCTTCCGCATTTTTTGGGAAATTATTGTAACTCGATATTTTTAATGTAGCATCTGGGTATTTTTCTAATATTTGTGGCCATAACTGTAGTAATCTTCCAAGTCCTCTTTCTGGACAAGATGTATATATAAAACGGTTTTGTACTTTTTGATTTAATGGGTGTTTAAACATTTCATTGATGATACCATTATTTATGGTAACTATTTTATCTTTTAATACAGGATACTTGTCTGAAAAGTGATTTTTATGCCATGGAGTTAAACACACAATATTATTAATTCGGCTGTTCCATTTATTAATAATTTCGGGTTCGCCTAAAAAGTTTGAACCGTACGCATGAAAACAAGTATCATGTGCCCATACATATAATTTATAAAATGACAGATATTGTGAAAACAGCTCCAAAAATCCAATGTATCTTGAAATAATGATTGTATGTATAGCATTTTCCTTGAAAAATTTAGGAAGATTGAATAAGTGAATATATCTAATATTATCAACGGTTTCCTCCTCTACATCGCCACTTACATATATTTCATAATCTTTTGGGAAATTTTTAGCTAAATAAGCTACGGCTGTTTCAGACCCACCTAATGCTTTTGTTAAACTATGGGTGTAATTCCATTTTTCACCAGACCATCCGGTAAAAAATAAAATTTTCTTACTTTCTTTACAAATATCAATTGGGAAAACCTTATTGTCAGTGGTATTCGGTACTACATTAATATTAAATTTCTTATAATGTTCCATAAAATCATAACTAGCTATTGGATACCCGTTTTCTTCCAAAAATTTAACATAATCTTTAAATGTAGTAAAAAAATCAGATCGCTCGTTTTCTGGAATATGATCAGTAAAGAATTGTAAATTAAACAACATACATCTTATGAAAAATTCTTGCATTCCTCTAGTTCGTTTTGCCATAATTATTCTATACATCATAATACCTGATTTATAATTTCTAGTTTTTTCCGAAACAATAATCATATAGTATGGAAGCATAAATTGTAATATTGTGTTGTCAGCAAACAATTTATCAGATACATTTGATGTTAAAAAACGATTTTCCAAATAGTCCTTGATTAAACTATAATAAGCATACGCAACTTCATTCATATTCTCACAACAGTAGTGTTGTATTAATTGATATAAACCCTCGCCTCTTTCATTATCATAACTATATGATTTAACACAGTAATAAAACGCGTTTTCTGGTTGATTTAACGATTTATAACAATGATATAATTGAGTACAACAATGATATTTTTCTTGGCTCCAATTATCGTGTTCAAGAGTTTTTTTATACCAAATAATGGCATTTTCAAAATCACCATGGTCTTTATAACTATTCGCACAATAAAACGCATATCTATTGTATAATGTATCTTTCTTTTCAATACATTCATGATATGCTTTCTCTAATATTTTTGCGTCTTTTAAATACTTGTCTGGATTGTTTGTATTTCTATCACCACAACGACCAGATACAGTATAATAATTACCAGAAATAACATATCTAGTTGGGTGATGCTCAAATGGTACAATCACCTCGTGTAAAACACCTACATACAACCATTTTTTTCTATTATTTACCATTAAAATACGACCATACATGTTATTATCAATAACATTACCAAACTGAAACATATATTCATCATGCTCTAACATTTCAGGTAATTTAAAATCACCACATATTTCATCGTCAGCATCAAATATTAAAACATAATCGGTTTTTTCATAAGCACTTTTTAATGCTTCGGTTCTATTATAACCAAAATCCTTCCATTCGTGTTGAACAATTTCTCCGGGAATACCTTTTTCTTTAAAATAAGTTTCAATGACTTCTATTGTATTATCTGTTGATCCGGTATCTGAAATAACCCAGTAATCAAAATTAATTTTGGAACATAATTTTTCTAATGTTTCGCGTATAATTTTAGACTCGTTCTTAACAATCATATTTAAACATATTGTTTTCTTGGAGGGCTCTTTTTCAGTAATAACCAACTCAACCATATTTGTTTATTTATTATAATTTTCAATATATTTAATTTGTTTTAACAATATATTTATTATTATTTTAAATTTGTGGATATTATTTGTAAATATTTGTAAAACAAATACATACAAATTCTGTAAAATCTAATATTCAGGTACATGTTTTTTAAATAAACACCCCTGACTTGATAAATCTCGGATTTCATTTGTAATGATCGCTGGATTTTGATTTATACAATTTGACATCCATATTTTTATGATACAAAAATTTTTTTTAGGAGATATAGTTATCCCGGTTACATTCGCAACAAATGACTCTTGAGTACTGATTGATTCACCTACTAATAAATATGTTAACTTACGCCAAACATCATACACATTTTTATTTGATATTTTATAAGAAAAACACCCACCATTTCGGTTTCGAGGGTCTTCCCATATTGGTTTAATACCATGTCGCATTATAAATAACATACAATTTTTCACTAAAACCTCTGGTAAGGTTTCTATAATAGCAATGGTTCCTTCTACAGTTTCCATATCATATATTACCTTGTAACTATTAATACTCCAATCTGTATCATGAGGTAAATGCGCCCACAAAGTCCATTTATCTAATAAATGATGATATTCGGTTGTTTCAGGTGGTGTCTCTATCGCCATTGTTGGTTGGGGAGTAACCATATAATGTATAATAATTCTATTTTTTTATATTGTTTATTAATTATTTATTTTTTCATAACTTTCGTCACTGCTATTTTTAGTTTCTTCGCTTTTTTCATTTTCTTCTCCACTTTCTTGTTCGTTTTCTTCTTCGTTTTCTTGTTCGTTTTCTTGTTCGTTTTCTTCTTCGTTTTCTTCTTCGTTTTCTTTATTTTCTTCGCTTTCTTGATTATTATCTATAACATTATGAATCACCTCAATAATTTCATAATGATCTTTATATAAATAAATGAAATCTTTTTCACAAACTTCAACCATATTAGCATTTTGATCGATTATATTTATTTTATATTTACAATTTTCTGGTTTTTGATAAACACCGTGTCTTGAATACAATAAAAAGCATACAACATATTTATCTATTTTATTATTGACCACATAATAATTATTTCCATTGAAAAAGAAATTCAAATCGTAATTGACTTGTTTCAAATCGTTTTGAATATATAGATCAAATGAAATAAATGTATAATTACATATTTCGTAATTAAATAATTCGCGTTGAATATTTTTTGTATTCGGTATAATTTTTTTATTTATGATAGTGCTTGTTCGTGGCTCCGGATCAGAATATATGATAAATTTACAATAATCCGGTATAAGTTGAGACAAATTTGAATCGTCTCTATTGCATGTATTAATCACCTGGTTGTCTGAAATAATTTCTATATTATCTTCGCCTGATTTGTTAGATATATATTTCATCAATTCTAATAATTTGGGATTATCATTTATGATTTGTAAATATATGTGTTTTACTTTCATTTCAAGTAAAGTATATACGTAAATACAATAATAGGAAAGATTCATTAATAATTTCAACTGTTGTTCTGGATAAACATTTGACATATATATGTGAAAGAGTAAGACGAATGAAAGGAGTTTAAAAAACATATTATATTATTAAATAGATATGTTTTTATATTGGTTTTATTAATATTTTTACATGAAGCCCTAATAAGAAACAAAACTTTCGTATTCCGGTGATGATGAACCAAATGGAGGTGGAGATTTATATGTTTTTTGTATTTGAACTGAAGGGGCAGGAACAGGATCTTGTAGTGGTTTTGGTACATATTTACAAATATTTGCGTTTAAATCATCATTTGATGATGAAACGAGCGAAATTGGAATATGTAAATATTTTGTGATTCCGTGTTTTGGATATAGTTTTTCTAAAATAAGTTCATTTGGTTGAATAATCGTGTCAGGAGGATTATATGGTTGTTTTTGTATTTTTCCTTGAGATCCATTTAGTCCAAAAATATATAATACGACACTCACTATACTTGTAAGAAATATTAATTGAATAAAGACAATGATCCATGATATTAGTCCTAAATTTTGTTCGCACAAAACATTTAATAAAAGAGTCATTATTATGATGACAACGATTTTTATAACAGCAGTATTATATAATCCTAAATACGAATCAATCAATATTTGAATAATTGAAAAAAATAAATATATTAATGCTGGCGCACATAATTCAAACATTTATACTATATTATACACATATAAAAATTATGCGTGTAATTATCTATATCTTATCTAATAGAAAAATGGCTCACCGTCTTTTAAATAACCTATTTTATTTCCTGGATCACCGTTTTCATCAACTGAATATATGTTACCATTTTCTTCATTTTCAGTAAAATATGTAACGTCATCGATTTCTATTTCAAAAACTTCTTCTTCCTCTAAGCCTGCGACTGTTTCTTCTTCCTCTTCAACCTCTTCTTCTTCTTCTTCAGCTTCTTCCTCTAAGCCTGCGACTGTTTCTTCTTCCTCTTCAACCTCTTCTTCTTCTTCTTCTTCCTCTAAGCCTGCGACTGTTTCTTCCTCTTCAGCTTCCTCTAAGCCTGCGAATGTTTCTTCCTCTAAGCCTGCGACTGTTTCTTCCTCTTCAGCTTCCTCTAAGCCTGCGAATGTTTCTTCTTCTTCAGCTTCCTCTAAGCCTGCGAATGTTTCTTCTTCTTCAGCTTCCTCTAAGCCTGCGACTGTTTCTTCTTCCTCTTCCTCTTCCTCTTCCTCTTCCTCTTCCTCTTCCTCTTCCTCTTCCTCAATACCTACCAAGGTTTCTTCTTCTTCCTCTGGTTCGACATCTTTTTTAGAAACAACAATATTTTTACTATTTAGACAAAAGAAATTATCAATGGTAGTCTTCGTGACCCCAGATTTATTTGAAATATCATCATGTATTTCTAGAACAATATTTTCTTTACTACTCAAAAAATTTTTTTTTATTTTTTCTAATTCATTTTTATAATATTCCATTTCACTTCTACATTTTTCAAGTTCATTCGTTAAGTGTTGAACTGTAAAATCATACATTAATTTATGAATACCATTACGGATAACACCTCCAACATCATTTATTATATTTTCAATCTTTGTATTCATAGGTATATTTTATTATAATAAATTTCGTTTAATACAGTTTAAAAAATATTTAATATTTATAAGTATAAATAATATGGACAACATTAGTTTTATAAACAAAGACGAACTCAACGAAAAAATAAATATGATTATGCGTCAAACGGACTATGATTATGATACAAGTTATTCAAAATTACAAGACACACATTACGATCATATTAAGGTGATCAAGGCATATTTAGGAATTACTGAAAAAAAGGCACCATCCCAAAAAACCACATCAATCAATCAGGAAATTTATAAACAAATTAGACATAAATTAGACAATTCCATGAAATCATATAATCATAAACAAGAAGAAAAACTCAAAAGTGAAATCGAAGAAAATACACTTCGACTCAAAGATTAGCTATATATGGATTGGTGGATAAAATAATATAATAAATTCAAATATTATTGTATTATTTACAAAGTATAATCTAAAATTTACAAACCAAACTTTTCACTTAAGATACTGCTTTTGGTCTGGGTTTTTTTAATCGTAGCAAGTTTGCTTTTTGCCTGGTAATTATTCGAAGGAATGATTTTATTATTGATTATAAATTCATCATTGTCCTCATGGAATTCTGGTAATATACGTGTAAGCGGTTTATCCACAATTAAAAATAAACGATCCGTCTTTAATATCGACCGATATTCTTGTATTGTTAGTGATCCATAGTATTTTTCCAACATATGATGGGGATCTGGCGCGGGTTTTATATTTTTGGTGTAATTATAAATTTTGGAATAAATATGATTCAACAAATAATACCTTTCAAATTTAGTAGATGTGTCTATACTTTCACCCATTAAATGAGCAGTTGCGCATTCTGGAGTACAAAAACAACCGTATACATGGTATGTGTCCTTCATGACATATTTTGGAATATAAATTGGCGGATTATCGAAATCATACGAGCACCAAAAACACGCTGATTTTTTATCCGAAATATTGTTGGTATGTAAATTATATTCTAAATTCTTCAATTTTCTCCAGATTTCCTTGGTTTCTTCTTCATTATCTTGAATTTTCTTTTGACATTGTGTAGCAAATAAATTATTTGACTGATCACTTGAATTATACGCCAATGTAGGCGGCATTGTTGCCTGGTATTTTTCCTGACTATTATCAATCACCTCATATAAAAAATCTTTTTTAGAATTTTCAAAATTGAAAGATTCTATACTATTATTTTTCATATTGAACTCGCTATTTTCATCCAAATCTTTAATAGAACATTTCAAATGTAATATAATATTTGGCTTTTCCTCTTTTTTTGGAGGTGGTGCGACCGTTTGTTGAACAATTTTCCCCCCTTTTGGTTTTCTTCCTCTCTTTTTTGGAGGTGGTTTTACGATTTCTTCCTCTGGTTTCGGCTGAGATAAAATTACGTGGTTTTCACCATCATTTAGATCAGGATTGTTTAACTTATTTTCTAATGCTTTTGCCATTTCTATTTCCTTTTTGGATCTTCTTCCTCTTTTTCCTTTTACCGGAACAATTTGAGCATTTGGTTGTTCTACGACTACATGATTATCTAAATTTAGATGATTGATTATATCAATACCGTCCATTTACTATAACATATAAGATAAACATTGATTTAAGTTATTTTAAAAAATATTATAACAAAAACTGCCAACTACTTTTTTTCATTTTCTTCATAACAAAATCTACAAACAGGAATATAATTCGAAGAACCAATTAACATTTGTTCTTTTTCATTGGTTAAACGCATGGAAAACAAACCAGGTGTTCCATTTTTACACAAACTACATAAAGATGTCATTTTTGTGACCTTGTCGCATAATGGAATTAAATCCAATATTTTACCGAATTTCTCTCTTTTGAAATCACCGTCTAAACCAGAAACGTATATTTTTTTATTAAATTTTAACATGTCAGCTACAAAATCGTATAGATCCTCAAAGAATTGTCCTTCATTGATTAAAATAACTTCAACATTATCCAAGTCATTTGTAACGCGGGTTAGGGTTTGTGTTTGAATACAAGGTATCATAATTTTGTCGTGAGTTGATAACATTGTATCATCATATCTAGTATCCGATGAATGATTAATCACCGCTAAAGGAATATTACAAAATGAATATTGTTTGTATAAATCGATTAATTTACTGGTTTTTCCGGAAAACATCGGACCAATAAATATTTCTAAATATCCACATTCGTTGTTTTTGTTTAAAGAAGGCATGTTTTTATTCATTTATAAATAAAAAGAAATATATTTCAATTATTTTATAAAGTAAAATAGTAAAACTAAAATAGTAAAACTAAAATAGTAAAACTAAAATAGTAAAACTAAAATAGTAAAACTAAAATATAAAAACTAATAATGATAGGAATATATAAAATTGACAACAATGAGTTTGAGTAATTTAAATACAAATACAGAAAACGAATCTATTCCTTGGATTGAAAAATTCAGACCTTCCGAATTTGAACATATTGTATTAGATCCGTTGAACAAGGAAATCCTACAAAATATTATAAATACATCATATTTCCCGAATTTATTGTTATATGGACCACCAGGAACAGGTAAAACAACAACCATAATAAATCTAATAAACAAATACCAAGAAACAAATAATGAAAAAAATAGGAGCTTAATTATTCATTTAAACGCATCTGATGAGAGAGGAATAGATATTATTCGTAATCAAATTAATCAATTTGTTAATTCAAAAACATTATTTACCAAGGGAATGAAATTTGTTATTCTAGATGAGGTGGATTACATGACAAAAAATGCTCAACAGGCGCTGAAATATTTATTACAAAATTATTCAAACAATGTTCGTTTTTGTTTGATTTGTAATTACATTAGTCGTATTGATGAAGGATTACAAAACGAGTTTCTTAGATTACGATTTAATCAATTGCCATCTGAAAAAATCATAGAATTTTTAAAAAATATTACAGAAAAAGAAAGTCTCAAATTAGAATATCAATCTTTGAAAAAAATACAGGAAATATTCAAGTCAGATATTAGAAGTATGATTAATTATTTACAATCCAATCAAGATATGATTTGCGATAATTATCATATTATTGACAATAATATATGGAATATACTTTATAACAAGTGTGTTGAAGACAAGAACTCTAATCGGGTTGATGATATAGTCAATTACATCAAAGAAACGAGTATAAAATATAATATTAATAAAAAAAATATAATCAAAGATTTTTTGAATTATATTATTCGATTTAAACAATACGTGGTAACTAGTGAATTTTTAATTTTTATAGAAAATGTAATTCATTTTCCGGATTGTGAACAAAAATATTATATAAATTACATTATTTATAAATTATTGGATTATTTACCAAAAGCAGAGGCAATCAATGTCATGTTATAAGTCATCACCGGCGAACTTGATAATGTTTCTAAGTGGTTGTATATATCCATTCTTTTATTTAATTTTTCCATGAATTCGTTCGGTGGTGAGCTTTTTGATGGGTCAAAAATATTTTTGTTACATTCTAATGAATAAGTTGGTCGATTTATTTTTTCTAAATCTTTTCTTAAATAACTTTTGTGACATTGGATTGGTATGCTCTTTGTCTCCATTTTATATAGTAATGAATTAAAAAAATAATTGAAATAATTTTAATTTAAAGAATTTAAAGGATTCAGATCAATTATATACAAGATATGTCTAATACAATATTTAACAAAAACAATAATAAAAAAAGCAATATAAAAAACCGCCCCGCAGAAAATATTGACGATGAATGGGAAAAATTCATTTCAAACGATTATGGTGAGGATTTAGATATTGACCAGCAGGTAGATGATGATTCGTCAAATGAAATTACTTTGAATATTACCGAAGATATTGTTGGAGAAAATGATGAAAATAATAGAAATATTCCTAAAGCTACGGAAATATATATATCGACCAAATCAAAAATCGCATATTTGAATCAAGAAATTGATTTGAAGGCAATCTTTTGGGAAATCCCGGTGATTCAATATTCAATGCCTAAAAATGGTATCATTAAAAAACAAATGAAATTCAATTCGCTACAGCAAGAAGAAGTGGATTACATAAAGGAACAATTAAAAGAAGAATTATATTATGACGAACAAATCATTACAAGTATTAATAATACAAA
>Ga0209597_1000484_pt1 | contig 26374 bp, 39 predicted proteins | sample M_140625_MF_Meta_FD_187316 | JGI IMG/M metagenome (GOLD analysis project Ga0209597, IMG submission 187316) | Freshwater microbial communities from Lake Montjoie, Canada to study carbon cycling - M_140625_MF_MetaG (SPAdes) (version 2) | ecosystem: Environmental > Aquatic > Freshwater > Lake... | reverse complement strand
TATGCCACTTTATTTGAAATCATATACCCTGAAAACCGTATCGTAGTTGATTATGGTGGTGAAGAAAAATTGGTTGTATTGGGTATGACCAGTCGAGCGTCAGGTAAGGAGTTGGATTATGAATCTATCGTTAATATGCATAGTGTATCAGGTATACCTGTTGTAAAAAGATATGATGGCATAAAAGATTATTCAACTTTAAAAGGTATGGTTGAAAATAACGCCGAAGGATTTGTTGTGAAGTTTTCTAATGGAGACCGAATGAAAATCAAAGGTGAAGAATACCTACGACTTCATAAGATAATGACTAACGTATCAACTACTGGTATATGGGAGTTTGTATCTAATGGTGGTGATGTTAACGAATTTTTAAAAGATGTTCCTGACGAGTTTTACAACAAAGTTAAGGACTACGCTGATACATTAAAGTATGGTTTTTATCAAGTGTCAGAACACTGCGGTAAAGCTTACGATTATTTCCGTTATGGTAAATATGGCGACCGTGAGGTTGAACCAACCAAGAAAGAATATGCTGAACATGTTATGACCAATAGTCATCCACCATATCGTTCTGTAATGTTTGCAATGTGGGATTCAAAACCATATGACAAATTAATATGGAACATACTTAAACCTGAATTTAAAAAACTTTAAAACAAATTTACTATGACAAATGAAGAAAGAGTTGAAGAGCGTTTAGTTCACGCACACGAAAGAGGTTATTACACTAAAGTAATGTCTCGTATTAAGGAAATGGAAAAACTGAATCCAAAAATGGATAGATACAAACTATACGATATTGTTTGTGATGAGGTAAAGGAAGAATGGTTAAAAGAAACTAACAATGCATAAGTGGTTTACAGAACAAAGCAAATTTATGAAATTCAAAGGACGGGTTTGGATTGTACCTTGTATTAGTATATGGTACGATAAATACTCCTTTTTAGAAACGGGAGTTTATACTTCGTCCTTTGGATTTCAGGTTGCTTGGTTATCATGGTCTTACGGATTTAAAATACAGAAAGGATATTAATGGAATTATTGAACACACACCCAATTAAAAAATCTGATTTAGGTTTTCACGGAAACTTATTCGGAGGAAAATTATTAGCTTGGATTGATTCTGCGGCTGCAGGATATTCAATGCAATTATGTGATAACCCAAGAATGGTAACAGTATCTATTGATAAATGTTACTTTGAAAAACCTGCCAGAGAAGGTCAGTTATTAAAAATTTATGGACACCCAAGTAAACTTGGTAATAGTTCTGTGACTTTATATATGGAAGCAAGAGCTCACAATGTTTATACAGGAAATCAGGTCGTGGTCTTGAAAACTAACATTAGATTTGTTAGAATTGACGAAGAAGGAAATCCAATCCCAATTGGTGAAAAAGGTAGAGCTCGAATAACAAGATTAATTGATGGAAATAAAATAAATCATGATGAATAAATTTGATGTAGACTTATCAAATATGACCGATATTGAAAAATCGGCGTTAATATCCACATTGGATTATGAAATAACCAAAGCAGTTTTAAATGGACACAAATCTGTTATGGATGATGAATTTCAAGAACATAGAGATATTATATTAAAATTACGACAAGAATTATTCCCCCAATCAGTTTGGGCGTTAGGAACAAAACAAGATTAACAAATGAATAAATTAGACAAACAATACCAACAACTACTCCAAGACATTATTGATTATGGTGTAGAAAAGAAAGACCGTACAGGAACAGGAACCAAATCAATCTTTGGTTATACAATCCGTCATAATATGTCAGAGGGGTTTCCATTGCTTACAACCAAGAAGATGGCTTGGAAGACAATGGTAACAGAATTACTATGGTTCCTACGTGGTGATACAAACATTAAGTATTTGGTTGATAATAATTGTCATATTTGGAATGGTGATGCTTATAAGAATTATTTGAAAAAACATAAGGATAATTTAATAGGTTGTACTATTGTATTATCAAATGGAGCTAGTGCAGAAATCATATCCCAACATAATGTTAATAGAAATGTTCTTATAACAGATAAAGGTAGAATAAACATTGAGGGTGATGATACTATAAAAATATTAAACAATACTTTAACTCAAGAAGAATTCATCAATAAAATCAAAACAGATGATGAGTTTGCTAAGAAATGGGGTGAGTTAGGTCCAATTTATGGTAAGCAATGGAGAAGCTGGAGCCGAAATGCAACTCGTGATGAGAAAATAGTTGACCCTGGTGTTTATACAAAACAAATAGACCAAATTACAAACCTAATCAACGACCTTAAAACAAATCCAGACTCAAGACGATTAATGGTTAATGCTTGGAATGTAGGTGAGATAGATAAAATGGTGCTTCCACCTTGTCATTATGGTTTTCAAGTTTATACAAGAGAGTTGAGTCATAAAGAAAGATGTGATTTATTTGGTCATAATGATAGTCTGGATAGAGATTATTCATACTCTAAATGGTTAGATGATAATGGGTACCCTAAACGAGCAATCTCTCTAATGTGGAATCAACGTTCAGTAGATACATTCTTAGGTTTACCATTCAACATTGCGTCATACGGTTTATTACTTGAAATTATTGCTAAGTCAGTCAATATGGTTCCTGATGAATTGATTGGTAACTTGGGTGATGTACACTTATACAGTAACCATGTTGAACAGGCTAAGGAACAGATTGGTAGAGATTTAACGGATGAGGAACGATATAACAAATGGTTTGATAACAATTATGAAACAGGTATGGAAAGATTCTTTGACCCAAATAATTTACCTGATTTTGATTATGTGTATTTTGAACAGACACCAAAAAGAACAAGAGAACCATTTGAATTACCTAAACTAAAAATGAATCCTATATTCTTAGCCAACTTAGAACATAAAGGATTTGATGAAGCGGTTAATGGTCAAGTTAATTTTGAATTAGAAAACTACCAGTCACATCCATCAATTAAAGCACCTTTATCTAATTAAGAAAAGGCAACATAAAATTGAACGATTTTTTGGGCAAGTTTTGATAATTGAATATTAACTCTACTCATATCATCCAAATCCATATTTTTGGATTCCATATATTTCAAAAGACCTTGAACCATTTTATTTCTGGATTCTTCTGCCATTTCTAAAACTTCTTGGAATGGTTCATTGTCTTCTTGATTTTCACCATAATATCTGTCAATCCATTCACTACCTGAATATAGAAATGGTGCGGATTGGAGCATGTTGATAACACTGGACTTTCTAAGTTTATACAAATAATCTCTTAGAAATTTATAATCAAAGTTTTCAAATATTTCAGGGTTTTTTGAAAAGAACTCATATTCTTTTGAGTTTGTTTGTTCGTCAAGTTTTTCTTGAATATCCATAATCCAACTATCGGTAATTGAAACTAACCCTAATTTAATACCATTATCCCAATTCACATTAATGATTTGACTATCGTTTTCAAAAGGGTCTCTAACAACACTTACAACAGTTCCTGTGGTCATTGGTGGTACTTCAGTTTCACCCTCCATATGAAGACACATAATTCTATCTCCTGCCGATAATGGTGGATTTAATTCTCTTTTACGTTTACTCATAACAATAAATATCTTTAGTATATTTATAAGTATATGGATTTTTTAATTAACGAATCTCAATTGAGAATCATACTTCAGGAACAAGACCAATCTAAGATGAGTGATTACATGAAAGAAATGTATTCATACACTAATGGTTTAGTTGATAGAGCTAAATCAATTTACGGGTTAAACCTTAAATTACTTTTAACTTGGGGAGCGTCAGTTGGTGGGTTTGTATTACCATTAAACAATTTTATTAAGACAGGTAGATTTGAATTAAATGAAGCCGAGCAAACATTAATATTAGTTGGTATTGCTTGTTCAGTTTTTTATGATAATTCAAGAGCGTTAAAATTGATTTATAAAAAAATCAAAGAACAGGGTCTTGAAGATGTTTTTAAAGAAGTGTTAATCAAATCTAAAAATTTAAAAAATTCATTTTCAAAATTTTTATCTTCCGCTAATGTAACAATAAGTTCAAGTTTAGATTTAGTCGCATATTCATTTTTAATCCCAATTATTACAGACATTTTAGAAGCGTCTAAAAATAGTGGAAATTTTGATACAATTGCAAAAACAATTGCAAAAAGATTAATTGCTTCAGGAGTTGTAATTGTTAGTCAGGCACTTTTATCTGACGCAATTAAGAAATTAATTAAGAAATTTACTCGATAAACATAAAACTTTTAAACTCACCATAAGGGGGGTTGGGTTCATATTCTTTACCGTGAATTCTTTTAAGAAAATAATTTGCATTAAAATATACTTCAAGATTTTCTATTTTAGTACTAGGTATTAAAACCGTATAGATATTTTCCACTACGTTATCCCTAAATCGGTCATTATCTTGTAAAATGTTATTAAGCGTTGAGGCAAATTCGTCAAATTTAGTTGGGTTAATATTTAATTCACCATTATTCACATTAACATTGGATACGTCATAATAAAAATAAAAATCAATTTCTTCATTAACTTCATAAAATTTTCTGTCCGCCCTTTCCCAATTTAAATTACCTTTAATCTTATAAGTTTTACCCTGTGAATTCATAATATTAATTGATAAATTTGACATATTACCATTTAGAGTATTTATAACCTCATCTTGGTCTTCCTCATTAATATAAACATTTCTTTCAGGTGCTGGTCTACCATCAACTAAAATTTTTTCATTATATGATATTGCAGAACCAAAATAATCTCCAAATCCTTCAATAATGTAATGGATGTCATAACTAAATTTTTCCACAACAAATGATTGACCTTTGTTTGGTAAAACAACGTTAACAACAACATCTATTGCCCAATCTTCGTGAGGTTCTACAGATATAAATTGATATTCAAAACCATCCACTTTGAATGGTTCATGCATTAAAAATTTTTTAGCAATTTTAGCCGCGGGAAACATTATTTACCTCCAAGTAATTTATTTATCACCACACCCATCTCATCTTGGGTTAATTGGTGTTTTAATTGATTTCTTTTAAACCAACTTCTAACTACATCCTCATAGGGTTTTCGTTCTTTTTGTGCCCTTCTTTTAAATCCCGTAATTTGAGCGTCTATCTCATGAGGTTGAGTATAATATTTTAAAGATTTTTTTGTCTCTTTTTTTGGAAACACATAACCATCATCTCTTTGAATCAAATGTTGTAATTCATGAGCGACTAATTCATTTAATTCAAAATGAAGTTCTTCTAAAGTTTCTCGGTCTAAATTTGGATTTGATTCTATTCTAATATCGATTGAATCGTCATCCTCATAATATTCGCCATCAACATCTACAGTATCTATCTCGTCATTTAAACTTAATATTAGATTAACTGTAAAACTAGAACCCAATTGTGGGAAATCATAAACCATATCTTCTTCTTCTGTTGAAATATCTTCAGGTAATTGATATTCACCTTCTTTTTGGTGTTTAAACACTTTTAAAATGTCTTTCACAACGTGTCTAATGACATTACTATACTTACCTTCACTAATAATACTTTCTGTCATATATTTTGGGTCAATGTTGGTTACTTTGTCAATGATTCGGGTACAAGTTACATAATCATTAATACCGAAATATGTTAAAAAATTACGTAGTAACTGATTAACTTGTGTTGTTAACAAATAAAATTTTGTATTGGTGTTTGATATAACATAATCGTGTGTTTTAACTGATGCAAACATGTAACCCAAAATTGATTGAAGATGATTGTCATTAACTTCCTCCAATATTAAGGTATACTCAATAAAATTGTTCCATTCACCAACAGAAATCATTGGTTTAATTCCTGTCAATTTAATCTTAACCGTTAAATTACCATCAACTTCTATGTGTTCTCCAAGCGGTTTTGTAACTACAAATGAATGGTCACTTAAAAACTCATTAATACGTTCTATTGGAAAATCAATTATACTCATTACCTATAAATACTCCAATATGGAATAGATAAACCAATTCCTAGTCTAAAACCATTCATATAATTTACACCTACCGCAAAATCAATGCTGGATTTATCACCAGTCAACATTCTAATAGGGTAAATTTTAACCCAAACATCAGGTGTCATATCCACATGGTCAAAGTAAGTTTTAAGATATGCTCCACCCATAATACTAAATGTATTGTTTTTATTAACATATGTAAGACCAACACGGTTCATAATTGATAAAGGTGTTGTATAAATATATGGTTGTGGAAAAGTCGTCACATAATACCCTCCAACATATAAACCAATTTGTTTATAATTGTAAGAAGCAACTAAACTTTTTTGACTTGGAATATATAAAATATCTGATTGTTGGGCCTTGACCATTACAGATAAAAGTAATAAGATTGTTGTGAGTAATGTTTTCATAAAACAAAGATACATAAAAAATTGATACCTAAAAACATTTTTACTATTATTAAAAAAAACACTTGAATATGTCACGAATTGAAGAACTAAAAAAACAAAATCCAAACTTTAATATAGATGGGATTGCAATTATGAATGATTCATTGGGTAAGTCCAAATATACTGAAATGGCAATTAACCTAATTAAACATAAAATTTTAGAAAATAATGAAAGTCGTCATAAAGACCTTATTTATGAATTACAAGACGAACTAGGGTTTGGTGAGGAGTATTTGAATTCATTAACTTACATGGAACTTTCAAATATTATACATTTAATTTCAAATTATTTTGGTTATAGTAACTTTAAATTAATAAAAGAATTTATTGATTTAAATGAAAAAAAATTAATCGAAAATAATGATTTAACCACATATAAAACATTTAATGAGTTAGAACTTCAAATTTCATTATCAAACTTAAAAAATATTGATAATGAAATGACAAAACAAGTTCAAAAATTGTATGAAACTGATGAGTGGTTAGTCGTTAAACCTCTATCATATCAAGCATCTTTAAAGTATGGTGCATCCACAAAATGGTGTACAGCCTCAAAAGATAACGCAGAATATTATTTTAGGTATTCTAAACAAGGAATTCTAATCTACTCCATCAATAAAAAAACAGGTAATAAAGTTGCGGGTTTTAAAAGTGTTGATGAAAATTCTGAACCTGAAACATCATTTTGGAACATAACGGACCAAAGAATTGACTCGATGGATAGTGGATTACCATCCGATGTTTTAGATATTTTTAGAAATGAGTTTTCAAATACAAAACAAACCAATTGGGATATCTTAACAGATGAAGAAAGAAATCGTCAAATTTTATGGTTGGAAAATGAATATAATCGTAATAAAAAATCATCACGTGGAAATGAATTAGTGGAAGAACCAATGGATTATGAAGCAATGGAACCACAGAATGAAGTTCCCGTAACAAGAAGAATACGTCGATTAATCCCATTACGATATACTACGATTGATGCAGAACAAGAATTAACACGTCTATTAGAGGAACAAATGACAGAAGAAATAATTTCAGAAGCGATTAGATTGACTGACGAATATCCTGACCAAGCAGGTTAATTAAACTCCTCAATTTTTATTCCAATATACGTGTAATTTTTTTTCTATACCTAACATATTTCTAAATCTTAACAAATCCGTATTTATTCCATGGGTAATACTTCCTTTTGAATAGTCGGGTTCCATATTTAAGAAAAAATTTATTCTATTAGGATTAGATTCACCAAAAGTTACTTTATCAACACTGAGTTTAATTGATTCGTCATCCTCACCAACTAAAGCACTATTAACATGAGGTGATATGACATCATCTAAATAAGCTTGTAGATACTTTTCAATCTTAGCAGTATTCATTATTAAGAATTTAAAGATGACAGACCCAATTGTTTAGCGTAACGACCAACATTACAAGACCAGTATCCTGCGGTTGTCTTATCTTTCTTTTGAGAACAATTATGATTTTCTCTAAATAATTTTGTCGCCTCTTTATTAGCATTTTTAACTTTTAAGTTAGGGTCTCCAAAAGTTACTTTTTTAACACCGCCTGTTTCACTTTTAACATACACCGCGAATTTCTTAGGTCCACCTGATGTTCTATGTGGTTTGTTTAATTGTACGTTTTTGCCGTTAAGTTTTGCTTCAGTCAAAATATCTTCCTCTGTTTCAGTTTCGTAGATATAAGGTGCATCCAAATAAACAATTTCTTTACCAATTTTAATTTTTTTACCTAAATCTGATTCAATCATTAAACGGTCTTCTTCATTTAGGTCAATCATTCCTTCATTATATAAATCTCTTACTTCATTAACCAAATCAAAATAACTTTCAGAATAAACTTTAAAAACATTATTCGTTAACGACATACTATTATCCATATGATATTTTAATGCATCCGATACTTCAACATTTTCAGTTAAGACCAATGTTTTATCCAATTGTTTTTCTAAGGCTTCTTTGATTAATTCTCTTAAATTCATATTATTAAGTAATTTATTATAAATACCACCAATATGTCTCTTTTGATGTATTTATGATAAAGATTATCATGAGTGAGTCAGAACCATTAATATACGATAGCGAATTTTTACCACACGTACAAATTGCCATAGTCTTTGAGGAAAATCCTCAATACAAAGACTTGAAACCATTATTTGATGAATATGGTTATGGATTTATGGTACCAGGTAAACATTTGGTAATTATTGATGGTGAACAATTCGTTAATAATTTCAGTGCAGATGTTTTAAAATTCGTCGAAGCTCACGAAATTGTACATATCATTATGGGACATGATGGTCCAAGAAGTGAAGAAGATGAAATGGATGCGGATTTAGGAGCATACATTTTACTTAAAAGGAAGGGTAAAACCGATTCAATAAAAACTTTATTAAAACATTTCAAAGACAGACATGGTGTAAGATTTAGTGAAGATTTATTGGATAGAGTAAAAAAACACTTCTTATTACCACCACAGGTGTGATTTTTTAAAAAATTGATTATATTTATTTACTACATCGCTCCAAATGGAGTGTTCTCATATATACTTTTCCAAAAGACCCGTGAATTTATTTTGACGGGTCTTATTTTTTTATTACATTTGTAGAAATATAAAAATTATGGGAGCAATTAGTAATCATTACGGAGACGTACAAAATTGGGTTGAGAAAGTTATAGATTCTTGTGAGACACATGAGCAAACCCACTCAGCGCGGAAATTAGTATGGAATTTTGAAAAACAAATGACTGAAAATAAAGTTGATATTTCCATTCGTAATTCTATTGGAAATCATTTACGTAGCTTAGTTTCTAACAAAATGGGTGACCTATTAATAAAACAATTACCGTGAAAATAGAATTTGCAAACTCTTTTAATAAGAGTATAAAAAGATTAATACGTCATCAAACTTGGTGGTATCAAACATACTCCCTATTTCGTCATGACCTACCAAGATTTTTCAAAAATGTTTGGACATTTAGAAAGGCACTATGGAGCCATTATTGGTTTGACCATCACGGAACTTTGAAATTCCTTGAGATTGGATTAACTAATATTTCTGACACCGTTGAAAAATATGGTAACGAAGTTGATGATTCCCGTTTAAAGAAAGTTATCAAAATGCGTAGAGCAATTGAACTCATCAAGAATTATAATGAGAGTAACTACATCGAAATGGCGGAAAAAGAGTTAGGTTCGTTGGTTCTTCATGATTGGGAGTTTGAACCTGTTCCTGATAAACCCGAATACTCAAGAATAATCGATAGAGATACTGAGGAAGAAAAGGTACACAATCGTAAAGTATATGACAGAGCTCATGAGATTGAAGAACAAGAATGGGAGGAACTTTTTAAAATTTTAAAAGGTCAAGACCATAAAGAATATTGTAAATTATACGACGCTCAAACCGAAGAAGAAAAAAGAAAAAAAGACCTTTGGAACGAATGGTTTGATGGTTCTGGAATAAAAGGTTGGTGGGATTGATAAAAAGTCGTATATTTGTATTCTAATATTTTAAGTTATGAAAATAGTATTCATCAGCGACACACACGGAAAACATGATGTTTTAACAACCAAGGCGTATGATAACATCTTGGGTGAGGGAGACATCCTTGTCCATGCAGGAGATTGTACCAATGTAGGAAAAACTCACGAAGTTAAAGAGTTTTTGGATTGGTTTTCTAACACACCATTTACTCATAAGGTATTCATTGCAGGTAACCATGATTGGGGATTTGAAAAAAACCACGACATCGCACCTGAATACAAAGAGAAAGGTGTTCACTACCTTTTTGACAGTATGGTCGAAGTCGATGGTGTGAAAATCTACGGAAGTCCATGGCAACCTGAATTTTATGATTGGGCATTCAACTTACCAAGAGGGAAGAAACTCGCTGAGAAGTGGTCAAAAATCCCTGATGGTCTTGATATCTTGATTACTCATGGTCCTGCACATAAAATGGTTGACCACACAATTCAAGGTCTAAATGTTGGGTGTGAAGATTTGTTCAATAGAATAATGGAAGTTCAACCAAAAATCCATGTTTGTGGTCATATTCATTGGGCTTATGGTCAGAAGTCATTTCATGGTGTTGAGTTCTTAAATGCCAGTGTTCTAAATGAAAGATATCAATACGAAAACAAACCAATTGTAATTGAGTATAACCCTGAAACAAAAGAGATAGATTATCTTTAATTAAAAGTGGTAAGAAATTACCACTTTTTTTTATATTTATTGTTATGGCAGACCAAAGTCAATATTCAAAATTACCAAAAAAACAATTAGTACGAATTGCCGAAATATTACTTGATGAAGATTTTCCTCAAGGAAGTCCTTATGACAATAATGATTTTTCTGACGCATATAAAACGTTAGAAAGTATTGGGAGATACTTTAGTATTTCAACAGTTCATGAAGATGTTGAATTCTTTTCAAAATTTCTTGAAATGAATGATGAACTTCTTTCTAAAATATTCGACCCTAATGGTGACAAAACTTTAATGGATAAGCTCGTAATACCTGTCGCACAAACATACGAATTGCAATATAGTATTTGGGGGTCATGTACTTTTGACGATTATATGGGTCAAAAATTTGATTCTTACGATATGGATTGGGTTGAAGATTCTGCCAGACAACAACAAAGTGAGGGTAATTGGGATATGTATGATGGATACCATATAAGAGATACTGTATACGACAATTGGGAAACCTCAGATGATAGTTTTGATAAAGTTATTCCTGTTAGTGAAAATGTTAAGGAATCTTTATTAGATAGATTGGTTCTTGAAAATACAAGTGAAGTTGTCTCATCTTTAGATAGACAAACATTATTAAAATTAAAATCAATTATTGATTCAAGACTTAGGTCTTTGTGATTTTTTCTTTGGTTTCGTTTCGTTAACCAAATCACCTAAAGTTTTCTTTTTTGTATCAGGACCTTCAAATCCTTTTTTCCATTTGTGTTCGACAGACACTGGTCCTGAAGTTGTTTTAGAATAATCGTATTTCCAAATAGAAGTGCAATATTCACTTTCATAAACTCTTTCGAATTTATTTGTTTTTTCTTGATTTTGTGTCATATTACAAAGATAATATTATTTCAGTATTTTACAAAAAATCCTCACCTTTTTGAGATGAGGATTAGTAAATTACTCTTCGTCTTCTTTTTTACCTTTTGTAAGGTTAATGAATTTATCAACGGATGCAATACCAAAACATGCAATTGTGATAAATTTAAATGAATCAAAAATAAACTCATTAATTAGTAGTGGTTTATTCATTGCACCTGTTACGATGTCTACAAAAGCGAAAATACACATCATTACAAATGCCATAAATCCGATAACCGCCTTTTCATTAATTGAGTTGTGGTCGTTAAATAAATCGTGAAAGAATTTTTTCATAGTATCTTGGGTTTATACTAAATAAATATCACTAAAGTTGTTAACTTACTACAACGTTGATTGATGTTCCTGAAACAAACGGTGTTGATGCCGATTGAATCATTTGTGTTGATTTATATAAATCTATATAGGAAATCATTATAAAGTTCGGCAATCTCAGAATCAGATATTGCTCTGTTATATATTTCAACATTTGATATTTTACCGTTAAAGTATTCATTAACATTTGTAGTACCAATTGTTAAATTATTCGCATTTGGTACATTATGTGATGAACCTGGTGTATCACCACCAATCAGAACATTGTTTAACCAAATTTGTCTATTTGTTCCATCAAATCTTGCAACAACATTATACCAAGTATTAATTGATAATGCCGTGTTAACCGCCAAATCATTACCCCACCAATAATGTATAAATCCTGTTGCTGATAATCTTAACGCGTTCACTTGGTTTGTATTTAAGTAACCTCCCCATCCAACAAATCCCTTATCACCTAAACTACTAGCATTAAACCAAACACTAATTGTGTAGTTACTATTACCAATTGGAATATTAACAGGTGAACTAAATGTTGTGTATTGGTTACCTCCATTAAATGTCAATATACCTCCATTTAATGGACTATATGTTGGCGAGTTTTGTAATGTTCCTGTGTTGTTATTTCCTGATAAATCATTCCATTGGTCACCACTACCTGAATAACTTGTGGCTCTACCCGCATCAACATATAACGTTAAACCACTTGTTGGGATAACAATTGGAGTACCTGTAGGTGTTGGTGTAATAGTTGGTGTTATTGTGTTAGTTGGAGTTACAGTATTAGTTGGTGTTGGAGTTGGTGTTGGTTCAATAAATCTTGGATATAAATAATTGTAGTTTTGTAAAACTTGTGATGAATTCAATGCGATTGTATATGTCTCACAAATTGCAATGTTTCCAGGGAAATACGAACCTCCAACACTTCTGGCAATTGATAATGATGCCGTAGCATCCAATGTATTTGTATTACCCGTTCCTGTGGCAACTTGAGTACCATCAACATACATAACCAACGCTCCGTTTGATTTTGTTCTTGTAACAATAACATTATGCCAAAAATTATCATTGTATGTTGTTGTTGAAGTAATTGTTGTATCAGGATTTCCGACACCAAACATTAATCTTCCCGCAGCCATTGATAAACCAAAGTCGTTAGTTACACCACCAACTTCACCATCCATTAAACCAATTCCACTATACCAATTACCCAAAATACCCGCACTTGATGTTGTCTTAAACCAAACGCTTAATGTAAAGTCATCTTGAACTGGTCTTGTAATTGATGTGTATTGGTTGGTTCCGTTAAATGATAAATAACCATTATAGTCTGAACTATATGTTGGTGAGTTTTGTAATGTCGCATTGTATGTTGCACCTCCACTAGCAATGTTTGTCCAAATATTTCCTGAACCAGGATAACTACTTAATTGTCCTGCGTCTAAATTAACATTCAATCCTGATTGTACAATACCTGGTGATGGAGTTGGTGTTTGTGTTAAAGTATTTGTCGGGGTATTTGTAGGTGTTTCAGTGTTTGTTGGTGTTGGTGTTAAAGTATTTGTTGGGGTATTTGTTGGGGTATTTGTGGGTGTTTCAGTGTTTGTAGGTGTCGTGGTTGGTTCAGGTGTTGGTGTATTTGTTGTTGTTTCAGTTACTGTAGGTGTCGGTGTTGGAGTAGTTGTTTCACTTGGAGTCCCTGTCACTGTCGGTGTTGGAGTCGTAGTTTCACTTGGAGTTCCTGTCACTGTTGGAGTAGGTGTTATTGTGTTAGTTGGGGTTACAGTATTGGTTGGAGTTGGTGTATTAGTTGGCGTTTCAGTGTTTGTTGGTGTTTCCGTATTAGTAGGTGTTGGTGTTGGAGTTTCAGAACTAGTTGGAATTGGTGTTTCAGTCGGTGTTGATGTTGGTGTATCAGTAACTGTAGGGGTTGGTGTGTTGGTTGGAGTTTCAGTAACGGTAGGTGTTAAAGTATTTGTTGGTGTAACTGTGTTAGTTGGAGTTGTAGTTACCGTAGGTGTTGGAGTTTGAGTTGGAACTCCTGTAGTCGGAGTAGGAGTTGGAGTCGTCAAATTCCATGAATTCCAATACCCATTATTTGTTAACCAAATTGATGCTTCATTACCACTTGTAAATGGTGCGGTTTGTCCTTTAGCAACATAATTGGCAATAGAAATAAATGATGGTTCGGTCAATAATTTTGACCTCTTAAATCCAACGTAAGCAGGAATAAAAAGTGGATTTGGTTGTGTTCCTCCTGACACAGGATTACAAATAACATATCCAAGTGTTTCATCTGGTCCTTCCCACCACGTAACACCACCATAGTTTTGTTGATAAATCCAATTAACATCTCCAACTGCCAAGTTGCCAACTTGTGTTGTTCCTGTAATCAATGAATTAGGTGGTATTGGATTATATGCAAACGGTCTTGATACGGACATTTATTACTTTAACAATAAATATACGAAAATAAAAAAGGGGATTAAATCCCCCTTCTTTTTATTTCAATATTCTATCGTCGTGAGTAAAAATCTCTAACGTAGATGATTTTCCACTGTTGTCTAACCAATCGACAATTTCCAATTCTTCTCCTTTATAGAAAATCTTGTCAATAAAATCCCAATCTCCATTAGGTGTTTCAATACAACCTGTGGTAAATGTAAAATCTTTTGAACTTGGAACTTCGTCAGATTCAAATTCCATGTAGTATAAACCACCCTTGTTTTCATCCACACTTAAATAAGTGTTTCTTGGTTTTAATTTTTTGTCTTTTGGAAATGCATCGTAACCAACATATTCATTTTTATCGTAATAATCCTCATCCAAATCACCAGTCTCGTCAATGTCAAAAGCCAAAACTTCTTTTTCCATATCATCTTCAACGGTGAAGTACATTGTTCCATTGTCAAATGCTTTTGAAACATGGAATAAATCACCATCCCAAATGTCGATGTCTAACAAATCATCTAAGTCATGACGAACTTCCCAAAGTTCCTCATAACCTGCTTTTTTTATCAAGTCCTCAATTTTTTTAACTTGTTCGTCAGTAAGAGTTTTACCAATCGCTTCCAACAACCATCCATAACAATTTAATTTATACTTCGTCATAATGTTTCAAATGTAATAAAATATTTATTATAAAACAAGCCCCCCAATATAGTTGGGACTTTTAGGACCGTTACCGTTGCGGTAACACGAAAAAGAGGGATTCGCTACCCCTCTTTTTTTATAATGTAATTCCATCTAAATATTTTTTAATAGTTCTTCTTAATGTTGGTTCTCCCAAGTGTACCCATTCACTTTCAAGATAACTAAATAATTTTCCAACCAAATATTTTTTATTACGTTCTAACATATAAGTTTTGTGGTCAATCGATATTTGTTTGAGTGGGTTTTCCATCCAATCCAATTTAATTTCATGAACGGGAAAATGTCTTTTAAGATATGTTAATAATTCATCGGAAGTTGTTCCTTCATATTTGGACATAATATCTTTTTTCTCTTCTTCAGTGATTTTCATAATAATAAATATAGTAATATTTAATAGTAAATAAAAATATCAATATGGCAAAAGCAGCAAAATCTAAAAGTACGTCCGCAGTTTCTGTAAGAAAAGATAAAGGGAAAGTTTCAAGACCTGGAATTCACGCAAAAACTAAAAGTTCCAAATTAAAAAGTTCTAAGAACTACAAAAAGATTAATCGAGGACAAGGTTAATTAATCTACAATTTATTGTAATTTTTCTTATATTATTATCATAGTGGATAATAAACGAAGACTCTATCGCTTAATCGAAGCGTACCTTAATGGATTTAAGGGTGACTTGGTTGAATCAATTTATGGTAATAAGTCAAGGATTAAAGTTCACACCGTAACTTTTGGTGTTTCCGATAATAGTGTATTGGTTGAACTTGTCGTTATTTTGGGTGACGTTATAAATGAGGAAACTTTGGACACCTCATTGGCAGAAATTTTAATTCAAGAAGCTCTTGTTTATTTCTTTGCAGAAAAAACCATTAAAACTATTATTAGGTGGGATGTTTAAGAATTTCTCTTAGCCATTGTACTCATCAACTCAGCATTTTCTTTCTGCATGAATTCAACTTTAACCGTAAGTTGAGCAACTTTTTCGGTTAATTCTAAAATAGTTTGTCTCATGTTGTCTTTTTCTTGACTACTTGCAATCAATAATGCTTCTAATTTTGATATTCTATCTCTACAGTCATGACGAATAAAATCTTCGTCTCTATCTCTTTGTATTGACCTTTTTTCATAAAATCTCCAAGCCGCCGAACTTCCTAATACTGTGATAAGTGTTACAACTACTGCCCAAACTGATTGATTCTCCATTAAAATATATTTTTATAATAAATATACCAACCAAATAAAAAAAAACAAAAACACTATATTATTATTAGTTTTAGTCAAAATCAACCACACATTCAAATCCAATAACGGATTCAATAAAACTTGATACGTTTCTATTGTCATCACAATCTTTTATTCTTTTAAGGACTAAAAATAACGAATACGAATCAGGCACCCAATCACATTTATTATTATCATACATGTGTGTTTGCAAAGCTCTAAATTCGGAAATTAATAATGACTTATCATAAGAAATGTCCAACGCAGATTGTACTACTTTCTTTAATCTATTTTCGTCCATGTCATGTCTGAATTTAAAATCACCGAATAAAGATGTTTTTTATTCCACTCTAATGGTGAAATCATTGATAATGAATACCCACCATCGAAATCCTCGTATAAGTGATATATTTCACCTATAATCGGTTCAAATTTATATTTGGACTCGTATACTGTCTGAGTAATTAAAAATGATTTTTGGAGGGTTTCTGCTTGTTCTACAATTTCTTTATATCTTCGGTCAAAAACTTTATTAACCTTATCAAGACCATTTTTCTTGAATGTCGTTAAATCAACAGGTTTAATGGATGGTGCACTGACATTACTACCGTATGGTAATAATCCAGGGTTGTCCGCAACGTTATCAGGTTTCTTAGTCTTCATAAAAAAAAATGTCCCACAATTGTGAGACATTAGTATAGACATATTTTATTTAATAATCAAATTACTGACCTTTAATCATTCCCATTCCGTGTTTCAAAAATTCTTTTGCTCTTGGAGAAACGTGTTGCATCCCATAAACTTTTTCGATATCTTTAACAAGCTCTTCACCGTGCTCATTTTCTTTATAAAGTTCGATAATCTTATCCATCGCAGTTCCACATTCTTTTTTTGTTTCATCGAAATAATTATAAGGTTTGAAACCTTTTAAATGATTCATAATTTCACTTGCCAAATGTTCACCACCATCAGAAACTTTTGGGTGCAATCTAAGAGTTTTTAATAACTCCAATTTATCAACCAAACCGTTAACACCGTTTGGTCTAATTTGAACACCTTCAATATAATCTTCGGCTTCGTCATTGCCGACAATTTCATCAAGAGATTTTACGTTTCCGCCATGGCAGAATTTACGGTCATCTTCTTTTGTTTCGGACTGTTCTATAAGATAAAGTTTTTTAATCTGTTCTTTATCTGATTCTGTGAGTTGAAATCTTTTTCCCATATAAATAAATATACTGTTTTTGTTTATTATATGTAAATAGAGTCAAATTTGATTAAAACAACTTTTGAGTGTCGTTGTATAATCTTTTCATAGACGCTTCAATAATAGTGATTTGTCTTTGGTCTTCATCTGAAACCTCAAAACTTTTAGCTTTAAGTAATCTAACTTGTTCTTGAAGTCTTTGATATCTCAAAAGCATATCATCATAAAGTTTAGCCTTTTCTTGTTGTGTTAAATGTTGTGCTCCCATTGTATGTTTTTTTATAGTATAACTCTTATTTAAAGTATATCAAGAGATTTTATTTTTTTTGTGGTCATTCCATTCCATCCAAAATGCCGCAGCAACAATAATATTCATACCCAAAGACACAAGTATTTCATAAATGTCTTTATAGAAATTCATAGTTAAATGAATGTGACCAACAATCCAAAATGGTACCGCCATATTGGAACCAATCCATCTTATCGTATATGATAAAAACGACATGATTATACCATTCCAGTCATTTGGTAATATCGATTCATATCACCAACTGTTAATGGTGAAGATGCAGGTTTACCCAATTTTTTATTATATACAGGATTAGCTCTTGCAATTTTTTCTGCAGATAAATTACTAGATTGTAATACAAAATCATCAGACTGTCCTGCGGCAACAGGTAAGAAATTATAAAGATACAAATCTTCAGGTTTTTTTATTTTACCACTATTATAACCTTTAGACCAAAATTCTTTAATTGCGTCCATTTGAGCTTCTAAATTATATCTTATCTCATCTAATGTATAAGATTTACCATTGATTGTTTTTGGCATTCCACCACCAGGACAAAACTGAATTAATCCCACACAACCAATACTATTTTTAATTTCAGGATTTAAACCTGATTCATGTTTCATTAACTTGATGATTGAATTTTCATCAATATTAATGGCGTTTGAAATTTCTTTTAATTTCTTTTTAAAAATTGGATTATTTAATAACTCTTGACCCTTAGCAGATACTTTATCATTAGTTGATTTGTTGTCGTTTTCCGAATCTTGAGGGTTTTCTTTATCCATAATATCACCACTTAATGCCATTTTAATTAAGTCGGTAACAATTCCTCTCAATTCTTGTTCTGTAAGTCTTACTACTCTTCCCATAATACAATAAATACACTTATACACATATTAAACACATTGCTTTTACCTAAAATGTTAATATATTATATTTGACATATGAAACAAAAACTTATTTATCCGATTATTTTGATTGTGTTGGGACTTTTAACATTTGTGAGGTTGTACTTTGACTTAGACCAAATTGGTTGGTTTACAGAGTCTATATCACCTTTAATTGCGGTTTATGCTTTATACAAGATGTCAAAAGAAATCTAAACAAAAACCCCACCTTTTTGAGATGGGGTTTAATGTGTTTGGATGGTTTTATTTAATTTTTTTTATATTTTTGAATGAACCCATTTCTGTATTTCCATTCAAAGTGTTTGGAGCATCATTATAAAGTTCAAAAACCCCAGGGATTGAATTTTCACCACCCTCTAAATAGGTGCCAGGACCTTCTACTCTAACCATAAACCAACCATTGAGTGACTTGTCAGGTTCACCAACTTGTTTAATTGTCAGTGTATATTCTTTGTTATCGATACTTCTTATTCCTTTATAAACACCATTTTGAATAAAAGGTGATTTTCCAGATTGATTTACAGGTTGTTTTGATACAACAAAAAATGTTTGTTTGTATGTCCATTTAGTCCCGTTTATTCTTACTATGTCAGGTCCAAACGTCCTTGTACTTCCTTTATACAATGCGTTTAATCTATCTGTCAAACCATTTACTTGGTTGTCATGTCTTTGCTCAAAGTTATCACCAATAGAACCTCTCGTGGTAAAAGCAATATCGGGATTACTATCAACTGAAACTAATCTAACCGAAACGCTAGTTATAACATTATTTTCTCTAATATAACTGGATGGTCCTTGTATACTTTCAACTCTCCATCTACCTTCTTTCAATTTTTTAGTAACTCTTGATTCCAAATCATCGTCTAAAGTTTTAGAACCTAATATTCCGTGTACCAAATCCCAATTTGTTCCGTTTGGATATGGTTGTACACCTTGAATAGATACAAACTCAACATCTTGAGGAGTTACTTGTTCATTAAGTCCATATAAAGATTTTATTTGTAATACTTCACTTTCAGTTAAAATAAATTTTCCCATAACATATAAATATATTTAGAAAATAAAAACCCCTCTCAAATTGCAAAACTTTCCCCACAACCACAGGTACGAGAAGCGTTTGGATTTATAAATTGGAAACCTTTTCCATTTAACCCATCTGTAAAATCCAATTCAGTTCCAAATAAATAAAGGAAAGATTTTTTATCTATTGCAATTTTTACGGAATTGTCTTCAACAATATTATCACCTTCTTGTGGTATAGTATCAAATCCCAATTCATAAGACATTCCTGAACAACCACCGCCTTTAACACCCACTCTTAAAAAATAAGTTTCCTTATTTAACTTTTGTTCTTCCAAAAGTTTTTGGATTTGTATTTTTGCTTTTTCAGATACAGTAATAATTTCCATCATGCTAATGGTGATACATAAACAGAGTCTTTATTTTGTAAAGCTTCTCTAACCCATCTTCCACGTTCCTCGGCCATACGTCTAACAGCAATTCTTTCTTTATTACATGGACCATTACCTTTAACTACCGCCCAAAACTCATCCCAATCAGGGTCAGAATAAGTCCACGTTCCATCATCATGTTTCTTTAAGTCAGGGTCAGGTAATGTTAAACCAAGTTCTTCTATCTTTGGAACATACATACTGAAAAATTGATTTCTCATTTCATCATTGGTCATCATTTTAATTTTCCACTTAATTAATTTTTCAGAGTGAACCGATTGTGAATCTGGTGGACCAAAAAAATGAATTACAGGTCTCCACCATCTATTAAGAGCATCTTGCACCATTTCCCTTTGTTGTGGTGTTCCTGTTGCAAGATAAACCGTGTTGTCATGTCCTTGTTTCAAATGAAAACTTTCTTCGTAACAGATACGTTCTAATGCTCTACAATAAGGTCCATAAGAACCTTTGGCGTTGGCAAGTTGATTCACAATAGCCGCAGCATCAATCAACCACCCAATTACAGCAGTGTCGGCCCATGTCTTAGATGGATAATTAAATACATTCGAATATTTTGATTTACCCGAAATTAAATCATTAACCATATCCTCACGTGGTTTTCCAAGAGTCTCAGCAGCAGAATACAAAAGTTGAGCATGTCCCACTTCATCTTGAACTTTTGCCATCAAAGCTAATTTTCTTCTAAAACCAGGAGCTCTTGTAATCCAAGTACCTTCAGGTAATGAACCAATAATTTCTGAGTGAGCGTGTTGCTCAATCATACGAATAAGTTGTTTTCTATATTCTGTTGGCATCCAATCTTTTGGTTCAATCTTATCACCTGAAAGAATCCTCGACTCAAACTCCGCAAGTTTTATTGGGTCATCATCAACAACAAAGTCTTTATTTAAATTTGTATTTCCGTACATACCAATAAATATAAAAAACCCCACCTTTTGAGTGGGGTTTGATAATTCTTATTTATTTATTTTTTATAATGTTTTGTTGAGTCCGCATCGGGTATAATTGTTCCGACAGGATAAGTTGCTCCAACAGGTGCTTGTGTTACAGATGTTTCACCAGGTAATGCTCTAACCGATTGACGTAATGGTAAAGCCAATTCATTAATTGGACCATAACATTTTGCCAATGTCACACCATTAACTTTATTTGGTAATATCTTACATGGCATACACCACATATTACTCATACCACCACCTGGGGTTTCAGTGATTGTGAATGTTCTGTTTACCGTTGGTAGATTTTGCCAAGTTGGTGCTTGAGGAACACTATCATAATACCAAAAATAAGACCATACAGTCTTATCTGTATTATCAGGAGTGATATAAGGGTCACCAACCAATAAAGTGTTCACAAGAGCCGTTCCTTCCATTACAGGACACGTAGCACATCCTTCAAGGAATGTATCACCTTGAACAACAATCTTGTTTCCTGTTAATGTTGCAGGTGACGCTCCACAGAAGGCAAACTTACCGTGAAATAATTGTAATGCACGTTGGTGCGTGGTTTCTTCTTTCTTTTCTTCTTTTTTTCCATTATCACAAGAGGTCATCGCTACGATTGTGAATAATGTAATTAATGTTAATAATATTTTTTTCATGAATTTTAATTTAGTAATAAATAGTTTTAAGCATAAAAAACCCCACCTTTTGAGTGGGGTTAATAATTAAATCATTTCGATTGAGTTAATCTTATCTCCTTGTTGAATTTGGTCAATCACGTCAAGTCCTTCCATAACTTTACCAAAACATGTATGGTTTCCGTCAAGGTGTTGTGTTCCTTGTCTGTTGTGACAGATGAAGAACTGGGAACCACCTGTGTTACGTCCAGCGTGAGCCATTGACAATACACCTTTATCGTGGAATTGTTTTGGTGCGGTTACTTCACATTGGATGTTGTATCCTGGTCCACCATTACCGATTCCATTTGGACATCCACCTTGAACCACGAAGTTTGGAATAACTCTGTGGAAGTTTAATCCGTCATAGAATTTTTTCTTAATTAAACTTTTGAAATTGTCTGTGGTGATTGGTGTTTCGTTGTCATACAACTCAGCAATCATATCACCTTTGCTTGTAGAAATTTTTACTTTGCTCATAAATTTGTTTTTTCAAATAATAAGTAAATTATTTTATAGTATCAAGAGATTAGTGTTGGACTACGATTCTATGACTTAAACCGCCCATTCTGAATGTGTATATCCCACTCTTCCAAGAACTTGTATTTATTTGAACGCAACTTGATATAAGACCATCTTTAACAATCTGACCACTTCCATTATAAATAAAATATGGTACAAGAGGTTGTTTTGTTGGGGAAGTTAAACAAACTAAAACCCTATCATCCGCTGGGTTTGGTGTGACTTTGATAACATCTCTACTTATAGTTTTTAATCCTACCATTGTTGAATCACACCCGATATGAATTTCTTTATAAATAAACGTATCACAATTTCCACACTTATTATGGAATGATGCTTTGAATGTGTACCAACCAGTGTCTAAAGTACGTCTAAATATTCTATCATGAGCCAAGGTATCTAATTTATGTGTAGCATGATTATAAGCCCATAGTGAATATCCTGTAATACAAGTATCTTTTGAACCCAATTCAAATGTGACTGTACCGCATTTGTTAGAATATCCTAAACCAATTTTAGACCAATCACATTTAGGTTTTGTTGTTGGTTTACAGGTAACATGAATATAATCGTAGAATAAAGTATCGCCACCACAACATTTGTTTTTAATGGAAACTTTAACAAAATAATAACCAGTATCACTAAATGTGTAGTTAAATACCCTGTTATCTCCTGTGTATAAAGGAGTTGTAGAACCCTTTTTAACAATTAAAATTGAATGTTTATTACAGGTGTCTACCGTTCCTGTCACCTCAAACTTATAAGCATTACATGTGTTAGATTTGCCCAAGCTTACTTTGGACCAATCACATTTGGGTTTTGTTGTGGGTTTACATTCAACATGAATTAACACATACATCAAAGTATCACCGCCACAACAAGCATTCTTAACCGAAACACGAACGTAATAATATCCTGTATCATTAAATGTGTAGCTAAATACCCTATTAGTTCCAGCGTAGGTTGTAGTTGTTGCACCTTTTTTGTAAATTTTAATATCATGTTTATAACAAGTATCTACCGTTCCTGTTACTTCAAACTTATAAGCATTACATGTGTTAGATTTGCCCAAGCTTACTTTGGACCAATCACATTTTGCGTTTACTGATGCTAAGGAGACCAAAAGCATTAACAGCATTATTATTTTTTTCATTCTTATTTTATCTTAATAGTGGTAAACGGTTGTTTTATTTCGTAAGAATGTATCTCGTGACAAAGATTCCCTGTCCATCGTCTTTTCCTGCGTTGCTTTCCACTCCGCCCAAAACAAAAGAAATTTTCCATCCTTCTCTAAATAGAGAAATGAGCTTTGCTGTAACGATAGCGTCGTTGCTAGCGATGTTCTGAAAGTTGATTCCCACTCCCGAATATAAATTCAGAAGCTTAATCTCGTTGAATTTTTCAATTTTCATCTCGTCTCTTGGTGTTTTTATGTCGGTCAAAAAACTTGAACTGATGGTGTCAACAGACTCGACAATTCTAGAACGTCCAATTCCCATGGGAACAATAGACTCAACTACGGTTAAAATTTTAATTTGGGTCTGAGCCCAAGAGGAAGCGAGGAAGCCAAAGAAGGCTAGAAGTAGAAGTAATTTTTTCATTTTATTTTTTTTATTTTTTATCTTATTAATGTAAAGGTTCCATTATATTGAAACACTTTATCTTCAAGTGACGTTACTATCATTTTATATACATATACGCCATCTTGTGCGGGTTTACCTAAATAATTACCATCCCACCCTCTTGAAAGGTCTGTAGTTTCAAACATTTTTTCTCCCCAACGATTAAAGATTAACATTTCATATGTTTTGTTATTAATAACATACGGTCTGAATGTATTGTTTTCATTTGGTCCAGCATTGTCAGGTGTAAATGCGTCAGGTACAAAGATAATGATGTCAGGACCAATTACAACCTTTTTCATAGAAGAATCTTTACAACCTTTATCTGTGGTAACAACCAACTTAATCCAATAAGTTCCTGTGTCTTTTCCAAATACAATGTTTGAGTTCTTAAGTGTATCAGTACCAATCTTGTATGATTTACCCCAAGTCCAATTGTGTTTCATGTTGGTGACAAATGGATTCTGACTAACACTTGATGTGTTAATAGTTTTGAACTTAGGTAATGCTACCGTTGTTTTATACAATGGGTCGGTATTAAACACAACACTTGGTTTTGGATAAACATTAACCGTTTGGGTTATGGTTCTATTACATTGTTTTTTACCTTGTACATTTGTAATGGATAAAGTTACTTGATATTTTCCTTGTGTAGAAAACAAATAAGGAACTGAACTATTGCTGTTAGAGATACTATTAGTATTTACATACCAATTATATATTAACAAAGAAGGGTTAATTCCTTTTCTTTCGGTAGGTGTAAAAATAGTATTCAGTGGTTCACATCCGTTTTGATATGTAAACATTGGGTTTGGATATTGGTGAATATAAACTCTTACCGTATCAAATGGATTTGGACATACATTTTTTGCAACACTCCAATCAACTCTAACATCAACATAACCTAACGCAGTATCAGTAATTGTTGGAATATACTTTCTATTCATAGTTGGTCCAAATGTTGCCATTGGTATCCAATTAAATGTTCCACCATTTAAGTATTGGGTATCAATTTTTAATGTAACTGTATCAAACTCACATACTTCAATTGGTTTAACAAACTTAAGTTTTGGTATATTAACAATTGTGATTTTAGCGTATTCAGTATCTTGACAGTTATAGGGTGTAAGACCAATCATCATCCATTTGTATGGACCTGGTACATAACCTGTTGGGGTTGTTGTTCCGTTGAAGAATCTACCATCAGGATAGCTTACAATAGTTCCCCCTTTATTACTTACAGATAATGTTAACACATCCAAAGGAATTGCGGATGCACATATTGTGGTATCTCTAACTCTCAAGTCCGATGTATCATGAACTATGATATTAAAACTATCTATTTTTGTACAACCAAATTGTGAACTTACATATTTGATGTTATATACACCAGGTCCTGTAGATGTTTTAAACACTCCTGATGAAATGTTTGTAGTTACTTTTGGATGATTTCTATCACCATTTACATCTTGAATATAAATTGTTCCTCCTGTTGGTTTGACACCATTAACAGTTATGTAATCAAACATATTAACATTAACACCTGAATTAACACAATAATCGGGAATTGTTTTGATGATGACATTTGGTTCAGCAATTACATTTACATCAACAGTATCTGAACTTTCACATCCTGTTACCAAATCTCTAACAATAAGTTTGAATGTGTATTTTCCTTGATATTCGTCTTGAGATGGTGCACCAAAGTTAAATCTAATGTTTGGTATTGAATTACTTGAAATGTTAAATAATAATTTTGACGTATCAATCCCTGATGGTGCTCTAACAACATCCCATCTCATGTATACACCTGATTTGGTTGCTGGTTTGGTTCTTAACACATCCATCATCATTGACCCAATATCCTGACAAATAGTTTTTGGAACCAATGTAATCAATGGTGTACCATAAATTGTTTGTGTTGTTGAATCTATGTTAGAACAACCATTTGTATCGTTAAACTTAACATAAACTTTTGTAGTAAAGTTATTACCTCCTTGTAATTTACTATTGTCTAATGATATTGTGTTGAATAGGAACCTTCCGTTGTAAGGGAAATATGGAGTAACAATATTACCAACTTTATTTTTAGTTCCGCTCCAAATATCATAAGTTCCAAAATTGTGAGGTTTAACAATAAATGGTTCCATCCATTTATCTCCATAAGAATAACATTCAGGTTTTAATGGTTTTGGATTCCAACTAATTTTTGGTAATGGTTTAACCCTAACAAACATTGTATCCATATCTTCACAACTATGTCCGTTCTGAGTTAATACGGTCTTTAATGTAAACATATAAGCTGTTTTTGTTATGTCAGATTTTAACTTATAGGTTGATAAATTACCCAATCCACCCCAAGTATATGTAGGACTTAATAGTGGTGGTCTATGACTGGCAGTCAAGGTGAATGTATCTTTATCACATAT
>Ga0209597_1000482_pt1 | contig 26427 bp, 26 predicted proteins | sample M_140625_MF_Meta_FD_187316 | JGI IMG/M metagenome (GOLD analysis project Ga0209597, IMG submission 187316) | Freshwater microbial communities from Lake Montjoie, Canada to study carbon cycling - M_140625_MF_MetaG (SPAdes) (version 2) | ecosystem: Environmental > Aquatic > Freshwater > Lake... | reverse complement strand
TAATCGAGGTCCGGGAAATTCCGGTCCAGGAAATCCGTGAGTTCGGTGTAGTCCTCGTTCGGTGCGGCGACATGGACAAAGGCGATGGGTTCTTTCGGTGTCTCGAGGAGTTCGTAGAATCGGCAGATACGATCCGCATCATTCTCCGTCTGCACAGTAATGATGCCATGAAAATCCCTGAATTGGTCTCGAAAGGCGGCCAGCATCTGTTTCGAGGAAAAACGAGTCGTCTCCCATGGAAAGCGCTCGGAGGTCTCGATCGGCTCGGCGCCCATCGCAATCAAGAATAGATTCTTGTGATTCGCCTGGAATTCACGCCAACGCGTCATGGTGTCCACGCTGGCTTTATGGATCGACCATTCCAAGAGAAATCGAGCGGCATCTTCCCCCCGGTAATGACGAAGATTGTTGATCTGTCCCGCGATCCATCCCTTATTCATGTTTCGGTTTTTATGCAAGAGAATATCGGCCAGCGCCTCGGAATATCTACCTTCCCATCGATAAAAGTCATTGCAGATCCTCATCTGCACATAGCGGAGGAACTCGGGATGATCCTGGCGCATGAGACTGTCCAGCGATTGGAGGACCTTTTCAGACTCCTGGTAGCGTCGGGCATCCAGATGGCGCTGCGCGGTCTGGAAGACCAATGAAAGAGATCGCCTCGTCTCGATGAAGTTGACAATCAGGCCGTCGTAATCTCCATACCAGAAACGGAAGCGCTCGGGGAAGCGCTCGGTTGCGATGGTCATGATGGCCTCATCCAATTGATACCACCCTTCCTTATGCAGCACCTCGTCCCAGATCTCTTGAAAGATCTTGGAATATTCGAGGACCTTTTCCGCTCGACCACCAAAGCATCCTCCCGCCACGTGATGATAGACCACAGAAAAATACTCTCGCCAGGGAGTGGCCGGATCTTTCGTGACCGTATGAATCCTCAATTGATGGATCTTGTCCGGATACCGAGCCATGAAATCGGGCCATGTCTCCGCCACCTCGCTCCATTCTTTTGGTGAGGCCTTGGCGCAGTGCTGGATGCCACAATCCATCCAGAGAAAAAACTCGGTCTCAAAAGGATTGTCCGCGATGGCGCGCTCCAGGAAATCAAACTTGTTGTTATTCAGAATAATATAAAGCGGTGTGTCCTTCTTCTTGTTTAGGTTCATGATGGAATGCGTCTTCATTGCCTCTCTGATCGCATCCAGATCCTTGTAAAAGAGCGTTTGTTCAAAGGGAAGCATCACCACCTTCGTCTTATCCGCCATTTCAGATCGTATCTTTTGAATCTCCTCCGCAATCTTTTCGCTGTCAGTGTAAAAAATCATGGGTAAATCGATGCTCATCATTGACTTGCCCAACTCTAGGTAATCCATCACATCCCTAACGTCTTCTCCTTCCTCCAATGGCTCTCGTGCCCGGATGTCATAAAGACACGTGACAATCGTCGTCATTTTTTTTATCCAACAACCCGATGATGTTAGATCTGAAAATCTTTTGTAATTTTTCGTAATTAATCTTGAAGCTTCCGATGATGGACATCATCCGATGAAAAATTCAATTTCGTCTACGATTGTATGAAAATTTCTTCCCCCTTAAAAAATATGACCTTCTTGGCGGCCATGTGCGTTGACAAGAAATCGCTACATGGAGATCCTTGCTTCCCGATAAATACCGAATTACCGAGTTTTTCTACCATCGCGGCCTCCTCGGAGAGGCAGAAAACATCTCGATTGCACTCTTTGATGAACCAGGCAAGTTCAGAGTGGTCACCACCTACGAGCAGAATACTGTCGCGACGTGGAACATGCGTCAAGATCAATCTCTGATACACACTGAGATCGAATTTTTCCTCCAGCACGACATGCACCACACTAACCGACGATGATGAGGACGGTAGTGATGGTGAAGAAAGAAAGGGGAATGTCGCGACGATATTTTCAAGATCTTTCCGGTCAAGAAGAGGCGCAGAGGAAGGATGTGTTTCGAAATAGCCGTCTATATCCAGGTCCAGATAGAGATCGTCCCTATCATGTTCCGGTAAGATCTCTTGGTGCCGATGCTCTCGCCCGTTCTCATCCACTAGCACATAGTCCAAGATCAATTCCTTTTCCGTATCAGGCATCGGATCACCATCCAATGAATTCAGATTTAATTTGGAGGGCAGATGGAATCGTGTGACGGGCTTGGCCTTGGATAAAAGATACTCGGTCACATCCACAATAATATCCGGGCAGCCATAACGCAGCGTCAGCACATCCTCTGGATCCTTGAGGACAAGATCTCGAAAGAGATGGCCGTTGCCCTCGTAATGCATTTTGACATCACCGCTTTTGAGGACCACCAATAAATGCTTCATGATCCCCGGCACAGGATCTCCCTTGGTCGATCCATTCAGAAAAACATCCCGGGTGATCACATGCTTCTCTTTGAGGAATAATTGCTTGAGACCCACCTCGGTGATGTCCCGTCCACCATAGACCATCTTTTCGATTTGAAAGTTTCTAATATTGCTATATACGTGCACACCATGCTCCTCCAGCATTCTTTTCTGAAAAAGCGGGAAATCCAAAATCTTGATTTTCCGATTCGCCGGTAAAGAACCCATCACCAGCACCCTGTCTCCTTTGAAGGATTGTTTCGATAAATGCAGGATGGCATTGGCAAGGGCTATCATCGGCTCTTCTTTTGGATGGACTAGAGAATGTATCCTCATTCTTTATCTTGAAAATTTTACATGCTTAAGTGAATTTATTTTTTACTACTAGGTAACAAATGAGCGATTTTACAGTTCTCGAGGATAAGATGCTCAAGCCCTTTGCAACGCTGATCAGTTGTCGTGATACGGTGGGTTCCGAGTGTGTGCGAGGCGTGACCATGTCGGAATGTGTCCGTCAATGTCGCGAGGATCCTTTCTGTTCCTGTGGTTATTTCCTCCAGCCCTCGAATCGACGCGAGACAAGCTATTGTGTCCCACTGAATTCTGCGCTCTTAAAGAATATGAATATCCTTCTGAATATCTATGATCATTCGGACGATCCCAGCGCCGCGCTCTGGGAAAAGACGGCCGTCTTTTATGATCCGAAGATCTATCCTCCCTTGACGAGCGAAAACAATTTCGTCCTTATGGAAAAAGATATCTGTTCTCTCCAGTATGTGCTCCATAGCACCGGTGCCACCTATTACATGCAGAGCGACCTCTCATGGAAAAAAGATGCCTCGGGAACGGCCCTGCGGGTCCTCTTTATCGACAAGTATCCCCAATTCTATGAGCTGGCCAACAATGTCCAGATTGATTCCAATTTTGTTCTCAAGGTCTTTGCGCAACCCCAAATTATCTCGATCGGATCCGATGGGAAACTCCAATTATTTTCCTCACTCATCACCGATACTGAGATCAGAGATTTCTTTATGCACCTCTCCTCCACCACCCGTGATTTCAAGCCCGCTTCGCCGCTCGATGTTCCCATCCTCTCCTTCACCACCCCCTTTCAGATTCGCGCCAAGGATAATGAAGCGGCCTTCCTCGGTCCGGTCCCGTCCGCACCCTCTTCCGATACCATTACGATGGGAATCCTTCCTCCTTCACTTCACCAACAAGAAGAATTCCCAGGCTATTTCATGATTACCAGGGTGGACATTCAACCCAATATCTTCCAGGTCGCTAAGACTCTTCCCGCCCGCCTCACCTTTCTCCAGAATTCCGTTCTTCCCACTCCATCCACGGCTTCCTGGCGATGGTCCCTCATTCTCCTAGTGGTTTCCTTCCTCCTTCTTCTCCTTGTCTTTCTTCTGAAGAGGACGAAAAAATTATGATAATTATATTTTTAAGAATAAAGAAGAATGAAAAAAAGAGGACCTTCTCCCGATTTACTCCCGACCTCTCTTCCGTCCCCCAAAAAAACCCGCGTCCGTTCTCCTTCTCCACTCTCTCCGGGGACGGTGGCCGCGATGACGATCAAGGCCATGACACAAGAGGTTCAGAAAATGGACGAGATACGAAACAAAATGATGGCCATGCCTCTCCTCACACCTGCCAAAAACAAGATGCTGACCGACGTGATCGCCAAACCTCGTTTTCACGGAAAAGATACACCTTCCCTTCGTCGGCTCAAAGAACTCTACCGTGAGCTCCAGAAACGAGTCAAGGATTTTGAGGAAGCTCTCGTTCTTTCTGGTGACGAATCCCCAAGATTCACACTGACAATCGGTCCAGAAGAACTTCATGTCTTGGACACACTCTATGACGAAAAGGAAAAGGACCTGAAGATGAATCGTCTCATCAATCTGTATGTGAACCTTCTTTATGAACAACAGTTTCGAAAACCACCACCTCTCCTTAAATTATATTCTTTCCCTCTACCCCGGTATCTGCGCGATCCATTGACTACCGATCACGTTCTCCGAAACATCTTTACACGGAATTCCACGACCTATTTGCGCGACCAAAAGGTAAATCTTCCCATCTTTTTTACCGAAGACCTCTCGGATCGTTTTACTCCCTCGCGTAAACAAGCCCTGTCTGAATTCCTTTTTAATAATATCGAGAATGAATTCCCATTGAACAAAAAAGAAGAAGGTGCGAATCCAGACAATCTTGTCCAATCGAATCCCCAGGTGGTCTTTCATCCGTGGCTGCAAAAGGCGGCGAGCAGTCCTCCACTCACGGTCTCACAGATCCCCATCTATTTTATTCTCACGTCCAAGAGACTCAAGCACGCCATGGTCAGCATCCTTTTTGAAAATCGAGTCTTTTCTGTCGGATACGGCTACCTTGGCTCTCTCACCAAATATGCATCCAAAAAACAAGAACATTTCCTGGAACGCATCTTGCATGAAAAACACCTGTATGAACGTGGCGCCCTGTATTCTCCTGATTTCCTTCTGAATCTCTTTCATAAAAAAACGATTGCCCCCCAACAGACCTATTATGATTACAAAGTGGTAGATTTTGGTCTCCTGACCAAGCAGCATATGGACCGTATGCAGGTCTTTTTCAATAAGGTGGAACAGATTATATTCAATCTCGGTATCAAGAGTGTCAAGGGTAAATCCGTTCTCTATAAACTCCCGACCGAACCCACCACCCTGGAACAAGTGGTTGAATATTCACTTGATGGAAGCGCCATCCTCGCCTTGGATCAGACCTATTCCGAGCTCTGTTTCAAGAACAAGGCGACGGCAACAATGAATTGCGCGGGATTCATCAATACCGTCTTTGCACCCAGTGTAGATTGCAATTACTTTCTTGGTGTGGTTCATCCCACGCATTGCCGGAGGACCGATGGCCGCATCCTTCAAAACGCAGACCTGGAAGCCCTGCAGACCGCCTTTATACAAAACGATACCAAGAAGCTCCTGGAATTACTCAAGTCCTAAAATGCACCACCAGGTAAAAGATGGCGAAATTCGCAATCAGCGCCACCTCATCAAGGAAGATATTTTGCTTTCGTCGTAGGCGAAGAAGCAGGGATATAAAAAAAACACCTTGTAGGATTGGGAAGATCCATAGCCATCCACGATCGGTATGTCTCACCATAAACCCAAAGATGCAGATAAAAACAAGGAGGGCAAACACGTAATGCCACCGAGATGTCTCCTTGATGCACACCATGATCCAGAGACTTATCAGTAGCAAAAGAATCAGGAGCCCAGAAATCAAATCGCCTCGTTCTCTTTCATACAACAATGTAAAGACTCCCATCAGTATCATAGAGATCAGAATGATCCTTCGCAATTCCTCGCTGCAGACAATAGACGATACGCTATCGTGTTGATTATAATGATAGGCCACGATGCCAATCGGAATCATATAGACTAGGATCATACATAATAACCACACATTCTTCATATTTCTTTTTTCTGTAGAAAAAAAGAAAAGATAAATGGTATCGCACCAAGAATTATATTTGAAAACCCTTGGTGTCTTGTGGATCCAGATCTTCATTGTCGTGATCACTGTGATCATGGTCGGTCGTCCTCCTCGACGATTCCTCCTCACCAGCGGGTGGTCGCTATTGTGTCTGGGCCTGCTGCAACTCGGATTACTCCTGATCATTCTCTGGTCCTCCATGAGTTTCTGGCCTTCCTTCTGGCTCTTTACACTGCTGTCTATCCTGAACGGTCTTCTTCTCGCCCCCCTCTATGTCCAGGAGAAATATAGGAATGGGGTGAGGAATGCCCTGATCTCCACGCTTGTCCTTTTCTTGGTGATGAGCCTCTACGGTATTCTCCTACCAAGGAATTGGATGGCCGGATGGGGCCGCTATCTTTTCCTGGTCCTCTGTGCCCTCCTATTGTGCGTCCTGGCTCAATTTCTTATGGCTCTGTTTGGGTATTCCTTTAGTCGATTCGATCGCCTTTTGTCCATCGTGGGTGTGGTGCTTTTCAGTATATACATCGCTTATGATACCAATATTATCCTAGGAGGACAGAATACGACCACCAACCCCGTGCTATGCGCGCTGCGACTGTATTATGACCTTCTCAATCTCTTTGGATTTCTGAATCGCCACTGATTAATTTCAAAATTTTTTTACAAAAATTTTTCCTTGTTTAAATAATAAAAAATGTGGACGGTCCATGGTGTGATTGTTCTTATCCTTGTCATCTATTGTCTCATGGCGCTCACCGAGGTGGGGTTTTATTACAAGGAGAAGCCTGTTCTACAGAATAATCGTCCTCTCAAGGGGATCTTAAAGGTGATCTCCATCTTTATCATCTTTTTTTATGTTGTTTTCTTGTGCCTGGTGTTGCCCATCTTTTCCCTCCTACTTCTTGTGCCCGTCGTGAACCTGATTCTCATCCCTCTATCGCTCCTGCTGGTGGTGCTCCTGATTCCACTGGCGACCGCCATTTTCCTTGCGGGTGATGATGGTTACACCGAAGCTAATAAAAAGACTGTAATCAACCTCATCTATGCCTTCCTGGCGCTGCTCGTCATTGTTCACATCCCCATCGCGGTCTCTCAGAAGAATCTGTATTCTCAATTATATAAAGATATCGAGACGACTACCGCCAAGACAAACAAGACCAAGATTTCTAAAAAACCATCTAAATCTAAAACATCCAAATAAATAAATAATGTTTACGATTGAATTAACGGGTGGCCTTGGGAATCAATTGTTCCAGGTATGTTTTCTCCTTGCCTATTGCATGAAATACAATAAGCCTCATAAATGCTTTCCGGCCGGATTGGGACCATCGAATCAACATACTCTTTATTGGGAGACCATTTTTAAGCCTCTGTCAAATCTCGTGGTGAAGGACCTACCCTCGCTCCCGGTCGTGGACGAAAGACATTTTCATTATCATGAATATGAAGAAAGGGAAGAGGCGAAATTTCATGGCTATTTCCAGAGTTACCGGTATTTTGACAATTATCGTTCATCCATCCTTGAGCAATTCAACATCAAAACGCTCCAGGACAATGAGAGGATAATTCATGTCAATTTTAAGGCCACGGTCAGCATGCATTTCCGAATAGGGGATTATAAGACTATGACGGATACTCATCCCATCCTTCCCTTACAATACTATATCGAAGCGCTCCATAAAATATCATCACGAATCTCGACCGTGCTATTTTTTTATGAGACCGAAGATGAAAAGGATGTCCTGGAGAAGATCAAGGTCATGAGAGATGTCTTTCCAGAAATCCGATTTCTCTCTGGGATTGTGGATCGTCCCGAAGATTGGCGCCAGATGATCCTCATGTCCAAATGCTATCACCACATCATCGCCAACAGCTCTTTTAGTTGGTGGGGGGCCTATCTGAGCGAAGGCGCCGAAATCTATTACCCGAAACAATGGTTCGGACCTGTGCTCGCTCATCATAAAACGGACGATTTATTTCCCCAGCATTGGCGCCCCATCTCATTATGAATGAAGAAAGAATTTTTTAAAATTTTATTTAAATAATAAATAAAATGGCAAAGTGGATACAGCAGGAAATGGTCAGAGTGAAATGGATGGATCGTATCGAATTCATGAAGAAGGAGATCGAGGAGATGGAAACCAAGAATCAGGAATTTGCAGACTCGATACGACCCTGGTATGATCAGGTTGTGAATCAGGATCAACAATTGGAGGCTTTGTTGGAGAGCAAAAAAAAAGAGGCCGAGGATCTGGCGGCACATCTTGCCTCGATTCAGTCGGTGTTGGCGGGAAGGAAGAAGGCACCAGTCGCCGTGACGGTCGCTTTTCCACAGGGCAAGGTCAAGACATTGCTTGGATGCTTCCCCAAACTAGAAGCAGAGCATTCCTTCTCACCGTGCCCTTTAAAGGAGGGTCAGTGCATCTCCGCATGGAAGACATCCGTGAGAGAAGCGCATATCCAGAGGACATTGGAATTAGTGAACCATAAAAAGATCCTGGACCAATTCTGGGCTCATCTCTACCGCTTATTGGCCTCCCAGATCTACCCCCTCTTGGAACAAAAATCCAAGAGTCTTTTGGAGATGGATACATTAACCTTGAATCTTGAGACCGAGATCATGAACCTCAAACTCGCGCATCCGTGCATCCGTTTCGACCAGCAAAAATCGCCCAGTAAAGAGGTGGTCGTGGTGCAGCAAAAGAAGAAGAAGATGCTCCTGCCTCCGGGCGCGGTCAAGCAGCAGAAACAAGAACCCAAACCAAAACAGCAATTAAAGCAAAAAATCAAAGAGGCTTTAATACAGCAGATGCAGATCAATTTGGGAGGATGGCTTCCGCAGCAGCAGCAACAGAAACAACGACAGGTAGTGATGGATCCTCGCCAGAGTGGGATGATTATCATCCGTTCCAAGAATACCTCTCCACCACAGAAGCCAAAACAAAGTCCACAGATTGATCTAGGAGGATGGGAACAGGAATAATTTTTTGGATCATTTTATTCTGAAATAAAATGAATGGAATTATTTTTGTTCTTGGGAGCAGATCATGGTATAGACGGATTTTTGTTTCTCAATGTATAAGTCCGGGATACGGCTCTCGAGGATCGGAATGAGAAGATCGCGTGCCGTGGTATTGGGTATATATTTTTCAAGGTTCTGCAGCTCCATATAGACGGTCACCATCACCTTGCAGGTCCCTTCGGCTAGAGGGATGAAGCGGACATTGCCCGAAAGATTATAGACGTCCTCGTAGTCGCACCTGAGATTATACTGAATCTTTTTCTCTTTTTCGTAAAAGATGTTTTCCTCGATCAATCGCGTCGCGGTCTCGATGAATTCCTCTGGTAATCTCTCCTTGATCAGAGAGGGGATCACATCCAGATTGGACATACGGACCAGACGCGCCTTCCGATAAAGCCGCCCCTTCTCCTCAATCTCCTCCATGATCGTATATTCATCTCCGTCTTGATTCAAATAGTCGGGAAGCTTCGCCTTGAGTATCTCAAAAATGTCGTGATCCGTGCCCGCGAGCACAAAATCCCGAATGATCTTGACCATATTTCCTCTTTTTATCGCATCTTATTAAATCATCCTCATCGAGAGGAAAACTGATTTTCATCGTCAAAAACGCTAGAGAGATAAATATAGAATTTCTCTGACTAAAATCTCTCAATGTCTCAATCACAGATACCCAATCAAAACAACAACATGAGCTTCGCGCCCGCCTCCTTTGCGACCACGCATCACGGTAAGTCGCGGTCTTTCAACACCGTCTCGCTGCGCGACTTTTATCTCGAATGCGAGCCCGAGGAGGCCACCTATCTCCGCTACGACATCGTCGGCGACAAGATGATCAACATCCGCCAGTGTTCGACGCGATCACCGTCGCTCGAGGAGTCCATCACACAATTGGTGCAGAATCGGAGCAAAATCATCCTGTTGGACGCTCGCTGGAAGACCGGTGCCGATCCTATTGCCATGGACGGCTTCCTGAATCACATCATGCCGGCAGAAGATGCGTCGGTCAAGTTCCACGACGGTGTGGTGGGGATCGGCCTGCTGCGCATGGCCAAGAGCCTCTTTATGCTCCTCCTCTCCTCCAATAACGAGGATCAGGCGACCTACCGCACGGCCTTCTTCCGCCTGCTCGGGTTTATCCATCGCCTCGTGGACATCGATATCCGTCATAGGGATGGTCGATGGTTCGGTCCGGTGCGGGCGGCGATGGAGGCCTCGGGACAGATGGAAGATGTGCTGATCGAGTATCTGGCCGAGATTGTGCTGGGATGCACCAAGACACAGGCCAAGACCTTTCGCTCCTTGGAATTGGCGATCCATCGGGCGCGGAAGCGCAGTCCAGAGATCAGGAGCAACATGCTCGTGCCACTGGTCCTCCTCTTCAAGACCTATCTGATCCGCGACGACATGCGTGATGATGCCGCTCTGGACAAGGCCTTCCGGGTGATGGACCTCTCCTCCTTTTCCAACACGGCCATCGTTGGGACTCTCTTGCACGAGATGTTCCCCGGTCTCGAGGAGCATGCGTCCATGATCCTTGCCGCAATCGAATCTTCGTCTCGTTTCTATCCTTTGGAGACGATCGACTTTGCGGATGGAAGCCGCCTTGTTGCCAGGACGACGATTCCGCACGGCATCCACGCCTTGCGGGGTGAGATAGAGGAGGAAGAGGAGGGTGTCTATCGGCTTTACGTCGACCAGGTCAACGACTACATCCCCATCTTCTTTGACATCCCCTCTACCGGCACGCTCCATCTTACTTTTACCGGGCAGCCGCTCCGGGATAGCCAGGTGAATAAGTATGGGCCCGGTGTTCTGGTGCGCTCGCATACGCATCGTCCGATTCGGACCGACGCTTTCAAGGGCCAGATGGGCATCACCCTCCGTGGCGGTCTTGGCACGGGACTTGGCGCGCCCTCCAATCTCCGTCCGCGACCCGCCTTTCTTGATGGCACGGACGGTCCAGTGGTCCTTGGGACGGTCTCCATGGATCGGTCTCATATGCGATTGTCTTCGCCTTCATGGACCACACCGATCGAGCATCGCCACAATGACAAGGCCACTACGATCGGCGCCATCTATTTCAAGGGCATCAAGGAGATCATCTTTACCCTCCACCACGAGATTCCGGAGGTGCCAGTCGCCACAGCGGTCGCCATGCCAATCGCGACCGGATTTCGTCTCTCGGAGATCAGGACCTCTCGTTTCGATTCCCTCCAGGAAAGGGCCCTTTCCTCGTCATTGTAATTTCGTGTAGTAATCCGATGGAATGAATGAATAAATAAAGGAAATATTTTTTTATTCTTTAATAAGAGAGACACTAAACAATGCCCATGACTTTTGTGCCGAATTCGGCGGATCAGAGTCCTGGATATCAGATCCATTTGCTCATTATGCAATTTTACAAGACCGTCGAGACGACCCTCGGCACAAATCCTCCTGGATGTGCCCGATGGTATTTTCTGATGGGATGTCTTTATTGGAATAGTTATGCTGTGATGTATCCATCCTTTCCTTTTGTGGATGGATTTGATGCGCCTCGTATCCAGATGAATCCACAGGCTACGGAAAGCGAATGTTTTGATTTTTTCCTTCAATTACTTGCTGTTTGTTATCAATATCTCGCCGAGACAGAACTGCCTTCTCTTCCCCCCATTGTCGTTCCTTCCACCGCGCGCACCTATGCCTATGTCCAATCACAATTCGCTCCCGCTGTCAAGGCCTATCTGGATGGTCGCAGGAAGGATGGCTATTATACCACAGAGCCCTTTCCTTTCCCTAATAAGGGCTCTTACATCCAGGTTCATAATGGATCCACACAGAATCTTAACCAGGTGCTTCCTTCTCCGGGCACATGGGCGCCTCTGGATACCCATTATCCCGATGGCACACACAAGGCACAGAAGCCACTCCAGCCCTATTTTGTCAAGATCAAGAATTGGTTGTCCGATGATCAGATGACGGCCATGTATGAGATTGCTGAGGCCAATTACCCCTCCGAGTCGCTCTACAAGACCCAGGAGCAAGCCATGGTTGATCTTCAACCGAATCTCACAGAGGATCAGAAGCTCAAGGCCGAGATCTGGGCGGGAACCACTTACGGCCTTGCCTCGCCACCCAGCAAATTGATGATCTTTCTCGCACTCGTCCTTGCCAGCAATTCGCTGCCTCTTAAGGAATCGGTCGCACTGCTCGGAGGAATGACCTTTTCCTTATTTCATGCGGGCATCTGTGCATGGGGTGTGAAATACAAGTATCTCCAGCCTCGTCCTATCCAGGGCATTCGTCGTGATTACCTGGGTAAACCCGTCGTCGATCCCATCACCAATAAAGTGGTGGATGGTGGTGATTGGATCCCTTACCAGAAATCCAACATCTATACACCCCCTTTCCCTGATTACGTCTCTGGACATTCGACGTTTAGCATGGCGGTTGCTGTCTTCTTCCAGATGATCCTCCATTCCGACACCATCCCTATAGGTGCCATGGTGGACATGTCGTATTTCCAGGCCATTGCCGATAATTTTGATCCCAATAAGCAGCCTACCATGCTCTCCAATCTCTGCCTTCAGCCCCATTGCAGCGTCCTTGATCCTAATCTACCCACTGGTATGATCGAATTGAAATGGAATACCTGGACTGAGCTCGCCCGAGAAATCGGCTATTCACGCATCACCGGTGGAATCCATTGGTCCAATAGTAATCTTGGAGGCTTTGCCATCGGCGAGTGGGTCGCCATCCAGATGATTCACCAGCTCGACTGGAACGCCCTCGATCTCGATTTCAGTTCCATCTCCAAGTAATCATAATAAAAATTTTATTATCTCAATCTTATTCACATCCTACAAGATTTGAATTTTCAGCAAGTGGTTTCAGACAGAAAAAACGTATAAATGTTTATTTTCTCCAATCAAAAAAGAAAGACATGCGACCGATTGAATTAGAAGATTACGATTGTTATTATACCGAGCTTCTCTCCGTGCTGACCGGTGCGGAGGAGGACAAGGTCTTGGAGAGAGAGGTCTTTGAGGACATTGTCCGGAACCTTGGAACTCATCATCAGATATGGGTGATGGAGCGTCAAGGCAGGATCATCGCCACCATTACTTTGATCGTGGAACGCAAGCTGATCCATGGCGGATCCAGTGTGTTGCATGTGGAGGACGTGATTGTTCACCCGGACTATCAAAAACAAGGAATCGGACGCAAATTGATCCAAAAGGCCATGGAGGTGGCGGAAAACGAGGAGTGCTACAAGATCATCCTGGACTGCTCCGATACCAATGCGTCTTTTTACGAGGCCTGTAATTTCCAGAAAAAACAGGTCCAGATGAGCTGGTATGCCGGAAAAAAATGAAATTCCATCATCAATAATAACAATAACAAAAAAAAAAATGAGTCAAGAAAAGATTTCCATCAAAGGTTTATGCAAGGTCACACTTCTTCATAAGATGTGGACCCATCAGAGAGTGGCGTCATTTTACAGTCTGTCTGGACATGCACCACCAGAATTCGATGTCGAGGAGGCCAAGAATGCGGTATGTTCTTATATTGATTATTTCTGTGGTCGTGCCATCAAAATAGATCTATCCGGAGATTTTATTTCGTCTTCTTGTGCGTATGATTATGATTCCAAGAAGGACTTGAAAGATATTATTGCAGAGATGATGTTATGAAAAAAGTAAATAATAATTTATTTAATAAAAAAAATGATTGAGACTCCCCGTCAGACCATTATTGGTGGTTCACAACAACAAACGCAGACTAAATCTAAAAAGCAGCAGAAACAGAAGCGGATCACGCGCCTAGGGGAGGGTCAGGAAGCCGATGTCTACGGTATTTTCAGCTTGCCCATGATCCAATCCATCCTTGCCTCCGCCTCCGATGTCCGAATCTTGACGGATAAATCACCCATCACGGATCGATTCATTCTCAAGGTCCACAAACGTAAAATCTCGTGCAATAACAATAACAACCAAGACAAAGAATTGCGAGAGATCCATAATGCGCTTGCTCATCAATCCATTCTACTACCCATTGCGATCGGCAAGGTGGATCATGCTTGGTTCGATCAGAATCCGTTCATCAAGGATACGACAGAAAGGCCCGAGAATGAATTCTTTATGATTGAGGTTCAGGAATATGGTGGAAAGGAAGTGTTTATCTTGAACGCGGATCCCATGGTTCGTTTCACTGTCCATGAGATTGTCCATATGTGGATCTCGATCCTATACATCTTTCTGGATGCACTGATTGTCATTCATCGTTTGGAGATGTTTATGACGGATGTAAAGATTGAGAACATGGTGTGGGATGGTCAGCGTCTCCGATTGATCGATGTTCATTTCTATCCGATGCCCTGGATCGAATGTAAGCGGATGCCGTTAGTGCTTACACCACGAATTGATGTGCTTCCCGCACAATATTTTGACAAGGCGTGGCCCAAGATCGGTCCACCCGGCTATTTCCAAAAGTATTTCTTTGAAAATTCCAAAAACATCTTAAAGAGCCCCCTTGTGCACAAGCATGTCGTCGCGTCGGACAGCAAGCAATGCAAGATGATCCGTGAATCGTGTATACCACCAGAGGAAGAAAAAGTAAAGCTTCAACGCCACGCTCTCATGTTTGTTGTGTTTCCAATTCTTATTTGGTTAGGGATGCTGCTTGAACGAGAAAACAAGATCCAGATAGAGTCTCCGTGCGACAAACAATCGCTGGATGAATTAAAGGATTTTTGTGCCAATATTCTTAAAGAGCGAGGGCGCACCTTAAAAGATGATTTATTTCCCATGTTACAATTTTCTAAACAATGGGTCTCCAAAATACACCGAAAAAATTAATGAGAAAGGATTCCAATCTTTCTCTGTTCCTTGGAATTATAGTATCGCCATCCTCCCCTTGTGGTCTCAAAGAGGTAGGCGGTGTCGGCGTCCTCCAGGCTGGTGGCGTCCTCGCAGCAATACTCGGCTTTCCAGAAAACAATCCGGATACGATCGTGAGGCGCGTCAAAGCCACCATGTCCCGCGATGCATCGCGAGCGATACTCGTGACCGTTGCCCTTCTTGATGCTGTGATGCGTCTGATACCTCGAGTCGTTCCAGCAGAATTGCAGCTTCTCCTTGCGGAAGGCCTCGGGAAGGCCCGCCTGGACATTCTCTCGGATCTTCTTTCGCATGGCGCCATCGGTGGTGTAGACCATGTCGGGCATGGGAATGTCCCTATGGCCTTCTGTCATGATCCTGATCTGGAATTTATTCCCGAGAAAGGTGAGAAGCGCCTCCTGTGAGGGAAAATCGCGGCTCATCACCGAGCAGGAATTCACAAGGCATGTATCATCCACGGCCTTGCGATCGTGGTGGCCGACGCGGAGCACGGGACTGCCTTCAATCTGTGTCCGTGAGATACCCATCTCGCGCGTCGCGGTAGCGAGAACAGGCAGATTGATCTCGATCTCGTCCCTCAGGCTCCTCACGGTCTCCTCGGTGGTGGCGATGCGGATAGTGGGATAATCGGGGGTATACTTGCCAAAGGGGCGCATGAATTGGATCTTCTGGGCCATGTGGGAGGTGGCGCTCGGCAGAAAGATCATCCCATTCAGTCCGCCCGTCCCGATTTGTTTGGAGGTGGGACGGAAACTAATGGCGCGACTGGCCGTCTGGCAGGCCACGATCACATAGACCTGGAAATGGTGGGGATTGCGGAGCGCCTCGAGCTCAAACTCGTCGTAGAGCGTCGCAATGCAATGCCTTCCTGTGGGCACCATGTGATTCCGCCTGGCCTCCTTGATCAGGGAGGATCCTCCCGAATTCATCGAAAAAACACGATGCGTCGTGGTCGAGGCGATGGCGCGAGCCAGCGCATCCTGCCTTCCGATGCTCGATGGTCCGTTCAGAAGGATTGTCATGTATCCCCGACCCGCGGCCACAACACGAGGCTTCTGGACCTGGATCATGTCCTCGAGGAGACGCTTGGCGATCCCCACATTTCCATTTCTGACTCCCAGTGCATCCTGAGAAGAGACGAGGCACCAGTCCATCTCTTTTGTGCCGCGGTATTCGGGGGGATCGGGGATCTGGAGCGTCTTCTGACGGGCCTCAACGCGATTCCAGAGACTAAAGGGTGTGGCCGTCACATTCATCACTCCGAGGCTTCGTTGCTCGAGACGGCGATAGAGAGGGCCTGTCTGCGTATCGTCCCTTTCTTCCGTCGTGCCCTTGATGTGCACATCGGCCTCGTCGGAAAAGAGCAGCACCTCCTCGGTCTCGTCCAGAGTCTCTTCTAGGAGACGACGGAGTTGTGCCGGATTCCCCATCACCACGAAAAAGGCGAGCGGATCGATGGCGCTACGGGTCTTGTAGCGACCGCCGTGCACACGCAGCATAAAAGGTCGGGCAGCCTCGCCGAATTCCTCGAGGAGATGGTCATTGAATGCCATGGCGTCCCTACCAAGGACCTGGTTGTAGGATCCGGTCATATTCGCCAGGAGCAAGACGCATCTCTTCTTCAGGTCGTGGATTCCGAGCCAGATCATGGCGAGGATATTGGCCGTCTTGCCTGCCTGCACCTTACCAAAGAGGACTGTCTGACCCACGGGCTCCCATGCCTTGGTCGCTGGATAGTTACCATGGATCCATGTCTTGATCTGCTCATGAATATCTGCTGTTGGTGTCAGAGAGGAGGATGGAATCGGACGAGGGAACCATTCTTCGTCCTCGGGATCCAGGCGGATGCACGAGGTCAGCCAGCGCCCCTCCCCGCGAACCGTTGCCACCCACGCGATACCATCCTTGTCGTCCTCAATCATTTCCGTCCTGATCTCTGGATTATTGCCCACTCTCTGACGCAGTCGTCGCTGCATCTCCAGGATATCCATGTAGGTGAATCTGTAATAAAAAAAAACAAAAACGTGAAAATTTTGTTTTGTGTTTGTGTTAGTGTCATAGTTCCAATCAATACACGTGAAATGTTCCGAGAAAATCAGTTTTGGTCACAATTCCGAGTTTTTTACATTACACACGAAGTGGTGGTCCGTTACCACCGTCCTTGCCCTTATAGGCGGTATTGAACTCGAGGTAGCACCGCATGAGGTCGTTCTTCTTGCCCGAGACGGGGATGCCGACCGTGTATTCAGGGATGCCATTGGCGACCTGGCGGATATTGTGCTGTTGATTGTTTTGTTGCGCCTGCTGTTGGTGGATCATGCGTATGTCATCATGAGTGGGCGGAGGAGGAGGCCGTTGTGCAGGCGGGTGCGAGGGAGGCGGTTGGGAAGGCATGGTAGGTGGTTGTTGGTTATCACTGAAACATGTCTTCTGGAGACGCTCGTAGACGTTAAAGATAAAGTTGCGGATGCTGTCAATCTCGTGTGGCCCATCGTAGCGGATGTAGGGCACACCGTCCACAAAAAGAATCACATCGGGGACGTATTCGATGGGGGAGATGGTGTTCTTGGATTTTTCCACCACATCCATATTACGATTCACGCACACCATGCCAAACTTGCAGCCGTTTACAATCGTTGGGAGCTGCTTGAATTTCGTAATCAGTGTGCCGCAAAATGTGCACTCCTTGCTGTAGAACATGACCAGTGTCAGGCCCTTCCAGCCCGTCATGCACAGCATATTGCCCTTCTCTCCGGCCCTTACACAAAAGTCGTCATTTCCAAGAAATAGGATGCCGCTCATTTTTTATTGCCTCTCTTCTGAATTCTTAGATCGATTGTGAAAATGATTTTGGAAAGGAAAAAAGACAAGAAAATATAAGAAAAAAATATTAATATAAACTTGTTGGATTTTTTTTTTACAACAGATAAATGACCACCAAGACAATTATTCCAGGACCGCATTCAAGGCCATTTGGTATCCTATGCAATTCTACGCTGCCCATCAAGGTGGATAAAATCTACTATCCGAGCGTGAGCCATTACATGATGGCGATGTTACTGAAAACGTCTGAGGATCGTGCCGTTCTTCTTTCTCATCCTGGCCTCTTCGAGGCGACGCTCGTCTTTAATCGATTGGACGAGGCCCAGTATCTGAGCATTGTGAGAGGGGCGTGTGAGGAGTATCTGGAGAAGAAATTTTCGTCGCACGCACCCGATGGAAAAAAGACGATCGGTGCGCGTTTTCGTGAGGCGCTGGCCAAGCACACCTATTTCGATTATGTGATTGGAGATCAGGAGAATGTTCCCATGAAGAGGATTATTGGTCTGGACAAGGCGGGGATGGGTTACAACATTCTTGGTCAATCGCTTCAGAAGGTGAAGAGGAGGCTCAAGGAGGTATGCAAGTCTACCATGGTGCTTGATTACCTTTTGCACCGGGAGGAGGATGTATCCTCCTCTTCACGTCGACCACCACCATCCTCCTCTGCACCAGCACCATCGGAACCGAAGCCTCTGTATGTCCCCGGGGAGATCCGTGAGGAAGTGGAAGAAGAAGTGGTGCCGGTGAATGTGGTGGATTTTATGACCGTCGGAAAGACCGGTGTAGCGGCGGAGGAAGAAGAGGACAGCGAGGAGGAGGACGAGCCGTTGCCCCGTTTTTACGACGAGGTGTTTACGGCAGAGATCGATCCCGATACGTTTCTGGAGGAGGCGGCGGTGTTTGGTGAAGAAGAAAAGAAGAAGAGGGAGCCGGTCCTCTACAGTGTGGAGTATGTGCCCCCGTCCACACGTGGATTGCACTGGTATGAGACGGTCAATCCCATTGTGGCCTACAAGGTGTCCAAGATTGCTGATTACCTGGTGAAGGAAATTCAGAATGGGTTTGATATTGTGAGGTATGAGGGCCGATCGATGGACGAGATCATCCTCCGCAATGGGATTTGCCCGGAGCTCTTTGGCCTCGGGAAGCTTCCCCTCTCGCCATCGCTGCGACGCGAGATTTACGTCGAGTTCTGGGATCGATTCAAGGCCAAGACGATCCCTCATTATACCATCATCGAGAATGAGCTTCGCTACCCGGGTAACCTCGTGGGCTTTGTGCGGAAACAATTCCTTCCGGACCTGAATGCCCACATCGGCGAGAAAATCAGGAGCATCCTCTTCCAGGCCTTTCTTCGACGCGTCATCGAGACCAAGTATCCCGAGGTGCCCAAGACCGACGTGACCAACGCCTTTCTCCGTGAGAGGGCTCAATTCTCGGCCGACGAGTATGTGTCCATCACCGACCGCCTCTTTCATCTCTTTCATGCCGGACGCTTCGATCCTTCCACGGGGGAAGAGATATCGCTCGCCGATCAGATCCGGATCATGGAGACACATCGTAAGACCGTGCCGCAGATCGAGGAGGCCTCGAGGTTCATCCCGACCATGAAAGAAGCGCATGTCGAGTGGCGTGAGGATCGCGACCTGGATCCGCTATCTCGCACCACCTTTCGCATCCAGGGGCGGATGTTTGAGGACGTTTTCCAATACATCTATTTCAGGCTTTTCCAGGTTTACGGGGAATTGTCAGCGAACGAGGCGTTTGCACAGCTCTCGTCTTCCAAGGATCTCCAGGAGACGCTGGTGATGCTGATCGAGGTCCGGCGTCACAAGATGCTTCTGACGGCATTAGAGGTCAAACTGGATCTCTATACACAGGTGAAGGAGATGATCCTCTTTCTGAAGACGACGGGATCGATGCCCGAGTTTGAGGACCGGGGGGATGTGGATACCGCGAGGGCATGGCGCGTTCTCATGGCGGACCGACTGGATCCGGTCCAGGAGTCGGTCATGGGATTTGTGGTGTCCATCGTGCCGGAATCTTCGACGCGATTCGAGCGCTGCATCTTTCTCTATTCGTTCCTCTCGGACTTTTTACGCGCTCTCAAGATCTTCCGCAACGATATTGTCGCCAAGAAGCTCGATGTCCGTTTCCTCGAGACTTTTTTCCGATGCTTTTACCACAAGCTGCTCCTTCTTCCCGAGTCGGCGATGCCGATGCCCGCCGGCTTTGATGGTCTGATCCGATCCTTTTCGGTGGTGGTGGGTGTGGAGGAGATTGCGCTCTTATGGAAACGGTTGTCGGCCTACACCCATCTTTTTCAGCAAGAGGCCTTTGTGCCCTCGTCGCTCTTTGCCGCCGCAAGAAAGGAGGAGGTCGTCTCGGACGTTCCCAAAACGGCCGTCGCCGTCCTCACCCGCGTGCTCGGCTGCCTCTTTAGCCAGAACCCCGAGTCGGAGATCCGCTCCGAGGACATGTATGCGGTGGTCCAGATTTTGAGCGGACGGACCGATATCGCACCCTGGTCCGATCCGGCGTTTGAGATGATCGAGGAGGTGACACACGACGGCACGGACCGGTGGAAGAACCTTCCCGAGGACCTGCGTGAGACGAATTTCTTCAAGAAGAGGATGGGCAAGAAGAAAATCGAGGTGATGCGACACCAGATCGCTGTCCTGCATCCGGAGTATCGCGCGATGGCACCCCTTCTTAAGAAGGAATTGAATCGCCCCAGTTTGCAGGATCCGGTGGTGTCTCGTGCCACTTACGCCCTGGCCTCTCTTCTCAAGAACTTACAACACCCTCAACGTCTCTTATTTTTTGTGTAATGTTTTCGAGTTAAAAAAAAAATAAAAAAAAAAATTTTCCACTGTGAAAGAAAGAAGTAAAATGTCCATCAGTCTTCAGGGTGCGCTTCGCACATGTAAGGTTGACGTCGGGTGGGCCGACAAGATCCAGTCCGACCGATTCGAGAACCCCGATCTCATGATCTGCCCCGTGTGGAATGGTCGCGATCTGTCCGGCAGGCCGGTGTGCGCCGATTCCTTCTACACCAAGGTGGAGGGTTGCAACACCCCCCTCGACCGTGTCGATGTAGAGAACGCTCTTCGTCCTCAATACATGGAGTATGTGAACCTGGACGCTTACGGCTTCCGTTCCGACATCTATGATCCCAACACCGAGTCCTGCAAGGATGCCAACAACATGTTCTGCTATGAGTCCGGTATCCGCACATCGGGTCTGGACCAACTCCCCACCATTACCGGAAATTTCGGTTCGACCCCTAACGGCTCCGAGATCTACCCCCGTTGCGAGACCTACCCCTACGACCTCGCCCTCAAGCAGGAGGCGGCCGTGGCCAGCGACCGTATGCGCAAGCGCTAAATTATTCATCCTCTATATTATTTTTTGTTGCAACAAAAAATAAATCGTTACGAATAAATAAATGATCAGTCTTCGTCGATCCATTAAGGATTGCAAGGTCGATACCAGCTGGACCGAGCGTCTTCAGTCCGATCGATTCGAGAATCCAGACAATATGATGTGTCCCGTGTGGAGCGGTCGGGATCTGACCGGTCGTCCCGTTACCGAAGATTCCTTTTACACCAAGGTGGAGGGATGTAATACCCCCCTTGATCGTGTGGATGTGGAGAACACGCTCCGCCCTCAATACATGGAGACTACCACCACCGATGCCTATGGCTTCCGTGCGGACATCTATCAGGGAGACAATGGCAACGGCAATCGCCCGATCCCCACCACCTTTCCCGCCACGACCTCGAATCTCTATGAAGAAACAACAGTCTGCGGGCCGCCGCCTCCCATGTGCGCTTTCTATCCCTATGATCTGCAGTATGCACCCCCTGCCTACCGCGCCAATTATTCCCGCAAGGCCCAATTCCTCCAGCATCTTTCCAAGGCGAATGAATTCAATCAATTAGCCGGCTTTGCCTGAAACATCTTTGGATAAAATCGACAAACAGTAAAATAAAAAAAAATATTTTTATTTGTCTCGATTCGATGAAGATGGTGTCGACGCAATGGTAGGTAGAAGACATGGAAGATTAGCCAGGAGGAGTTTGGAGGACATACACATACGCCGATACTGAACCACCATTGAGCATGATGGGGACCAGCTTGTAGGTCTGTCCAGCGATTACCAGGGTATCAGAAAAGGTTGAGGGGACAGTCCTTTTCATGGTATAGGCAGTGGTGGCGGTCACATTCTGAGTGTATGCGGGAGCAATGACGGTCTTTGTCGCCGTTCCGGTGCAGGTGACGGAATGAAAGCTATTTTGGGTATTCACGATATAAGATCGATCGGTATTACAATTTACCGTTTTGGTGCTTGTTGTGCATTTGATATTATTGATATTGCTGGTGCAATTCTGGATCCTCGAGACGACACCGTTCGTCGCGGTCACCGCCAGATTGGTGTTAGCATTCGAAATATCGTTACAATTAATATTTCCAAACGCACACTCTCGTGTGCCTGGATTGATCAGGACATTGATCTTATCCCTCGCATAGATCAGGCCGGACCAATACTGATCCACGGTCGAGATTGACTTTGGGAATGTTGTCAATGGTGCCGTGATGGTCAGATCGGTATCGCACGAGATTGAATCCGCGGTAAGAGTAAGAGCATCCGTGCCAATAATGATCTGGGCCGCATTGGACACACATTGGAATCCATTCACAAAGACTGCTTGCCATAGCTTATTGATGGCACATAAAATTTGATTGACAGATCCTGGAATCAGACTCATCCTCTTGTATATTTTATGTCAATATATTTTTTCGTCTAAAAAAAAAAGATGTGTCATTACAAACATTGGATAAAACTTGCCTCGGTCATGAGTGTAACCATCGGACTTCCTATTTATTCCATCTCGGTCTTCAAAGATCCTCCACCACCCTCTCCTAAAGACCTCGCCTATTTTCCCTCTATCTAAAATGATTTTAAGCTGGTTTTATAGGATGTAAAAAAAATGTCTGGTCTTGGGATTACTATATGCTGGGGTCTTTTCATCTTTGGTCTTGTGGAGCTTCCGAGACAAGATCCGCATACCGATGATTACAATTCTCTCCTTGTTCTGATTGTGTTCAGTGGTATTTTGGGTCCAGGATTAACCGGGCTTATTATTATCAATTCATGTTGGAAACAGCGGCGGCAAGAAAAAAAAGAAAAATCGTTACTCTCCGACAGGGTTTATATTGTTGTATAAGAAATGATTCTCTGTTTTTGGATGGTATCCAATAAATAAGATTTTTTTTATGAATCATCTTTCCGTGGATATGATACAAGAAGTGACCTCGTTCCTGGATGCAACCAGTCTCACCTCCATGGCTTCGGTCTCTCATTTTTTTTTTCATGCGGTGGATCATGACAAATCTTGGGAACGGGCCGGTCAATCTATGTATGAAAATGCAGTCTATCTTCGTCGCTACTGCTCCGATTGGAGAGCCCTGATCCGTGATCGAAATCGTAAGAATCCTCATCTGGTATTCGACACCACTATTCTTTATGAAGAAGACCAGCAGCAACGGATCTATACCGAATGGCGGTATCTTCCGGATTCATTCTCCATGACAAGGGTGAGGATGATTATCGATCCTCATGGCAATCAAAACATCGACGGCATCGTGGATTGTCTCTCTGTCTATCTCGAGACGGATCGTCCCGACATCACGCTATCCTTTACGTTTTCCCTGAAACAATCAAAGGGACGGCATCGTTCGTGGAAATCCCGTCACCACTTTACCTTGGAGCATAATACATGGGGTGTCCACAATCTCATCGATCGATCAGAAATGGAGTCTGGAGAATTTATGGTGGACAATCGCCTCCATCTCCAACTCCTGGTGCATATTGTCCAATTCCGTCTTCGGATCATGGAGACCTCGGAGATGAAGAAGCATGAGGGCAGAGGCCTCTTTCACATGGACACAAAGGGCCATCGGAGAAACATCATGGCGGGCGAGACGATCCGTGCTTTTCGTCAGAAGCACTTCCCCTTGCAGCCTCATCTCATCTTTTGGATCTGCGACAGTCGAGAGGGAGAGGGAATCATCCCTATCCATCGAATCCACACGCAACAAGAGGATCTTCCGATGATGGAATTGCTCTCGGGTTGTTCTAATCAGCGAGGCGAGATCCTTATATGGGCGGATCGATTCGATCCCGACGAGTCTCTTTTATTCCTTAAACGCCATGTTGCCTCCAAGCGACGCCTTGTCGTGGAAGGCAGATCAACCATGGACAATCTACGTTGTAGGATGCGAGACAATTTGATCCTGATCCTGGAAAAAACAATGGAAGAGGTATCGATAGACACTCTTGCATCCGTGGATACGATTACGGTAGTTCTGATCCTTGACCGAAACAATCTGGAAGAGGTCCGGCGTCTCTATCAGGATCATAGAGACCGTGTCTTTCGGCGTCTTGAGGAGATGCTCATGGATTCAATCCAGCACTGCCGTCTCCTGTCCATGAAAGACATCCTCCTCGAGGGATCCAAAATCTATACGGATTGGCGGATTGTCAATATGCTCTCCCGATACCATAATAAGACTATGCTGCTCCGCAAGATGATCCAGCGACCACATATCTCCTATGCCTGTGATCGCTGTGGCAAACTGAATTTCACCGGCATCCGCTACAAATGTCGAGAATGCCGCGATTATGATCTCTGTGAAGACTGCCATTCATTACCTCTCATGTCCCACCGCTATCTTTTCCGGCGCGATGAGAATCATCAAGAAATTGTAGTCCGGTCTCATTCCGTAGAACATCAATCAGACCATACATTCCGTGCGATTGTGTTGTAAACATTGGAAAAAATAATAAAAAATTTTATTTATTATTTTATTTTCTGCAGTATAATAACCAAGTAAAGAAATGCAGATTTTTGTCAAGACACTTACTGGAAAAACAATCACGCTTGATGTCGAGCCAACGGACACGATTGAGAACGTGAAACAAAAGATTCAGGACAAGGAGGGAATCCCACCTAATTGAAAAGATCGGGTGTAAGAACGGCGTGCCAAACACTATTAGCCGTTAGTCGGACTTATGTCCGGCGAGACTCCTTATAATGACGGGAACACCCTAAAACTCCTCTGCACCAAGCCGATGATGGAAACGTGATCGGTGGCCGAGCTAACAGCCCTGGGTAAGGTAAGAGTCAGAAGAGATGATGCGATAGTCCAACTGGCCTATTGTTGAAATGGGCAATCCGCGGGTAAAGATCCTACCTCTCGTTATGGAGGTTAGAGACATGGATCTCCCTCAACGACCGCACGGGAGTCGGTCGGCGATGACGGTCTCCTCCACCTGAGCCGGCTTAAGATACAGTCTGACCGGCCTCGAAAGAGGCTGGATGCTGCAAAGGATCAGCAGCGTCTTATTTTTGCAGGAAAACAGCTTGATCTTCGGGCTTGAAAAGTCGTCGGGGTTCGAAAAAAAGGATAATCGAACCATAAACCAGTAAGTGGTCCTTTACACCATAATCCACTGCGGCTAATCCAATCTATGGGTGAGACGACCAAATTGCTGGAATCTCCTAAAGCTTCCATTACCAAGCCCTTCTTGAAAGAGGAGGGTGGCCAAGAGAAAACTTGGGTAAGGTGACAATAGGGAAAGATGAGATGTATTGGAAAGAATATATCGAAATGGACAATCAGCAGCCAAGGTCCTACGTTCTTTTTTCATCCATCATAAAAAGAATATGGACAAGGTTCAGAGACTTGACGGTTGTCGGCTCATTGTTGTGCTACAACAATTGGGCTTAAGGTAAAGTCCGGCTCTTATCGAAAGGTAAGAGATTTTGCGAAGATGGCAGAACACTATCCGACTACAACATTTCTAAAGAAAGCACGTTGCACCTTGTATTGAGGTTGAGATAAGTAAGTAATAAAATTATTGAATACTATTTACACTTTAGAAAAATTTAAATTTTCTATTTTTCTAATTAACAAAATTAGCAAGGAGATATTGAAAAGCGCACACTGTATATTAGATCCAAAGCTTTGGATCGGTGTAGTATTCTCAGTTAATTGGTATACCAATTAACTTATAGTTAGTAATGATATCATAATATCTATCTACACATTTATTTACGAATATAAAATGCATCGCCCCACTTACATTCACCCCACCATTTGGTTTCAACGCGATGCAATCCGAACTTACGTAAATATTCGTCAATTTCCACAATTATAGCACAATCTTTGTAAAGATAATCAGAATATACTTCTGTATATACATAATCAACTTTTGGTAAATATTCTTCCATTCCCTTTAATGCTTTTAATTCTGTTCCTTGAATATCAAAAGTTAAAAAATTATATTCAATATCATATTTTGGTAAAATATCCTTTAATAATTTTGTTTCTCCATCAAAATGATCGATGTAATGAATCTCAGGATGAAAGTGTGAATGTAAATTAAACTCTAAAATAGATGATGACATTCCATTATTTGAAATATTAAAACGAACTGTTTCTATAGTATCAGAAACTATTGCATTTTCTATAAGAACTCCAGGATATTTTTGTTTACATTGTTCAACTTTATCGGGTAAAGCTTCGACCCATAAAATTTTATTTCTTGGTAAATAGACTTCATAATCATTTAATTCTTCACAATAATGTGCGCCAACATGTAAAATACCTTTAAAACAAACATTATATTTTTTAACTACGTCGTGTAACGGAATTAGCATTATTTATATATAAATAATATAAAAAATATTTTTTTTTTTTTTAGGTAAGGAAAAGAAATGGAGCGAAACATTCAGAAGATATTTGAGAGCATCCAAAAGAAG
>Ga0209597_1000481_pt1 | contig 26429 bp, 21 predicted proteins | sample M_140625_MF_Meta_FD_187316 | JGI IMG/M metagenome (GOLD analysis project Ga0209597, IMG submission 187316) | Freshwater microbial communities from Lake Montjoie, Canada to study carbon cycling - M_140625_MF_MetaG (SPAdes) (version 2) | ecosystem: Environmental > Aquatic > Freshwater > Lake... | reverse complement strand
AGTAAATGTGCCGCCAGACAAAGAGCAATTAAATGAGCCGGCTAATTTATTATTGGTATTTGAGCTAATAATAAAATTACCACTGGTAAAATAATAATCTACTGCATTAGTAGTGTATATAAATTGATTTCCGGTAGCAGAAGAAATATTATAAGTACCAGCGATTAAGTCAGATAAGTTGATTTCAAAAGTAGTAGATATCCCATTTTTGTATGCATATACCGTTGTGTTTAAAGCATAATAAACAGCAGAATCTGCTTTTTGAAGAGCGGCCCCATTTATAGAGTAATTAAAATTACCTTTACTTTGTGAAACAATAGGATCGGGCTCTACTTCTTCTTTAGCACAACTTATAAAAAAAGTCATCCCTATGGATAAAAAAATACAGAATATATAAATAGATTTTTTCAAAACGATTTAGTAAATATAAAAATAAAATAGTATTATTTAATAATTTTTTTTGCAGAAACTACAGTTGCCATATTAAATTGACCAACAGCTTTTGTTTTAGCTCCTATTGGCGTAACAATGTTCGTTTTTATATTTTCGGGAGTTTGAGCAAACAGGCCGCCATTGTTTATTTGGGCCAAAGCTTGAATAAAAAAGAAGTAAGATTCTTTTGAGATAGAATGGATTTCAACTTTGCAAACGTCGTTTTTATTATAACGATTAAAGCCTAAGAAAGCAGAAGGCGGAGTAAAGGCGGTAGAATCCACATTAACATCATACACTTCGCCACCTGTTCCATCAATACAAACATTGATATCGCGAGAGCCCGAGAACAACGTGTCGTTTTTATATGTTTTTATCCAATAATAATCGGTATTTCTATCAGTTTTATCTTTTGCAAATAATAAACACAAATAAGAAGGGTCTTTTGTGGAACCAAAGCCCCCGCCTCTGGTGTCTCTTAGAATTGCAGAAACGCTATCGATTTTGGCACTACGTTTTTGAGTGGCCATTGAAGTGTATGTTATTCCGTTTAAACTAACACTTAGTTCGTATTGATGATTTGTCTTTGCAATAGTATCTGAATTAACAAGTTGATAAACGTAATTGCCATTATTTTCATAATTAAAATAATAAGTTTTGTTAAGGGTTAAATCTTTTAAACTAACAACAGCATTAGTTAAGGGGGCGGGGTCTGTTGTGCTAAAATAGCTATTGTTTTTTGTAATTTTTATTTTTTGATCTATGCGTAAATCATTAATAAACGCATCAATTACAATTAATTCAGAACCTTCGTCCAATTTTATTTGAACAACATCTTCGCAAGAAGAAAATAAAAATAAAGTGAGAAAAAAAAAGAGAAAGTTATTTATTGGTTTCATACAAATTAAAAATTAAAATTATAAGTTACCGCTGGAATAAATGAGCCAACCACTGAAAAACGGACCGCTTCTGTTTGTAATGGCTCTCCATCTTTAGTTCTAAAATAAATACTAAAGGCGTTTCTTCTATTATATACGTTATAAACACTAAACACCAAGGATTGTTGATATTTTCTTGTGTCGTTCTTTTTAAAGGAATATGTTGCGCCTATATCTAAACGATGATAAGGCGTTATGCGGTAATTATTTCTAATTCCATCTGTATTATAAGGAATATTTATATTTTGAATTTGAAGTTTTGAATTTGGAAATGTACCAGGAACGCCAGTAAGAAAAACAAAATTAGCAGAAACATTCCAGCGTTTAGCAATGTCGTAATTTAAACTCGTATTTAAACAATGAGTGCGATCATAACGACTATAAAACCAATTGTCATTACTTATCCCTCTAACTAAACGCTCAGTTTTGCTTAGGGTATAGCTTATCCAGCCCTGAATTTTACCCTTTGATTTTTTTAAATAAAATTCAGTGCCGTAAGCCCTTCCAAGGCCTTGAACCAATTGATTTTCTACAGTTGGATTTATAAATAAATCTGCATTGTCGATATAGTCTAATTGATTTTTTAAATATTTATAGTAACACTCTACTGAACTTTCAAACATGTTGTTTTTAAAGTTTTTAAAGTAGCCTAAACTCACCTGATCGGCAGTTAGTGGCGTTAAATTATTTGAAGCAATTGTATAAACATCTAAAGGCGTGCTTGCAGCTGTATTGCTAATTAACTGAATATATTGAGCCATTCGGTTATAGCTTATTTTTATAGAGCTGCTTTTGTTTAGTAAATAATTTGCCGAAAAACGGGGTTCGGGATTTAGATAAGATTGGATTATTTGGCCAAATTCGTAATTTTTCGAATTTTGAAGAGGTAAGGTTGTGTTTGCAATTGTGTCTCTAAAATAATATGCGGTTCCTTTTCCTATATAATTATAAATACTTAAACGCAAGCCGTATTCGATGGTGAGTTTTTCAAAAATCTTTTGTTCGATACCAACAAATATAGAACTTTCTGTCCCATAGCGCCTCTCTGCAACAAAATTTACATTTGCATTTTCAAATGTGCTAATGGCGTCGTAAGGCTTAAAGTTATAAAGCAAAGACTGAGCCCCAAAACGAATAGTATTTCTTGTATTTAAATAATAAATAAAATCAGTTTTTAAACTGTAGTTAATAATATTACTTCGCCATTTAAAATTTGGTCCATTAGTTGAGCCAAATTGGATAAGGTAATCATAATTACTATAGAAGGCGGTTGCATTCATAAATAATTTTTTATTAAAAATATGGTTCCATCGGGCTGTAGCGGTAGTGTTGCCATAATTAAAATTAAAAACAGAAGCGGCAAAAACATCTCTACCTAAATACCCGCTAGCAAAAATTGTGTTTTTTTCGTTTATCCGATAATTAAATTTTGCTGTAAGGTCGTAAAAATAAAATTGAGTATTTTTTAGGGGGTTAGAATCTTTCAAAAACGGTTTCACTAAGGCGTCTAAATAACTTCTTCTCATGGCAATAATAAAGCTTGCTTTTTCTTTAATAATAGGAGCTTCAATACTAATCCGACTAAAAACTGTTCCTATGCCGCCGGTTACAGATAGTTTTTTATTATTCCCCTCTTTCATTCTTACATCTAAAATTGAAGAGGCCCGCCCACCGTATTGAGCAGGAATACCGCCTTTTATTAATTTAACATCTTTAACGGCATCTGGGTTAAACACAGAGAAAAACCCAAATAAATGAGACGAATTATAAACTGGCGCCTCATCTAATAAAATTAAATTTTGATCAACGTTTCCGCCACGAACATTAAACCCACTTGCGCCCTCCCCAACAGTAGTAACCCCAGGCAACAATTGTATTGCCCTTATAACATCTACTTCGCCTAAAAATGCCGGTATTTTATTTATTTGTTTAATGTCTAATTTTGCGGTACTCATTTCTATGCTCGACACATTTTTATCTTCTGCTTCGCCAGTTATTATTATTTCATCTAAATTTTTACCCTCTTCTTTTAACTCAAAAATTTTATTGATATTTTGATCAAGAATAACAGAAAATGTAAAAGTTTTATACCCAATTATTGAAACCGAAATAACATGCTCCCCTTTTGGAAGGGTTAATGAGTAAAAACCATATTCATTAGCAGAAACACCTATATTAGAACCAGATTTACTAACCATGGCGCCAGTTAAAGTTTCGCCATTTTTTTCGTCTTTGATATATCCAGTAAGCGTATACTTTTCTACTGATATTCTGTTTTCTTCCTGAGCAAAAGAATGAGTAAAGTAAATTAAAAAAAGAAAAATTAGGGTTGCGCGCATTATGAATTTACATAGAAACTACTGAATCGAAAGTTTGTTTAATTAAGACCTCAAATTTAAGGAAACAAAAAATTTAACACAAATTCTTGTGTTATCTTAACATTATATGTAATTTTTTTAAATTTCAACCAAATAGCGCGAGATATTACTAAAAAATTTTTGAATTAATTCGCATCTTTTTTTTTAAGTTTGTTGTGTAATTTAAATCGTTTTAATGAAACCTTCAATTCCAAGAGGCACGAGAGATTTTGGTCCGGCAGAAATGCAGAAGCGACTTTATGTTTTAAATTGTATCAAACGGAATTTCGAATTGTTCGGCTTTCAGCCAATTGAAACGCCAGCCATGGAAAATTTAACTACCCTTACCAATAAATATGGAGAAGAAGGCGATCAACTTGTTTTTAAAATATTAAACTCACGTATTCACGAAAATAAAAATAAAGATTTGCTTCGAAAGGAGTTTGAATTGTCTTTGGAGTCTTCTAGAAATTCGGAAGAACTTACCGAGAGAGCTCTCCGTTACGATTTAACTGTTCCTTTTGCCCGTTTTGTCGCAACAAATAAAAACGAACTGGTTTTTCCATTTAAGCGCTATCAAATACAAGCAGTATGGCGAGCAGATCGCCCACAAAAAGGCCGTTATCGAGAGTTTTTACAATGCGATGCAGATGTTATTGGAAGCGACTCTCTGGTTAACGAATTAGATTTAATTTCATTAATTGACAAAACCTTTTTCGAATTAAATTTACCTGTAGTTATAAAATTTAATAATCGAAAAATTTTAACCGCTTTTGCAGAAGTAATAAACGAGCCAACTAAAATTGTTGAAATAACCATTGCATTAGATAAACTTGATAAAATTGGCAAAGAGGCCGTAAATCAAGAAATGAAGGATAAAGGAATTTCGGAAGAGGCAATTCTAAAACTACAACCACTTTTAAATTTTACTGGCTCTAATTCAGAAAAAATAATAATTTTAAAAAGCATAGTTGGAGATAATTTAGTAGGAAAAAAGGGCATAGAAGAAATACAATTTTTATTAGACAATGAAAAGACAGTAAATACAAAATTTGAATTAGACATAACTTTAGCTCGCGGCCTTAATTATTATACTGGAACTATTTTCGAAGTAAAAACTAATTCAGATACATTTAAATTAAGTATTTTGGGCGGCGGAAGATATGACGATCTAACAAGCGGGTTTGGCCTTTCAAACATCAGCGGCGTGGGCATATCATTTGGTTTTGATCGAATATATGACGCAATGGAAGAGTTAAATTTATTTTCAGAAATCGCTTCTTCCTCCACGTCTAAAGTTTTATTTACTCATTTTGATGAAGCAACGCAACTTTTTTGTTTAAGCCTTGCCGAAGAGTTAAGAAAAAATAACTTGGCCTGCGAAGTATACCCCGACGTAACCAAAAAATTAAGCAAACAATTTGATTATGCAAATAAAAAAACCATTCCTTTTGTTTGTACTATTGGAAGCAACGAATTAACAAGCGGAGTTTTTGCAATAAAAAATATGCTTAATGGAGAGCAGCACGCTCTTAAATTAAACGACATGATTCACTTAATAAAAAAACAATTAAATGACACTAACGATTGATCATACTAAAAGACTTACGCTAGCGGAGTTAAAATCCTTTTTAGATGACCATGACGCCAAAGTAAACATTTCGAAAGTATCGCAAAAAGCAATTATCGATTGCCGAAACTATTTAGACGATAAACTAAAACAAAATAAAGCGCCTATTTATGGCATAAATACAGGCTTTGGTTCTTTGTGTAATGTAAAAATTGTTGATGCTGAAATTGAGCAATTGCAAATCAATTTGGTTAAGAGCCACGCTTGTGGATTGGGAGAGCCGGTGCCCCAAGAAGTTGTAAAACTAATGCTTTTATTAAAAATTCAATCTTTATCTTATGGTAAAAGTGGCGTTCAACTTAAAACAGTACAACTATTATGCGAATTAATAAATCATAAAATATATCCTTTGGTTTATCAACAAGGCTCTCTTGGTGCAAGCGGAGATCTTGCGCCCTTAGCCCATTTAAGCCTCCCTTTGCTTGGCTTAGGAAAAGTAATTCATAATAATAAACTGTTTGATACAAAAGATGTTTTTCAAGGAAAAGGACTAGAGCCAATAAACCTGCAATCAAAAGAAGGGCTGGCTTTACTAAACGGCACTCAATTTATGAGCGCTTATGGGGTTTATTGTATTTTGCAATCTGAGCGCTTAAATTTTTTAGCTGATAAAATCGCGTCTTTATCTATTGATGCATTTGATGTTCGCTTAGATCCTTTTAAAGAAAATTTGCAAAACATTAGGCCTCACTTAGGACAAATAAAAACAGCCCAAGCCATTCGCACAAATTTAGAGGGAAGCGAAATTAGCAAACAAAACAAAACGCAAGTTCAAGATCCATATTCGTTTCGATGTATACCTCAAGTGCACGGTGCAACAAAAGACACTTTAAATTACGTGAGCTCGGTATTTGAAACAGAAATTAATTCTGTAACAGATAATCCCACAATTTTTATTGAGGAAGATGAAATAATAAGTGGAGGTAATTTTCATGGCCAACCTTTGGCTTTAGCCTTAGATTTTTTATGTATCGCAATGGCAGAGTTGGCTAATATCTCAGAACGAAGAATCTTTTTATTAATTTCTGGGCAAAGAGCATTGCCCCCTTTTTTAACCCCAAGCCCAGGATTAAATTCAGGGCTTATGATTACACAATATTCAGCCGCGAGTATTGTTAGTCAGAATAAACAACTATGTTCTCCCGCAAGTGTAGATAGTATTGTGAGTAGCAATGGCCAAGAAGATCATGTGAGCATGGGCGCCAATGCGGCCACAAAATGTTTTACGGTAATTAATAATGTAGAAAAAGTTTTAGCCATAGAGTTGCTTAATGCCGCTCAGGCCATCGAGTTTAGAAGGCCCCTAAAATCTTCTCCTGTTATTGAAAATCTTCTTTTGCAATATCGCAAACAGGTTTCATTTATAAATAAAGACGAAATATTGTATGAATTAATTCAGGCCTCGCAGCGCTTCATAAAAACCCAATTGAATGATTAATGCCATTATAAAAAGTATTGTATTTTTTTTTCTCTTTTGTTATATTAATTTAAACGCCTGCCAATGTCCTCTCTCGGGATTAAGCATTGCAGAGTGCGACAAATATGACATTGTTTTTAAAGGCCGAGTAAAAAAGGTTGTTGAATGTGATAATAAATTTGGAGAAGCCGTTTTTGAAATAGACGAACTTTATAAGGGACAAGCAAAAAAAATATTTAAAGTGTTGTTTGAATGTAATACTCCATGTTATCAAAAATTTAATGTTGGAGATGAGTGGATTATTTATAGTAGATATAAACAAGTTAATAATTGTAAATTAGATTGGTGCAGCCGAAGTAGGAAATTTTTTAAATCAGAAAAAGAAGATTTTTATACCTTAACATACGGAAATGATTATGACGACGAACTAAAGTTTTTAAGAAAAAACTTAGGCTTGCATCGTTTTTTAATAGAAGCAAAAATCGAGACGGGTAATAGAAATACAATACCTAACGTAAATCAAACCATTATTATTTTATTATGCTCAATTACTGTAATTGTGTTATTTTATTTTATTTTTAATAAGTGGAAACCAAAATAAATTTTTGAAAAAACACTTAGGGTAATTATTTATAAATATATTTAAAAAATTAAATTTTTGAAAAAAGTAATAATCATTATAATAGTAATGAGTTTTAAAATAAAAGCACAGGAGCTTAATATTGGTTCACAAATATGGTCAAGTAAAAACCCGCTCCGCTGCATTTGTAATGTTGCGGAAATACAATGATTCGTTATTAATTATTACACCCCGCTCCGCTGCATTTGTAATGTTGCGGAAATACAATGATTCGTTACCCGCCCGCTCCGCTGCATTTGTAATGCTGCGGAAATACAATGATTCGTTATTAATTATTACATTCATTTAATAAGTTATTAATCGTTGACTTATTCGTTCTACTTCAATAATAAATTCAAGCTCTTGATAATTACCCGCTCCGCTGCATTTGTAATGTTGCGGAAATACAATGATTCGTTACCCGCTCCGCTGCATTTGTAATGTTGCGAAAATACAATGATTCGTTATTAATTATTACATTCATTTAATAAGTTATTAATCGTTGACTTATTCGTTCTACTTCAATAACACATTCAAGCTCTTGATAATTATCCGTTTTAATATTTTTTTACCTTGTTGAATTTATTTCATTTTAAATCACACTAATTTAAAATATCTCACAATACATCACAAATAATAAATTAGAATGCCGCAGCATTACAAATGCAGCGGAGCGGGGGAGAAGATGTTTTTGCAAATTTGTTTGAATAACAATAAATTTTTAATACATTTAAAAAAACAAAACGGATGAAAAAACTAAACATTGCATCAATATTATGTGGCTTAATACTCTGTATTGCCTCTTGTGGCCCATCAAGCAATAAAACTGAAGAGGACTCAACAAAAGATAAAGGCGAAGTTACTATAGGCAGCCAAGTTTGGACAAGCAAAAACCTAGATGTAAGTAAGTTTAAAAATGGGGAGGAAATACCAGAAGCAGAAACAAAAGACCAATGGAAAGCATTTAGCGATGCAAACGAAGCAGCCTGGTGTTATTACGAAAACAAAACTGAATATGGCAAGCTATACAATTGGTATGCCGTAAACGATCCTCGCGGCCTAGCGCCAGCAGGCTTTCACATACCCACAGATGCGGAGTGGACAACACTAACCAATTATTTGGGCGGTGAAACAATAGCAGGAGCAAAAATGAAAAGCAACACTGGTTGGGAAGATAATGGTAACGGAACTAACTCAAGTGCTTTTGCAGGGCTTCCGGGCGGTTATCGTGACTACGATGGAGATTTCCTCACCATTGGCGCTTACGGTGGCTGGTGGAGTTCGTCAGAGTACGATACCGATAACGCTTGGTACCGCTCCTTGTACTACAGTAATGGCAATGTGGTCAGAAACTACTACAATAAGCAAAATGGGTTTTCTGTGCGTTGCCTGAGGGATTGACTATTAGTCTATTTGACTATTTTTTTTGAGGGTATTTTTTCGATTTTTTTTTGGAATAGTATTTTAATAAATTAGTTTACACTAGCGTTACCATAAAAGAAAACAAACTAGTATTAGCTTTTAAAATTTGTTTGTAAAAAAATTAAGCACCGCAAAATAGCGTGGCAATAATTGTTTATTCTTTTAAATTTTGAGAGCTTTCTTTTTTAGAGTTTAGTTTTAAATAATAAATGCTATACTTTGTAGCAATCAAACGCTATTAAAAAACTTTCCTTTGTTTTATATTTATTGAGTGATTAATTATGGCAAAGAAAGAAAGCGCGTTAGTTGTTCCCAATGAAATAGTGATGAACAAAATATACATCATCAGAAATCATAAAGTGATGTTCGATAGAGATTTGGCGGATTTGTATGGAGTTAAAAGTATTCGGTTACGCGAACAAGTTAAACGTAATATCACAAAATTCCCACAGCATTTTATGTTTCAGTTAACTGAAATTGAAGTTGAGATAATGGTATCGCAAAATGCGATACCTTCAAAATCACATTTAGGTGGAGCTTTACCATTTGTTTTTACAGAATATGGGGTTTTAATGTTAGCAAATTTTTTAAGAGTGAGAGAGCCGTTCAGTTAAGTATTAGAATAATAGAATTATTTGTAAAGTTGAGAGAAATACTTTTAAAAAATACCGAACTAAAATATGAAATCGAAAAAATAAAAAGAAAATTGGATAATCAAGATAAAAACATGGAAATTGTTTTTAGGTATTTAGATGAATTAATCGATAAAAAAGAAAACCCGAAACCAAGAGTAAAAATTGGGTATAAATTGCAAAAAAATAAATCTTAAACTTTGTAGCAATGAACTCCTATAAGACAACGAAGTGCATATCAAATAACTAGCTACGATTATCTTTTAGAAATTGTTTGTAATAAAATTAAATACCGCAAAATAGCGTGGCAATAATTATTTATTCTTTTAAAATTTTTAAAGTTTGAGAGCTTTCTTTTTTAGAGTTTAGTTTTAAATAATAAATTCCAGCGCTTAGGGATGAAATATTAAGTTTAAAATCAGCTTTTTCTTTTGTAAAACTTGCGTTTTCTTTTAAAATTAATTTACCAGAGGCATCCAATAACTCAACGGCTACATTTAATTCTTTTGGGGAATTTATTTTTAAAGTAATAAAATCGTTAACCGGGTTTGGATAGACATTAAAGCTAGAATTATTTGCCGATAATTCTAATACTCCCAAACAATTAATAATTGTTACTTCAACTGTTTGAGAAGAAACGCAACCATTGTTAGAACTAGAAACCGTGTAAGTAAAGTTTATACCAAAAGTGTAAGTAGCAGAGGCATTATTGCCGCCAAAATTACTCCAGGTATAAGTGTTGGCCCCAGAGGCGGTTATTGTTACTGGATCTTGATCGCAAGAACTGATGTTATTGCTGGATAAAACAAGTGTTGGCGTATTAGAAACTAAGATTGTTTTAGTAATTATGGCCCCCTGCCCAAAGCTGTTGCCCGAAACTAGAGAAATGGTGTAAATGCCGGCATTAGAAAAAGTGAGAGTGGGCGATTGAACGGACGAAGAATTAAACACAACGCCGGCCATAGGGCTAATAGTCCAGTTCCAATTGCTTGGAGTATTAGAAGAATTATCGATTAAAGTTTTTGGAGAACCAACACACATGCTGCCAGCGAATGAAAAATCAGAAACTGGGGCTGCGGAAACCGGAACAACATCTGCAGAATATACGCCACGACCAAATGTGGCTGCATAAATTGTTCCCGGCGAAGCGGGGCTCATTTCCAGATCCATTACTGCAGTATTTGGTAAACCAGCATTGTAAAGAGTCCAAGAAGAGGATGAATTATCTTTATAATAAATACCCACATCCATACCAATATAAATGCGGTTGTTTGATCCAGGCTCATAAACCGAACAGTTGGCAGGTAAGTTAGGCAGGTTTGAACTAACATTAGACCAAGAAGTGCCACCATTAGTCGTTTGATAAACCTTTTGCCCTGCAGAATAATCACCTTTTGTAACCCATGCGCTGTTAGGATCGGTCGGATTAATAGTAATAAATGTAGGGTTACCAGGGAAAGTACCCGAAGCATTAGTCCAAGTTAATCCACCATCAGTAGTTTTACGAATGGAGCCCGAGTATAAAACATAAATTACTTGATTATTAGAAGGAGCAATGGCAAACTCAATAATAGAGCCTGTGCCTCCGGTAGTTCCTACTTGGGTCCAGTTAGTGCCATTATTAGTAGACTTAAACAATTGTTCACGGCCACCATAAATAATATTGGCTGTCGGATCTTGTTTCCAAGGGGTTACCCAAGCCCCTGTGCCCGTTAAGCCTGAAGTTATGCCTGTCCAACTACCACCGCCATTAGTAGATCTGTTAAAGCTTCCATTGTATTGTTCGGCATACATGATGTTGTTATTAGTTCTATCAATAAAACAATCCATGCCGTCTCCACTTAAACTAGCAGTATAATTTACTCCATTTTTAATGTTAGACCCATTATCTTGATGCCCAGTAATCCATAAATTAGGCGTAAGAGCAGAGAGGCCAATTTTATAAATTTGAGCTATGTTTCTTTGAGCAGTAATGTCTATCCATGAATTACCCGTGTAATAAAAGATACCGCCATCGTTACTAGAATAAAGGCGCCCATTAGGCGCATATTCCAATTCGTGAATATCAGCATGAACGTAGGTTGAAGCGCTACCTATCCAGCAGCCAATATTTGTCCAAGAAGTGCCATCATTTGTAGACCTCCAAACATTTACACCTCCAACAACAATTTCGTTTGAATTAGTTGGCGAGGCAGCAATAGCTAAGTCATACCAGCCCTGCCCTTGACCAGTAGAATTTCCTGAGCAAGAGTTGCCAATAATATTTGGAGATGTAGAAGCCGTAGTAAAATTTAGTCCACTATCTGACGAACGATAAACACCTAAAAATTGGCTATCGGCACTTTTGCTTGCTAAGACATAAACATTATTAGGGTTTATAGGAGTAACGGCAATTTGCATTCGGTTAGAGCCAGAAATTGGAATGCCTGAGGAAATTGTTGTAAAGCTGGAGCCGCCATTTGTAGACCTAGAAAATACAGTGCCAGAGGCATAAACAATGTTAGAATTTGTGGGATGGTATTTTAAATCCCAAGTCAAACTAGAATTAATGGCAATAAAAGAGAGGCCGCCATTAATACTCTTATAAATACCTACACTTGTTGCAACTAAAATTACTTGAGAGTTGCTTGGGTCGATAAGCACCTTACTAATCACCCTATTTTGAGAAACGGAAAAGGTTAAACCGCAGGCAACCCATGATAGCCCGCCATCGGTGGTTTTTAATAATCCAGCAGAAGGAGAAGGAGTCCCAGAATTAAGATCATCGGCGCCACCTGTTGCTAAATACATTACTAAGGTATTTGTTGGATCGATTGCAAGATCAGAAACAGCAGTTACTGGTAAATTATCAGTATTAGTGGTCCATGAAGTTCCACCATTTGTAGATTGCCATAAACCGCCACCAGCAGCACCAGCAAAAATAGTGAGTGTATTGCTTGGCATAAAAGTTAAAAAATTGTCGCGCCCTGCTTTTCTGGCAAAGCCCCCAACTAATCCAGTTGGCGCGCCCATTGGGCCAACCGGAACCCATGTAGCAGAAGTTGGAGCGGCCGCCTGCATGAAGTTATCGCTTGTATTTATATTATTTTCTATTAAGAAATCAGTATAATTTTTTGATAGTTGAGCCAATACAGATAAGTTTCCGCTAGGATAAACTCGAGGGCCAACAAAATATTCCCAACGTTTAAAAGCTTTATATCCTGTACTTTTTATGGTTATGTCTTTACCTTCAAACGATTTATAAAATTCTTTTTGTATTTCATAAAAATTTGCGTTTGGTTTTGAGGCCATTTCTACCCACTTTTGAGCATGAAAGCCTGTTGAGGTTAAAACTAATAGGATAACGATTATTGTTTTTTTCATTTTTGGAAATATTTATTTAATAACATCCTAAGGTACTTAATAGTTTATTTTCTCGCAATGTTTTTTTATAATTTTTTGCTTATACGATAAAAAAATTAATATTAAGGACCAACAAAAAACGATTAAATTTGATTATGCGAATATTAAAAAAAGGAAGTGTGGCAATTATTTTGTTTGGGGCCTTAATTGCCAACTCACAAAAAAAAGTAGTAAATTTTCAAATTAATTATAGGCAGTCTCATTGCGGAGGTGCTAGGCCTTCAGATGAAATAATGGCCGATTTAAATAAACCAAACCCTTATCGTTTTCAAACAATAATTTTTGTTTCTTCTAAAGGGAAAACAGATTCAATAAAAACAACCGAAAACGGAGAGGTTAAAATTAAGTTAAGAGCAGGCAAATATAAATTATATGAGGCTTGGCGTTATTATAAAAAAACACCAGCAGGTTTTTCGAAAGAAGATTTTGACCTTGTTTGTTTAAAAGCGGAATGGAAAAAAGAGATAAAAGAAATAATTGTAACAACAAAAGATATAAAAGTTATAGATAAGAATGAGATTATTTATACTTGCCCCTGGAACGTTTCTTGTATTTTGGATTCTCGAAGGCCACCAGCTGCGGAATGAATTAATTCTTAAAAAAAACTTTAAAAGCCGATTTAATGAAAACTAATTTTTCTACTGAGTTCATTATTTTAAGGTCTTTAATAAAGGTAGTTTCTTCATTTAAAAAGGCCAATAAATTAATTGGCAAGTTTTTTTTAAATAAATCGACGAAAATTTTTTTCGAAGAAGTTTGTTTATTATTCATTACATTTAATAAGACCGAATCGTAAAAAAGATATTTTTTAGAACGGCTTGGAGCAATTATTTCGTTCGAGTTTTTTTCTAATTGATAAATAATATGTTGACAATTTTTTTGAATAAAATAAAATGTAAACCCAGTACTCGGCTTGCTACTTCCGCCTGCCGTGCCAATATTAATAACATTTTTGCCACAGTTATTTGTAAATTTACTTTCGGCCATGGGTATTGAGCCCTTTTCAGTTTCAATTATGCGATAATCTTTTATAGATAAATTATTTTTTATATAATTATTTAATTCATGATTGTACTCATTATCATCAATTAAATTTGGTGAAAACCCAGTATATTCTATTAAAGCGGTGTGTTTACTTAGAGGGATTAAATAAACAAAACGGCAATCATTTTTTTGGTCGACCGAAAAGTCCATAAATACAGGATGGTTGAGATCAAAAACATATTCGGGCGCTTCAATAAACCAACCTTTAAAATGCTGAAGATAATTAACGTGATTAGATTTAATTTGTTGGGTTCGAAGGGCACTGTTAAAAATAAATTTAGATTGATAGGTTTGATTAGAGCAAGTTAAAATCCCAAGATCATTTTCGCTTTTAATATTAAGAATAGAATCTGTAACAATTTCAAATCTCTTGTCTTTTTTTATGGCATCTATACAATAGGAATAAAAATCTATTCCTTTGATCATACAATAAAAATAGGGGCTTAATTTTATTTTTTTTTCAAAGTCGTTGCTTTTAAAAATAAAAGAATCCCATTTATTAAAAATAATGGGCTTATACCAATTATTTTTTTCCTTTGTCCAAAAGCACCAGGTTCTATCATTTATATTTTTTAAGTCTTTATCTAATATTAAAATCTTTTCGAATTTTACTTTAGAATTAATCAAATGCATTGCCATAGAAAGCCCGGCACATCCCATACCAGCAATAATAAAATCGTATGAAACGCGCGAAGACATTTTTAAAAACTATTTATTAGGAAGCTTTAATTTTTTTGCCTCAGTAAAATATTTTGGATTAATAAATAGCATGCCAAAACTTTCGCCATTCTCTTTTCCTATGTGTTTATGATGCATTTTATGAGCCCTTCTTAAGGCTAAAACGTATACATTATTTGATTTAGTTAATAGTTTAAATCTTTGGTGAATTATAATATCATGAACAAAAAAATAAGCTAGTCCATAAAGGGCAATCCCAAAACCTACCCAAGTATACCAGGCATATCCATTCATCATACCCAACATGATACAAAGCCAGCTAGGGATTGCATACATTAAGAAAAACACATCGTTGCGTTCAAACCAACTCGAATGGTTTTTTTTATGATGATCGGAATGGAAAAACCACATAGAGCCATGCATAATAAATTTATGGTTAGCCCAAGCAGAAAATTCTGTTAATGTGAAAGTAATTAAGACGATTACAATGTTTAATAAAATAGTCATAACGGTGTAAAATTAAAGTTTTTGAGACAAAAAAAGGCAACTAAAAAAAAAGAGTTGTAAAGCTATAATTAGAGCTGCAATTTTAGCATTGCAGTTTAATAAAATTTTAGAAAGGAATAAACTTGATAAAAAAGAAATACAAAACCAAGCTATATAATTATGCAGTCCAGCAATACCTGCAGAAAAATACCAAAAGTCAAGTAGGCTTGCTAATTGTTCAATTAAATAATCTATTGCTGTTGTAATAACTGCCGAAAGAATTGATTGGGCCAAGGGAGTTTTTAATAATTTAGTACTAATCGAAAAACTAGCAATAATTAACAAGGCCCAGTTTAATGAAATAGTTAAAGGCACGCCAAAAACTTTATAACCAAGAGCATTACCATAATAATAATTTCCAAAAATAAAAGAAGTTTTAACACCTATTACTTCGCAAGTAAAACCAAATAAGGCAATGGCAGCAAAGGTTAAGATAAATTTTTTGTCCTTAATTGGTTGATAGATAAGAAAAACGAAACTAGTTAATATTAAGGTAAGCGGTGTAAATGGAATAAAAAATTTGGGATCAATAACAAAACCAATTGCGCCAGAGACATAAACCAGAATAAGAAAATAAAGCGAATATTTTTTTAATACAGTTGACATTAGTTTTGATTAGGGAATAAATTAGCTACAATTTTAGCGCTTAATAAACATAATGGAATTCCACCACCTGGATGAACGCTTCCACCAAGAAAAAACAATCCTTTAATAGAACTACTAAAGTTAGCGTGCCGCAAAAAGGCCGAAAACTTATTGTTACTAGCATTTCCATAAAGCGAGCCACCCACTGAAGAGGTTTGCATTTCAATTTCATAAGGGTCTAAAACCGCTTCTTCTATGATATAAGACTCTAAGTTGGTCTTTAACATTCTATTGATTTTTGCAAGCACTTGTTTTCTTAATTCTGAGCCATACGTGATGGGTTCTTTTTTAGTATTATGCGGCGCGTTAATCATCACAAACCAATTTTCGCAATTTGCCGGAGCATCTAATTTACATAATTTAGAGGTAATATTAATATAAATGGTAGGGTCGTGATAAGGTTTTTGTTCATTAAATAAACAATCAAACTCCTCCTTATAATTTTCTGAAAATAAAATATTGTGAACATCTAATTCATTAAATTCTTTATTTATTCCAAAATAAAAAACGTAAGCGCTACTAGATTTTTCTTGACTTAATAATTTTTTAGGTTTAAATTCATTTGGCAATAAATGCTCGTAAACTGAATGAATATCTATATCACTTAAAACTGAGTCGCATTCATAAAACACCCCATTACTGGTAAGCCCAACTACTTTGTTGTTTTGTAAATTAATTTTTTTTACAGGAGCATTTAATTTAATTTCAACACCTAATCTTAAAGCAAGTTGATGTAAATGTTTGGTAATTTGATGCATTCCGTTTTTTGGCAAATAGGCCCCAAAACCAAATTCTAAATGTGGTATTATGTTTAACAAGGCTGGCGCTTTGTATGGGTTAGAACCGTTGTAAGTGGCGTATCGATCAAAAATTTGAACTGTTTTCTTATTTTTAAAGGTAATTGCATTTTGATAATGCATGGTTCTAAATAAATTTAGTTTTGGTATACACAAAATACCCTTGAGGGTTTTAAGGTTTAAAAAGTTTTTTATTTTACTAAGCGATTGAGTTAAAAATAAATCGGAAGTAATTTTATAATAAAAAGCGCTTTTTTTAAGGTGATTTAAAACAACAGTTTCATTTTCATTTAGTTTTTCAGAAATTTCTTTTGCGAATTCATTAAGTGTGCTTGTTGCTTTTATTTGAGTGCCATCTTCAAAAAAATAATGCGTTAAAGTATTAAGTTTTGTGTAGGGCATTAAAATTAAATTGGGATCGCCTTCACTTAACTCGTCAATCAAATGCGGCATTGTGAGTAAAGAAGGCCCTTTGTCAAAACGGAATGAACCTAATTTTAATTCAGATAATTTGCCACCTAAATAATTGTTTTTTTCAAAAATGGTAATTTGATACCCCTTTTTAGATAGCCGAATTGCAGCCGCCAAACCTGCAATGCCCGAACCAATGATATTTATTTTTTTAATAATATTTTTAGGTATAAAAGTACAATTTCTAAACAATTTTATTTGGAATTTGTTTAAATTTGTAGTCCATGAAAAAGAAAAAAGTTGCCATTATTGGAGCAGGATTTAGCGGTCTTTCGGCCGCTTGCTATTTAGCCAAATGGGGACATGAAGTTACTGTTTACGAAAAGCATAATTCTGTGGGAGGTCGAGCGAGAAGTTATTCGGAAGATGGTTTTTTGTTTGATATGGGGCCAAGCTGGTATTGGATGCCAGATGTATTTGAAAAATTTTTTGGCGATTTCGGAAAAAAAGTATCAGATTATTACAATTTGGTAAGATTAGACCCAGGATATAGAGTGTTTTTTAAGGACGATGGGATAGATGTTCCCGCATCTTTAGAGGAATTATATGTGCTTTTTGAAAAACACGAACCTGGCAGTAGCAGTAATTTAAAAACTTTTTTATCCGAAGCGGAATATAAATATCAAGTGGGGATTAATCGTTTTGTTTATAAGCCAGGTATTAATATTTCAGAGCTTTTAGATGCCGAATTAGTAAAAGGTATTTTCAGGCTAGACGTGTTTAAAAGCATGAGTAAGCACGTTAGAAAACTATTCAAAAATGAAAAATTAATTCAGTTACTTGAATTTCCGGTTTTATTTTTAGGTGCATTGCCTCAAAACACACCCGCTCTCTATAGTTTAATGAATTATGCCGATTTAGTTTTAGGTACCTGGTATCCAATGGGAGGGATGCAAAAAATATCAGAAGGGATGTATAAATTAGCACTAGAATTGGGTGTTAAATTTGAAACAGAATCGGATGTAGCCAAAATAAATGTAGATCAGAAGCTTGCAAAAAGCATTTCTTTTAATTCAAAAAATACGACTGAATTTGAAGCAGTTATTTCTTCGGCGGACTATCATTTTACCGAACAAAAATTATTAGACGTAGCTTATCGTAATTACAGCGAGTCTTATTGGAAAAGCAGAAAAATGGCGCCAAGTTGCTTAATCTATTATATAGGTTTAAAAGAAAAAATCCCAAATTTATTGCATCACAATTTATTTTTTGATGCAGATTTCGAAAATCATTCCAATCAAATATATGCAGACCCACAGTGGCCAAAAAACCCCTTGTTTTATATTTGCTGCCCAAGTAAAACAGATTATTCTGTTGCTCCGCCTGAGCATGAGAATCTCTTTATTTTAATACCCATTGCCCCCGATTTAAAAGACAATCAAGAAATTAGAGACCATTATTTTAAAACAGTAGTAGAGAGAATAAAATTAAAAACAGGAACAGACATAACCAGTTCCATGATCTATTTTAAAAGTTATGCGCCAAGCAATTTTATTCAGGATTATAATGCTTTTAAGGGGAATGCTTACGGCCTAGCAAACACATTATTACAAACTGCCCATCTTAAACCAGCCATTAAAAATAAAAAAGTTAAAAATTTATTTTATACAGGCCAACTAACTGTTCCGGGCCCAGGGGTTCCGCCTTCAATTATTTCCGGAAAATTAGTAGCCGATCAGGTTTTAAACTATTTTAAAAATTAATTGTTAGTTATATGGATTAATCAGAATATAGATTTATATGAAAGAGTTATTTGACGAGGTTTCTATAAAAACAAGCAAAATTGTAACTAAAAAATACAGTACTTCTTTTAGTTTAGGAATTCGATTTTTAAATAAAAATTTTAGAAATTCTATTTATAGCATATATGGTTTTGTTAGATTTGCAGACGAAATTGTGGATAGTTTTCACAAATACGACAAGTCGATCTTGTTATCAGAATTTACTCGCGACACGCATTTAAGCATCGAGAGAAAAATTAGTTTAAACCCTATTTTAAATAGTTTTCAAGCTGTTGTAAATAAATATAACATCGAAAAAGACTTAATAGATTCTTTTTTAAGCAGCATGGAAATGGACTTAAATAAAAAAGAGCACACAGAAGAAAGCTATAAAAAATACATTTTGGGTAGCGCCGAGGCTGTAGGATTAATGTGTTTAAGGGTTTTTACCGAAAATAATAATGGACTTTACAATGAGCTTAAGCCCTTTGCAATGTCTTTGGGGTCTGCTTTTCAAAAAATAAATTTTTTAAGAGATTTGAATGCAGATTATATTGGAATGGGCAGAATTTATTTTCCTAATATCAATATTGAGGAGTTAAATCAAGAAACCAAGCTTGATATAGAAAACGATATAGAATTAGATTTTGAAGAAGGCCTTATCGGCATTCGCAAGCTCCCTAAAAAATCGCGTTTTGGCGTTTATGTTGCTTATATCTATTATCGCAGCTTATTTAATAAAATAAAAAAATTACAACCACAATCTATATTAGAGGAGCGAATTCGGATACCAAACGCCCAAAAAATGGTTTTATTTGCCGGAAGTTATTTGCGTAATAGTTTAAATTTATTGTGATTAATTTTTTTATAATCAACCTTTCTTTTTTTACTTTTTATTTAAGCCCAGATTTAAATAAATTGAGAAATTTATTTCCTCTTATAAATAAAAACGAAAGTTATGCCGTTGCTTTATTAAATAGCTCTAATAATATCAAAACAATTTCTGTCCCGCTTAATAATGCTTATAAAGCAGCTGCCCAAATGGCGCTTGCTAAATATAAATTTAATCCCATTAGTAAATTGACAGAGTTTAATCAAGCAAAAATAAAACTCAACGATTGCGTTAAGAAAGATAGTTTAAACATAGAGATTCGTTACATTAGACTAGCGATTCAAGAACACGTTCCTGCTATTCTAAACTATTCTAACAATATTGATCCAGATAAAAAGTTTATCATTCAAAACCTGCATAGTTTAAAACAAATAGACCCGACTCTTTTTACAATCATAAATAATTATTTGCGATTAAGAGGCTATTTTATTGGCTCGAAAAAATAAAAGGTAATTCCAAAAAACAAGTTCTTATTCTTTTCTAAATTAGGGGGTATAAATTTATCCACAGAGCCTTAAATTCGTTATATTACTTGTAAATTTAATTTCCTTTAATAAGTAATTATCAAATAATATTGATAAATCATATTTTAAAGATTTAAAGGAGAAAAGAAAATCATGATAACGAAACAAACTGAAAAAAAATTATTTTTATTAGACGCTCTCGCGTTAATATATAGAGCATATTTCGCTTTTAGCAACAACCCACGTATTAATTCAAAAGGATTTAACACCTCGGCTATTTTTGGATTTACAAATACCTTGTTAGAAATTTTAAATAAAGAAAAACCAAGCCACATAGCAGTTGTTTTTGATGTTGAAGGCCCTACGCAAAGGCATATAGAATTTGAATCATATAAAGCGAATCGCGAAGAAATGCCCGAAGATTTAAGAAAATCTATCCCCATTATCGTTGAATTAATAAAAGGATTTAATATAGAAGTATATGGGATTACTGGTTTTGAAGCCGACGATGTAATCGGAACCCTCGCCATTAAAGCCGAAAAAGCCGGGTTCACAACCTATATGATGACCCCCGACAAAGATTATGGTCAACTGGTCGACACAAATACATTTATTTATAAGCCTGCCCGCTTAGGCAATGGCGCCGAAATACTTGGTACAGAAGAAATTTGTAAAAAATGGGAAATAAAATCTGTTTCTCAATTAATTGATATTTTAGGATTAATGGGCGATAAAGCCGATAATATTCCTGGCATTCCCGGAGTTGGAGAAAAAACTGCAATTCAGTTAATAAAAGATTTTGGCAGCATCGAAAATATTTTAGAAAACACACATCAATTAAAAGGGAAACTTAAAGAAAAAGTTGAAATTAATAAAGAGATGGCCATTCAGTCTAAAAGATTAGCCACAATTATTTTAGATTGCCCGATTGAACTAGAAGAAGAAAAATTAGCAATAAAAAAATTAAATAAACCCGCCTTATTAGAAATTTTTAAAGAACTGGAGTTTAGAGGCTTCGCACAAAAACTTTTAAACGAAGATATTGGATTTAACGAAACGAAGAGTGTTGAAAAACCAAAACAGCAAACTGCTCAAACCGATTTGTTTAATAGCCCAGATCTATTTTCGCAGGACATTGAAAATAATTCACCAAAAGAAATAGTTGCTAATTTTAAAACCATAAATGAGCTTAATCATATTTACGAACTAATCGACTCAACTGAAAAAATAATTAATTTAATAGCTCTTTTAAAACAACATCACGAATTTTGTTTTGATACCGAAACCACTTCACTTAATACCTTAAATGCAGAATTGGTTGGATTTTCTTTTTCGGTAAAAGAACACGAAGCATATTATGTGCCAATCAATGAAAGTAAACCATTAGCCTTAGAGCAAATAAATTTATTTAAGTCCTTATTCGAAGACGAAACAAAAACACTAATAGGTCAAAATATTAAATATGATTATCAGGTTTTAAAAAACTATGGTATTGATATTAAAAATAAATTATTTGATACTATGGTAGCCCATTTTTTAATAATGCCCGACATGAGGCACAACATGGACTTATTGGCACAAACATATTTAAATTATTCTCCAGTAAGCATTAGTACTTTAATTGGAAAAAAAGGCAGCGATCAATTAAGCATGCGCTCAGTTGATATAAATTTGATTAAAGATTATGCCGCCGAAGATGCAGACATTACCTTGCAACTGAAAAATAATTTTGTCCCAAAACTTATCGAAAACGAACTTGAAAAATTATTTAATGAAGTTGAACTCCCCTTAATAAAAGTACTCGCTAATATCGAACGCGAAGGAATTAATATAGATGTGCCAGCTTTAAAAGAATTTTCTGTACAATTACAAAACGATATTGCAATTGTAGAGGCAGAAATTCAAAGTTTTGCAGGAACAAAATTTAATGTGTCTTCGCCTAAACAAGTAGGTGAAATTTTATTCGAATATTTAAAAATCATAGATAAACCAAAAAAAACAAAAACCGGTCAGTATGCTACAGGCGAAGACGTTTTAAGCAAACTAGAAAGCTTGCATCCCATTGTAGCAAAAATTTTAGATTATCGCGAATTGGTAAAATTAAAAAATACATACGTAGATACCTTGCCCGAACTTGCAAATAAAACTACCGGCCGAATACATACCTCATTTAATCAGGTTGTTGCCGTTACAGGTAGATTAAGTAGCGATAATCCTAATCTTCAAAACATTCCTATTCGAACAGAAAAAGGCCGTCAAATTAGAAAAGCATTTATTCCTCGCGACGAAAATCATATATTATTAAGCGCCGATTATTCTCAAATAGAATTAAGAATAGTGGCTAGTATTAGTGGCGACACAAATATGTGCGAAGCATTTAGATTAAAAAAAGATATTCATACCGCTACCGCTGCTAAAGTTTTTGGCGTTAACGAAAATGAAGTAACTAAAGAAATGAGGTATAAAAGCAAAAGCGTAAATTTTGGAATTATATATGGACAAGGCGCTTTTGGTTTAGCTTCAAATTTAAATATTCCTCGAAAAGAAGCTCAGGACTTAATTAATAATTACTTTAAAGAATATGGAGCAATTAAAAATTACATGGATGACACGATTGAGTTTGCTCGAGAAAATGGCTTTGTAAAAACATTATTAGGACGAAAAAGATGGCTGAGCGACATAAATTCGAATAATGCAACAGTAAGAAATTACGCCGAACGAAATGCCATTAATGCCCCAATACAAGGAAGCGCAGCAGATATGATTAAAATGGCCATGATTAATATTTATAACGAATTAAAAAATAATAACTTTAAAACAAAAATGTTACTTCAGGTTCACGACGAATTAGTTTTTGATGTTTACAAACCAGAATTAGAAATTGTTAAACCGATTATAGAAAAATTGATGCGTGAGGCCCTTCCGCTAAATGTTCCGGTTGAAGTTGGAATAGGCGTGGGACTTAATTGGTTAGAGGCACACTAAATTTATTATGCAGTTTAGCCATTATTAATTATCTGTAAAGTGTACGGTTTTAATTATTATAAAAACTTTTGTTGCATCTTTTACATAATTGGCCTCTAAATCTTTAGTTATTTTTCCAGGCGCTAAAGCTGAAATAAAATTATCCGACTCCCAACTACCTTCTCTGTTTCCTTTATAATCGCCAAAATTATTATAAAAATTAGCAATCCATTTAAGCCCGTCAACACTCTTTGTTCCATTATTTTTAAATTCAACATAATAGCCAATGTTTTTTCCTAAAACTTTTTGCGTGTAAGTTTTAAATACCTCAACGTTGTTTTTTCCTCGATTAATTTGCTGCCCAAAAAAGGAGTTTAAAGAACATAAAAAAAATAAAAAAATAAATTTCGATTTTAATTTGGCTTGGCACATATTTTTATGATTAAAATTGATTAAAAAAAGCAATAATCTGATAGCCCCCAAATTCCAATAGTTAAAAGTATGCAACTCGTTTTTTTCAAAATTTATTTTCATTTTTGCATTGTGTTTTTTAATTCATTCGCAAGGGGTATTTTAATTAAAGGTAAAAAATAATTATTAAAATTAAATTAAATTAAATTAAATTAAATTTTATTTTAATAAAAGGCATTCTATTCCAAAATTAGCGCCTTAATACTCGTTTAATTTAAAATAATTTATATATTTACTTAGCTCTAAATTATTTATCAAGGTTAAATTAATTTTAAATAATGAAAAAATTTATTTTTAGTGTTCTTGTTCTGGCTAGCCTTATTGCTAAAACACAATCCTCTTCAGATGCAGCAGTTCAAATTAGTGTATCTGTTCAAGTTAATCCTGCTCAAATTACATTGAATTGGGTTGGAAATGCAACATCTTCTCAATACCAAGTGTTTCGAAAACTAAAATCAAGTTTAACATGGGGCACTGCTATTGCTAATCTTAACGGTACAACTAACCAGTATATTGATAATGCTGTTTCTGTTGGGATAAACTACGAATATAAGATTGCTAGATCCGGTACCGGATATGTTGGATACGGATATGTTAATTCAGGCATTCGTGTCCCCGAAATTGAAAATAGAGGCAAATTAATTTTAATGGTTGATAGTAATTTTATTTTACCATTAGCTAACGAAATATCTCGATATGTTAAAGATGTTGAGGGAGACGGCTGGGAAGTAATTAGGCACAACGTGTTAAGAACAGGCTCGGTAACTCATGTTAAAAATTTAATTTTAAATGATTATGCAATCGATACAACAAACATAAAAGCCGTTTTTTTATTTGGCCATATTCCGGTTCCATATAGTGGCAATATAAATCCCGATGGTCACCCCGATCATCTGGGCGCATGGCCTGCCGATGTTTATTATGGCGATGTTGATGGAATTTGGACCGATGTTTCAGTTAATTCCACTACAGCTTCTCCTGCGCGAACACAAAATATTCCGGGCGATGGAAAGTTTGATCAAAGTATAGTGCCTGGTAATGTTGAATTACAAGTAGGCCGAGTAGATTTTAATGGCATGCCCAGTTTTACTTTAACCGAACAACAGTTATTACAAAATTATTTAAACAAAAATCACGAGTATCGAAAAAAAATATTTACACCCAACAAGCAAGCCGTTATAGACGATAATTTCGGATACTTCAATAGCGAAGCTTTTGCCTCAAGCGGATACAAAAATTTTGCGCCTTTAGTTGGGTCTTCTAATATTTTGGCCGCAGATTATTTTACAAGCTTAACTGCCAATAGCTATTTATGGTCTTATGGTTGTGGTGGCGGCTCTTATAATAGTGCCGGGGGAATAGGCACAACAGCAAATTTTGCAAGCGCTAATTTAAAAGGCGTTTTTACTATGTTTTTTGGTTCGTATTTTGGCGACTGGGACTCTCAAAATAATTTCTTAAAAGCGCCTTTAGCTCAAGGCAAAGTTTTAACCAACGTTTGTTCCGGAAGGCCTCATTATCAATTTCATCACATGGGGCTTGGCGAAAATATTGGATACGGGCTTTTAATTACTCAAAATAATTTTAATGGATTATATTATGCTAGCCCTACTAATATTACAGGTAAATGGATACACAACGCATTAATGGGAGACCCAACCTTAAGGCAAGATATAGTTGCGCCAGCATCAAATGTTGTTGCCACCAAATCAGGCAACAATTGTTTAATTTCTTGGGCAGCATCTACCGAAACCAATGTAATAGGATATAATATATATTCTAAAAATGATAGCGCCAATAGTTTTGTAAAAATAAATACTGCGCCAATTGCTGGTAATACCTTTACGGATAATTGTTTAATTTATAAAGGCGTTTACACTTATATGGTGCGCGCTTTAAAATTAGAAAGCGGGCCAAGTGGCACTTATTTTAACATGAGCGAAGGCCTTGCCGATACTGCCTATAACGCCAGCAACATTGGCTCTATTGCTGCATTTACCAATTCAATTGTTGGGGCTACTGTTTTTTTTGCGAATACTTCATCCATTAGTGCATCATATGTTTGGGATTTTGGTAATGGCGCCAGTAGTAATTTAGCAAACCCAAGTTTAACTTATAACGCAAATGGCGCTTATAACGTGATGTTAATTGCCGCGCACCCTTGCCTTACAGATACTGCCATTAGCACTATTAATATTTATGAAGTAGGCCTTAATCAAAATAATATTGAGCAAAGTATTCAGGTTTTTCCTAACCCAAGCAAGGGTAAAATTAGTTTAATTTTAAATTTTAGCGAGTTGGCTGATCTTGTTTTATATAATTTAGCGGGCCAATCTGTTTTTAATCAAATGGGTATAAGCAGTTATAAAACCATAGATTTAGGCCATTTAGCCAAAGGGATTTATAATTTGCAACTAAAAACTAACAACAAACTTTTTAATAAAAAACTAATTTTAAATTAAGATAGTTATAAAATCAAAACGTATGAAAAAACTAAAAATTACAATACTATTATTTTGCTTGATATTAGTTATAAACTCTTGCGGCCCAGATAAAGATAAGCCAGAAACACAACCACCAGTTGATGAAGTTATAGTAACTACATTAAAAGAAGTAACTATTGGTAACCAAGTTTGGACAAGCAAAAACCTTGATGTAAGCACCTATCGCAATGGCGATGACATCCCGCTGGTGGAAGATGCCGAAAAATGGAAAAACTTAACAACCGGCGCCTGGTGTTATTACGAAAACAAAACAGGCAAAGGTAGCACCTATGGTAAGTTATATAATTGGTATGCAGTAAACGACCCGCGTGGCTTAGCACCCAAAGGCTATCACATACCTTCAGATGCAGAGTGGAGCATACTAACAACCTATTTAGGAACAG
>Ga0209597_1000476_pt1 | contig 26500 bp, 21 predicted proteins | sample M_140625_MF_Meta_FD_187316 | JGI IMG/M metagenome (GOLD analysis project Ga0209597, IMG submission 187316) | Freshwater microbial communities from Lake Montjoie, Canada to study carbon cycling - M_140625_MF_MetaG (SPAdes) (version 2) | ecosystem: Environmental > Aquatic > Freshwater > Lake... | reverse complement strand
AACTTGTGCAAGCTTTACGGCGCGGAGGAAGTCGTCACGAACGATGGTCGCTTTGGTGGTGTGTGTTGTTGGGATCACTTGCTGGAACGGCGGGAACTGCCCGTCGATCAGGCGGCTCACGAGCATCGTGTCCCCGAGCTTGAACTGCAACTGGTTCTTTGCTGGCGTCAAGGTGATCTCCACCAACTCATCAACGTCGCTGAGGAGGCGGAGCAGTTCGGCGTAAGCGCGCGCTGGAACAATGACGCTTGTCTCTGGTGCCGCCTCGGCAAGCACCGCTCCGGCTACCGCAATGCGATAGTTGTCCGCCGCCGCAAACGTCGCCTTCTCTCCAGTGAACGTTGTAAGGACGCCAGTAAGAATTGGGCGTGCCTCGTCGCCGGCGGCGGCGAAGACGGTGGAGTCAAGCGCAGCGCGTAGCGCTTTCTGGGTGATGCGTGCCGTTACCCGCTCGCCTGCGGCACCAACTTGCGGGAAGTCGTCGGCTGGGGTGGTGCGAAGGTGTGATGCGCTGCGGCCACACTTGAGGTGGGCTCGTCCATCGGCCAGCAGCTCAATTTCAATCTTTTCATTCGGTAAGCCGTTGACAACGTCGCTGAGAAGGCGCGCTGGGATAGTCGTCGCCCCTTTCTCATCGATCTTTGCCGGAACCCAATGGGTGACGGCAATCTCAAGGTTGGTAGCAACCAAGCGAAGGCCGCCGTCTTCCGTCCCTATGTAGACGTTGGAAAGGATCGGAAGGGTGTTGCGGGAGGCCACCCCGTGGCCGACCACAGAGAGGCCTCGTGCTAGGTGCTCCTGGACCACTGAAAACTTCATCTCTTCCTCCACATCTAAACCAAAGCGTCTGGCTAATAGTCTCTTATCTTTCTCTATCCCGTAGTAGTCCTCTTCGTAGTGTGGAACTTGTGGAGGGCCGAGATCAACCCCACACACCCCACCAGTGGGAATCCCCCTCCTTTAAGGGGAAGCCTGTCCCCCACATAAGGAACCCGCCAGCAAACTTGTGGGGAGCCAGAGGGGAACTCTGGCCGTTTCTCCACATCTTTCCCCCAGGGGGAAGATCAGGTGTGCGCAAAACAGGCGAAACGGGGCACTTCTCCACGGATTCTCCACAGGTTAGTTCGTGGAGGCGACTCCCCGGCCGAGGCGGAGGAGGGCCTCGCGGAGCAAGGCCACCTCCCGGCGGAGCTCGGCGTCGTAGCCCATCTCGCGCTCGATCTTGGCGCATCCGTGAATGATGGTTGAGTGGTCACGCCCACCGAGAGCCCCGCCGATGCGAACCAGGGAGGCATCCGTCTCTTCGCGAGAGAGGTAGGCGGCGATCTGTCGAGGGACCACAATTTCGCGGTCACGCTTCGGTCCGCGCAGCTGCTCAACCGTCAAACCGAAGTGTTCCGCTACTACGGCGACCACCTGCTCCGGCTCAAGGATGCGCTTCGGGTTCGGATAGACCGCTTCGCTCAACACGCGCGCGGCGAGCTCCATGGTCACAGGCATGCCGCTTAGGCGGCCGACGGCGACAAGGCGGGTCAAGGCCCCCTCAAGCTCACGGACATTGCTCTGCACGCGGCGGGCAACCTGCTCCACCACATCATCGGCAACGATCACGCCGCTCTCCTCCGCCTTGCTGCGCAAGATGGCGATGCGCGTCTCAAGGTCGGGTGAAGAGATGTCTGCGATCAGGCCCCACTCAAAGCGCGAGCGGAGGCGCTCCTCAAGCAGTGAGATCTCTTTTGGCGTGCGGTCAGAGGTGATGACGATCTGCTTACCGGCTGAGTGCAGCGCATTGAAGGTGTGGAAGAACTCCTCCTGCGTGCGCTCCTTATCAGCGATGAACTGAATGTCATCAATCAGGAGAACGTCAATCTTCCTAAAACGGGAGCGGAACGCGTCCGCAGCACCCTGCTGAATTCCAAGGATGAACTCGTTGGTGAAGGCTTCGCCAGTGATGTACAAGACGCGACGCTTCGGTGAGCGCTCCATCACAGCATTGCCGATCGCGTGCAACAGGTGTGTCTTCCCTAGACCAGTGCCGCCGTACAAGAAGAGCGGGTTGTATGCGCCCCCTGGTCGCTCAGAAACAGACTGCGACGCGGCATGTGCAAGGCGAGTTCCAGAACCAACAACATATGTTGCAAATGTGTAGCGCGCGTTGAGGTTTGTTGGGCGCGTTGGCTCACTTGCATCAACAATGCGGACAGCGTCACCGCTTCGCGAAGTGGACGTGCGCGTCAAAGCATCAGGCTCGGCAGTGAGACCAGGCGTGGCCGCCACGCTCTTGTTGCGCGAACCGAGCGCACCGTGCGCGTCAAGCTCCGCTTCACTGACAACCTCAACGGTAAGCGTGACGCTGTACCCAACAATCTTGGCGATCGTCTGCGCGATCAGCGAGCGATATCGCTCCTCAATCCAATCCTTTGCAAAGCCGGAGGCGACGCCAAGGACAAAGGTGCTACTCGCCTCGTCAACGCGAATGAGAGCGGTGCGACGGAACCAGGTCTCGAAGGTCGCCTGGGAGAGGCTGATCTCCAGCTCTCCGAGAGTCGCGCGCCAGACCTGTCGTTGATCCATTCCGCTGCGCCCTCCCTCTCTCTATCCCGCGTCAACAGGTCGGTAGGGTGGCGGTTTGGCCACCTAGACCCTGTTGGGGGATGCGCAGAATAGCAGCAACCCCGCAACTCGCACGGCGTGTCGCGCGGGGCTTGTTACAACCCCAGACCCCCCGCCCATTCGGCGCTGGGGAGGCCCCCGCCCCCTCTCTTTGTGCGTGGATTGACACCCCCCACGCACTGCGACGATACTTCCCTTCCTAGATCCGCCCACCTCGCGGCGCTAGGCCAGGCAGCCCTCTTGGTACCCGGTCCGCACGGCGGAGCGAAGCCAAGGCCACATTGACGGGAGCGATCTACATGAAGCGAACGCACCAGCCAAAGAAGCGACAGCGATTCCGCGAACACGGCTTCCGTAAGCGCATGTCGACGACCGCAGGCCGCAAGGTCTTGGCTCGTCGCCGCGCACGCGGCCGCAAGCGCCTCACCGTCTGAGCGGGTCGGCGCACACGCGCCCCGCAGGTTTCGACATGATTCGAACCGCAGCTGCCTTTACGGCCCTTGCCGCCGCGCCCGGCGTCAACACGCCACTTCTCGGCGTTCGCTATCTGGTGCGCGCGGAAGAGAGCCCCGCGTTCCGCATCGGCATCGCTGCAAGCAAGAAGATTGGCGGCGCCGTGGTGCGCAACCGCATTCGCCGTCGACTCAAGGTGATCGCGCGCGATCTTGCGCCGCAGGTACGACCGGGCACTGACGCGCTGATCGGCGTGCGCGCCGCCGCCGCTACCGCGTCAAGCGAACAGCTTCGCGCCGCGCTTGCCGACTGCTTCCGTCGTGCAAAGCTTTTAAAGGCGAACGCGTCATGACGAATCTCACCAAGCGCGTCGCCGTTGCACTCATTCACCTTTACCGCTTCTTCTTCGCTTGGCTGCCATCAAGCTGTCGCTTTGAGCCGAGTTGCTCGCGCTACACCGAAGCGGCGATCATGAAGCACGGCACCCTCAAGGGGGTCTGGATGGGGGCGCGTCGCATTGCGCGCTGCTCGCCACTCAGCGCTGGTGGATGGGATCCAGTTCGATGAGTGCTGCGATGAACCTTATTCGTCGGAATGCTGGCCTCATCACACTCCTTTCGCTCGTTGCGCTGATCGCCGTTGCCTGTGGTGGTGGTGGCGCAGGGGCCACGGCAAGCACGTCGCCAACAGCGCACCCACCACTCGTGCCCTCCTCCCCAGGCGCCGACCCGCTCAGCCTGATCGCCTGGCTCTTCACGCCGGTCTTCCAATCGCTCTTTATTGGACTGGTTTTGCTTGACCGTTTCACTGGCGATATCGGTATTGCAATTCTCCTTCTAACGATTGTGATCCGTATCATCTTGATTTCGCCGTACCGAAAGCAGCTCGTCTCCCAGCGACGCACGCAGATGTTGCAGCCAGAAGTCGCAGAGATTCAGCGCCGCTACAAGGGCGATCGCATGAAGATCCAGCAAGCACAGGCGGAGCTCTATAAGACGCGCGGCATTAACCCGCTGAGCGGCTGTCTTCCAACACTCCTTCAGTTCGTTGTCCTTATTCCGATGTACACGGTAATCTCCAACGGTCTCACGAACCCAGATCCAACGGCAATGCTGAACGTCTTTGGCGTCAACATTGGCGAGCAGGTGGGCCTTGTTTGCGCGAACGGCCTCGGCACCGCCGCCTACGACAACATGAAGCCGTGTATTGAGTCGGTCATTCCGTGGCTCGGTAACCTACAGGCGTCGATCCCATGGGCACCAGTTAATCTTTTTGGCATCGGCATCTCACCACTCGCGCTGATTAGCGCACTGCTGCAGGTGCTGCAGACGCGCATGACACTTCCACAGGGGAAGGCGGCGAAGGGTGATGCAGCGGCTGCGGCGCAGAGCCAGACGCTGGTGATCCTGCCGCTCATCTCCGTCCTGTATGGCGGCATCCTGCCGGCGGGACTCTTTATCTACTGGATTGCGTCCACGATCTTCTCGTTGGCGCAGCAGTATTTGATCCTCGGTTTCGGCGGACTCTTCCCGCTCTTCGGCTGGAACCCCGCCTTTGCCGCGAACCATGCACCACGCTTCCCTGTCGCCATGCCGGAGGTTGCTCCGGTTGGTGATGCGGTTGATGGGGCACCACAAACCCGCACGGATATTGATCGCGCTGCATCAGCGGCCGCAACGATCCGTTCGGCCAAGAAGCACGACCGTCACGGTCGTCGAGGGGGTAAGTAATGGCGAGCGAGAGCGCATACCAGGAGTTCACCGGGAAGAGCGTTGAAGAGGCGTTGAAGATCGCCTGTGAGACCTTCAAGGTCGGACTCGCCGATCTCGACTTTGAGATCATCGCACCAGGCTCAAAAGGCGTGCTCGGCATGGGCGCAGAACCTGCGCGCATCGTTGCCGCACCAGCGAGTGCTATTGCTGGCAGCGCACCGAAGCGATCCACTGAACCTGTCCCTCGTGCAGCGGCACCACGCGCCGCAGCACCACGAGATGCTGAACCGCGAGAAGCTGCGCCACGCGAAGCCGCACCGCGCGCAGTACGACCAGAGCGCAGCGCCGCGCCACGAGCCGAGCGATCGGCACGAGCGCCTCGACCAGAGCGTGCACCACGCGAAGAGGGTGAACCGCGAGAGCGACGCGAGCGCAGCGAGACGACGCCAGAGATGATCGCGGGCGGCAAGGAGATCCTTGAGACGCTGATAAAGCACCTTGATTTTGAGGCGGAGATTCGCCTCAGCGGCGAAGGATCCGAAACCGTGCTGAACGTGGCTGGCACATCGCCAGAGGCAGTAGAAGAGCTCGGCAACCTGATCGGCCGCCGCGGCGAGCGACTGCAGGCGATCCAGCACCTTGTCAACTTGATGTTGAGCCGCAAGCTCGGCGAGTGGGCGCGCGTCACCGTTGACATTGAAGAGTATCGTGGCCGACGTGAGGCCCAACTCCGCGCACTTGCGCGGAAGGCGGGCGAGCGTGTCCGTGAAACCGGTCGCGCGGTACAGCTTGAGCCGATGACGGCGCTTGAGCGCCGTTGGGTGCACATGGAGTTGCAGGGCGCGCCTGGGCTCGCAACGGAGTCGGCGGGCGAAGAGCCAGAGCGCCGCGTCGTGGTGATTCCGGCCTAACCTCCGCACCCTGCATGCCACCTAAGGACCCACGACGGGAGGCGTACTTCCCTGCAATCGAGAAGCGCTACGGCGAACCGATGAAACACTGGTTCACCGTGATGCAGAGCATTGCAGGGGGGCGCTACCCGGAGCAGATCGCGCACCTGCGAGAGAACTACGGATTCTCACAGGCACACGCGAATGCACTGGTGCTCTTCTCGCGCGGCTCAACATCGTCACAGCGACACGCAACCCCAACCGCCTATTTCAAAACCATTGATGCGCAGCAGGCGCGTACCATGCGCGCGATCTTCAAGGTGGTGCGCGCGAAGTACCCAGAGCTTGAATTCGTGATCGCCTACAACCAGCCAATGCTGCGAAAAGGAACCCAGTATGTGCTCGGCGCCTCGGCTATGAAGAAGTACCTCTTGATCAACCCGTTTAGCAAGGCGGTCATTGACGACTTCACCCCGAAGCTGAAAGGGCTCCGGGTGCTGAAGCATTCGATTACGATCCCGAGCGATTGGGAGGTCGACGAGAAGCTTCTGTTAGCGATGGCGAAGGCGCGGCTCGCTGAACTGAAGTAGGCGCGCGCCATCGGCGCGGCGTGTGCGATTGGTGGAGATGGAGGAGAGTCGAACTCCTCGTCCGAAAAGCCTTCCAAGAGACCACTACGAGCGTGTCCTGCGGTTTAGTCTGAGTTGAGGCGCTCCCACAGGCCGGATCGACCCTCAACCGAGTCACATGCCCCTAAATCGGGCTTGATCAGTGGCTATGTGTCACTCACCACTGTTGCAGCTTCGCTTTATGACGCTTCCACGGCCCGCGAAGCGGGGGCCGCTTCCACGCTCACCTTACTGCCTTAGGCAGCGAGGGCGAGAGCAGGCTGGCGATTGCCAGGTACTTCTTTTTGCTACCGGTTTAACGAGGCCTGATAGCAACCTCGACTCGCGTTCTCAAGGTGCGGCTTCCCGTCGAAACCACGCATCCCCAAGGGGGGAATCCTACACGCTGGCGCGTGTGGCGACTAGCCCCCGCGTTTCCAGTCGGAGAGCTCGCGCTCCGCTTCGCGCTTCCCTTCACGGTCAGCGATCGACTTTCGCTTGTCGAACTCCTTCTTTCCGCGCCCAAGGCCGATCTCTACCTTGCAGCGCCCGCGGCTTAAATAAAGGCGAAGCGGGATCAGCGTGAGGCCCTTCACCTTCACCTTAGTGCCGATTGAGATGATCTCTTCCTTATGTAGGAGGAGGCGGCGCGTTCGCTTCGGTTCGTGTTGCTGACTGGCGGCACCGGGCCACTCGGCAATATGCATGCCGATCATGCGCGCCTCACCATGTTCAAGCCGAATGTAGGCGTCGCCGATGTCCGCCTTCCCGGCGCGGATTGATTTGATCTCTGTCCCTGTCAGCACCACCCCCGCCTCAAAGCGGTCAAGAATTTCGTATTCGTGGGAGGCCTTTCGGTTCGAAGACAGCGTTGTGCCGTCAGCGACGGCACCCGGCTTCTTCGTGGCCATGAGACCTCCTTAGTGCGGCTTCAAATTAGTTAGTGACGCTATGAGATGAGAAAGGGCGCCGGCCGTGCGGCCAGCGCCCTCTCAGAACGTTACCGCTCTCGCGGGCCGGTTAAGCGCCGACCTCACGAGAGGCGGTCGTACAACTGTCTATTGACACTGCACACCACCTCCTTCCGTCTGCCGTAAACGATACGGCGCCGCGGCGCGCGGCGCAAGGGGAGCGCGTAGCGGAGCGGCCGAGCCCGCTACTTCAGCAGGTCGAGCGCCTTGGTGAGCACCAGATCGTCGGCCCCCTGGGTCGTGGCCGAGGCTACGGGGTAGTCCGGGGCGATGCCGACCTTGTGGATCCAGGTGCCGTTCGGCGTGAGCCACTTTGCAATCGTGAGCTTCAACCCTGAACCATCTGAGAGATCGATAAAGGTCTGCACAACACCCTTGCCGAAGCTTGTCTCACCAATGAGCACCGCACGGCCACGATCCTGTAGCGCGCCAGCAAGGATCTCGCTCGCGGAGGCGCTCCCCTTGTTAATCAAGACGACGAGTTTGATCGAAGGGTCTGTTGCAAGGCCGCCGCCGCTTGCGCGCGTCTCTGTGCGCTTCTCGTCACTTGTCTCTTCCATATAAACAACGCCGTCGCCAATGAACTCACTCGCAATAGAGAGCGCAGCGGAGAGGTAGCCACCCGGATTGTCGCGGAGGTCGAGAATGATGCGTGTTGTGCCAGCATCAACAACCTTCTGGAGCGCAGTGCGGAACTGCGCCGACGCCACCTCACTGAACTCGGCAAGGCGGATGTACCCAACAGCCTCACCAGAAGTAGTTGAGAGTTGCTTCGGCTCAACGGCTGGAACAACAATGACATCACGAATGATTGAGAAGTTTTTCGGCGTATCTTCGCCGCGCACCACCGTGATGATCACTTTCGTCCCCTTTGCGCCGCGCACCTTTCGCACTGCGGAGTCAAGCGTCTCACCGTCGACGCTTACGCCGTCAACCGCGGTAACGCGATCACCGCTGAGAACCCCTGCGGCCTTTGCTGGCGAACCATCAATTGGGGAGACAACCAGCAGGTAACAGTCTGGTCCGATTGTGGTGCACGTCTCACCATTTAGGCTGCGACTCTCAATGACGGCACCGATCCCTTCAAAACTTCCAGAGAGATCGCTGATCATCGCCTGCATCTCTTCGTTGGTGAGGTACTGGGAGTATGGATCCTTCAGCGATTCAACGAGCCCCTTGATGGCACCATCAACGAGCTGCTGCTGGGTTTCGTCGCCGACATGGCGCTGCTCAACAAGGTTCAGCACCTCGTTAAATCGAGAGAGGTCGATCGCGCCGCTCGCTCCACTTGGTATGCTGCTAGCTGAGCCGTTGTTGTAGCCGAGCGTGTAGAGGCCTACGGCAAGCGTGATCGCAAGAAGAAGTGCGCCGGCGCGTGTGACGAGCGGTGGGCGCTTGCTGTTTGTTCCAACGAATCGCTGCTGCATCAATCCCCCTCTTTAGGCTATTTCGCAGTTTTTTCGGCTACGCGTACGCCTATGGCTAGGGCCCTAGTTGAGTCGCCCACGTAGAGAGAGTAGCGCGCCGAGGGCGCCGAGTCCGAACCCTGCAGCGAGGACGGAGATCGCAACTTGGCCGGCGAGGATCGCCGACGTCTCAACAGGGAGGACGCGGAAGAGGTTCAGCATCAGCGTGCTGACACCCGCGCCAAGGATGCCAAAGATGAAGAGGGTGATCAGCGCGCCAATCCCGCCAATAACAAGTCCTTCAAGGATGAAGGGGAGGCGCACCCAAGTTGAGGTTGCGCCAACAAGTCGCATGATGGCGATCTCATCGCTGCGCGCCATCACCGCTAGGCGAATCGCATTGACAACAACGGCGAGCACCGCGAGTGAGAAGCCGATCACCACGATCAATCCAACAGCGCGGAGCGCAGAGGTGACACTCGCGAGTGATTCAGCGAGCGCGCGACCGTCAACGATCCTGCCGAAGAGTGCGGCGGAGGGGAGCTTCGAGAGGCTGTCTGAAACGCGCGCAGTTTGGCTAGGGTCATCAAGCGCGATCTCAAAGCTTGGAGGAAGTGGGTTCTCGTCCAGCTCACCGGTGAGATCAGGCTCACCCCGCTCCTTGAGGCGTTCACGGAAGCCGGCGAGTGCCTCATCTGCGCTCACGTAGCGCGCGTCACGCACCCCATTAACCTTCAGGATCTCAGCACGAAGCTCCTCTGCACGAGCGTCAGAAGCACCCACCTTGAGGTAGGCGACCACTTCAACTTTAGAGTCGGCGTAGCTCAACGCGGCATCGAGCCCCGCACGAATCACAAGGACTGATGCGAGCACGAGTAGCATCAGCGTCATCGTCATAGTGGCGGCGATCGTTGCGAGACGGTTGCGCGCAAGGCCGTTCATCGCGGCCGAGGCACTCAACCTCAACAGCCGAGTGTTCTGTGCTCGACTCATCTCTCCATCACAGCATTCACCCTCTTTCGCCTTAGCTGACTCGATGATAGGTGCCGCGCTGTTCATCGCGAATCAAGCGGCCACCCTCAAGGGCAAGCACACGCCTGCGCAACGTGGTGACAATGTCGGAGTCGTGTGTTGCGACAAGAACGGTCACGCCGAGCTGATTGATCTGCCCGAGCAGTTCCATGATCTCCCAGCTGATGAGGGGGTCAAGGTTTCCCGTTGGCTCGTCGGCGATCAGGAGCTCAGGGTTGCCAACGATGGCGCGGGCGATCGCCGCACGCTGCTGCTCGCCACCAGAGAGTGCATCTGGGTAGCGGTCGGCGAGCTTGCCAAGGCCGACGATACGCAGCGCGCGCTCCACCGCCACCTCAATCTCTTCTGCTGGAGCGCCGGTGACCTCTAACGCGAAGGCGGTGTTCTCACGCACGGTGCGTCGCTGCAAGAGACGGAAGTCCTGGAAGACCACACCAACGCGTCGGCGCAGGTATGGCACATCACTCGTTGGAAGATCGTGAACTGAGTAGCCGGCTACGTGCACCTCTCCAGCGAATGGGAGCACGTCGCGCACCAAGAGTCCAACAAGCGACGATTTCCCCGCACCCGAAGGCCCAACAAGGAAGGCGAACTCACCGCGATTGAGCGTGAGGCTGACGCCAGCAAGGGCGACGTGACCACTCGGGTAACGGACACTCACGTTGTTCAGCGAGACGACTGGTGTTTCGCCTTCTTCCACGTTTGTCATATCAGCAAGGTTACTCATCATCAGGCCCGCTCGCTGTGATCGGCGCGCCGATCGCGAGGCGTTCAAGTTCAGCCAAGACGAACGGGTCAAAGTCTCCATCCATCACCCCCGTGGTGTCTGACGTCTGCACACCCGTTCGATGGTCCTTCACCATCTGGTACGGATGGAAGACGTAGCTTCGAATCTGGTTACCCCAACCGGCAACAACCGTCTCCCCGCGCACTCGCGCCAACTCATCTTCGCGCGCACGAATCTTTAGTTCGATCAGCTTCCCGCGCAACATCTTCTCTGCCGTTTCTCGGTTCTGCATCTGTGAGCGTTGGTTCTGGCTTGAGACAACACTGTTCGTTGGGATGTGTGTAAGTCGAACAGCAGACTCTGTCTTATTGACGTGCTGCCCACCAGCGCCGCTTGCGCGATACGTATCAACACGAATCTCATCCCAATTGAGCGTCACCTCTTGGTCGTCTTCAACTTCAGGGATCACTTCAAACATTGCAAAGGTTGTCTGGCGGCGCTTCTGCCCATCAAACGGGGAGATGCGCACCATGCGGTGGACGCCGCGCTCCGCACGCAGCCAGCCAAAGACATTTCTTCCACGAATCTCTAGCGCCACGCTGCGGTAGCCAGCACCTTCACCTTCAGTGAAGTCAACGATCTCACTTGCAAATCCGTGTCGTTCCGCCCAGCGCATGTAGGCGCGCAGCAACATTGCAGTCCAGTCACACGCCTCAGTTCCCCCAGCTCCGGCCTGGATGGTGACGATCGCATCTGCATCGGCGTACTCCCCAGCGAAGAGGAGCGAGGTGCGGGCTTTCTGGAAGCTGATTTCGAGCGCCGCCGTTCGCACTTCAACTTCGGTGAGGAGGGCTTCGTCGCTCTCGGAGCTTGCAAGCTCGAAGAGCTCGCCGAGGTCGCGCGCCGACTTGGTGAGCTCCTGCCAGAGGGTGAGCTCTTCGCGGAGGCCTTCCGCCTCACGTGCGAGGCGCCGAGCGACCCGCTGGTCATCCCAGAAGCCAGGGGCGAGCATCTGCGACTCAATAGTGGTGAGTCGCGCGGCTTTTGTTACAGGGTCAAAGCCCCCCCGACGTGGCTTCGATTCGACCGAGTAGGTCGCGTAGGCCAGCGGCGTCGACGCTCACTGGGAACGCTCACTCGGCCGCCCGAAGGCGACGACGGGGTCTTGCTGCTTCACGCTCGCGATCGTAGCAGGGGCTATGCCCCGTGACACTTCTTGAACTTCTTCCCCGAGCCGCATGGGCAGGCGTCGTTGCGCCCCGCCTTCATCTCGCCAACAGAAGCCTTGACGGGTGTGACCGGCGTAGCGCCAACTGCGGCACCGTCGCCACCACCTGAGGTCGTGACCGCGACTGGGCGCGGGGCGCGTTGCTCCTGCACCAGGCTGACGCGCAAGATCGCGCGGCCAATGCTGACGCGAATAAGTGACTGGAACTCTTCGTAGAGTTTGAACGCCTCAATCTTGAAGGCGTTGAGCGGATCAATCTGCGCATGCCCACGCAGGCCAATGCCGCGGCGAAGATCGTCAACCTCGGTGAGATGCTCAACCCAGAGCTGATCAATGCTGCGCAAGATCACCGCGCGCTCAACTCTTGGCCACATCTCTTCGCCGATCTCCGTCGCCTTGCGCTGAAGCGCTTCATCGGCAGCAACCGCAACCGCATCGTAGAGGAGCGAGTCTTCAACGATCGCTTCAAGCGACGCTGGAGCCTGCACGCCGAGCCGTTGCAGTTCTGTTGCAAGGGTGGAGCGGTTCCAATCACCAGGAAGTCCTGGTGGGCAGTGTGTAGCGGCAAGTGTGCGCACTTCTGCATGCAGTGCGTCTTGAATGGTGAGGGCAAGATCTTCGCCGCGCAGTACACGGTCACGCTCACCGTAGACGGTGGCGCGCTGCATGTTGATCACGTCGTCAAACTCCACGACGCGCTTGCGCACATCAAAGTTGTAGCCCTCAACCCGCGTCTGCGCGCCTTCAATGGTGCGGCTCACCATTGCAGATTCCAGCGCCTGGCTCTCATCAAAGCCGAGGCGATCCATGAGTCCAACCACACGTTCACCAGCGAAGCGCTTCATCAGGTCATCTTCAAGCGAGAGATAGAAACGCGATGAACCTGGGTCGCCTTGGCGGCCAGCGCGACCACGCAGCTGGTTATCGATGCGTCGTGACTCGTGCCGCTCCGTGCCGATGATTCGGAGTCCGCCGGCGGCAAGGACAACTTCACGATCAGTGGTGCAGGAGCGCTCAGCCTCTGCGAGCGCCGCGGCGTAGGTCTCAGCGTCAACTTCGGCAGGGTTGAGACCCTTGATGCGTAGCGCTTCAGAGGCGAGCCCGGCGGGATTTCCGCCAAGCACGATGTCTGTTCCGCGGCCGGCCATGTTGGTTGCAATCGTCACCGCACCCGAGCGCCCCGCCTGCGCAACGATCGGCGCCTCGCGCTCGTGTTGTTTTGCGTTCAAGACGTTGTGCTTAATCCCTTCGCGATTCAGTAGACCTGCAAGGTGCTCAGAGCGCTCAACTGAAGTTGTGCCAACGAGCACTGGCTGACCTGCGGTGATTCGCTCCTTGATGTGTTCGATGATCGCTGTATCTTTTGCCCGCTCTGTCCGATAGACAAGATCAGGCTCGTCAACGCGGATCATTGGCCGATGTGTTGGGATTGATGTGACGTCAAGGTTGTAAATCTTGTTGAACTCTTCCGCTTCGGTCATGGCGGTGCCAGTCATGCCGGCGAGTTTGCCGTAAAGACGGAAGTAGTTCTGGAAAGTGATCGTCGCCATCGTGACCGATTCGCGCTGGACGCGGAGTCCCTCCTTCGCCTCAATCGCCTGATGTAGCCCCTCTGACCAGCGGCGACCTGGCATCTTGCGTCCGGTGAACTCATCAACGATGACGATCTCGCCGCCCTCAACGATGTAATCGCGATCACGCTTGAAGAGCGCATGTGCGCGAAGTGCCGATTCAAAGTGGCGCGCCATCAGTGGATCGCCGCCGTAGAGGTTCTCTACACCGACCATCTTTTCAACCTTTGCGACACCCTCTTCAGTTGACGAGACCGCCTTATCTTTGACGTCAACGAAGTAGTCGCCACCTTCTGTGGCGCCATCTGGGCGCTCGCGGAGGCGAGGGACGAGTTTGGCGAACACTTGGTAAAGGTCCTGGGATTCGCCCGCCTGACCGCTGATAATCAGGGGGGTTCGCGCTTCGTCAATGAGGATGTTGTCCACCTCGTCCACGATCGCGAAGGCGTGGCCACGCTGCACGCGCGTCTCGAGCTCAGTGACCATGTTGTCGCGCAGGTAGTCGAAGCCGAACTCGTTATTTGTGCCGTAGGTGACGTCTGCTGCGTATGCCTCACGGCGGGTGACGGGGCGGAGGCGGGCGGTGCGCTCCTCGCCGCTATGGAAGTCGGCGTCATAGATGTACGAGGTGTCATGAGTGATGACACCGAGCGAGAGGCCGAGGAAGGCGAAGAGCGGTCCCATCCACTGCGCGTCGCGTCGCGCCAGGTAGTCGTTGACGGTGATCACGTGGACGCCAGCGCCAGTGAGCGCATTCACGGCGGCGGCGAGCGGGCCAACAAGTGTCTTCCCTTCACCAGTGCGCATCTCCGGAATTTTTCCTTGATGCAGAACGATCGCACCCAAGATCTGCACGTCGTATGGGCGCAACTTGATCGTTCGGCGGGCTGCTTCGCGAGCCGCAGCGAGTACCTCTGGAAGTGCTTCGTCGAGTGCGGCGCGTTGCGCGTCGCCACTCAGTGCGCGAAGTTGCGCAGCGATCGCATCCATTCGTGCGCGGATATCTTCGGCGCTCGCCGCCTCCATCTCATCAGCGCGCGCGTTGACGGCGGTGAGGATCGGCGAGAGGCGACCAAGCTCGCGGTCGTTGGAGTCAATAAGACGGGAGAGGAAGCCGAAGACCACGTGCGGTCTCTAGCGCCAGAAGCCGGAGCCGTACCCCAGCATCAAGATGCCAAATGTGAGCGCGCCGAGGACGAGCCAATAAAGCACGCTCGCCGGACGACTCGTTGGGTTCATTTCAGGATTCTTCAGCGCAGCGGCGTTCCACCGCGGGCTGCGCAGTGAGCTGCGCCAGTCGGTGCTCTTCTCTTCTGGATGCGCGCTCACCACACCGCGCTCGTCTGGTCGGTGCAACTTCAGTGTCACGACTACTTCGCTCGGCGCTTTGAGTTCTGTCCGCCGCCGTTGCTACCTGGTGACGGCAGTCCGGCGTGTTCGCCATCCCAGAAGACCATCTCCTCAGCCATGGAGGCTTCTTTGCCGAAAAGTGCGCCGACCGATTCACCAAGGTGGATGCGCTTGATCGCTTCACCGAAGAGCGGCGCGCAAGAGAGGCGCTTGATCTTTGGGCTACTCACGCCAACTGGCATCGGGATGGAGTCGGTGACGATCACCTCGCGCACCGAAGATGCGCTGATGCGTTCAATGGCGGGGCCAGAGAAGACGCCGTGTGTTGCGCAGGCGGTCACTTCAATTGCGCCAGCTTTCTCAATTGCGCGGACGGTCTCAATGAGTGTTCCGCCCGTGTCAATCTCATCGTCAACGATGACGACGCGCTTCCCCTTCACATCACCGATGACGTTGAGAACTTCAGCGTGATCATCATTCCCTTCACGTCGCTTCTCAACGATCGCGAGCGGCGCGTCCAGAAGTTCTGCAAATGTCCGCGCGCGTTTTGCAAAGCCAAGGTCGGTCACCACCGCAAGGTTCTCGGTGCCGTTCTGTCGGATGTAGTTTGAGAGCATGTGAACCGCTGTGAGCTCGTCTACTGGGACGTTGAAGAATCCCTGTAGCTGACCCTGATGGAGGTCCATGGTAAGGATGCGATTTGCGCCGGCAACCTGCAGCATGTCCGCAACGAGTCGTGCGGTGATCGGGACGCGTGGCTGATCCTTCTTGTCTGATCGGCCGTAGCCGTAGTACGGGATGACGGCGGTGATGCGTCCGGCTGATGCGCGCTTGAACGCGTCGATCATGATCAGCAACTCCATGATGGAGCTGCTCACCGGTCGCGAAGTTGGCTGCACGATAAAGACGTCCTTCTCTCGCGCGTTATCAAGGATCTTGACGAAGATATTCTCGTTGGCGAATGCGAAGACCTCCGCCTTGCCGAGCTCGCGTCCGAGATAGCGCGCGATCTTGCCGGCTAACTCCCGGTTCGCATTCCCTGTGTAGACGTCGACTGAATCTGCCCTCATCGCCGCCCTCCGATCCCTATCGCCGCTTTGTAGGTTTCGTTTTCGCCTTCACCTTAGACGCTGGCTTGCCCTTCCCCTTCGGGACGGTGGTCTTGGGCGGTTTCGAAGCCGACTTCGGTGCCGCCTTCCTCGCCCCCTTTACCGCGGGGGCCAGTCGTGCAGCCTTGGCTCGAGGTGCGGGTGCCACCCGTGCGGGTGCCTCGTCGCTCTCGCCGCCGGCGTCGCGCTGTGCGAGCCCCGTGCGGAAGGCGGCGATCCCAGCGACCTTATCCCCCTCGCGGAGGGTCATCACGCGGACGCCCTGGGAGCTGCCGTCATTACGGGTGGCGATGCTCTCAAGCTTCGTGCGCACCACCTGCCCTTCGGCGCTGATCAGGATCACCTCTTCATCCGCCTCGCTCACCTGGCGAACGGCGACCACTGGCCCCGTCTTACGTCCCTCGAGCGGAATGAGGCGGACACCCTGGGTGCCGCGATGCTTGCGGCTGAAAGCCTGGACTGGGACGCGCTTCCCGAAGCCCGTCTCTGTAAGGACGAGGAGGTCGGCGCCCGGCTCAACGATGGCAGCGGCAACCACAAGGTCGCCGACACGTGCAATTCGAATGCCAATCACACCGCCGGCAGAGCGGCCCATCGGTCGCGCCTCCTTCTCATGGAAGCGGCAGATGCGACCCTGTCGCGTGGCGAGCACGATGTCATCTTCACCAGACGTTGGGATCACCTGCGCAAGCTCGTCACCCTTATCAAGGGTGATCGCAATAATTCCTGATGAGCGAACCTTCTCGAATTGCTCAAGCGCCGTCTTCTTGATCACACCCTTCTTGGTGGAGAAGGCGAGGTATCCACCTGCGGTGAAGTTCTGCAGGATGACGGTAGCAACTGGAACTTCGCCGGACTCCACCTGCACACCTGGCAAGTTGACGATTGGAATCCCCTTGTTCTGACGCGATGCGTCTGGAATCTCGTGCACCTTGGTGCTGAAGCAGCGGCCCTTATTGGTGAAGAAGAAGGCCCAGTCGTGTGTGTTCGCAACCTGGAGCGACTTCACCGCATCCTCTTCACGCGTGGTCATGCCGCGCACGCCCTTCCCGCCGCGATGTTGCTGTCGGTAGGCGGTGAGCGGCTGGCGCTTGATGTAGCCGCGACCACTGATCGTGATCACCACATCCTCGTCTGCAATGAGGTCTTCATCGGACATCTCACGGGTAGCATCTTGTGCAATGCGTGTGCGGCGCTTGTCGCCGAACTTCTCCTTCAACTTGGCGTACTCCGCGGCGATGATCTTGGAGACGCGCTTCGGATTAGCGAGGATGTCTTCGAGCTCCTTGATCAACCCAAGGACTTCCAGATACTCGTCTTCAATCTTCTTGCGCTCAAGTGCGGCAAGCCGGGCGAGGCGCATGTCTAAGATCGCCTGCGCCTGCAGTTCGCTGAGCTTGAACTTCGTCATCAACTGTTCGCGCGCAACATCCACATCAGCGGCGGCGCGGATCGTCTTGATCACGGCATCAAGGTTGTCCAGCGCAATCTTCAAGCCTTCCAAGATGTGCGCGCGCTCGCGCGCCTTCTTGAGATCAAACTCGGTGCGGCGTCGGACGATGATGCGGCGGTGCTCAATGTGGTGCTGGAGGACGGACTTTAGCGATAGCGTCTGCGGCTGACCGTCAACGAGCGCGAGCATGTTCATGCTGAACGCGGCGCGCAAAGGGGTGAGCTTCAACAGCTTGTTGAGGACCTTATGCGGATTCCCGTCGCGCTTCACTTCAACGTAGATGCGCATTCCGTCGCGGTCAGACTCGTCACGCAGATCGGCGATGCCGTCAATGCGCCCCTCTTTGACGAGGTCGGCGATCTTCTCAACGAGTGACGCCTTGTTCACCTGGTACGGAAGTTCGTGGATGATGATGGCGGTGCGATCGCCGCGCGCCTCTTCAAAGGTGGTCTTCCCTTCAACAACTACGCGACCACGGCCATGTGCGTACATCTGGCGGATCGCGTCAACACGCTCCAGCTTTCCGGTGAGCGGGTTCTTGACGTTGTCATAACGGTAGAGAACGCCACCCGTTGGGAAGTCGGGTGCAAGGACGAAGGCGCTCAACTCTTCAGCGGTGAGGTGTGGGTTCTCCACGAGTGCGATCGCCGCGTCCGCGATCTCGCCAAGGTTGTGCGGCGGAATGTTGGTGGCCATACCAACGGCGATGCCGGATGAACCGTTGATGAGCAGGTTCGGCATGCGCGACGGAAGGACGCTTGGCTCCTTCTGTGTACCGTCGTAGTTCGGCGTGAAGTCGACTGTCTCGTTGTCAATGTCGGCGAGCATCTCGCCGGCGATTGCGGTGAGTCGCGCCTCGGTGTAGCGCATTGCGGCGGCGGAGTCGCCGTCAACGGAACCGAAGTTTCCCTGCCCGTCAACGAGGGGGTGACGCATGGAGAAGTCTTGCGCCAGTCGGACGAGTGCGTCATAGAGGGCGCCGTCGCCGTGCGGGTGGTACTTACCCATCACCTCACCCACGATCGCGGCGCACTTGCGGTAGGCGGAGCTGCCGGAGAGGCCCATCTCACCCATTGTGTAGAGGATGCGGCGGTGGACCGGCTTGAGGCCGTCACGCACGTCTGGAAGGGCGCGCGCCACGATCACGCTCATGGCGTAATCGAGGTAGCTCGTACGCATCTCGTCTTCAATACGAATTGACTTTACGGTGGTGACGCTGACGCCGTTCGGGCTAATCCCGTCTGCGCCGTTATCTATGGTCTTATCTGCCATCTGGTCACCCCCTTTCTTTCTGCTCTATCTCGCGGATCAAACGTCGAGGTTCTGAACCTTGCGCGCCTCGGCCTTGATGAAGTCGCGGCGCGGCTCAACGCGCTCGCCCATCAGCATCTCAAAGATCTCGTTCGCCGCCGCCGCATCTTCAATGCGCGCCTGAAGGAAGACGCGGTTCTCTGGATTCATTGCCGTCTCCCAGAGCTGTTCGGCGTTCATCTCGCCGAGTCCTTTGAAGCGCTGCACGTTGACGTTCTTTGCTTTGAACGAAGCGACAGCTGCATCGCGCTCCTTCTCTGACGACGCGTACTTTGTCTCCTTACCGGTGCTAACGCGATACAGCGGTGGCTGCGCAATGTAGAGGTAGCCCGCTTCAATGATCGCTGGCATGTAGCGGTAGAAGAAGGTGAGTAGCAGCGTGCGAATATGGGCGCCGTCTACATCTGCGTCGGTCATGATGATGACGCGGTGATAGCGCAGCTTGGCAAGATCAAAGGAGCTGCTGCTGTCTTGAATCCCTGCGCCGAGCGCAACGATCAGCGTGCGGATGTTGTCGCTCCCCAAGATCTTGTCGATGCGCGCCTTCTCTACGTTGAGCAGTTTGCCGCGCAACGGGAAGATCGCTTGGAAGCGGCGATCGCGTCCCTGCTTTGCAGAACCACCCGCCGACTCGCCCTCCACGATGTAGAGCTCTGACTTCGCCGGATCGCGCTCCTGGCAATCGGCAAGCTTTCCTGGAAGCGCGCTTCCCTCAAGTGCGCCTTTACGCAGCACCAAGTCGCGTGCCTTGCGCGCCGCTTCGCGGCCACGCGCCGCATTCAGCGCCTGGCGAATCACCTCCTTGCCGTCGCCCGGATTCTCTTCAAGGAACTGTAGGACGCCAGCGTTCACCGCGGTCTGTACAATCCCCTTCACTTCGGCGGTTCCGAGCTTCGCCTTCGTCTGTCCTTCAAACTGTGGATCAACAAGTTTGACGGAGATAACAGCGGTGAGGCCTTCGCGCACATCTTCACCGGTGAGGTTCGGATCGTTGTCTTTGATTGCGCCATTCTTGCGACCCCAGTCATTCAACGAACTGGTGAGTGCGGCGCGGAAGCCGGTGACGTGTGTTCCGCCATCAACGGTGTTGATGTTGTTTGCAAATGCGAGCAGTGTTTCAGACCAGGAGTCACCCTGATACTGGAATGCAACCTCAACACTTGTTGTTCCGTCAACACGCTCCAGGTACACTGGGCGCTCGTGTGTCACCTTGCGCTTGCGATTCAAGTGACGAACGAATGAGACGATGCCACCCTGGAAGTAGAAGGTTGCTTCGCGATCTGCGCGGTCATCAATCAACGTGAGCCAGAGGCCCTTGTTGAGATACGCAGATTCGCGCAAGCGATTGGAGAGCGTCTCAAATGAGTACTCCGTTACTGAGAAGACTTCCGGATCTGGCAAAAAGACAGTGCGCGTTCCGCGTCGCGCATGTGCTGGTCCAACTTTTGTCACCTTCATTTTTGGCGTGCCGCGTTCGTACTCTTGTGCCCAAACAGATCCATCGCGCGAAGATTCAACGCGCAGCTTTACGCTGAGTGCGTTGACAACGGAAACACCAACGCCGTGTAGTCCGCCAGAAACCTTGTATCCGTCGCCGCCGAACTTTCCTCCGGCATGCAACACGGTGTGCACTACTTCAAGTGCGTCCTTGCCAGTTGAGTGTTTTCCAACTGGAACACCGCGACCGTCATCGGTAACTTCAATGGAGTTGTCTTTATGAATGCGTACAACGATGCGCGTGGCGTGTCCCGCCATCGCTTCGTCAACAGAGTTGTCGACGACTTCATAGACAAGGTGGTGAAGGCCGCGCTCATCAGTTGAACCGATGTACATTCCTGGGCGCTTGCGAACCGCCTCCAGTCCTTCAAGGACTTGGATGCTTGAGGCTCCGTAGTCGCCCCCCTTCTTCAGCGCCTTTGGGGCGAGTTTTTCCGAAGAACTAGGTTTTTCTGATTTCTTGGCGACCGCAGATCCGCTTTTTTGTCCCGCCACTAGCTTTCCCCCTTGATCTGGTCGACCAGCCTGGCCAACTCTTCCGCCGAGTAGTACTCAATCACGATCTGACCCCCCGCTCCGGTCGGCTTAATCCGTACCGGCGTGCCGAGCGCCTGTTCAAGTGACCGCTGAACCGCCGTGAGCTCCGCTCCTGAGGCTGCTCCACGCTCTTTCTTGGGGGTAATTGTACCCCGACCCGCTTCACGGATGGTTGAGGCGGCAGCCTCGGCGTCGCGCACCGTCACCCCATCGCGCACAAAACTGCGGGCGAGCCAGGCCTGTTCGCTCTCCGGGAGCCCGACGAGCGCGCGCGCATGCCCCTCGCTTAGGCGACCGGCAATCACCTCCTCCTGGACGCCTGCGGCGAGGTCAAGGAGGCGCATCGTATTTGCAACTGTTGCGCGTGCTTTACCCGCCACGCTGGCGATCTGCTCCTGGGTCATGCCGAACTCGTCAGCGAGGCGTCGGTAGGCCTGGGCCGTTTCGATCGGGGATAGGTCGCTTCGCTGCACGTTTTCGATGAGCGCGAGCTCGAGGCGTGACTGGTTGTTGACCGTACGGACAACGGCGGGGATCGTGGTTCGGCCAGCGAGCTTTGAGGCGCGGAGGCGTCGCTCCCCAGCGATCAGGGTGAAGCCATTTGCCCCCTCTTCAACGAGAATTGGCTGGATGACGCCGTGCTCACGGATGCTCTCCGCGAGCTGTTCGAGCTCCGTCGGATTGAAGTTGCTGCGTGGCTGGTAGGCGTTCGCCTTGATCTTGCTGATTGGAATCTCCAGCGCCCCCGCACGGACGGCTCCAGCGGCGCTCGCCGCCTCAGGGATCAGTGCCCCGAGTCCTCGTCCCAGGCCAGTTGTCTTCTTCACCACGATTGAACCCCCCTCTCCCTCACGCTGCACTCCCAAAGACACGGCTCGCGAACTCGCTCGCCGCCTGAGCATACGATTCAGCCCCAGAACTCCCTGGCGCGTAGCTTCGAATCGAGATGCCGTGGCTTGGCGCCTCAGCGAGGCGCACGGAGCGTGGCACACGAGCACGGTAGACGAGATCGCCGAAGTGGCTCTCCACCTCACGCACCACGTCGCCACCAAGTTTCGTGCGTGGATCGAGCATGGTCAAGAGGAAGCCGTTCACCTCAAGGTCAGGGTTGAGCCGGTCACGCACAAGGCGAATCGTCGCCATCAACTGCGAGAGGCCCTCAAGCGCGTAGTACTCGCACTGCACCGGCACGAGAACGGAATCCGCCACCGCAAAGGCGCTAATCGTGACAAGCCCGAGAGACGGGGGCGTGTCCACGAGCACAACTTCGGCGTCTCCAGCCAGGCGGAGGCCTGCGGCGAGCTGCCGTTCACCGCTCTCGTCCCCTGCGGCGAGTTCAACGTCGATCCCAGCAAGATCTGCGGAGCCGGGAATCAAGCTCAGGTTCGGCACGGAAGTCGGCTGAGCGAGCTCGTGCGCAGGGCGACGCCCAACGAGGAGGTCATACGCGGTGGGTGCGCCTGGAGTTGTAATAAAGCCGAGGCCGCTGGTGAGGTTGCGCTGTGGATCAAGGTCAACCACGAGGACTTTATGCCCGGCGTGGGCAAGTTCTGCCGACAGGTTGAGCACGGTCGTAGTCTTCCCTACGCCACCCTTCTGGTTCGCGCAGACAATGACCTGTGCCCGGCCGAGGTTTCTTGGCGCTACGACCTCTCCCACAGCGAGAGTGTAGCAGGAGGGGCCTCCTCGGCCCGCCATCGCGTTTCACGTGGAACAGGAGTATCCTCTCTTCATGATGAACCGGCGCACGCTCCTGCTTCTCGCAATCGCTTCAACCGCGCTCATTCAGGCACGCCTCCTCCCTGAGGTGGGCCTCGAGACACTTTTCAACCTCCCCCTCTTTGTACTCCTCCTGCTCAGCTCGGTACATCGACGAAGCACGCTTATCGCTGGGGCCTTTGCTGCTGGACTCCTCCTCGACGCCCTCCTGTGGCGCCCTCTCGGCCAGAGTGCACTCACGCTCAGCGTGGCAGTACTAGCCGCTGCCGCCGTTCGCGGAGACGGGGATGCCGGCTGGGCGCGCCGCAGCACCGCCGCAATCGCTGGATATGTGGCCGCGGCGGCCCTCTTGATCCTGAGCAGCAACCTACTAGGGGTTGGCACCACAGCAGTAGGGGCCGGGGGGCCAGAGCGTCTCGCACTCAACATCACGCTCCTCATCTTCGGCAGCGTGGTCGGAGCGCGACGACGAGCGCAACAACTGCGCGAACGGCCGCTTGACGATCGCCTCAGTTAATTATGAGTGGTACTCAGATAACCAAGCGACCGCTGCGATATCTCGCGGCGGCCGTATTTACCGCGTTGCTTAGCGGCCTTCTCAGCGCGCGACTCGTTGCGGTAGCGGTTGGCGGCGGTGGCACGTCGTCGCGCGAGTTCAACACACTCGCCGACGGACACCTCGTGATTGAAGAGGTCATTGCACCGCCACGCGGTCTGATTCTAGATCGCACCGGACACGTACTTGCCGAGAATATTGCAACGTACGCTGTGCAGATTCGTCCCGGTGATTTACCGCTCACGATTCGTCCACAGGTGGTGAAAATACTCGGCGAGATTCTGAATATTGATCCGGTGAAGATCACGATGACACTCGATCGCGCAACTGGATCAATCTGGGAGCCGGTGAGAATAGCCAGTGTAGTTGATGAACGTGTCACGAGATTTATTGAAGAAGAGAGCGCTGCGCTTCCTGGTGTTGAGGTGATCTTTGAGCCGCGGCGAAAATATCCGTATGGCGAACTCATTAGTAACGTAGTTGGCTACGTTGGCCGCATTGATGCGCTGGAGTTGAGTGCGCTGCTGAGTGCCGGATACAACGAACTTGATTACATCGGTCGCGCTGGCGTGGAGCAGAGCTACGAAGAGGCGCTTCGCGGAGAGCCTGGTGTTCGGCAGGTTGAGATTGATGTGCAAGGACGCATCGTTCGAGAACTCGGTGTGACGAAGTCGCCCGTCGCCGGGAAGAGCGTGGTGCTCACCATTGATGTTGCCGCGCAACAGCGTGCGTACGATGCGCTTGCATGGGGGGTGAAAGCTGCTGGAAATAAAGAGGGCGTTGTCACGAGCGTCAACCCACAGAGCGGTGAGATCATTGCGATGGCCTCGCTCCCAACATATGACAACAACTTTTTCGCGTCAGGGATCACCACCGCGCAGTATCAGAAGTATCTGAACAATAAGAACGCGCCACTGCTTAACCATGCGGTCGGTTCTCACTTTCCGCCAGGAAGTACCTACAAATTAGTGACCTACTCGTGTGCGCTGGAGAACCGTGTCATTGGGGTTGACGAGACTCTCGCCACCCCTGCATACCTTGAGGTTGGCGGGCAGAAGTTTTACGAATGGAATCGCGCAGGCTTCGGACGACGACTCACGCCAGCGCAGGGCTTCTCATTCAGCTCGGCGGTTGTGACGTACCAACTCGCACAGCGGCTCAAGATTGATCGCCTTGCGGCGTGCGGTCGGGCATGGGGATTCGGCGAGCCAACGGGGATTGACCTGCCAACCGAAATTGGTGGCGTGGTTCCGGATCAAGACTGGGCGCGCACGACGATCAGCCGCACCCTCTATGACGGCGAGGTGTTGCAATCCGCGCTCGGCCAGGGGTACGACCTAGCGACGCCGCTCCAGGTGATGAACGCATTCGCCGCACTCGCCAACGGCGGGACGCTCTGGCAGCCACATGTGGTGTTGGAGCTGCGCAACTCAGACGGCACGCTGGCTCAGACGATTGAGCCGGTAGAGAAGGGGAGCGTTGGGATGCGTGCCGCAACACTGACAGAGATGCGTCGTGCGGCGCGACTTGTGGTGGCGAATAGTTACATGACGCGCAACCTTGGTCAGATCCCACTTAATCTCACCGGCAAGACGGGAACCGCTGAGTACGGCGTGCGTGACAAGCAGGGGCGACTCCCGTACCACAACTGGATCTCTGGTTTCGTTGCGCCCACAGACGATTGGAGCAAGACAGACGCCGATTTTGCCTACGTGGTTTTTATGCATGGCTCAAACACTGCGGCGAACGCTGCCATTGAGGTGTTGAAGCGCTACTTGCAGCTGCAGTACGACCTGAAGCGCGACTATCGCATTCCTGGGTCAATGTCGATCGGAAACTACTATGGTGAATAGCGTGGTGCAGAAGCCGCGGGCAGCCCAACAGGCTCGCGCACAAGGAGGCCACTGATGGGTCTCGGACCACCGATTACGAGCGGACCGCTCGGCGCGGCAGGGTGGATTGGCAGCATCGTGCGCCGAATGGACTGGCTCTCCACTGCTGCTATTGGACTTCTCATGATCTGCGGACTTGGCATGGCCTGGATCAACGCGCGAAGTTATGGGCAGGAACTATTTGACCCTTCATCAATCTTCTTGCGCTCCATCATCTGGATCTCGCTCTCTGTCATCACGTTCACCGTCGTGACAGCAATCAACTGGCGCTGGATTCGCACGTTCGCGTGGCCGCTTTATGGCGCCAACCTCCTCCTTCTCATCGCGACGCTGATCTTTGGTCAAGACTCTGGCGGTAACTCGCGCGCGATCGCGGTCTTTGGCATCGCGATCCAGTCCAGCGAGATTGCGAAGATCCTGACGCTTGTCGCGCTCGCCACCGGCTTAACGCGTGAGAGCGCAGAGTCCGACACGCTCGCTAACACGCTGCTTGGTGGCCTCGTTGTTGCGCCACCCTTCATCCTTGTTGCGATCCAGCCAGACGCTGGGACGGCGCTGATCATCGTCGCCGCACTCTTTGGCGGCCTGCTCCTCTCTGGCGCCGCAACACGTTGGATTGCTGGACTTGGAGCGTTCGGCTTCCTGCTTTTGCCGCTCGCTTGGACATTCTTGATCGCTGATTATCAGAAGGAGCGACTGATCGCCTTCATTGATCCAAACGCCGACCCGGCTGGGCCGAAGTACCAGCTGGAGCAGGCGCTCACAGCGATTCGAAGCGGTGGTCTTTTTGGTATTGGATTTGACGGGACCGGCGGGATTAACCCGCTGCCAGTGCAAGAGAGCGACTTCGTCTTTGCGGCGCTCGTTCGTAGCTTCGGGCTGGCCGGCGGAATTCTCGTGATCGGACTCATTGGCCTGCTCGTTGCGCGACTGATCTGGCACGCCTGGGAGTCGCCAGACAGTTTTGGCACGGTGCTTGGCGGCGGGCTCGCCGCGATCATCCTTGTTCAAGGCGGGGTCAACATCGCCATGAACCTTGGGATCGCCCCTATTACTGGGATCCCACTCCCATTCGTCAGTTATGGCGGGGCCTCCGCCATCTCCCTCGCCTTCGGCCTCGGACTAGTGCAAAGCCACAGGGTCCACCAGGGGGGCGGCGCCTAGCATACCTCGCGGCGCCTAGCCCTTCGCACGCCTGAGCACGGCTGCGGTTGACGCGGATGCGAGGGTACGCCTAGACTCTCCCTCCCGCGCCTGACCTCTCCGTCAGCATGCGGACCGCGGCGAAGCCGCTCGGAAACACAGGGCAATAGAAGGGTGAACGAAGCATGTACGCAGTCATCGAAACAGGTGGGAAGCAGTATCGCGTGGAGCTCGGCAGCGAGCTGCATGTTGAGTTGCTCGACGCGACCCCAGGTAGTGAGGTCACCTTCGATCGCGTTCTCCTTGTTCGCACTGCAACCTCTACTGAGGTTGGTACGCCCGTTGTGAGCGGCGCAAAGGTCACCGCACTTGTGGTTGGCCAGGAGCGCGGCGTCAAGACGATCAGCTTTAAGTATCGACCGAAGGCGCGCAGCCGCGTCACCAAGGGTCATCGCCAGGAGCTTCACCTCATTAAGGTCACCGAAGTTGCGGTGAACGACACCAGCGCTAAGGCGATCTGGGAGGCCGGATCCGCCGATCGCGAGAAGCTGAAGGCCGCTGCAATGCAGGCCGCCGCAGAGCGCGCGCAGGCTGATGCCGCACTCGCCGAGAAGCTGAAAGTTGCCGCACCGGTTGAGAAGGGCGAAGCGAAGGCTGCAGCAAAGCCTGCCGCAAAGAGCGCAGCGAAGCCGGCGGCGAAGTCCACTGCAAAGCCAGCAGCA